>Ga0075366_10000118_pt1 | contig 32499 bp, 40 predicted proteins | sample EndMethybrTD3031_FD_72351 | JGI IMG/M metagenome (GOLD analysis project Ga0075366, IMG submission 72351) | Populus endosphere microbial communities from Tennessee, USA - Endosphere MetaG P. TD hybrid TD303-1 | ecosystem: Host-associated > Plants > Roots > Endosphere | place: USA: Tennessee...
CACCCATATACTATTTAGTATGAATAAATTACAACACGATCAAAAAGGTGCTGCACACATTCTCTTAATAGTAATCGGCGTTATTGTACTGGGTGTCATTAGCTACTCCGTCTTCCGCCTTATAGAAGGTAAAAACTCAACCTATACCGCAGAAAACTCAGAGGCGAAAGCCAAGAGTAGTGCGGTCAAGATTAAAAGCATGCCTGTCGATATTGGTATATATGACCCCGAGACAAAGCGAGCCGGGGATTTATTGTTCCCTGACCAAAAACTGCCCGAAGGCGTCCAGCCGGTACTATTCAGCGAATTTGGTTATAAGGTTCCTGGGAATTCAGCTAACAATTTCCAGGCCAAAGCAAGTCCTCAACCTACATTTATTGTGGCTGGCGGCACCAAAGTTAAGGCCATGATCGATGGGGAAGTTGTTTCTGTCCCCAAGCTGTATAGCAACGACTACAGCATTCACTTAAAGGGAGAAGGCAGCGACCTCATTTTTGAGCACGAACATGTCATTAACCCTAAGGTAAAAGTTGGCGACAAGGTTAAGGCTGGGGCTGTCATAGCAACTGCAAGCGACTACGACGCGCATCAGCTGTTCGGTTTAGGCGTATTTGAAATGGGACTGCTAAAGGGCGGAAACCCGCCAACCCATTTGTGTATCTTTGACTACCTAGACGACTCTATCAAGCAAGATACATTCGATAAAATCAATGCGCTTAAGAAGTCTTGGGAAGAGTACACCGGTGATACAAGCCTCTATAATGAATCAGTTGCAATCCCTGGCTGTATTGACCGCAATCCAATATCTGATAATAACGATTCTAAGACGGGCAAGCCCAAAGAGTAGCTTTTTACTGCTTCCGCAGTATCTTCTCCATTGATTTTCCCTTTGCCAGCTCGTCAATCAGCTTGTCCAGGTAGCGGATCTCCTGCATTAGCGGCTCTTTGATCTCTTCTACGCGAACGCCGCAAATCACACCCGTGATCAACCGTCGCGAAGGGTTCAAGCGGGCTTTTGCGAAGAATGTCTCAAAGTCAGTTTGTTTTTCCAGTTGTGTTTCTAGCTGCTTCTGACTATATCCTGTCAGCCACCTGATAACTTCATCAACCTCTGCCTTGGTCCGGCCTTTTCTCTCTGCCTTGGCAATATAAAGGGGGTAGACACTTGAAAAGCTAATGCTATAGATACGATGGTTGTTCATATATGTCCTTACGCTTTTCAGTATTTTAGCATTTACGGGCCATATATGGTAAAATTACAACAATTATTACATAGTAGTATTTATTGTTAATGACTGAGCTACAGTTTGAAAATCCTGCCCTCTTTTATGGGGCTCATGCTAATTACGCGCGTATGGGTGGATTCGTCGGGGCCATTGTAGAGCACGGGCTTCCCGTCCAACTTGTTGATACGGAACAGCACTGGGACCCAGACTTTATTGGTGCTGGCTTCGGCGAGAATGTACAGGCAGTTAACTTGGGCACGCGAACATCAGATAGCGCTGTCATCAGCCAAGCCGCAAAATCATACTTGGACGAAGCCGGGCATGATGGCGTATTCGTATACGGCGACACAGCCTCGGCACTCGGGCCGGCACTGGCAGCCAATGAGCTTGGACTGCCGCTGGTACATCTTGAAGCCGGTTTCCGCACCTACGACAGGGACGGCAAGCGGATGAGCTCACCGCTGCCTGAGGAGGATATCAGGAACAAGATCGACCGCATGGCTGATGTTGTCGTGCCGCTTCTTCCCAGTGCCAGGCGGGCACTCATAGATGAGAAAACACGTGGCTTAGTCAGGGGCAGCATAACAGAGGCCACCGGCCATCCTTTAGCCGATCCTGTACTTGCTAACCGTCCTATGTATGGGGCTGTCCAGCCCGACGAAGGCTTAGGTCTCTTTACAATCCACCGTAAGGCTAACTTAACGGGCGAATCCAGGTCGGGACTTGCGGACGCATTAGGCCAAGTAGGCGGCATGCGCCATATAGACTGGCTCTTTCCGGTGTACCCGGCAACAGGCAAACTTATTGAGGCAGCAGGACTGCATGTTCCGTCTAATGTATATCCCGTGTCGCCGTTGGACCACGCGGCCATGATCGACAAAATAGCTTATGCCAGTATTGCCGTCTCAGACTCAGCGGGCCTGCAGGTCGAGATTGGGCTCGCACCACGGCCCCTGGTCGTACCAAGGATGGAAGCGGAATATCCTGACTTGCTATGCGAAAGTGTTGTAATGGCACAGCCGTCCGACATCGCTAGCGCCGTGCAATTAGTGCGAAGCGTACCAGCGCCTACTGCCGAGCGTCTTGCCAGTATCGATGAAGCGTTTGGCAATGGGGCGGCCTCTGTCAATCTATTCAGATTTATTGCAAGCCTGACTGTCACGAAGGATCCTGCCGGCCAGCAGGAATACTCTCTCTAGTGTAGAATCATACATAACCTATGACTGAACGAGACACACCTAAGGTAATAGAGCAGGGCGACACCTCGCCCTTCAAAAGACGCATGGGGCGTGTCCTAGGCCCGCTTGCAGTGGGCACTCTTGCCGGGCTAACAGTATTTGCACTCTTAGAAATGGCGGCGGACAGGACAGAGTATACCGGCGTTGCCGGAAGAGTTTCGTGCCCGGCTGGCGAAGCTGTAACTGGTGTATGGGTGCAGCCGTACCAAGGTGAAGGCCGAGGCTGGGCAGAATGGATGGCCGAGCCCTCGCAGCCAAATGTGGCTACGTACAGTAAAGTCATTGAAGCAACTGCACCAAGTTACCAGGTGAGCGTTGGATGCGGCGGATCGCCAGACAGCTGGGCGCATGATAATAAATCACAGTACATACCTAATATGCCGGTACTTTTCGATGTTGTCTGCATAGATCAGCCAGGCATTAAAGCTGGCAGCTGCACAGTCGCTCCCCTAAGCTAACCGGGCTTACGTTATACTGGTTTTATGCAGACGATACAGTACGAACTCAACATTGCACTTATACCAGATAATAACCTTGCGGGTCGGCATATAGCCGCCAGCCAGACAATGGCCAGCAAGCACCCGGCCTACATACAGCTAAATAGCGTTGCTCCCCGGTTGGCCTTTGCGCCCCACCTGACGCTGTACCAAGTATCAGTGGCGCATGATTCATTGCTAGAAGCAATGGACGGCTTACAAAAGGCAGCCCAAAGCTTTGGCGTACAGACCGCAAAAACCACACAGTACGCATATAATGCTGGCGAAGCGTCTTTTGAAGTCCGCTATGAAGTCACCGGGCAATTATTAGCAATGCAAAAAAGCATCTTGGATGCTGTCAACCCGTTGCGTAACGGCCTGCTCCTCGAGAAAGACCCAGGCGGAAATACTGTCAGCGAACTATTAGATGCTGAGGGCGTTCTAGGCGAAAACATCCGCGCCACCGGATTTGCGGAAGTAGGCGACCCTGCCCAAGGCGGGCTTTTCCGGCCGCATGTCACGCTCAACTGGTTCAAAATCGGCACAGAAGTCGACGAGAACGATAGCGCGCTTCCTGCACTCGAAACGCTGAATGGCGATTACACGCATCTGGGCGTCTATCTGTTGGGGCCATATGGCACCTGCGCGCAACGACTCGCAGCCTATCCATTACAAGCATCATAGAAAAGGAAATTCATGGAACGAAGCAAAGCCGTATTCGCCGCAGTAAGCGAGCTCTACCAGTCGGATAAGACACGGGGCATGGGCAAGTGGATGTGGCGCAACCACGTCCAGTGGGTCGCCAAAAGAGCGACAGAGCTAGCAGAAAAATATGGCGCAAGCACTGAGAAAGTGTACTGTGCGGCGCTGCTGCATGACCTGGGAGACAGCCAGCACGAAAGAACGTTTGAAGACTTCGTATCCTGGTCCGAAAACAAAGGCAAAGAGATCTTGCTTGCGGCAGGATTCGATGCAAGCGAAGCCGCAGAAATCATAGAATCTATCATACGACCGCACTCCTGCAGGCAGGGTAATCTGCCCGCGACTATTGAAGGGAAAGTGCTCGCAACGGCCGATGCGATGTGGCACCTGCAGACAAACTTCTTCCCGGTACTCAGTTATATGCACCGGCCAGAAACAATCAACTCGTACGAAGAATGGCAGGATTGGTTCAACGAAAAGTCCAACAGGGAAATCAATATCAAGATTTTCTTCGAAGATGAGCGAGCTGCCGTCAAAGATGACTATGACGCACTCGTCAGGGTCTTCAGTAATACAACATTGGACAGCAACGACAAATAACAGGGGATCTATGCAAGAATATATTGAAATCAAAGGTGCACGAGAAAACAATTTAAAGAATGTCTCTGTACGCATACCTAAGCGTAAAATCACGGTGTTTACTGGTGTTTCCGGCTCTGGCAAGTCATCACTAGTGTTCGATACCGTAGCAGCTGAAGCGCAGCGATTGCTTAACGAGAATTTCAGTATGTTCGTGCGCAATTTCCTGCCGCATCTGAACCAACCCCAGGCAGACGAGATTAAAAATTTGAGTATGGCTGTTATCGTAGACCAGAAATCACTGGGTGGCGGTTCACGTTCTACGGTTGGAACAGCAACTGATATCGCAACCGTACTGCGTTTGATGTTCTCGCGCATAGGCAAACCGTCAATCGGGTATGCAAATTTGTTCTCGTTCAACGATCCGGCCGGTATGTGCCCCGAGTGCAACGGCATGGGGCGCAAGATGGCCATGGACCGTGAACTAGTACTCGATACATCATTATCAATTGCCGACGGGGCCATTAAACTGCCGGGCTACAAGCCCGATAGTTGGGGGTACCGCATACTCGAAGCTGCAGGCTTTGACCCGCGCAAAAAGCTAGCCGACTATACGGCTGCCGAGATGGAAGATTTCCTGCACGGCCAGCCCCGCAAGGTCAGCCTGAGCGGCATGAACCTCACGTACGAGGGCATGGAAAACGTCTTTGTACGGAAGTACATTATTGGCGATCTAAAGGCAATGTCGGAGCGTACCCAGAAAATCTATGCGCCGTTTATCACTATGGGCGCCTGCACGCTCTGTCACGGGGCGCGTATAAGCCAGCAGGCCTTGTCCGTCAAAGTTGACGGCCACACGATTGCCGACCTCACTGCTATGCAAGTGGATGCATTATTAGAAGTCATCAAGTCCATACGGGAACCAGAAGCTAAGGCGATCATCGCAACGCTTCACGACCGCCTGTCTAATCTCGTAGATATCGGGCTAGGGTACCTCAGCCTCGACCGCGCCACCGACACTCTCTCGGGAGGCGAATCGCAACGCGTCAAAATGGTAAAACACCTCAACGGCAGCTTAGTTGACGCCATGTATATCTTTGACGAGCCCAGCGTGGGACTGCACCCGCGTGACGTATACAGGTTGAACGAACTGCTGCAACGCCTGCGCGACCGCGGCAACACCGTCATCGTCGTTGAGCACGACCCGGATGTCATCCAGGCCGCAGACTATGTGATCGATGTCGGCCCGATGGCCGGCAGCAAGGGTGGAACCATCGTATTCGAAGGGAGTTACCAGGACCTTCTGAAAGCTGACACGCTGACAGGCCGCCACTTAAAAGATGTATCGCCAATCAAAACAGAATTCCGCAAGCCCACTGGCGCGCTTTCAATACGCGACGCGCATGTAAACAACTTGCAGCATGTAGACATAGATATACCTACGGGTGTGTTCACGGTTATTACAGGCGTGGCGGGTTCAGGCAAGAGCTCGCTTATAGACCATGTTTTCCTGCGCCAGCATCCTGAAGCAATTGTCGTAGACCAGTCGCCGGTCGGTATATCAAGCCGCTCCAACCCGGCGACATACACAGGGATAATGGATGTCATACGCAAAGCATTTGCGACCGCCAACAAAGTCGATATGTCACTGTTCAGTTTTAACTCAAAGGGCGCCTGCGAAAACTGTAAGGGTGCAGGTTTTGTAACAACCGACCTCGCTTTTCTTGATGACGCCAAGCTGCTTTGCGAGATTTGCGAAGGCAAGCGCTTCAACCAAGAAGTCCTGGCCTACACATACAACGGCAAGAACATATCTGAGGTCCTGGAGTTAACCGTCGCTCAGTCTATTGAGTTCTTTGACCTGAAAGAAATTGCCCAGAAGCTCCAGGCACTGAGCGATGTGGGCCTTGATTACCTCACGCTCGGACAACCGCTAAGCTCTCTGTCCGGTGGTGAATGCCAGCGTATCAAGCTAGCCAGCGAACTGCACAAGAAGGGCAGCATCTATGTCCTTGACGAGCCAACAACAGGTTTGCACATGTCGGACATTTCACGTCTGCACACCATCATCGACCGTCTGGTAGACGCAAAGAATACTGTTATCACTATAGAGCACAACCAGGAAGTCATCAGGCGGGCTGACTGGATTATCGACCTGGGGCCGGAAGGCGGTAACGCCGGCGGGCGGATAATGTTTGAGGGCACACCTGCCGAACTTATTAAAAGCAAGGAGACATTGATTGCCCAATACCTCTGATAAGTCACGGCCCAAGAAGCCGAAACCGGTTCATCATGCCAGTGACTTTGGCCTTGATGTTACAACAGGCGACGACGATATGTTCCGCTGGTTCTTGCTGTCATATCTCTTTGGGAAACCCATCCAATCGGGCGTGGCCGCCCAGACTTGGAAACTCTTCGTTGCACGCAAGCTGGATACACCGTGGGCAATCCTGGAAACTTCGCACCGCAAACTTGTACGGCTTCTCGATGAAGGTAAATACACCCGTTACGATGAAACGACCGCCCGGGCGCTCCGCACGTGCATGGAACAGCTTATCCGTGACTATGACGGCTCACTCCTGCTCATGTACGAAAGCAGCCAAACCGAAGATGAGTTTTCAAAACGTCTGCAGAAACTATACGGCGTAGGTCCTAAAACAGCCGAAATATTTATGCGCGAGACAGAAGAGCTCTTTGCGCAGCGTGTGGAATAAGCATGAGCTGTTATAATTAACAGATATGAAAAAACGCACAACCCCGCTGTGGCTAGAGGCGGTAGGCTGGTACGGACCAGTAGCCTATATTATTGCGTTCGGCATGGCGAGCTTTGATGTTATTGAGGTCAGGGGTTATTTATTCCAGATCCTCAGCCTAACTGGCGCTATAAGTATTATCGCTATCTCTCTTCACAAAAAGGTATATCAGTCAGTCGTGCTGAATGCATTTTTTGTGGCTATTGCTGTCATTACACTCATCCAACTTATATAACTAGTTGTATACAATGTAGTATGTATGCTACATTACACCTTATAAGCTAATAGGGTAATAGGCATGATTTCGACCACACAAGAACTAGCCATTGACGTCACTGACCTGCAGATGCGTTATGGCGACAAGGATATCCTGACCGGTGTTTCTTTTAACGCTAAGCAGGGCGAGGTACTGGTTTTACTGGGGCCTAACGGTGCAGGCAAGACTACGACAATCGAGATACTAGAGGGTTTCCGCATGCGCTCCGCAGGTGAAGTGCGCGTGCTGGGCACTGATCCGGCTCGGGGAGACGAGCTATGGCGCGCCCGGCTCGGCGTCGTGCTGCAGTCATGGCGGGACCATGCAAAGTGGGGTGTGTTTGAGCTCTTAAACCACCTTGGAAAATACTATGAGCCGTACTCTACGCCAACGCACAAACGACCCTTTGACGCCCAGCACCTGCTAGAACTCGTAGGCCTCCAACCGCAGGCTAAGCAACAAATACAGTCGCTCTCCGGAGGCCAGCGCCGTCGTCTCGACGTAGCCATTGGACTTATCGGCAACCCCGAGGTACTTTTCCTGGATGAGCCGACCGTTGGCTTTGACCCTAAATCGCGCCGCGATTTCCACGATGTTATCCATCGCCTGACAGATCTTGAAGGAACCACAATCTTATTGACCACGCACGACCTTTCCGAGGCCGAGAAACTAGCCGACCGTATTGTCGTGCTTGCTGGCGGCAAAATTGTCGCTAATGGCAGCGCCGACCAGTTGGCCAAAGAAGTATCCAGCCAAGCTGAAGTGAGATGGGTCCAGGACGATCAGAAACATGTACATTCGAGCAGTAATGCCACTGCATATGTCCGCAAGTTGCTTGAACAACATCCAAAAGGCATTAGTGATCTCGAAGTGCGCCGTGCAAGCCTTGAAGACACCTATATGAAAATCGTTATGCAACACGAGCTGCCCAGCGACAAAACAAGCAGCAAGGAAAAGAAGGGAAACGAACTATGAATGCAGTAGCACGCAGTGCCCGTCTGGGCCTGGAACGAAGCTGGATTGAAACCAAGCAATTCCTGCGTAACCCGCAAGAGATGGTATGGACGGTCCTGATTGTCGCCATTTTCCTCGGAGTTTTATGGTTCCAGCGGAATAAAGAAGTTGAAGGTATTTCGCTTGGGCTGCTGACCCTTCCGAGCTTGCTGGGCATGATGGTTGCCCAGGCCGGCTTCTCCGGAACAGCCGGAGTTATTTCATACGACCGGGAAGACGGTACCTTATTGCGCGCCAAGGCCATACCGCAGGGTATCATCGGCTACATCGTAGCCCGCACAGCATATTTGCTCAACACGACCGTTATAAACCTTGCGGCTGTATTTGTCCCAGCGTTGTTCTTTATAGACGGGATAACGGGTGTAGGTATCGGCGGCGCGCTGACTATTGCATGGCTGTTCCTCCTGGGCTTATTTGCCACTGCACCATACGGCGCGATTATCGGCTCGCTTGTTAAAAGTTCAGGCTCGGGATTTGGCCTAACATTCTTGCCGCTCGCAGGACTGGTGGCTATATCAGGCATTTTCTACCCGATCACTGCAATGGCAGGCTGGCTGCAAGCAGTCGCCCAGGTTTTTCCGGTGTATTGGCTCGGCCATGGTTTCCGCTCAGTTTTCTTGCCTGATACGGCCGTAGCTGAACTGCACGGCAGCTGGCAATTAGGAGCAACAGCTTTGATACTTACAGCTTGGGCAATCGTAGGATTCCTATTCGCTCCACGCGTCTTACGCCGTATGGCACGCAGGGAATCTGGCTCAAGTATGCAAGAGCGCAAAGAAAAAGCTATGAATCGCGGCTATTAATATTGCATAATATAGACAAAATGAACGAGAGTGTTTACAACCGTCTCACCGTACTACGTGCTGAGCGGAACATATCGCGCCGCGAACTTGCGGAAGCATTGGACATCCACTACCAAACGGTTGGCTATTTGGAGCGGGGTGAGTTCAGCCCCAGCCTCCACTTGGCGCTCCGCATAGCTGCGTATTTTGATGTACCCTTGGAAGCATTATTTTCGCTCAAACCATTTCCTCCAATTGGCAAATAGCCGTTCTGGTATAGTCAGTATATGAAACAGCCTAGCCTTATTGTTATCGGTGGATTCGCCGGCGCAGGCAAGACCACGCTTGCTACTAAACTATCTGGCCAGTACAATTTTCCAATTCTAAGCTCGGATGTCATTAACGATGCGCTGCGTAGCGCATTCCAAAGAGGATTCCAGGAAATGTCGCCTATGGCTTATACAGTCATGTGGCATCTTGTCCGGCAGCAGCTCAAGAACGGCGTAACCGTAATCGTTGACACGCATATGGCAACGCCCCAAGTCTGGGAGAAACTGGACTTGCTGCATACCGATATGCCTAGCGTGCAGATAGTACCTATTATCCTGCAATGCACCTTACAGACCCACCGCGAACGCATTGAGGAGCGGGGCCGTACTAACACAGAGCATCTCAACTTAGGCGGCGACAAGCTTGAAGACGTGCTATTTAAATATGAATTCATCGAGCAGCTGCACCGTGCTGACCTCATCCGTGTTGATGCCAATAAGACCCCAGAGGCAGTCTACGAATCAGTTAAGGCAATCCTCAAAGAACACCAGATCCTACAGTAAATGCGCTGCACTTTGCTATGATTGAGGTATGAGACTATATCTTTCGTCATTCCGCAATGGCAATCATCCCGAGCAACTACACCGGCTTATTGGCAGCGGGCGCCGCACCGCGCTGATAGTTAACGCCATGGATTTCATACCTGCAGACGTTAGGGCAGCTAAATATGCCGAGGAAGCTGAAAGGTTGAAAAGCATGGGGCTTGAGCCTGTAGAAGTGGACTTGAGGCAGTATTTTGGAAAGCCAGAAGGGCTCAAAGAAGTACTCTCCGGGTTCGACCTCATTTGGGTCCGGGGCGGAAATGTCTTCGTACTTAGGCGTGCCTTCAAACAAAGCGGTGCAGACGTAATCATCAAGGAACTCCTCGAAAACAATACAGTTGCTTACGGCGGCTATAGTGCCGGCGTCGATATATTGCAGCCGCACCTGCATGGCATAGAACTTGTTGACCCGCCCGATGAAGTACCAGAAGGATACGACGCTGAGGTACTCTGGGATTGCCTGGGACTCCTGCCATACTGCGTTGCGCCACATTACAAATCTGACCATCCGGAATCCGCCGACATCGATAAAGTCGTGAACTATTACACCGAAAACCACATACCGTTTATCGCCCTGCACGACGGCGAGGTGATTGTTATCAACGGCGAAGAACAGGCTATACTGGTGTGATGGAACCATCTTCAACACCAAGGCTCCCCGACGAGCGGGCCGTCATTACCAAAGACATCATCGACGATATTGAGCGCGACATTCTAAAGCGCCGCCACATCGAGCGTTATATGGGTATTGCCCAGTATGCTTACGGAACTGTACTGGACTGCGCTAGCGGCTCAGGATACGGGTCCTACTTGCTGGGCAAAAAATCAGACGTTACACATGTGCACGGTATCGATATAAATGCAGAAGCCGTCGCAGCCGCAACTGAGCAATTTGGCAGCGATAAAGTGTCATTCCACCACCAGCATATAGAAGACTTTGCTACGCCCGCTGACGTACTCGTAAGCCTTGAGACTATTGAGCATCTGGAAGATCCTACCGTTCTCGCAGACCTCTGCGACCGCACCGGTGTTAAGGAAGTTATTGTTTCGTATCCTTCCAAAAAATCCACGCACTACAACAAATTCCATAAATGGGACTTCGTAAAGCAAGACATCGCGGATATATTCCCTAAGTTCCAAGTCGTCGAGGCCACTGACTTTGCGTTTGACACGTGTATCGTTCGCCTCGTGCGGCACGAACGCAATCTTATACCGGAGCATCGCTGGAACCGCCAGCCCCGAGGATAAGAATGCACTACGATGCAGTAATCGTACTCAGCGGCGGCATACGCAAAACAGCCAGCGGATTTGCGCCGACAACATATGAGGATGACGACGGTTTCGGCATGATGGGCGGGCATGTACGTATCATGGCTGCTGCTGCATTGTATGGGCAGCACGCTGCACGTCATTTCGTCTTTACGACCGGAGTAACCGCAAAAACAACCGGCCTGTTCGGTGAAGGAGTACCATCAGAAGCCTCGGTATACGCAGCGGCATTTTTAGATCGGGCCAACAATGCAGACGCAGCGTCCGCAGTACTACTCGAAGACCGTTCAACTAATACAATTGGCAATGTCCGGGAGTTCCTAAAGATTATCAAAGACAGCGGTTGGCAGCATGTCGCCGTCCTATCAAGTAAGTACCATCTGCCGCGCATCAAGGCCCTTTGCGAAATGCTGGGCGCTTCCGGCCGGATAGACTTTCTCGCGGCAGAGGACATTGTCCGCCAAGCATGGCCTGGCACCTATAATGCTGAAATTGATACAGCATACGCATCAGACGCAGGCAAAAAGCGCCTTCAGAATGAAGCCGAAGGCACAGCCGCAATTGAAGCAGGCGGATACAATCCAGCTGAACACCAGCTCGGCAAATAGCGGCTTACCAACTAACTTGCTTATGGCATAAGCATTTATTCAGATATACTTAAGACATGAAAAAGTCTGCATCAGTTACAGACATCTTGCATGTCGAGGGCCTCGTGAAAAAATACGGCGATACTGCGGTCGTTAAAGAAATTAGCTTCAGTGTTAAAAAAGGCGAGATATTCGGCATCCTTGGCCCAAACGGCGCAGGCAAGACCACTACGCTGGAAATGATCGAAACACTGCGCGATATCGATGGGGGAAGCGTAGTCCTTGATGGCATCGATGTGCAGACCGAACCGGGCAAGATCCGCCAGGTAATCGGCGTGCAGACCCAAAGCTCTGCATTTTACGACAAAGTAAACCTCACTGAAATGCTGCGGCTGCTAGCTGCTATTTACGGCAAACAGGTTGATCCCAAAAAATTATTGGATGACGTACAGCTAGGCGATAAAGCAGCCAGCTTTCCTGAAAAACTTTCAGGCGGCCAGGCGCAGCGTTTTAGTATTGCGGCGGCTCTCGTAAATGAACCGGCCATTCTGTTCCTGGACGAGCCTACTACCGGCCTCGATCCGCAGGCACGCCGAAACCTATGGGACCTCATCAAATCGATTCGCGAGCGGGGTATTACCGTTATAATGACGACCCATTACATGGAAGAAGCACAGTTGCTCTGTGACCGCGTAGCTATTATGGACAAGGGAGAAATCATTGCGCTCGACTCTCCCGACGCACTCATCGAAAACTTGCTCAAACAGGGATTTCACAAAGACACGAAAGTACAGCAAGCCGACCTTGAAGATGTGTTTATTAATCTTACCGGTAAGGCATTGAGGGAGTAAGGGTACATATGCTGCGATCACTAAAAGTTACCTGGCTATTTGCCAAACTACAACTTACCCGTAGCCTGCGGGACCCCATTACCACTATCGTATTATTCGGTATACCCGTGTTACTCGTGCTCATTTTCGGTTCAATTACACGTGGCGGCGATAATCTTTCTGTCGATGTAGCAATCATTAATAACTCGCAGACCCAGTTTGCCAAAGATTTCGAAAAATCGTTAGGCGATATCAAAGCCCTCAAAATCAACGATGAGAAGCTGAGCCTGGATAAGGCCCGCGACAAAATGAACGACGACTCCTTGGACGGTATTATCGAACTGCCCAAAACCTTTGGTACTGTCAAGGATAGTCTGCCCGGAGGCAAAGTCAGGGTTTACTTTGATAAGGCCGACTCGCAAACAGGTGATATTGTAGCCAGCATCATTGAAGGTGCGGTCAATCAAACAAACCAACAGTTAGTACAGGCGCCCATACCCGTCAGCATAGAGCGCACGCCGATCAAGGTGAGTGATGCGAGTGCATTTGACACCATATACTCAATATTTACCGGCATGGCCATCATGATGGTTGGCGTATTCGCTGTAGGTTCGATATTCCCAGCCGACAAAAAGACAGGGGTAATGCGCCGTATGCACGTCACACCCATTAAGGCCCGCGAAATCATCGGCGGCACCATGCTTAGCTTTGCTGTTATCGGACTTATCGGCGTCGGTATCCTAACGCTCATCGCATTGTTACTATTCGACTTCAATATGCGGGGCGACTGGTTGCAGTATGGCGCGTTTGTCCTGTTGTCGCTCTTTACCATGCTTGGCTTTGGCCTGGCAATCGGGGGCGTCGCCAAGAACACCACGCAGTCAGACATCATGGGACAGATTGTATTCCTGGCCTCGCTTGCGGTGAGCGGCGTATGGTTCCCGCGCGTCCTAATGCCGGAATGGCTGCAAGGTATAACTTCATTCTTCCCGTTAACACCGGTTATCGAGGGCATTCGCGCTATCACCACCGAGAATGCCAGCCTCGTAAGCATATGGCCGGAAGTCGCTATTATTGCGGGGTGGGGAATCGTGGTCTACATCGTAGGCATTAAACTTTTCAAGTGGAACTAGCATTCCAGTAAAGCGGGAGTGCTACACTTTAAAGTATGCAAACTGTACTTATGGCTATAGCTGTTATCAAGAAGGGCGATCAGATTCTGATCAGAAAGTTCGATCCAGCCAAGAACCCGTACAAAGAACCCTGGGGGTTAGTTGGCGGAAGGCTTGACGGTGAAGGTACAGTCGAGGAGATGCTCAACCACGAGTTGCAAGAACGCTGGAATATAACCGTCTCCATCAGGGAGCAATTGACATGGGATACCGACCAAAAGGTAGACCATGACGGCGAGGAAAAACGTTTTATCTACCTGGATGCATTATGTGATCTTGCCAGTGGTGAGCCGGCACCGGTCAATCCCAAAGAAGAGCTGCGCTGGGTACCTGTCGCGGAGCTTAGCAAATACCAGCAGGTGCCGCCCGGTGTCAGGCTTTTTAAAAAACTAGGTTACTACTAAAAGGAGATGGGTATGCAAAAGATTGTTCCACATTTATGGTTTGACACGGAAGCAGAACAGGCAGCAGAGTTTTACTGTCGGACGTTTCCAAATTCTAAAATCATAAGCAAAGCCAAGATCGTTGATACGCCGAGCGGCGACTGCGACTTTATGACCTTTAACCTCAATGGCCACGACTTTATGGCGATCAGTGCCGGCCCTGACTTCAAGATCAATCCGTCTATTTCGTTCCTGCTTAACTTCGACCCTTCCCAAGATCCTAAAGCAGAAGAAAACCTGAGGATATTATGGGAAAAACTGGCAGACGGCGGTGCGCCGCTTATGCCTCTGCAAGAGTATTCATTCAGCAAACTGTACGGCTGGATACAGGATCGCTTCGGCGTTACCTGGCAACTCATGTTGACTGACCCTTCGGGCGAGCCGCGCCCGTTCATAACGCCATCGCTCATGTTTTCGCAGGACAATACCAATAAGGCCGAAGAAGCTATTACGTTCTACGTGGAAACATTCAAACGGTCCAAGGCAGGCACGCTCGCGCGTTACCCGGAAGCTGCTGGTCCGGCCAAGCAGGGCAGTATCATGTACGGCGATTTTATGATTGAGAACCAGTGGCACGCAGCTATGGATTCCGGCGTTGAACAATCATTTACCTTTAACGAAGGCGTATCATTACTCGTTAACTGCGACACCCAGGAGGAGATTGATTATTATTCAGACAAACTATCGGCAGTGCCCGAAGCCGAGCAATGTGGCTGGGTAAAGGACAGGTACGGCGTCTCATGGCAGCTTTCTCCAACCGCTATGAATGACATGTTCCAGAACGGCACCCGCGAGCAAATCGACCGCATGTCCCAAACGTTCCTAAAGATGAAGCGGCTCGATATCGCCAAGATTGAAGCAGCCTTCAACGACACTGGCACCAATTAACAAATGCTCGCTTAAGGGGTGGGCGTGGTACTATTAAGCAATGAAACCACGCCTTATTGTCGAACAAAAAATTACAGCCTTTACCAACAAGTACACCGTCTATGATGTAAACGCCGAAGGGAAGAAGGGCAGTCTGGTAGCCTTTGCCCAGCAAAAACGTATCGCCCTCAGGGAAAAGATAACGTTCTACGGCGACGAAGCCAAAACACAGGTGGCATTCACACTCCGTGCCGAGAAGGTCATGGACGTGCACGGCCGTTACTTTGTCGAGGATGCCAACAGCCAACTTGTTGGCAGCTTCAAAAAAGACTTCGCTAAGTCGCTCCTCAACAGCACCTGGCTTATCCTGGGTTCTGATGACCAGCCAAAGGTATCAATCGCAGAAAGCAACTTGGCTCTCGCGCTGCTGCGCCGTTTTTCCGGCTTAATCCCTATTATCGGCGAGTTCGTGAACATTCTGGTAACATTCCTGCGCTACCACTTTGTATTTACTGATGCTGCCAGCAAAGAACCGGTAGGGCGCTATCAGAAGACCACGCTTATCCGTGACCATTACTTACTCTCCATGACCGACGACGCATACAAGCAACAGGACTGGCGCGTGTACGCAGCCATGGCTGTTGCACTTGACGCCCTCCAAAGCCGGTAGGGATTAGGCATTTTTTAAGGATAAGCGCATACTTACTAGTATGTCCAAAGATAAAGGCCGCAAAGAAGTCAAGAAACCTAAAAAAGCTAAAGAGTAATCTCCAGCTTGTCTTCGACGCGCAACAAAAAACTACTTCTCATTATCATAGTCGTACTTTCGGTACTACTCGCTATTTTAGTGATCTTTAAACTCAACCATAAGACAGCCGCCGAAAAGCCAAAGCAAACGGCGCGCAACACGAACAGCTCGCAGTTCTCCTTTAATGCTGCAGCCGCCCCTGAATGGCGCCAAGGACCATCCAATAAAACATCAATGGCTCTCTTTTATAAAAAGGGCGATTGTTTTGTGTCGTTTGAGAATAAATCCGTACCCGCTGACGGGGCTACCGCACTCCAACAAATCAAATCAGATGTAGAAGCTAACGGCTATACCGTTACCAGCATAGGCACCCCTTCGCTCACGCTTAAGCAACCAGGCACTGAGGTTACGTACATCCTGCATCAGTATGCCGCAACAGGAGGCGACCCTAACGGCATCTACAAAAATCAGGAATACGCCCACATTCCTACGGCTACCGGGCATGTATTCATACAGGGGTACTGTAACGACCCCGCTGATTTGCCTGGCACCCTTTCCGCGCTCAATGCGATTATGTTCAAACCCTAACGGCTAAGATTCTACGTCGAGACGGACTAGCTCACCCTTGCGCTTAACAATATTCTTATAGTCCCACTGGATAGACTTGGCTTTTTCAAGCCAGCGCTGCAAATCAGACAAATTGACCTGGCCTACATCCGTATACCGCACCTGGGCTGCCTTAAACGTTCCTTCCACGTCTAAGCCGGGTTCATCGAACGACTGGCCGCTCCAAAACAGCAGCTGCACGTCATTCTTCCTGACGGCATAGCCGGCAACAGGATTGCCTTTGATGAACCATACGGGGTGGCCGTGCCACACTTTACTTTCGGCATCTGGCGTGTTGGAAAGTGCCTTTTGAATCTCGGCAGCCAGCAAGTCGCAGACCTCACGATTGGCACCTTCTTGGCTTGCACTGTATTGGGGGATATCTGTATTCATATATAGAGTATAGCGCGTCCAATACAACATAAGCATATTGCCAGCTTGTGCTAACTGGATTACACTTCGCTTATGATCCTCAGGAAGCAAGACGGCTTTCATATTGTTGAGGCAGCAATTGTGCTGATAGTAATCGCTGTGGTCGGCTTTGTTGGCTACAAAGTAGTACATAAAGAAGAACCGCCCAAGAATAACACCAACCAAGCGGCAGGTAGTATGTCTAATTCAAACGAGGACGGCCCGGTATGGGATTACAACCAGCAAAAAATGGAATGGTTTGTTAAGAGCGGTAAAGCTCCGGCTTGCAAAAACCCGCTAAAACTAGATATGTCTCCCGTCGACATGTCCAAAATCACTGCCGTAGGATTACCTGGCGCATACCGGGGCTTTAGCTACAAAGCACACGGTGGGTTTCGTGCCGCTACCAGCACTAACGGTAATCTTGAAGTTAAGTTGCCGATGGATGCAAGGCTCACAGGCATAACCCGGTACTATGAAGCAATCCCTGGCTATCCTGATGAGCTGCAGTATCTGGTAGATTTTGAAAACGATTGTGGCATTGCCATACGGTTCGACCACATCCTAACCCTAACGCCTGATTTCCATGCAGTAGCCGAAAAATCACCAGCGCCCAAGAAGAATGACACTGCCCGCGACCCCAACATTGGCCGTGTTAACATACCGTACAAAGCAGGGACTGTTATTGCCACGGGAGTAGGCTTCCCCAGTGCCCAAAATTATGGCTTTGACTTTGGCATGTACGACTACCGCAGCCGCAACGAAATTTCTAAGAATACACTGTGGGCTGATATTCACAAAAACTATTCGGCACAGCATTTCCATGGCATTTGCTGGCTGCCGCTACTGCCTGGCGATGATGCGGCCAAAGCCGAAGCAATGGCCAAAGACCGCAACAACTACAACAGTAATAAGCCGTTCAACCTGATCAGTGATTTCTGCGGTTTCGCTCCGCACACAACACTCGACTTCAACAACGGCCAGCCAACAGACGGCTAAAGACAGCATAGGAGACACGGTGCAGGCTGTATGGCATACTAATCGCATGAAGCAATCTGCGTATATATTTGATGTTGACGGCGTTCTGAATAATCTCAAGGAGTACACGCCTGATGAGCGCATCATTTTACATATGGCTAAGCTTCTGGATAGAGGCACTTTCGTGGCCATCAATACCGGCCGCGGGTACGAATGGGTAAAGGAGAACGTGGTACGGGCCTTGCGCAATAAGGTAAGCAACGCTGCATCCCTCTCACGGTTGTTTATCGCAGCAGAAATGGGCGGCCTCGCCGTAGAGTTCCCTAAGGGCAAAGAAGAGAAAAGGCCTAGCGCGTTCAGCTTAACGCCGGACCAGATTGCCAGGGTACGCCAAACATTTGAAGAATATCCCGAGTATATCGATAGGGTTCACTGGTACGCAAAACAGTCTATGGCTACTATCGATAAAAACACCACTGCATCCATGGAAGATTTCTGGCCCGTACAAAAAGAGCTAACAACGCTCCTTGAAAAAGTATTCGAAGGCCAACACGTTAAAGTAGCAAACAGTAATGATGCCATCGACGTGTACGCTCCGGAGGCTGGCAAGTGGGCGGGTGCACAGTTGATCTATGAGTGGCTACGCCGCGTATCTGACGTCGAGCACGACCATTTTGTCTGCTTTGGCGACAGTGTCGTTGACCACCAGATGGCACGGTTCTTCGCAGCCCAGAACCATGACACAACCTTTGTCCTTACTGGTCCAACATTGACCGGCATCGAACCAGACGACAATATAATCCTTGTCAAAACCGACAAGCCATACCATGAAGGCACTTATGACTTCCTGCGCCAATATACAGCTAGCGGAAAACCAGCAGCCTAGAGCGTATTATTCTCAAAATACTCGCGGGTACCAGCGGCATATTTAGCAGTAGTCCGGATTGTCTGTACGCCGGCCTGCTCGTCAAATTCATCTGTGTCGCTACCTACAAATACAAACGCGGAGTGGCATTTTTGCTGGGCAAAATACGCAGCCATGGCGTAATCGCTTTTGCTGTCGCCAAAGCTGACGAATGCTTCGGGCCTTGTACCAAGCCGTTCTGAAACCCATTCGTAGACAAGTTCTGCACCAGCATGTTTGCCGGCTTGGGGCGACTCAACATCAGTCGCAATCGTCGTCGTATCGATTCTGACATCCTTGCCATGGAGCGCGTTGCGTAATCGTTCAGCAAGCACTTGCTGTTCTTGCGAAAACCTCGACAGGTCAGCAGCCGGCTCTTTTTCGATAGTTGCCATAGTCTTCTTAGTTGCATCCCAGAACATTGTTGGCAAACTAGCTGCATTATCTTCAAAGGTCTGCCTCGTCAGGTCATACATATCCTGAGGAAGCGCAAAACGGCTTGGTTTTGCATCAAAACCGGCTCCGCTCCACGTGACACATTCGCCGCCTTTCTCGCACACAACAAGTAGACGGTCAAAGTGGCCCGAGGCGTCAAGACCCTCAAGGGCGTTGAGAAGATTTGCATCTACCCACTCAAATGACCGCCCAGAGTTAACGGCAACGAGGCAGCCTTGTTCAAGCAAGTCATATATATGGCGGACAGCAGAAGAATCAACGGAGCTGTCGTTGGGGTCAGTGATCACACCATCAAGGTCAAAAACATACGTTGCACGGGCATCAGTTTGTCTTGTATCCATGGCGTAGATTGTAGCACACTGCCCCTGTATACTAGGCCGTATGAGATTATCGCGGGCATCGTCCAGGAAATACCCGGCCGTTTTAGAACAATATGACTTCGGGTATCAGTATGACCGCCAGGATATCAGGTACACAACTTGGTTTACGGGGAGCAGGGAGCAACTTCAGACTATCGTTTTCTTAGGCACGGTGCAGATTGGCAAGTTGCCCGGCTGGATTGCAAAATCTTGCCCCGAGAATACAGCCGTTATCCCTGGAGCGCTCCATTGGCTGGCCAAAGCAGATGGCAGTGACATCCCCGAGTTCATGTATGCCTACACCGAACATGCGTTCCTGGCAGCTGTCGCAGCAATCCCTGAAGGCAAGCCGGTAAACATTATCGCCGACTCCCAAGCTGCGCCGAGTGTTCTGGGCTTATTGGCCAAACCAACATACGCTAAACGCATTCGCACCATCGTGTTAGCGCAGCCGCTTGGATTGAATACAAGTTACCTGGGATCTACACCTGCTCAACGCTTACAAAGTTTCAAAAAACGCGTACTCCAGAATTTACGCTACCAAGTACCGAGCCTATTGTCAGATCCGCGGCTTATATACAACCACCACCTCATGCTTAAAACAGTCGGATTTGATAATGACAAGTCGAACGCCCAATATGGTGCCGGGCTAGCCTATGACGCTACGAGTCATTTGCATGACGTGCTTAAGGCTGGCATAAAAGTCATAGTTGTGTGCGGCCAAAACGATATAATGTTCCCGGCTAGCGAGATACGTGCAGCACTGGCAGCCAAGAAGATTGATATTGCGGTAAAAGTAGTGCCTGGGGTACCGCACTCGCCCCTTGCTACCAGGCATGGCCGCAAGCTGTTGCAAAGCTGCTTTGAATCTATTGCAGAATCCCGGCTAGCGTAGCCAGCTTTTCACGATAGGCACGCTGGTTAAAGTGGCCAGGGTAATCAACAAGTTCTGTGTTGAGCACGTTGAAACCCGCTTCACGTAGTGGCTCTGCCGCAACATCAAAAACATTCGATTTGATAAGAATTATCTTCGTATCCGCTTCCGCCAATGCTTTGACGCGCTCAATAAGCCTTGGCAAGTGGTCGCCAATGCGTGCTTGCCGTTGCCTTTTAGTTACTTCATGCACCTGCGACTGTTCAAGTGCCTCAATCATGTACCAGCCACTAGCCTGGAACTTCTGCAGCCACTCGACTTTGTGCGCTTCAAGCTCAGCTTCAGCAAGCTCCTTCGCATCAGGGAATAACGCCCAGATTGTATTCGTAAATAACCGGTCATCTTTGCGGATACGGTCAGTGTAATAGAATTGGCGGCTACTCTGTATATGAGCTGGTGGCGGGGGAGATTCTGCTATTAGCAGGAACTTGATATGTCCAGGTTTATAGGTTTCTCGAACAGCATCGTAGTCACTCATGCTCCTATAATACAGCTTTGACATACGCCCTTGGCAAAGAAGGGCTGTATACTCAGCTATATGGTAATCACTAGCAGCAACTTGGCTGGCGTGCACGACAAGCACCAGGATAAAAAGATCGTACTAACGAGCGGCACCTTCGACCTGTTTCACACAGGGCACCTGCACTATCTTGAAGCCGTCAAAGCTCATGGCGACATACTTGTCGTTCTATTGAGCGGCGATGCCCGTGTCAAGGCGCGCAAAGGGGATATGCGGCCGATCATACCCGAATCAGACAGGGCAGAGATACTCGACGCATTACAAATCGTCGATTACGTACTCATCGATCCGAATGACGGGGAAGGCAGTAGTGCGCCATTCTACACGGATTTGGTGCGCAACCTCCAACCAGCATGCTATGTGACCGATGGGTACGACGTCCGGTTCTCGGAAGCCCTGGAAGACTCTAGGCAGATCATCCTCGACCGCACAGAAGGCGGGGAGCATAGTTCAACGTCGGCTATCATCGCGCACATCCAGTCACTTGGCACCTAGTTGTAGTGCGGGTGCGAGTGTATGTCGCGGCGGAGACGCTCAAAGATGTCGTGATATTTCACGGCGTCCGAAACGGTCAGGAATGTAGCCGATCCGTTACGTGCCGGTTCGATAAGGTCGATGATGCCAATGACACGGACCTCAATATCACGCGGCGATTTACTTTGTGAAAGATCATTAATGAGATCCCGCAGTTCTATAACGAGTTGCTGGCAGTTCTGGTGATTGGGTTCGTCAAAGCAATCCTGCAGTCTGAAATGCAGGTCGTCAACCTGCTTGTGCCACTGTTCGTAGTATTGGTCCATGCTCATATGCTACTCCTTGTATCACCTTGTACTTCCATACTAGCAGATAGGTAAGCGCTAAGCCCACTATAGCCTGCGAGTACATACATGTGATATTCCGTACATAAAATGTTTGTAATGTATGTTGTAACGGACTATATTGGCAAATGTAAGGGGATAAAACATAATGCAAGAATCACTAAACGATTTATTGGCTACGCGTCCAACAAGGTCACTATTCGGTCCAGAGACTTGCAGGCGTCTCATGGAGCTCCGCCCCCATCTCATAGCTAAAGCCAATCGTGACCCCGGCGTGCGCAACCGGCACAGAGCCTATCGTGACCGAGTTAGTAAGGTTATTAGCTCGTAACTGTGCGATGACCTCGTCGCCATAGCCATCGTAATACGAAGCATATACCGAGACGTCGCGGCTGCCATTTCCCGTGCTCAGTAAATGCCCCGTAAGCATGTGGTTCTCTCTCGTAAGGTCAACTGCGGCAGCATGCTGCCAGCGGGCACCTGACATGGGCGGCTCGTCAGTCGCTGAAATCATTACAGTGGCTGGGATAACATCCCTCGAAACACCCGCCAATGCAGCAGTAAGCTTATGGCCCAGCTCGGTAGTTAGCCCCGAACAAAATGTCTCCGTTACACCGATGTCAGCTTGCGGCAGATCGGCCGTCAATGCATCTGCTACACGGATATCAATGCGGTCGCCTAATCCAAGCAGCTCAACAACTCCCCGGGCACAAGCCGCGGAAGGGCCGTTAATTTCATACGCTACAACCTGCGACTTAGGGTGCATAATCGCAGCGCCGACAGAAAGGATAGCCGTCGAGCCGCAACCGGCGTCAATAATCGTGCCCCTTGATTCGGGTGCGCGGCCAATTGCGTTCAAAAACCCGCTCACACGAGGAACGGACCGGAGCAGCATCGCTGAACTAAAGGCAGTAAATTCCCATCGCGGAAGACCGTTTTCATAGGCACTATTTGCAATGCCTCTCTCCGCAATAACATCTTCACAGAGCGTCATATAGGCGACATTCGTACCGTAGTCCGCCCGGCCTCGCATACCATCAATAAGCGTCATTGCGGTAGCACGTCTTGCGGGGCCACCAGCACGAGATAACTTCTCATACAGGCTAGTCATTGTATGCAATTATAGCATTTATAGATTGTACTTGCACAACTAGCAAATTACTGTCTTTTATATCTGATATTATACTTCCATGAAGCCAACTCTGGAACAAATGCTCAAAGCCCTCCAAGCTTCGTGGGGAGCTGATACATCTTTTGCTGCCGATGAATGGTCGCCAAGTAACCGGGCAAGAGGGCAATGTGTCGTCTCGGCGCTAGTAGTGCAGCACTACCTGGGCGGGGAACTCATCCGCTATAGAGTGCTCGAGGAGGATGCTGCAACAATCCGGGAAACCCACTATTGCAACCTACTGCCAGATGGTACGAAGATCGACACCACGGCATCGCAGTACAAAGAACCAGTACTGTTGCGCGAAGATCCGGTCCGCAAGGACCACTTCGCATCACCACGCGAAAAACGACTGGCCCACCCAGCTACAAGGGAGCACTACGAACTACTCCTCAAAAGAGTAGAAACATTCCTGCAAAACCAAGATTCTTAGGCAGGTTGGGATGGAGCGGCTGGCGGAGTAGCCGGCGGCGTTGGAGTAGGGGCAGTACCTGGTGCTGCACTAGGTGCCGTAACGCCAAGCGGTTCATCAGTTACAGGTGGCGCGAGTGTTGCAGATGCAGGGGCAGGGGCAGCTTCGGCAGCAGCTACTTCTTCTGCTGATGGTGGAGCTGGCTGGACAGGCAATGCTACTGGCGTAGCCGTAACAGGGTACGATTCGGAACCTTTGGTCTCAAGCAACGTATCTTCTTCCTGGCCTTCAGGCTTGAGGATGCTATCCACAAAACGATCAAGCTGGTCATTAGTTAAGTTAGCTTTGACGGCATAGCCCTCAATGCCTTGCTCGCGCAAGCCTTCGGGAGCGTCAGTCTCATTCAGGTTAGAGATAACCAACACTTTAATGTCTTTACCCCAATCACTGTGGCGCATCCGTTCCAGGATTTGGTCACCAGCAACTTTTGGAACCATAAGGTCAAGCAGTACCAGATTTGGCGCTTCCTTTTGGATAGTAGCTAGCGCTTCTTCACCATCGTAGGCGGTAAAGCAAACGTAGCCCAGTATCTCAAGCCTGGTCTTATATATATCGGCCAAGGCAACATTATCTTCGACAATAACAACTTTGAGTGGTGGTTTTGTTGGGTCCATATAGCTAATGATAAACCATATCGGTGCAATTTGCTTTCGGCTTTTGCTCAGAATATAATTCGGCACATGCAACAAAACACTAGTGCTCCACAAATAGAAACAGAACAACACCCAAATCCGTTCAAAAACAAGAAAGTACTGTTTGCCATATTCGCAGCAGCCACCGTTGCCGTAGCGATCTTGCTAGTGTTCGTATTCCAAAAATAACAGCTTAAGAAATATTGTAGTTCTGGCTGAAGATATTCTCCGGGTCGTACTGGCGTTTAATCTGTAGCAACCGCTCATAAGTAGCATCAGGGTAAGCAGCACGACGCTCGGTATCCGTCCACTCGGAGTCGAAGTTTATGTACGCGCCTTCGGTGTGAGGCCCAATAATCCGCCATGGCTCAAGGGCAGCCTCAAAGTCTTTGTCGGTTGCCGTATCGGGTAGTATGAAGGGCGTAACCATAAATGCTTCGCTGCCACGGTGCGCGAAGGCGGTAGTGTCAGATGGAACGCGGTTCATAGCTCCGCCTACTGAGCGTACTTGGTAGATCTGCTTGTCGTACTTGGTAATCGTATCGATAACGTCGTCAGTTAGTTCTTTGAAGAAGCCATTCTTAACGATAATCTTCATGCCGTCCGGTGCATGAGCTTCCTGGAGCACATTAGCGTAGTCGTCCCACTTTAGGTCCTGGCTAACAACCTTACCTAGCTTCAGGAGAGGCGCGACAGCTGCCTCGCCCTCGCTGCGATCCTCACCGCAATAGCAAACCATCAGCATTGCCATCGGCGGCATATTGCCAAACATAGCACTTGTTGGAATGATGTTCGCCATGGTCGTCAACTCATCCGGAGCAGTGCGCATATAGTCCCGCCATCCCTTAAGTACTTCGTTGAGGGTACTGAATCCATACATAATGATTCCCGTGTAAACCTTACCGACAGGGTGTGCGGCAAATGTGAAACTTACGGCCACGCCAAAGTTACCGCCGCCGCCGCGAACCGCCCAAAACAAATCGCTGTGCTCAGTTTCGGTAGCATGCAACAATTCGCCGCTAGCCGTAACAATATCGGCAGCCACGAGGCTATCGATTGTTAAACCGTATTTGCGGACCATCCAGCCTATGCCGCCGCCAAGGGTGAGGCCACCCACGGCAACCGTTTTTGTGTCTCCGGACGACAGTGCCAGGCCGTGCTTGCCCAGCTCCGCGGCAACCTCTCCCCACGGGGCTCCAGCCTCAACGCGTACAAGGTGCTTTGTTTCATCAATAATCTCAATGTGGTGCATGTCCCGCATATCGATTACCATCCCGCCGTCATTTGTACTGTGGCCCGCCTGGCTGTGGCCGCTGCTGCGCACCGAAATCCGTAAATCATTATCTTTAGCAAAGCCAATTGCCGCGGCTACATCGCTGGCAGAAAGGGGACGCACGACAATAGCAGGCGTACCTTTTTTGATAAGGATAGTACGGGCCTCATCGTAATGCTCGTCGCCGGGCAGGATAACCTCGCCGCTTACTGTTGCACGAAAAGCTTCGACATCTGCTTTTTGCATAAATGATAGCCCCCAATTTACATTCAATGCAGAAATCGTACCACGGTCACTTTGATAATAAAAGCGAAGCATGCTACATTGAAACCGATGAAGCGTGCGGCTAACAAATCCAGATGCCCGATTAACTTTACCGTCGAAATTATCGGCGATACCTGGTCGCTTTTGATAATCCGTGACATGCTCGCCCTGGGCAAAAAGACCTTTGGTGAATTCCTGGATTCCGAAGAACGCATCGGGCCGAGCGTCCTCGCTGAACGTCTGGTGCACCTTGAAAAAAATGGCATTATTATTAAGCAGCCGGACGCCAATGACAAACGGAAGATGATTTACTCGCTGACCGAGCGCGGCATTGCCCTTATACCCGTCATCCACGATATTGCCGTATGGGGTTCAGTCACCAGCCCGCATCCCAAAGCACCGGACAGCTGGTTCGCATCCATGAAATTCGACCGCGAGAAAGTTATCGCGCTATGGTTCGAAGCCGTCGAGTCGGGAAGTTCGTTCTTCCTGGGGCCTAACAGTGTCGTCGCTAAATTAGGCCTCGATAACTATTCCGCCTAAGGCAGGGCAGTTATACTAGTAGTAGATGCAAACATACGACGACGCAAGTGCCAAAGCCAGCCGGCACCTAACACGCGCATACTCAACCTCATTCGGTCTCGCAATAACGCTGCTTCCCAAAGCAATGCGGCAGCATATATACAACCTGTACGGCCTGGTAAGGATTGCTGACGAGATCGTCGACACCTATGACGGCGCTGACAAGCGCCAGCTTCTTGACGGGCTTGAAGAGGAAACATATGCGGCAATTAAACGTCAGTACAGCCCTAATATAATTGTTCATGCCTTCGCTATAACAGCTCTACGCTTTGGCATAGACAAGGACCTTATCAAGCCGTTCTTCGCCAGCATGCGTGCTGATATAACTAAAAAAACCTATACCCAGAAAGAGTACGAAGAATATATCTATGGCTCAGCTGAAGTAGTAGGTCTCATGTGTTTGCGCGTCTTCTGTAACAGTGACCAGGCGCGTTATGAGTCGCTCAAGCCTGGCGCCCAGGCGTTAGGCTCAGCCTTCCAGAAAGTTAACTTTTTGCGCGACCTTGCAGCCGACAACAACCAGTTGCAGCGCAGTTATTTTCCTGGCTTGCTGATGGAGGACATGACCGAAGCCGACAAACAAGCTATCGTTGCTGATATTCGGACTGATTTTGCTACAGCTAGGCAGTCTATCGCTGCATTACCCCGTACTGCGCGTCCTGCCGTACAAACAGCAACCGATTACTTTGAGAAACTTCTACTCAAAATCGAGCGTACACCTATAGACACACTCAAAAGCCAGCGGGTACGCATTGGCAACGGCCGCAAGACCGCTATGCTCGTTACAGCATTTGCCAAGCGGCACGCAGCACGCAGCCTTCGCCGTTAGACTTGCTGGCTTACTTAATGAAGTAGACAACAGTGACGGTGTAGCTCAGCTCGTTCTCGCCTGGCTGGACGGGAAGGCTAGCCTCATTGCCGCTTGCTGCTGGTTCTGTAGAGATAGCCATGTCACGGGTAGCATATGGCATACTTCCCAAACCTGAACCGTCACGGATTTCTTTGACCTTACCAACTTTGAACGAAAGGTTTTCGGCCATCTGATCAGCCTTCTTGCGGGCATCTTTGGTGGCTTCGTTGCGGGCTTTGGACTCAAGTGAGCGGCGGGTGCTGTCGCTAAAGCTAGCCTGTGGAGTAATCGAACCTGTCGGAGAGGTTGTGTTCAAGTAGTCCTGGACCTTCTGTGCCAGCTCTTTGTTAGCTACCGTTACGGTTAGCTGCAGGTTATATACGGGGTCTGTACCCGAGCCATCGGTATAGATCAGGGTTTTTGTGTCGTAGGAATTCAGGTTAGTTTTGATCTTGTTGTCAGCGACACCCACCTTCTTAAGTCCAGCTGTCACCGTATTGCTCTTGTCGGTCATTTCCTTCAAGGCAGCGTCTTTGTCATTCTTGGTAACCTGATAGGTCGGGTAAAATACGAACTCATCAGGGCTCGCTGTTATTGTTGCTTCTCCGTTGACTTCAACTGTCCGGGTGCTTGGCGTGCCTGCCCATGGCTTCCAAATGAGGGTCATTACCACTATAGCAACCAGCAGCAGTCCTACAAGGATGCGAAGATCAAGTGTTACGTTTAATTTTTGTGAAGATTGGCTCATGTCGTACTCCAGTTATACGCTTAAGTTTACGTGTGCGTGTCGGCCATTGTAAAGACCGCTTGTTGCAATACCTTTGAAATAAATGCAACACTTTTGCAAAAATAAATTGAGGCGCGTACTGTTAATCCTATGAATAAGAAAAGAATAGCCCTCAGCCTTGTGCTGATTGTTGCGATTGCAGCCGCAGTTGTTTCCTTGCTGCGCAACGGGAGCCACATCACTAATACCTCCGGTAAACTCTCAGTATCCGCTAGTTACTATCCGCTCTACGACTTCGCCAAACAGGTTGGAGGCGATAAAGCGATCATAACTAATATAACCCCCGCCGGCGCCGAACCGCATGACTACGAACCAACGCCCCGTTCGCTTGCCCGGGCACAGCAATCCGACGTATTCATATACAACGGCGGGCACATGGAGCCATGGACCGACGCGTTTGCGCAGGATTACAAGCACACACTGGTAAAGGCCAGCCGTGGCATCGAACTGCGCGACGGCCAGGATCCGCATTTCTGGCTTCACCCTGCGTTAGCAAGTCAAATCGTCAATAATATCCGCGATGGTTTTGCTACTGCCGATCCGGCACATGCCGAATACTATGTCCAAAATGCCAGAGCATACAACGACAAGTTGTGGGCGCTAGAGAAGGACTATTCCAAAGGGCTGCGGGCCTGCAGCAATGATACCGTTATTTCCTCACATGAAGCATTCGGATACGTCGCAGACCGCTACAACTTTAAAGTAGAGGCCATAGCCGGCATAAGCACCGAGGAAGAACCCAGCGCTGCCAGGCTCGCTGAAATTACCCGGATCGCCCAGGATAAAAAGCTCAAGTACATCTTTTTCGAGAGCTTGGTCAGCCCCCGTTTAGCTGATACTATAGCTCGAGAGACCGGCGCAAAAACACTTGTATTTGACCCGATAGAAGGACTAACCAATGAAGACCAAAAACAAGGCAAGGACTACCTCCGCGTCCAGCGCGAAAACCTCCAAGCCCTCCGTACAGCCCTTGCATGCTCATAAGCAACTACTCGTAGATGTTGATAACCTAACCGTCCACCAGGGCAACGAAACAGCCCTCAATAATGTGTCAGTATGTATACATGCCGGCGAGTTCATTGGCATCGTTGGCCCCAATGGAGCAGGTAAGACGACGCTGCTCAAAGCCGTGCTCGGCCTACTGCCCGAATACCATGGGCATATCACCAAGCAAAAGGCGACTGTCAGCTATATACCCCAGCATGGCAACTTATATAGCGGCCTGGTACCCATGAGCGTGATGGAAGTCGTCAAGCTCGGCTCAGCCGGTTCGGTCGCTATCGCCCTCGAAGCCCTGGCTGCCGTCGGAATGGTTGATGCCGCCGCCAAGCGGTTTCTAGAGCTGTCAGGCGGCCAGCGCCAGCGCGTGGCTATTGCCAAAGCCCTAGCCAGTCAACCGGATATCTTAATCCTGGATGAACCGACCACCGGTATCGACGAGCATTCGCAAGCAGAATTCTATGAAACACTCGGCGGCCTGCAGAAAAAAGGTATCACTATTATTATGGTAGCCCACGAAGTCGATACTGTTCTCAAACACGCCACGCGGATCATAGCCCTTAACAGAGAACTATTGTACGACGGCCCTCCGGAATTATTTGATGCAGAGAAGCACATACCCAATATCTTTAAGGCGCGCCACGAAGAGCTGCATCACGGGGAACACCATGCCTGAAATATTTGAATACAGCTTTATGGTCCGGGCGCTGCTGGCAGGCTTGCTGGTTGCGGTCACCGTTCCCGTACTTGGCAGCTTCTTGGTTGCCCGCCGTTACTCCCTTATTGCCGACAGCCTGGCACATGTCAGCCTTGCGGGTGTAGGGGCGGGGTTGCTGCTTGGCTTCGCGCCGGTACTCGTCGCCGTACCCGTAACAGTCGTAGGCGCATTATTGCTTGAATGGTTGCGCCAACGAAGAGGCCTGAGCGGAGAAGTCAGCCTGGCCGTACTCATGAGCGGTGGTTTGGCACTGGCAGTCGTGCTCGCCAATCTTGCCCAGGACGGCAGTGTTGATTTCTCAAGTTACCTGTTTGGCAGCATCACCACGACTACTCCTACCGACCTGATTGCGCTCGGCATAGCCGCCGCCGTAACACTCGCCGTCGTAGCCTGGAATTACCGGGCCTTCCTGCATATTGCCTTTGATGAAGACAGCGCCCGTATTAGCGGCTACCGCGTCACGCTACTCAATTACACACTTGCAGCTATGACTGCCGTTATGGCCGTCCTCAGTCTGCGCATCGTGGGTGGGTTGCTTATCAGCGCATTGCTTGTCATACCCGTTGTTACCGCCAGCCGCTTTACACGCAGCTTCCTGCAAACCATTGGCGTGGCAATCGTGTGCGCCATGGTTGCTGTCTTGGCTGGTTTGGCTATCGCGTTCTATGCGGGCATCGCCGCTGGTGGTGCAATTGTTTTGTCGGCAATTGTTTTACTCATCATTGCTATGATCTGGAAATCTTAAAAAGGAGATACTGCATGCAAAGCACTGCAAAAACTGTCGATGAATACCTGGCGGCACTACCCGAAGACCGCAAAGAACATATGTGCCGCGTGCGCGATGTGATCCTGAAGCATATACCCGAGGGCTACGAGGAAGGCATGTTGTGGGGTGGCATTACCTATTACATTCCACTCGAAACCTTCCCGGAAACCTACAACAAGCAGCCGCTCGCCTATGTGTCGCTCGTTTCGCAGAAGAATTACATGTCGGTATACCTGCTATGCGTCTACGGTGATGAGGAAGAATCGTTCAGGCAGGCCTACGCTACCACAGGCAAGAAACTCGACATGGGCAAAAGCTGTATCCGATTCAAATCAGCCAATGACTTAGCCCTTGATCTAATCGGCGAGAGAATCGCCCAGTACACGCCCGAGCAGTACATTGAACGCTACAAACGCCTGAGGAGCTAACAGATAAGCCCGCTAGAAAAAGCGGGCAAAATCTGGTATGGTAGTCGCATGTTAACCAAGAAACAAAAGTGGCTTATCGGCATAGCTGTTACCTTTGTAACGCTCGCGCCTTTCGCAGTCTATGCCATCATCTTCCTTGTCGCCTACAGCAACGCCAACTAGTCGTTGCGTCCGTACTTCTGGATAAATTTCTCTACCAGGTCACGGGCCTGGCGGTCTTCAATTTGCTTTGGCGGATGCTTCTGGAAATATGCCGCCGGTTCGATAATCGGTCCTGATAATTTGTTATCAAGCGCCAGCTTAAGGCAACGGATGGAGTCAATGGCCACGCCCGCAGAGTTAGGCGAATCCTCAACCGACAACCGTAGCTCAAGGTTCATAGGCACATCGCCGAAGTGCTTGCTTTCGATGCGCAAGAAGCAGATTTTATTGTCCTTCTGCCATGGCACGTAATCGGACGGGCCGACGTGGATATTCTCGGGATCGATAGTTTGACCCCGGGCCTCAATCTGCGACGTAACGGCTTCGGTCTTGGAGACCTTTTTGTACTGCAGGCGCTCACGCTCCAGCATGTTTAAGAAGTCGGTATTGCCGCCAGTATTGAGCTGGTAGGTACGCTCAATTTTCATACCACGGTCAAGGAACAGGTTAACGAGCGTACGGTGCGTAATTGTCGCGCCCACTTGCGCTTTAATGTCATCACCGATCACTGGCAGGCCTGCCGTCTTAAACTTCTTAGCCCACACAGGATTAGAGGCAATGAATACCGGTATACAGTTCACAAAACCGCAGCCAGCATCAATCGCAGCCTGGGCATAGAACTCAGTGGCTTGCTGGGAACCGACAGGCAAGTAGTTGATCACAGCATCAACCTTGGCGTCCTTGAGGATTTGCACGACGTCTACGGCGATCTGGCCTTTGGCTACAGGTACGACATCAGCAGTGTATTTGTTAACGCCATCAAGCTGCGGACCCCGCGAGACCTTCACACCCATCTTTGGGACTTCAGCAAAAATTGCCGTATTGTTGGGGGCTGCATAAATAGCCTCAGCCACGTCCTTACCAACCTTGTTACTATTCACGTCAAAAGCTGCCACTACTTCGATATCTTTGAGGTGGTACCCGCCAAAGTTAACGTGCATAACGCCCGGCACAAAGGCGTCATCTTTGGCGTCGCGATAATAATAGATACCTTGTACCAGGGACGAAGCACAGTTGCCGACACCGACAATTGCTACCCTGATCTTTTTATTACGTGCCATATAGAAATCGCTACCCTCCATTAGTTGCTAGTTCACCATAGTAAGCGAGCTATCTATACATGACAAATATAGTTATTTTATGTAATGATAACTATTAGTTATGGAAGACAGACTATACAAATTTGCACGGTTGATCGATGCTGGCAGCTTCACCAAAGCGGCGGCAGTCATGCATATTTCACAGCCAGCTCTTACGACGGCTATCAAAAAGCTGGAGCGCGAACTACACACCGAACTCCTTATTCGCGACAGCCACACCTTTAAATTGACAGCAGCAGGCGCCATTGCCTACGAAACGGCCAAGCAGTTGGGCATCCAGGCCCACAACCTCAAATTACGTCTCGCCGAGGCAGGCGACCGCACAGTGCCGCTTAATCTCGGTGCTATCGACAGTATTGCTGAACTGCTGTTCGTGCATGGCGATAACTTACGTGACCTGGAGCGGGGAACCCGGCTTTCGCTGACCGTAGACAACAGCACGCAGCTCATCAAATACAT
>Ga0075366_10000119_pt1 | contig 32488 bp, 32 predicted proteins | sample EndMethybrTD3031_FD_72351 | JGI IMG/M metagenome (GOLD analysis project Ga0075366, IMG submission 72351) | Populus endosphere microbial communities from Tennessee, USA - Endosphere MetaG P. TD hybrid TD303-1 | ecosystem: Host-associated > Plants > Roots > Endosphere | place: USA: Tennessee...
ATGCTACAATAGGCCAGTTGAAATATAGTTAGACGGCCCCATCGTCTAATGGTTAGGACACCGGGTTTTCATCCCGGCAACCGGGGTTCGAATCCCCGTGGGGTCACCATTTACATGGCAAACTAGATAAGCGCCCAGGTTTCACCTTTGAAACACAGGGCGTTTTTCTTACTTGCTAAAAGTTGACATATATTGCTTTTAAAGAGTATTTATTGTATTATATATACAATGATTGCTCTGAAAGTAAAAGAATTAGGCAAATTGCTAGCTAAGAAGCAAGTAGGCATACCACTACTGGTAGTTGCTACTGCTCTCATTACGACTGCTACGGTCCTCACACTGGTTGGCAACGATCAACCGATTATTACGTCTGCGAGTTCAGTTAAGGGTGACTCTACAAAGTATCCATCAACGACTGAACGTGGGAGTGAAGAGACACCTGCTGCAACAACTGAAGATACAAGCAGCCTTGCATCTACGCCTGATGGCTCTAAGCCCAAGACCACTACAGGTTCAACCGCCCAGCCAACGAAGCCTAAGGGGAGTGGTACGCAGACACCTGGCGCTACAACCCCTACGACACCAACACCAACAACGCCTACACCCAAGCCGCAGCCTACGGGCTCGGTAGCTTTTTCGTCAGATGGTTGTTTCGTGACACTGACTGGGGCACCAGGATGGACTCTTACGGGAGTCGCAGAAGGTGGCTTTGATGAGAACGGTAATCCCCGCAAGGGCGCAAACCTCATTGACCCTGCATATGTGATGACCACAAACGGCCCAGTGACTGTTCAGGTCGGTGTTTCCGGCTACAGCCAGGCTGATTGGCGGCTTACTGCACACTTGTCCGATACATCAGGCAAGGTGATGGCTACAAAAGTCATATACGTCGGCAGCTCTGCGCCTGTCTGCTCTTAATACCAATACGAGACTATCCTGAAGCATCTCTTTCGTAGGGATGTTTTGTTATATGACAGCTGGTTGGGCTACTGATAGATGATATGTTGGGCGACAGCCAACGCAGATAGGGCGGGATATACTTCGTCGTTACGGTGCGCTACGATTTCGCGTGCAACTTCCTCGGGCACTGTACGCACTGTGTCATCATCCAGCTCGCCCCAAACCAAGCCGATGCGGCCGGTAACATGCTGCCCGTCACCGTACACAGCTTGAATTACCCGTACCGTATGACTATCCTGGTTCGGTTTGCCAGAAGCTGCGATTGGCTGGAAGGGCTCGTCTGTAGGGTCGATACCGAGCTGTTCGTAAAAGGGAGGGGGAAAGTCCAAAGGCTCCCCACCCTCGCCCCGAGGCCTTAACAAGTATGGGAACTCTACGGCTGCCGCAGCGACCAGATTGCCTTGCATACTAGCCACGCCGCGGGCACGCATCGCTGTGTCAACTTGGTTTTCTAGGCTGGTAAAATGCCTCTCTGGTATGTATACGCCTGTTACGGGAACGCCAGGTGCCGGTTTAACCCGTTTGTTTACCATTCCGCGGAATACGTCTATAAAAGCATCCCTACCTGCAGGGTTTACCATGACATTAGCAGCGCTAGCAGCCCTGTCTCTTGTAATATGTAAGGCGCCATCTACCTGCACGAAGTCATCGCGTAGCCTAGTGCGCATTTCAAGAGGATCTACTATTGAAGCCAGATATGAGCTAAAGCCTCTTTCCCGGCCAACGCTGTACCGTTCTGACCTGAGGGTACCGGGTGCATATTTGATGTCTACTCGTTCGAAGCCTAATTTATTCATAGCTTTTCAGTATGCCTTTACTTGTTGAGCACCGATAAAATGTTGCCGTCAGGGTCTTTGAACCAGGCAATGTCTGGGCCTTGGTCAGGTGATTTGGAGCGGGCTATGCCTTTTTCGTCCTGTTCAAAGCCGTCGTACTTTTCGAACACGACGCCTTTGGATGTGAGCTCGTCTACTACCTTGTCGATATCATCGACAGGGAAATTAAGTACGGTATAGGTAGCTGGTTGGTGCTGGTCACCCTTGGGGTAGATGAATACTTTACCGCCAGTTGCCAGGTTAAGCGTGAGTATGCCCATGTCCATTGGCGTGTCGTCGCTAACATCGAGTCCGAGTGTATTAGTGTAAAAATCTTTTACTTTTGCAGTGTCTGTAACCGAGAAGCCACTGAAGGCGGGACTATCTTTCAACATGAGCATATCCTCCATTAATATTCCTAGTATACAGCCTCATAATTCTTTAACTTGAACATATACAAGACAAGATGTAAAATATAAAACATAATGAGTAACTTTGAGATTGAAGCGGTAGGCAACGCCCTAAATGTCTACACGGAGATGAGTGCCGGTTATATGGCTGCTATTGGCGAACAGCCGGAAGGCGATGCCATGCTTGCGGATCTTCAGGTTAAGGCTGCAGCTGACATGGCAGCACTTGGCGTCGTAAAGAACTTCGTGGCCGAATTGCCTTTAGCTGAGCGAACCGACTACAGCGCGCAGTTTAACGTAGGGGTCGCCGATATCCCCCGTATCCGCGGGAGTGTCATGTGGGGGCCCCAGATCGACGGCAATATGCTGGTCAGCAACCCTTGGGTCACACGCAGCGCGCCCTACTATGTAGTCGGCGGACGGCAAGCGACTGGTGATAACGTTGGCAAAACAGAGATTTTGCTGGCACCAGCAACCAAAGTTGAAACAGACGGTAAAGAGAGCCCGAAACCTACTACTGGGCTATTAGTCACAACGGCCTGGACTCCTGAGGCCCAAGCTACCGAATCAATTATGATGGCTGCACCGCACACTAAAGTTACTACCAAGGAAGTTGAACGACTGTTCGACCCAGCTACGCAAACCTTACGTATGCGCAGTGGCAGCGGTGTGCGCATGACCGAAAAGCACTACACCCGTTGGGATATGACCGCACGCAAGAACGCCAAGAAGATGGAAGCGCAGTATGACGAAGGTAAGTCTGTTGAATTGCCTTATATCTGGTGTGCCGGCTACAGCCGCGTAGATTTCCAGAATGGTTTATCGCGTGAAGACCGCACCTCATATGGCGTATTCCCACGCCTGGTTCATCTGGCAACACTCTTCGGTAAGACTGATGTGCTACGGGAACTTGTACAGAATCTGCACAACGAAGATGAGCGCAAGAGTGCGATTGAAGCGCTTGTTACCCAAGAAGCTTAGCCTCGCTGGCCGAGTTTCCAGAGTAACTCAAACATACTGCGCATAGTGTCGGCATATGACTTGCTGACAACTTCCAGGCCTATACGCTTATTCCCGTGAATATGGTAGGTGGACACTGTGTCGTTGTAGATGGCCATGAGGTGGTTCACGGGCATAACCTCGCGGGGGATGAGGCGGCGGTCATACATCTCCTGGAACTGTTTGTTGACGGTGAAATCTTTGGCTGCCATTGTTTCGGGGTTTACGATTTCCCGGATAGCATAGCCAGCATCAACCGTCATTTGACGGTGTTTTTCGGCCCATGCGTCGTCGCCCACCCAGTCTCCTAACGTGCCGGAACTAATGCAGAGACAGACATTTTTGGACTCTAGCTCGTGCCACAGCATGCGCTTGAACCCGTCGGTGCCTTCATAATGGTGCACGGCGAAGCCTGCCTCGTAGCCTTTTTTCATATCTTCGAGTGTGGGCATCAGGCGGGCAAGGGCATCGCGCTGTTCTTTGGCGCGGGCTTCTTGGCTGACGACTTCCGTTTCCAGGGTGGAAGGGTCGGCAGCAACGAGTTTCTTGTCTTCCCCCTCTTGCTTGATAAGATGCCGTTTCTCGAGCTCACCAACCAGGCGGTATACGGTTGTGCGGTTAATGCCCGTCGAAAGTGCCAGTTCGGCATGGGTAGCCGGGCGGCGCAGCAGTTCTATGTAGATGACGGCTTCGTTCCGGGATAGGCCAAGGGTATACAGGCCTGCAAGGGTTACGTCGTTCTTGTCCATTTGTGCAAATTATACGATATAATTGTTGATTTGTCTATGATTCACCAGAGGTGGCACGGGCATCCATGATGGCCAGCAGTTTGGCGGTAGTACTCCAACTGCGGATGGTCATACTCTTGTATATCGGCAGTGAAATAATACGGCTTAGCTTGCTTTGGGTGGCCCGGGCGGTCAGCCGCGTAAAGTAGACGACACCTTTGCCCTCATCGGCGGTGTCGACTTCTTCCCGTACTGTAATCTGTGACATGACATCGGGTGCGGTCAGTGGCGGCATGAGGAAGATAACGTCGGATTTATATAGGTCGGGCTTAGCGCCAAAGCCTTTCGGTGCACCTTCTACAATTTTCTTGAATTGTTCGTGGCTGTATAGGATGAGCGTGGTGTCGTAGTTGAATGACTTGGACAGCTCCTTGGCGATGTCGTTAGTGAGCTTATCGAGGTCGCTTTGGGCGGTATCGAATAGGACGTTACCGCTATTGATGTAGGTAGCGACATTCTCTAGACCCATGGCAACAAGGCGTTCTTTGAGCACGGCCATACTTACCGTACCTTTACCGCCGACATTCACGCCGCGGAGCAGGGCAACATACTGCGTATTTTTCATATATGCAGTGTAGCAAAACAGGTCGGAGGTAGCTTACAAAAGGGAAATGTCGTCGACTTTGACTGCGCCTTCGCGGTAGACCGTGATTGTACCGTCATCGGCAATACCGATTAGGGTAGAGGGTGGCCGGCCGGAGAGGTCGCCGCCGTCAACGTAGAAGTCAACGCTGTCCTCGAAATACGCAAAGGCCTCTGCGACGTTGTTGGAGCCTGGCTCACCCGGCTGGTTGGCGCTACTAGTGACTAAGGGGCCGGTCTGTTCAAGTAACTTGCGTAGACGTTCATCAGCAACCACGCGGAAGCCTTCGCGTCCAGTCTGCTGGTGCATGTAGGATAGGTTTTCGCCAAGTGGCATCTCGACGCTAATGGGGTTTGGCCAGAGGCTTTGGACGCGGCGGAGGTTCTTTTCGGGTACACCCAAGGCAACAAGTTGTTCGACACTGGCAGCTACAACGGTACCCGGTTTGTGCTCGCGTTTCTTGAGGGCGTAGAGCTTAGCAACAGCTTCCGGGTCAGAGGCGCGTGCAATCAAACCGTATACGGTGTCGCACGGAAATACGCCAACGCCGCCTGCCATGAGCAGGTTTTTTGCGGTGGTGTCGTCTTTGAGCAGTGACTGGAGCTGCGAATTCATCGCTGCAGTATAGCAATTAACAGAGGTAAAATCAATGCTTAACCCTGTTATATTTAGGTCTGAGGGTGTATAATGTGCCCAAATATTGATCCTAGGAGCTCTAATGCACGCAACAGAAACGGTACCAAAGGTACCTCTAAAGTCATTTAAACGCACAAAAATCATTACAACGCTTGGCCCAGCTTCCGATACCTATGAGCTGATCCACGATCTTATCGACGCTGGTGCAAACGGTATCCGCCTCAACTTCAGCCACGGTACCCACGATGAGCATGGCCGCCGTCTGAAACTAGCCCGCAAGGCAAGCGTTGCACTCGGCAAGCCAGTTGCAATTATCCAGGATTTGCAGGGTCCTAAGGTGCGTCTTGGCGACTTTGACGGCATTATCAATGTTGTAGCCGGCCAGGACCTCACATTCCAGTACGACGTTGAGTACGTTGAGGGCGGTCCAATTCCAACTCAATATGACCTGAGCACCAAGGTAAAAGTGGGTGAACGCCTGTACCTGTTTGACGGTAAAGTCCGTACCAAGATTACCGGCGTTAAGGGCAAGATCGTCCACGCCAAAGCCGACAACGACGGCATACTTATTAAGCGCAAGGGTATGAACCTGCCTGACACTGACTTCGGCGGTGACATTTTGACCGACAAAGACATGGCCGACATCAAGTTCGGCGCTACCCAGGACGTTGACTATGTCGCCCTAAGCTTTGTGCAGACTCCCGAAGATATCCATAACCTCCGCAACATCCTTAAAGAGCACGGAAGCGAAGCCAAGATTATTGCCAAGATCGAGACGCTTGCCGCTGTTGCTAACCTCGAAGAGGTTGTTAAGGCCAGCGATGCTGTTATGGTTGCCCGCGGTGACCTCGCCGTTGAGACTCCATACGAAACGGTGCCTGTTGTACAGCGCCAGATCATTGGTTTGTGCCTCAAGCACGCTAAGCCTTCTATTGTTGCTACCCAGATGCTTATGAGCATGGTCGACATGCCAGAGCCAACCCGCGCTGAAGTATCTGACGTTGCAACAGCTGCTTTCTTGGGCGCTGACGCAGTTATGCTGAGCGAAGAAACAGCTGCCGGTAAATACCCGGTTGAAGCCGTAAAAGCCATGAAGCGAATTGTTTTGTACGCAGAACAGCATCCACCACTCAAGACGGTGTATCCTTTTGAACGCGAACACAACCTCCAAAACGCTATCTCAGGCAGTATCCTGAGCATGGCTAAGGACATTGATGCCCGTGCTATTGTAGCCGAGACAAAGTCTGGCTCTACTGCATTGCAGATTTCTTCACGCCGTCCTAACACCGCTCTGATTGCTGTTACGAGTGAGCCTCGTACTGCCCAACAGCTGGCTATCGTATACGACGTAAAGAGCTACATCCGCCCAGCCCACCGCGAAGCTGCTGGCAAGCTGACTGACTGGCTGCTTGAGAACAAAGTACTCAACGCCGGCGACGTCGTTGTATCTGTATCTGGCCGCTACCCAGGCGTATCGGGCAATACCGACACGATCAAAGTGCGCGTTCTCGAATAGTTGCTTTATAATACGTAAGCAGTAAGGGGTGTGGCATGTTTACTAAGAAGACTATTCACGATATTGACCTGCATGGCAAACGGGTGCTCATGCGGGCTGACTATAATGTTCCTATCGAAGAAGATGGAAGCATTGCTGATGATTTCCGTTTGCTGCAATCCGTTGACACAATCAAGGCATTGCTTGAGCAAGACGTTAAGCTGGTCATCTGTTCCCACATGGGACGGCCCGAAGGCCCTAACGACAAGAAGTGTACGCTTCGTCCTGTTGCCAAGCGCCTGACCGAACTGCTTGGCCAAGAAGTGCAATTTGCCGAAGACTGCGTAGGGGCTGCTGCCGAAAAAGCAGCCGGTGCCCTCGAGCCGCGGCAAGTATTGTTGCTTGAAAACTTGCGCTACCACCCCGAAGAAGAAGCCAACGACGACGCCTTCGCCCAGCAACTCGCTAAGCTGGGAGATGTGTTCGTGCAGGATGGCTTTGGGGTCGTCCACCGGGCGCACGCCAGTACAGAGGCGATTACGCACCATCTTCCAAGTGTCTCCGGTTTATTGCTTGAGCGCGAAGTAGACTGCATTACCCGGGTTATGGAAGCGCCGGAACGTCCTCTTATGGCGATCGTTGGAGGTGCGAAGATCGCTGATAAGATTGACGTGCTCAACCGCTTTATAGAGATCGCAGACTTTATCGCTATCGGCGGTGCTATGGCCAACACCTTCTTGGCAGCCGAAGGTATCGACATCGCTAAAAGTAAGTTTGAAGCCAATGACGTACCGATTGCCAAAGATATCCTGGCCAAAGCCCGTGAAAAGGCCAAGCAGGAACGCTTCATCTTCTACGTTCCCCAAGATGGCGTTGTAGCCAAGAAAGTCGACAGCAAAGTAACGACCCGTATTGTCTCGTGGAACGAGCATGTTATCTCTGACATTGAGAGCTATCCCAAACAAGCAGCCGAATCCAGCCACAAGGTTGCAGACGACGAAATGATCCTGGATATCGGTCCGTTCTCCGGAGCATTTGTTGCCGGAGGTATCCAGCTTGCAAACACCGTTGTCTGGAACGGCACTATGGGCGTGACCGAAACCGACGCTATTCAGGGGCCGATCGGTCCATTTGCGCACGGTACCGAACTAGTCATCGAAGCAATGCTTGGCGACTACGGCCACCGTCCGTTCAGCCTCGTCGGCGGCGGTGACACGGTGAGCTATATTGCCCAGCGTAAACTCACGGGTGCCTTTAACCATGTATCAACCGGCGGTGGTGCCAGCCTGGAATTAATGGCTGGCCGCACTTTGCCTGGCGTAGCAGCTTTACAGGATAAGTAAGGCATGGCTTTTGTAATAACATTAAAGCTTATGGTAAGCTAAAACTAGATTAGAAACGTCCTATGACACGAAAAAAACTCATTGTCGCTAACTGGAAAATGAACCTGAACACCAGTCAGGCTAGTATGTTAGTGCACCGTCTCCAGGAACAGGTGCGCATCCACCGTAATATTGAAGTAGTACTGGCTCCCAGCTTGCTCACGCTGCAGCCACTCAGTACACAGATTGACCGCCGCAAGTTCCGCCTTGCCGCCCAGAATGCCTTTTACAAAGATGAAGGTGCATTTACCGGCGAAGTATCATTCACGATGCTGCGCGACCTCGTGCACTACGTGATCATCGGCCACTCAGAGCGCCGCATTCACTTTGGCGAACCATTGCCCATGATCCGCGACAAGGTACAAGCTGCTATCCGCAACGAAATCAGCCCCATACTCTGTGTCGGCGAAACCAAGCAAGAACGCAAAGAAGGCCATACCCGCCAGGTACTTCACGACCAGGTAGTTACTGCCTTGAGTAACCTGACATCCCGCGACATTGCCAATGTCGTCATTGCTTACGAACCAGTCTGGGCTATCAGTACGTTTGGCGGGGAACTAGCCAAGCCATCCGAAGTTGCCCACGAGATTAAATTTATCCGTCACCAAGTAGAGCAGCTCTATGGCGCCAAGGTTGCCGAACAGATGCGCGTACTCTATGGCGGCAGCGTAGACGACCAATTAGTACGAGGGTACCTCGAAGTAGAAGGCTGCGACGGCGCGCTCGTAGGCGGCGCCAGCCTCAATCCGTACAAGTTTGCCGGTATTGTTGAAGCAACCTACAGACTACAACACGAATTGGGACAAGATGAATAAAGACGAAGAGACAAAACCAAAAGCCAAAAAACCAAATCCAGCACCCAAGAAAGTCTTTGACGTTGTCCGTCCTGGCAAAGCGCCAGCTTCGCCTAACTCCCGTAATGTAATCGTCGGCCACAAGAAGCCAGTCAAAGACGACATGTTTGTCGCTGGTGTCGAAGGCCACGCTACCCGTGCAACCAACCCATACGACAAGCACGAAATGATGGGCTCCGAAAAAAGGCGCTCGATCAACCCGACCAGCAAGAACGACACGCCCTCAGCTCCTCCCGTTAAGAAGCCTTTAGGCGTTGCAGATCCTAACCCCAAGCCGAAGCCTGAACCTGAATCTGCCCCTTCCTTGGCTACTCCACTGGTAGAGCCTGCCGGCACGCCAGAATACGACCCGCACGCTCCCCAGATAGACAAAGAATTTTCGTCGCCAGCCAATATTAGCCTGGAGAACAAATCCACCACGCAGCTCGATCCAGCTCCCGTGACCACAGCGCCTCCCCTAGAAAAAGAGCCTGTGATTAACGAGGAAGAGACAAAGCCTGCCGACAAGCCATCTCCCGAGCAAGTAGCCGTGAGCCAGGTAGTCGACAACCCAACAATTGAGATATCCGAGCCTGAAACACCCGATCCAGCTCCCGCACCAACCCAGGAAACTCCAGCAGAAGAGCCAGCCGAACAGCCGCTTAACCACGACATTATTGGCCAAACCGGAGCACCACTCCTAGATCATGCCGTAGTATCACACCACAAACATCACACCAGCTGGTGGGTATGGGTACTGGTATTCCTGTTCATCGTACTTCTAGCCGGCGTAGCCCTGAACTTCCTGCTCGATGCAGAAGTGATTACTACTGACGTAGATGTGCCTTATACGAATCTGATTAAGTAGGACTTCTAACTCGAACCTCTTTTTTATAATTCTGCGTTACTCGGTGGTTTTTTAGTTAGAGCGTTAGGATGAGGGTGATAATTCCTGGCGTGTTTCTAGTTTTGATTTAGGATTTCGATTCAATAAAATCAAGGGACCCTTGGACTGCTTGAAGGCTTTAAGAGGGCGCTTAAAACGCTTATAGAGTCGCCTCTTCCACACTCTGTAGAACGTCAAGTATTTATCGAGGTCATACCTGTCGATATCGCCGTTTCTGCTATAGAATACGATCGGTCTATAGCCTTTGCTAAGATAATTCAGCAACTTCGCCGATGAGAAAATAAACGCAATGTTGTTGCTGCCATTAAAATTTTCACTGGATTCCATATGGATGATTTTTTGTTTGTTCTGTTTATTTTTCACTGTAAAGATATATCCACACGTGTTGCTGCGTAGTCTTATTGTTACAGCACGACTTGGAGCTTCTCCTTTTTTTGGTACTTCGAAATCAAAAACTGTTTCGCCTGGCGGATAATTGCCGCCGAATACCTGACTCACAAATAATAACCGAACCTTGTAATGCCCGGGGTTTAACTTAAGATTAAATAGCTTACTCTCTGAACCAGACTCCCCGGTAGGAAAGGCTATTGTTGTTTTCGCTTGACGGTTATTAATGAACCCTGCACTTACTGCGTAGAGCTTTTCATAGTTGACTGACTCAATAGTCAGAAGATAGCCGTAACCATTTAAATCGGCGCTCGAACGAATAGCAATAGAAGTCTTGTCGTCATTGGACTCAAGGTTTGAGAGACGCCCGTTCAAAATGATCTTGGGTTTAAATAGCAGATCTGTATGCGCGCTGGAGATCCCCTTTTCTGCCAGCCATTGGATCGATCTAACTATCGAGGGGTCAGTCATATAGCTTCGTACTAGCCTAATGACAAGCATTACTACTGCAAGTGATCCACAAAATAGTATTCCGCTTACACCCCATAGTATATGTTGGATATACATCGCTATAAGCTGGGCAGCAACGATAATCGCTAAGATTACGTAGAAATACCTCATGAATCTCTTAGTTTCATTATATTTATCCTCATACTGCGTGAGCTTCTTCGTAAGTTCGACGCCTTTCTCCATGATAAGGCGTGAACCTTCCGGGCTAGTGTCGTTCTTGCCTATAATAGGAAAGTCTACGGAGGCAATCTCATCTTTTATATCACCAATTTTCTTAAGACCTGGGGCAAGTATTGTCGAGAAGAAGAGAGTAACGAGGGCTAGGTTAATGATTCCTGTGTAATCCATTTTTACGCTGACCCCTAAGTTAAAGCTGACCTTAGTATAGCACGATTAAAACGTATTAGATTTTAAGTAAAGATTATGTTTTATAAACATAAGCGGTTTAAAGAACTTGGACCGAGCGTAAGTCGGCTGGCTCATTCGACTAATGCCAGCGGTTGACATATTTAGAATAGTTTCCGTATCATTGTGCAGGATACTAATAATATTCTTGCTGTCTACGCCTACAACAAAAACGCCCGCTAATGCGGGCTATTTTTATTCTAACTCGTTTTTATCTTTGAGATGGACAGTAGGTATGTCTGATCAACTGAACGCATTGCTGAGACGAATTCAAAGTCACTCTTGTCGAATTGCTCCATAATGTCAGGCAGGGATTGATGACGTGCCCGCCATAATAAAATCCGATCACCTTTGTTGAGATCTAGTACACGTTCCTGACCATTTAGCTCAAAAACAATAGAAAGGGATAGGTTGAGCTCAGCGTAAACCTCGCGGGCTTTCTTGGAATCATCAAATAATTGATCAAAGGAATAATAACTTTTATCGATATTCATTAGCTCAAGAACGAGCTCAATCGCCTGTCGGCCAGGGGTGGCTAGCTCAAAGAACCTGCGTGCTTTCTCATTGTCGAGTTTCTTACTGAATAACAGTAAATCGTTTTTTCCTAGGCTATCATGAATCGTTGAGAGGGCGTGGTTGGGGTCTCGGAAATTTGAGAGTGTCCCGCCGAGGAATAGTACGAGGTTTATCGTTGAACCACCTGTTGAGCCGAATTCTTCTGAGACGAGAAGATCATCAAAACGTTCGTAGACAAGGTCGCGCACATGACCTTCAAACTTCACCTTACCTTCAAACCATTCGTTGATGTTCTGTTCTGCTATTTCGAGAAGCTCCTGGCTGATATCGATACCGATGTATCTCTTGAGCTTTCCTTGCTGCAAGAAGTGATCAAGCAGACCTCTTACTGGAAGTGCATTACCAACACCAAGGTCGATAATATTAACGTTGGCGTAGCCTGCTATTAGTTTATCTATGTACTCTTCGTTAAGGCTGAGCAAGTTGACCGTATTTGTGAGAGCATTTGATTCGTCTTCTTTAAGTAGATGACGTGTATAGTCATCCCACCGAGTGGCACCACTATTGAAATATGTATATTGAACGGGTGATTCCTTATAGATATCTAGGTTTGCGATGATATCCAGGACCTGTTTCTGTGAGTACAGCTTGTAAAACTTTTCAGACGGTTTTACGACTTTGTGACCACGGGAATTCTTATATTTCTTACCCTTTGATACGAGCGTTTCAATTAGTGTGGTGTTACGCGCAGTATTTGCAATGTAATGCTTGCTATTAACTTCTTCTAGTTGCAAATCAAGCTTTCCATCTAGGCATGCCTGTACCCAGTTGCGGACGGATTTTTCCGAAACGTTATGAATTTTGGCTAGTTCAGTGTTCTTGAAATATTTCATAACCTTCTTTGCCTAGGTTTCGTTACTATTATATTCCCACCTTGCACTGTAAGTGTTGACATGTTCCGATATTGAATCGTATCATGAAGATGGAACGTTAATATTGAATAAACCGTAACTGAGCGGACAGATGTGCATACATCAACGTGAAGCGATCCCTATGAGGGATCCCCGACGTTACGAAATCAATAAAGTAACATTATAACCAATGAGAGCGATCTCGGGAAGAGGGTAATATGGCGGCTACGATTACTGACAGCACTGAAATCACAAACTTTTTAATGGTGTGTCCGTCCCCGTCAGGGATAGCTGAGGCCATTCATGCTCTCTACTACCTCCCCCAAAACTTCCGCCTCGTTGTTCTTGCCCAGGTTGCCGCCCAAGAAGAGAACTGGGCCGAGAGCGACATGATGAGTAGGGTAGAGTTCAAAAATGATACGGGGTTGTCCAATGGGGCGTCCCCGTTTTCGTCTGCGCCAATGGTTGTGCTGAGTAGCGGCGATAATACTATTGAGAACACTGGTGAAAACCGCTTCGCCGTATCTGCTAACAGCCCTGAGGCTATCGCGAGCGCAATCCTCGAGATTGCCCGTCTTCCTCGTGCCCTGTCGCGAGAAATACACCAATATGCATAAGCGACATCTGTTACAATAGTCGCGTGTTAGATGAACTTACTGAAGGCCTAAACCCGGAGCAGCGCCGGGCTGTTGAAACTACGGAAGGACCGTTGCTTATTCAAGCTGGTGCCGGCTCAGGCAAGACCAAAACTCTGACACACCGTATTGCGTACCTCATCGCCAGCGGCAAATCGTCTCCATTTAATATTTTGGCTGTGACTTTCACCAACAAAGCAGCGCGCGAAATGCGTGAACGTGTAGCCAAGTTACTAGATGAAGACTCCGAAAACCGTAGCTTCATGCCGTACATGGGTACATTCCACTCCATATGTGTGCGTATCCTCAGGCAGGACGGTGAAGCGATTGGGATCCCGCGGTCATTCGTAATCTTTGACGAGTCCGACCGGATGCAGGCGGTCAAGCAAGCCTGCAAGCAAAAGATGGTAGACGAAAAGGCTTTCCCGCCAAAGTTGTTGGCAGGGCTGATCAGTAACGCCAAGAACGAAATGATGTCTCCTGAAGAGTACGAAAACACAGCTGGTTCTACGCCCGCCCAACGGGCTGCGGCTGACATCTATCCCTTGTACCAGAAGGCATTGAGCGATGCTGCTGCCCTGGACTTTGACGACCTCATCCACCGCACGGCTACCATGCTGCAATACAACGACGAGATCCGTGCCAAATGGCGCCGCCGCTTCAAGTACGTCATGATCGACGAATACCAGGACACTAACGCAGCCCAGTACAAATTAGTGAACCTACTCACCAACGAGCGCAACAACATCGCAGTAGTGGGTGATGACTGGCAGAGTATCTATAGCTGGCGCGGCGCAGACTTCCGTAACATCCTGAAGTTTGAACGGGACTACCCAACGTGTACGGTTATCAAGCTAGAGCAGAACTACCGCAGCACCAAGCACATCCTGGACGCTGCCCACACGATTATTACGCGCAACCAGCAGCGCTCCGACAAAAAGCTTTGGACTGACGCAGGCAATGGACTCCCCGTGCAGATGCTGCAAGTAGTCAATGAACGTGCTGAGGGCGAGGCGATTATCCGCCGCATCCGCAATGCCATAGATAGCGGTTACCGCAAATACAGCCATTTTGCCGTGCTGTACCGAACCAATGCGCAGAGCCGCTCAGTCGAAGAGGCCTTTATCCATTACGGCGTGCCATACCGCATCGTGGGCGGCCAGCGTTTCTATGACCGCAAGGAAATTAAAGATCTCATGGCCTACATCCGGCTTATCTACCAGCCAGAGGACAAGATCAGCTTCACGCGTTCAGTGAACATTCCTACCCGTGGCATTGGCGAGAAAACCCTCGACAACTTCTTCAGGTGGCAAGTCGACAACCAGATGACCTTATTGCAGGCAGTGACTGAAGTACAGACATGCGATGTCATTACGGCCAAAGCCCGCAAGGGTATCGATGAGTTTGGCGATATGCTGGCCACGTTGCGCGATATTATGGCCGACGCGCCGCCTGCTGCGCTGATCGAAACGCTTATCCGCCGTATCGACTACTACAATATCCTGAGCGATGGCACCCCGCAGTCCGAATCCAAGGTTGAAAACGTCAAGGAACTACTGAGCGTAGCTGCTAACTACGAAGAGCAGGGTATGGATGTATTCCTGGAAGAAGTAGCGCTTGTAAGTGATGTTGACCAGGCTGACTTTGAGGGTAACGCCGTTACGTTTATGAGTTTGCACGCCTCTAAAGGCCTGGAATTCCCGGTGGTCTTTATGATTGGCCTTGAGGAAACTGTGTTCCCGCACTCCCGCGCCCTGTACGAAGAGTCCGAAATGGAAGAAGAACGACGTCTTTGCTATGTGGGCATGACCCGGGCACGCGAAGAGCTCTATATGATATATGCTTCCAGCCGCATGTTGTTCGGCGGCGTACAGCACAACCCGCCGTCACGTTTCCTGAGCGAAATTGATGCTAAGTTCGTACCATCTGATACCAGCCTCAGCTTTAGCGGCGACCAGGCTTACAGCGCCAGCACGACGCCAAAGCGTACCTACCGGCCGCTGATCGAAGAAATCCCTAGCCCGCCAGTAACTGACGAGCCGCGCTATGTCCCCGAACTGAATGAAGGCGACAGCGTGCGTCACCAGCTATTTGGCGTGGGCCAAGTAATGGAATTGGACGGCGATAACGCCACCATTTATTTCAAAGGCAAGGGCGCCAAAAAGCTCAATATATCGTTCGCCCCTCTTGAAAAGTTGTAATTTGTTACAATACAACTGAGATTATGCACAAAAGTTTACAGCGGTTGCACACGCGCGCTAAAGCCGTGAAGCCCCCGAAGGTCAAAGATATCAAGCGGATTGCCAAAAAACCGCTGTTTACCATACCGTTTGCAACCTTCATGGCAATACTGGCTGTAGCGGCTGTAGTTATCCTGATTTCCAGTGGTGGCAACGTGTCCGAGCTAGGCCAGAGCCACTCGAATGTCGTGGTCGTAACCTACGACAAAAAGGAACGTACCATTCCAACTGACGCCCGTACGGTGGGCGAGCTGCTCAAGCGCCTCGACGTCAAACTGAACGAAGGCGACGTTGTTGAGCCAGGCCAAAAAACCGAGATTGCCAGCGACAACTTCCGTGTGAATGTGTACCGTGCGGTGCCGGTAACTATCGTTGACGGTAACAATAAGACGTTTACCTACAGTGCAGCCGCTACGCCTCGCAGTATTGTGAAGCAGGCTGGCGTGGAAGTATTCCCAGAAGACAACCTGGAGCTTCTGCCTACCGAGAACTTCCTTGCTGAAAGTTCTATCGGTGAACGTGTGGTTATTGAGCGGGCTACTCCAGTGGAAGTTAACCTGTACGGCACGCAAGTGAGCATGCGCACCCATGCCAAGACGGTGGAACAACTCCTGAAGGAAAAGAACATTAAGCTCGGCAAAGACGACGAAGTGATTCCTGCTAAGAATGCACAGCTAGCTGGCGCCCCCCAGATATTCCTCGTGCGTAAAGGCACGCAGGTACAGACCATTGAAGAGCAGGTGGCCATGCCCGTCGAAACAGTCGGCGACGAAAACCTGGCATACGGTTCAACAGCTGTCCGTCAGCAGGGTACTCCTGGCAAGAAACTGGTGACCTACCAGATCGAACTCAAGAACGGTCAGGAAATCGGCCGCAAGGTTATCCAGGAAGTTGTATCCCAGCCACCGGTTGCCCAAGTTGTTGCTAAGGGTACCCGTGCGCTGACTATTTCGTTGCAGACCTGGCTCTACAAGTTGCGTATGTGTGAATCACACGGTAACTACCAGACCAATACTGGCAATGGCTACTACGGTGCATACCAGTTCTCGCAATCTACCTGGAACCGTATTGCTGTGCAGCGTATGGGTGTGCCATACTCCCGCGCAGACCTGGCACCGCCAGAAGTACAGGACCAGGCGATTATCGTTAATACCAACTTGTCCAAGGGTGGGCTAGCAAGCCAGAACCCGGGCTGTTTCAAAAAAGAGGGCTTGAGCGCATTCCCGCCAGCTAACCACTAGGAACCATATGAAAGACATGCCATCTACCAACAAATCACTCGGACAGCACTGGCTGCAGGACCTCGATAGCCTGGACGCTATGCTTGAAGCTGCTGACATCAGTCTTGAGGACATCGTTCTCGAAGTGGGGCCTGGACCTGGCACGCTCACTGAAGAACTGGTGCATAGCGCCAAGCAGGTAGTAGCCGTAGAGTTTGATGCTGATTTGGCACGCGACCTGCCTACGCGGGTACAGGCCGAAAACCTGAGTGTCATTAACCAGGATATCCTGAGCTTTGACCTGACGGCATTGCCCCCTAATTACAAAGTGGTGGCTAACATCCCGTATTACCTGACGAGCAAGTTGTTGCGTAACCTTTGCGAGAGCTCCAATCATTTCAGCAAAGCAGCGATCCTTATCCAAAAAGAAGTGGCCCAACGTGTGGCTGCCCGCCCGGGCGACATGAGCCTGTTGAGTGTCAGTGTGCAGTTTTACTGCGAAACAGGTCTCGGGCCTGTTATTCCGGCCGAACTATTTATACCTGCACCTAAAGTTGATTCGCAGATACTGAAGCTAACGTACCGGACTGAGCCATTATTCCCCGATGTTGATACCAAAGAATTCTTCCATGTCGTGAAGGCTGGCTTTGCCCAGCGCCGCAAGACATTGCTCAATTCGCTCAGTGGTGGTTTGCGTCTTGGCCGCGAGGAAGTGAGCGCTTTGCTCGCAGCTGCAAACATTGAGCCAACCGTTAGGGCGCAAAATCTGTCGCTCGAGGATTGGTACCGCTTATGCAAGTGCTACAATAGTGGTAAATAGAGGAAACAAATAGATGTACCCCGAAGATCAGCAGAACCCAACTAACCGCAACACCATAGGTGAGGCGCCTGCTCCCTTTAATATGAACCCCAATAACGGCCAGCAACCCAAGAAAGAGCCAAAGAAGGCTAACTGGCTATTGCTCGGCATTATCAGTGGCGCTTTGCTATTGGTTACGATTATTGTTGGCGGCGTCATATTGCTGGCTAACGCCGGAAAAGGCGAGAAGGAAGACCCTCCAACAAGCCAGAACACCAAGGACGACGAAGACAAGACGGACACCAATACCGCAGAAGCATGTTCTTCCAAGCTCCGCCGTTACCAGAACGAAGATCTTGATATCCGCTTCTGTTACCCGAACTCATGGGGTGACGTAAAGAGTGAAGACTCTAAGCTCGACACTTCAGATGACGGTACCCGTGTGAAACTGAGCTTCGTAGATAAGTCTGCTGTACACCTTGGACTGGTAAGCGACGACTGGTCTACCGATACCGGCAAGACTCCTGGCTGTATTGATCCGGCAACCCAAGCCTTCCCTGACACCACCACATTCTCGGCACGTTGGGTGAACACACCGCTTACCGGCACGCCTGTGAGCGCATTGCGCGGCCTCGAAGTTATACCTGACGAACTGCTCATCCAAGAGCAAGTTGATAGCGATGTCGACAAGGGTACCTGCGTAGAAGGCTATAAGGCGTTTGGCGGCCAAGTATACCGCAACGCGATGGCTACCTACTTTGCGGCATTCAGTGCCAAGGTTACAACACCCCAGGAACACATTACGAGCCCCACACAGCTGATCAACGCCAGCGACCGCGGCGACTTCTCTGCCTTCGTGAAGAGTATCGAGAAGTTCTAGCTTACTTGACGCGTTAAGGTATCGGCGCTACCCTGAGATCGAAGGATACTTATGGGAACTACAGATACAATTGGTTATTTGCTTCAGCACACCGCGTCCATGATGTACCGTCAATCCGACCAGGTGCTTCAGGAACGGTTGGGGCTGGGTATGTCACAGTACAAACTTCTCATGATCTTGCACGAGAAGCCGCAGATACGCCAGCGCGTTCTGGCTGACCAGCTCGGCCAGACTGAGGCAAGTATTAGCCGCCAGATTAAATTGCTGGTAGAGCGGGGTATGCTCGTTGTTGAAATTAACCCGAAGAACCGCCGCGAACACCTTACCCGGCCAACGGCCAGGGGTGTAAAGGTTACGCAGGCCGCCCAGGAAGTGCTGGAAGAGTACCACTCGCCAGTCTTTGCCCAGTTCAACGAGAAAGAACAGCAAATGCTCAATGAACTGCTGCACCGCGTACACGTAGAGGTCTGCGGACCGCGCAAACCAATCACCTGCGACAAAGCGTTTGACCTCTAGTAAGACGCTAGTGTTTCTGTGGATAACTATGCTATAATATGGGTAATCGTCAGATTGGCGAGGTATGTGGGGCTGAATTTTAAGCTCGACGTTGGACTTTATCAGTTAGATCAGCAGGTCGCTTGTCAGCGTTATAGGCAAATTTTTTAGATGCAGAATCTAAACTTTCAGTAGCCATCGACAAGGTACTCGCAGCACGCGACGCTTTGTTCCCTAAGGCTGCTTTACAAACTGTTTAATATAATTAAACAGGCGCCTATCGTGACATCAGATAGCAATAGTGCGTTCACTTTATCTGGTTGCACAAGCATCCCCGGCCACAGTGCTTGTAAAGACTAGGCCTTAAGCCGTACGCGTTTTGGCTGTTTAGCCGCGTATAGCCGACAATTTTTAGACAGTCTAAACCTGTAGGATAGACTAATTAGGTAAACCGATGGACTCGGGGGCGGTACCCGACAGCTCCACCATATATAAGAGGCTTCTCGCTAAACGAGGAGTCTTTTTTAGTTTCTGATACTATAAGCGGATGAACCAGATATCTCACGACAGCGAAACAGCAGCCCATGGCCAGCAGGTCATCACGGCCACTGCTTTTATTCATCATAACTTTGACGGCGTCGAGAAGGTTTTTCTACCTAAAAGGGCTTCTACCAAAAAGTTTCTACCAGGTGTATGGGAGCTGCCCGGCGGCCACATCGATTTTGACGAAGCCCCTGTCGCAGGTCTGATACGGGAAATCGATGAAGAATTTGAGATGGAGATTACCGTTGGTGACCCCCTCTTTGTGTTTACGTATACAAACAACGTAAAGGGCTCACATTCAATAGAGGTCGTATACTTCGCGTCATTTGTTACTGGCCTTGAAAAAATTAAGGTGCATCCAGAAGACCACTCCGAATATGGCTGGTTTTCAGAAGATGAACTAACTGCGGTGTATACAGATAATAAAGGCGCTGACGATATTGAATTTACTGCAATGCGGAAGGGTTTCGCATTGCTTCGCGGCGAGCCGCTGCAACTGCGTTAGAACGTGGGAAGCCGGTAGTCTCTAAACTTCAGCCAGGCCATACAGGCAACTATCTTTGCTATAGAACCAAGCCCATATCTCGTCCCCGTATGAGTAGTGCCACCACTCGGCGTAGTAGCTCGAAAAGCCCGCGTCGAGCATGGCAGTGAGTAATATAAGCCTATTTTTCCTTTGTTCGGGAGAAATTTTATCCGAATGGAGGTGGGATACGTCGCTGTCGAGGTTGATGATACTTCCGAAGTCGACCATTGCGCCTGCAGGAGCGTCAAACAATTCGACATCAAGTGCGGCACCGCAACAGTGAGGCGGCAGCTTTATTGCAGGATCACTAACGTACATCCGGGCGTGTTCGAGGGCTTGTTGGTCGGTGGCATCAGGATTCCCACTTTTGTAATCATCTACCAAATCGTTAAGTAGTTTTTGCTGGATACCAATAGGCCGGTGGCCAGCCCGCACGACGAGTTTGTACTGTTCTGGCAGTGCGTCTGCGGCTGCTTTGAGCCGATCAAGGACAGTGCTACGGATATATACGCCATCGTAATCGGGATGTTCTTTGATGTATGCTGCGTAGAGTGTACCTTCGTAATCACCTGGCACTGTCCATATAGGTTCAACAAGGATTTTTTCAGAGTTCTCAATGAGCACTAGAGGCTCTGAAACATCTGAACAGGAGATTTTAGTAAAGTCTATCTTTTCACTGCTTTTGGAGCGTTCAATCTTTTCGGTTATGTTCATTACACCACTGTAGCATGGTGCTAAAACCCGGTCATTTGTTTGTGCTTAAGCAGTAAATCATGCTTAATATAGCAAATGATTGATATACGGTTAGTGTCTAAGCAACTCGAAGACCAATACGGTTTAGTAGACCCAGTGTGCAAAGACCTCAACACTATCGCCAATGACGCAATCGAAGTAAGGACGGCTGACGGCCATTTTGCCCTGAAGCTGTACAATCCGGCTTCGCGTACTAAGCCGCAGGTACAGTGGGAGATAGACCTTACACTTCACCTCATTGATAATGGGGCGCCTATCGCAAAACCGGTCCAGGGCAGGGACGGCTACATACAAGTATTTACAATTGGCGGCCAAGAGCGTGCAGCGGTGTTATTTGAGTGGGCGCCAGGCGAAAAACCCAAGGCTGAGCCGGGCACCTACGTATTGGTTGGCAGGGCAGCTGCTCTCATACATACAGCCGCGGATACGTTTACTCCTTCATCCCAGCGTGAGAAATATGATCTGGCTAAGCTCATTGATGACCAGCTTAGGCGAATGAAGCAACCGCTCGTTGAAAGCGGCCAGTGGCAGCGTGTGTTTGACCTAACGGAGCGATTAAGAAAGATCATGGATAGCCTGCAGCTGGATTGGGGCGTCTGTCATATGGATCTGACACTGGATAATGTGCACCGGCATGGGGACACATTGACAGTGTTTGACCTGGATAGTGCAGGAGAGTGCTGGCGGGCGACTGAGCCATGGGGAGTGAAGAACTTCTCAGAAGACTACTTCCAGTCCTGGCTTGAGGGCTACCGTTCTGTCCGCCCGTTTAGTGAAACGGAAGAAAAAGCTGTATCTCTATTTGTAATTATTGAGGATATCCGCAATGTTGTCTGGAAGCTTGGACTTGCAAAATCCTCCCGTGGAAAGCCATTGATGCAAACCTCTGAAATACCCGGAGTAGTAGACGGCTGGCTTGCCTGGGAGCGGGATAACATCAAAGGGTAGGTTTGCTGAATATGGAAGAAGAGAATCTACTCCCCTGTGCCGGCAAGCTAGCATTTGATACGCAAAAACAGGCGAAGGCTGCGGCAACGGTTGCATTGCACCAGCACGGCAGCAAGCTGCGTGCGTATTTATGCCGTTACTGCGGGCTGTGGCACCTTAGCTCGGCTTAAATTTAGTACTTGCGCGTTTCGTAATGTGGCTGGAAAGGCGCGCCAGGGAACGTAGCGAGTACCCAGGCATCAGTGCGAGCATACCTGTGCGAGTCTACGGCAAAACTTTCGCCGGCGTGCAGGCATACGCCCCCGGCAATATTCCCAACCATTTTTATGGTGTGGAGATCGTAGGCGATACCAGGAGGGGCGTCGGGATTATGGTCTTGTCCATGATCAACATGGAAATCACCCCTGCCGGCAATAGCCTGGTGCACTTCGTAGTATGGAGCGCCTATATCTTTGCCAGCGTCGTCGTTTATTTGCCAAACAGGGCCATCGCTACGGGCGCTGACCCGAAGCAAGCAGGCGCGCACATTACCCGTATCATCGGTGTATTCCCATAGGCTCGTAGAGGAGCCAGGCACCTCGTACTCTTTTTGCGGTGTTACTTTGACGAGGCGTTTGCCGCCATCGGCCGTATCAACCATGACACCATGGCATATGTGCTCCAAGGCTATGGTGTGATCGTCGATCAGGACTTCAGTATGTTCTGGGTCATAGGGGTTGGGGATACCATCTGCCGGCATCTCTGGCCTCGCGACCGTAAACGGCAACATTTCAATCATAGGCGATAGTATACAATCAAATCACGAAAACGCCAGCCATGCTATGATGCCCCTATGATTACCTGTACATTCGAAGACGGAAGCGATGCCTTGCTGCGTCACGTATGCGTTGATACGCTCGTCTTCAATGAAAAGGGGCAAATATTACTCGTACATCGTACGGCGAAACTGCTTGAGGGCGGCAAATGGGGTTTGGTAGGTGGATTTGTTGACCGTGACGAAACTACCGCCGAAGCAGTTGCGCGCGAAACATTGGAGGAAACTGGCTGGAAGGTAAAGGACATAACATTCCTGCGCTTTAAGGATAACCCTAACCGGCCGCACGAAGACCGCCAGATCATTGCCTTCGTGTACAAATGCGTCGTGACTGAGAAGGTAGGCGAGGGCGACTGGGAATCGGATGACATGCGCTGGTTCGATTTGGCGGACTTGCCCCCGGGCGAGCAGATTGCCTTTGACCATATCACTGACATTGAATTCTACCTCGACCAACAAAAAGCTGCTTCTGCTGCAAGCGGGCAATAACTACTCTTTGGCAATCTGTCAGATACTGGTACTATTGATAGGTAAAAGGAACTCTCTCCCGTGAAAAAGACATTAAAAAAGATCTATAGCAAAGATGGCCAAGACCGTCTTCTGCCCCGTTTTAGTTTATTCATTTTTGACCGCTCGCGAACGGCCGCATTACTGTGGCTGTGTTTGACGATCTTCGGTATCTTCAGCTACACCACGTTCCTGAAGCGCGAAGGTTTCCCGAGTGTTAATATCCCGTACGCTGTTGCAACCGGTGCATATTTGGTAAATGACCCGGCAAAAGTTGACCGCGAAGTTGCCCAGCCGATCAGCGAACTTATCCTGAAGGATGACCGCGTAAAGAACGTCCAGACCCAGTCCCAGGCTATGTTCTATAGCGTGGCTGTACAGTTTGAGAAAGAAGATGCTGACGCCAACAAGATTAGCAAAGAACTAGAAGCCAAGATCAAGGCTGCAAATATCCTGCCAAAGCAGGCAAGCATCAAGATCGAAGCCCCTAAGTTTGGTTTTACTGAACGCGGCGATGACGGTGTTATCTCTGTCTATGCCAAGGAAAAGGGCGCTTCTGTAGAGCAGCTTGTCGCCGAGGGCGAGAAGGTCGCAGCATACGTCAAAGACAAGAACCTGCCAGACCTCGACAGCATTTCTGTCGTTACGCCATATGTTAATGGCACAAACCCGGTCACTGGCCAGGACGAAATCAGCCAGACTAAGTTTGACCGCTACGCTGCCCGTGAAGGCAATAAGAACAACTTCTACGACTCAGTTTCTGTCGGCTACCAGCAAAACACCGGTACTGACGTTATTAAGCTGAGCGATAAGGTAGAAGAGGCGGTTGCCGAGTACAACAGCAAGCACAAGGACTCTGAGTTCAAGGCAGTCCTGAGTGCCAGCTATGCGCACGACATTAAGGACCAGATTGGCGAGCTGCAACGTTCGCTACTTGAAGGTTTGCTCGCAGTGCTCGTTATCGGTTCGATTGTAATCGCTATCCGCGCCTCAATCATCACTGTTATCTCTATGCTGACAGTCCTTGCAATCACCTTGGGAGTATTGCTGACAACCGGCTACAGTCTGAACACCATTACCTTGTTCTCACTGGTACTGTGTCTTGGCCTTATTGTTGACGACACTATCATCATGATCGAAGCTATCGACGCCCAACGGCGCAGGCGCAAAGATCCGCGTGAGACAATTAAGGTTGCTACGCAGAAGGTTAGCCGCGCCATGGTTGCCGCTACCACTACGGCTGCACTGAGCTTTGCTCCATTGTTGTTCGTTGGCGGTATCTTGGGTAACTTTATCCGCGCCATTCCTGTCACGGTGATTACTGCCTTGGTAGTAAGTCTGCTCGTTGCGCTGATATTCATCCCATTGTTCGCACGCTATCTCTTGCTCGGTAAGAAGCAGATGGGTGCCGAAAACATCCACGAGCCAGCTGCTGGTATCGAAGCCAAGGTCGCTGCCTTTGTAGGCAAGCCAATGCTATGGGCCCGCAACTCCAAGAAGAAGTTGGTTAGCGTTGGTCTGACAGCCGTATTTATTGGTACCTTGTTCATTGGTGCAGGTGGATTCTTGTTCTCGAAGGTTACCTTCAACATCTTCCCGCCAAGTAAGGACGGTAACGGCCTGACCGTTAATATGAACTTTGCAGATGGCACGACCATCCAGCAAGCCGAGAAGATTGCTGACAAAGCAAACGCTGTCCTTGCTACCGAGCTGGGTGAGAACTTCAAGACTGCTTCATACTTCACGAACGCAGGTTCACAGAATGCCACCCTTATGGCATACATCATTCCGTACACTGAACGTGATGTCCGCTCACCTGAGCTAGAGAAGAAGTTAGACGCTAAGTTCGCCAACTTCGATGGCGCCAAAGTAGACGTTGGCCAGATGGACGTTGGTCCGCCGCCATCCGCATTCAGTGTACGCATCCAGACTAGCGACCGCGAAGCTGCCTTCAAGCTGGCATCTGACATGAGCGAGTTCCTGCGCAAGGCAGAGCTGAAGCGTCCAAGCGGCGAAGTTGCCAAGGTTAAGGAAGTATCTATTTCTGACCCAGGTACGTACCAGCGCAACGACGGCGACATGTACATTGACGTTACTTCCAACTTTACAGACACTGACACCACCACCTTGGTGACCTTGGCCAAGGATGCTGTAGAGAAAGAGTTCAACGCCAAGAAGCTATCTGCTTACGGCCTGAACAAGAACGTGCTGGACTTTGATATCGGCCAGGAAGAAGAAAACCAGGACTCATTCAAGACATTGGCCTTGGCCTTCCCAGTCTTGCTGCTGGTAATCTACCTGCTGCTGTCCATCCAATTCCGTTCATTACTACAGCCATTGCTGATCTTTATGGCTATTCCGTTCAGCCTCTTCGGTATTACCTTAGGCTTGTACCTTACGGATAATGCCTTCAGCTTCTTTGCAATGCTTGGGTTCTTCGCCCTGATCGGGTTGAGCCTGAAGAATACGATCTTGCTTACCGACTATGCCAACCAGCTGCGACGCAGCGGGGAGCAGGCAGTTGATGCGGCGGTCGGCGCTGTTGCTGAGCGGTTCCGTCCGCTGATCGCAACCAGCCTTACGGCAGCTTGTTCACTGATCCCATTGGCACTAGCCAGTCCATTCTGGGAAGGTCTGGCAGTCGTACTTATCTTCGGTCTGCTCTCCAGCACCTTCCTGGTTATTACGGTCTTCCCGTACTATTACCTTGGTGCCGAGTACATGCGCCTGCACATTAGCCGCAAGGCTTGCCTCTCATGGCTCGCTCTGACCATCCTGGTCACCGTAGGCCTGAGCATGGCTGGTGTGAACGCCGGTGTAGCGCCATTAGTAGCCATCGTACTGGCTATCGTGATGGGCGTTACCAAACGGGTACGCCGCAAGCGCGCAGCAAAAGCCGCCTAGAAAAGTCTAAAATCTTACAGCACCTCCGTTATCCCAGGGTTTAAATACCTTGGGAGCAGGAGGTGCTTCTAGGTAAGGCGCAAATAGATTTTGTAATATAAGTCTTGATCTAACGCCGTTAATATGCTAAAGTTAATGTATTGTTTTGATGAATCCGGGTCTGTAGGACGTTAGTAACTCGATTTTCATTGTAGGCAATCGACTTACTAATTAAATACATACAAAGGATTCTATTTTTATGCCTTTTAAAACCCGCACAACTCGCAGGCCTGCTACTAGGAGCTCAGCTTTTGGTCGTGGTCCGCGTCCAACCCGTAGTTTTCATGGTGGTGGCGGCCAAAAGCGCCGTGGCCCCGCTAAGGACTACATCCACCCTTCACGCTTCGTGAAGGCAGCTGCTCCTGTTGAAGAAGTAGCTTACACACCAGTAAATACGTTCAACGACTTTATTGTTGATGAACTCATTAAAGAAAATATTGCCGCTAAGGGCTTCGTTAACCCTTCTCCTATCCAGGACAAGGCTATTCCAGTCGGTCTTGAGGGCCAGGACATTATCGGTATCGCTAACACCGGTACTGGTAAGACCATCGCCTTCGCGATCCCTGTAGTACACAAGCTTATGCAAAACCCAGAAGCTAAGGCTCTGATCGTGGCACCTACCCGCGAACTTGCCCAGCAGATCGAAGTTGAAATGAAAGCTGTCGGTAAGAGAAGCGGCCTGTTTGGCGCATTGCTTATCGGTGGTGCTCCAATGGGGCCACAGCTCCGTGACCTCCGCGCTAACCCGCAGATCGTTATCGGTACTCCTGGCCGCATCATGGACCACATGCAGCGCGAATCTCTCGACTTGAACGCCTTCAACCTAGTTGTTCTTGACGAAGTTGACCGCATGCTCGACATGGGCTTCGTAAATGACGTACGCACTATCTTGGGCGAATTGCACCAGGACCGCCAGTCATTCTTCTTCTCAGCAACTATGGACCGCAAGGTAAGCGACCTTATCCAGACATTCTCGAACGATCCTCTGACTATTTCGGTCAAGACCGGCAACACAGCTGACAGTGTCCACCAGGACATCATCTGCTACGAGTCTGGCAGCGATAAGATCGAACAACTGCACAACGTCCTTAACCGCGAAGAAGTTGCTAAGGTTATCGTATTCGATGACACACAGCGCGCTGTTGAACGTTTGAGCGAAGACCTTATTGCCCGTGGCTTCAAGGCTGACGCCATCCACGGCGGTAAGAGCCAGGGCCAGCGTACTCGCGCCCTGAACCGCTTCAAGAAGAGCGAAGTTACCATCTTGGTTGCTACTGACGTAGCGGCCCGTGGTATCGACGTTGCTGACGTAACGCACGTTATCAACTACTCGACTCCCCAGAGTTACGAAGACTACGTACACCGTATCGGCCGTGCTGGCCGTGCAGGCCGCGTAGGCTACGCACTCACCTTTGTGACAGAGAAGTATTAGATACTCAGGCTGTCCGCTGATCAGCCCCCTTGTTATGATAGATACATAACAAGGGGGCTTTTTTTATGGCTGACAAAGAATGGGATTTTTCGGGATTAAAGGCGCTGTATTTCAATTGCACGCTCAAAAAGAGCCCGGGTGTGAGCAATACTGAAGGACTGGTTAAGATCAGTACTACTATCATGGAAAAGCACGGTGTCGATGTTGAGGTGATCCGCCCCATTGACCACGACATAGCGACGGGCGTGTACCCCGATATGCGCGAACAGGGCTGGGATACGGATGAATGGCCTGAGATCTACAAGAAAGTTAAGGCTGCTGATATTTTGATTATCGCGGGTCCTATATGGCTGGGAGACAACAGTTCGGTCACTAAAAAAATTATTGAACGCTTGTATGCTAATTCCTCAGAGTTGAACGACAAAGGGCAATACGCATACTACGGCAAAGCGGGCGGCGCGCTTATTACAGGCAACGAAGATGGCATCAAGCACTGTGCCCAGAATATTCTGTACAGCTTGCAACATATCGGCTACGCCATTCCTCCGCAGGCTGACGCCGGCTGGGTAGGCGAGGCAGGTCCAGGGCCAAGTTATCTTGAGAAAGGCTCTGGCGGCCCCCAGAATGACTTCACAAACCGTAATACTACCTTTATGACCTGGAACCTGATGCATTTAGCCAAGATGCTGAAAGATGCAGGCGGATATCCCGCATATGGCAACCAACGCAGCAAATGGGATGCTGGTTCAAGGTTCGACTTCGAGAATCCGGAATACCGCTAAATACCCCAGTTGACGAGCCGGCGATATAGGCATAAGCTACATATGTAAAAAGCAAAAACAAAAAGGATTCCTACATGCGCCGAAAGTATGTATTTCCACTTCTGATCACTGCTGGCATTGTTGTTTTCGCCCTGGCGATCCTCCCATTGACGGCCTCAGCACTCGCCAACTAAATAGTGCGTTATTACATGCAGGCATTTGATTGCTTGACGAAGTATAGCGGCCTCCCTTAGGCTAGGTATAAGATGTTAGATAAATTTGATAAAGCCAAGAACCAAGCGAAACACATAACCAAGAGCAAGGGCGGCGGTCCGCTGCGCTTATTCTTCTCATCCAAGAACAAAGATTTGTCTGCGGATGATCTGCGTATCGCGCGTGACTACATCACAAGTTACTGGCCAAAGCTGGAACGCTACCACCCTAAGGATGACGGCAGTCTTATTGGCGTACCTAAGCCCTACTTGGTGCCCTCATATGCCGAAGGTCATGAGTTCGACTACAACGAATTGTATTACTGGGACAGTTATTTCATGGTGCAGGGGCTACTCGACGAGCAGCACCGTGAACTTAATATGGGTATTCTGGAAGACTTGTTCTACATGTTTAACCGCTTCAAGATTATTCCAAACGGTTCCCAATTGTATTACACCAGCCGCACCCAGCCGCCGTTCCTGACGAGCTTTATCTTTGATATGTACGATACGTACAAGCTGGACAACAAGTGGTTGAAGAACTCCATCGCTATTGCCAAGCAAGAGTACGAAACAGTTTGGATGGGTACCCGCAAGCCAAACGCCCGCCAGGTCTACCAGGGCTTAAGCCGCTACTATGACTTTAACTACCTGCATGATATCGCCGAAGCCGAGAGCGGCTGGGACATGACGCCGCGCTTTGGCCGTAAGGCGCTTAACTATCTGCCTATAGACCTGAACGCATTGCTGTACAAGTACGAAACAGACTTTGCACGCGCTGCCCAGATTTTGGGCAATACTGATGAGGCAAAACAGTGGAAACACCAAGCCTCCGAGCGTAAGTCTAAGGTAAACAAACTCATGTGGGACCAGGGACGGGGATTGTTCTACGACTACAACTATGTCAAAGAAAAGCGTGGCAACGTATCATCCCTAGCTGCCTACTATCCAATGTGGGCCGGTATGGTTGATGGCCGCCAGGCACAAGAGATGGTTAAGGCATTGCGCCGCTTTGAGCAAAAGGGCGGTTTGGCTACTACTGACAGCGTGCAGCTTGGCCAATACGTGCCAGGCGCTATGCCGACACAGTGGGCATATCCCAACGGCTGGGCTCCTTTGCAGTTCTTGGTTATCAAGGGACTGCAACGCTATGGGTATCACGATGACGCCCGCCGTATCGCTATGAAGTGGATGCGCGCCAACTTGCAGTGGTTCAATGAACATGGTGTTTTCCTGGAGAAATACAACGTCGTCTCACCAGAGAAGCCGCCTGTTAAGGGCGTATACCCGTCACAGACAGGCTTCGGCTGGACTAACTCAGTCTTTGAGCGGCTTGCCCAGGAATTCGTCGACAACCGCCATCCATTTGACGGCCCGCAGTCTTAGACCCCGGATATTGTTGTAGATTTTTCAAAAGTACGTGTATAATCGCAGGTATAGAGCTTGTGCTTTGGAAAATCAAAAATATGGGAAACAAACAAAAACGTCCGCTTCGCCAGATGCTAGTTGCCGCCATACTAGCAGTATTTGTCGTATTCATGGTGCCCATGCCCGCTAAAGCTGCTACTGCAACGCAGTCGCTTGCCGGGATTATGTATGAATATCCCACGATTGGAACTTACTGGGATGATATTACCGGAGTCGGCGGTGGAAGTTTACCGTTTGTGATTGTGAACCCCGCATCGGGACCTGGTACGACTGTTGACCCTACTTATACGGCTGAAATTGCCGAGAACACCGCTGATGGCATCCGTTCGATCGGATATGTGAGCAGTAATTACCAGACTGTTAACTGGCAGGACGTATATGACGACATTGATGACTGGTACCAGATGTACCCCGGCATCAGTGGTATCTTTATCGATCTTATCCAAGACGGTGCACCAGACGGCGTATGTTATGTTGCCGGTTTGTACAACCATGTTAAGAATGTCCATCCGAACGACATGGTGGTATCAAACCCGGGTACGCATATTTCTATGGACTATGAACCCTACACCGACATTTTTATGAACGCCGAGAATACATATGCCGTGTATCAAAGCGCTTGGAACATCATGTATCCTGGCTGGGAAGACAACCCTGCATACTCTAACCGTTTCTGGCACGCTATCCACACTGTTGACCCCTCTGATTATGCGGCAGCCCTGGCACTCACACGTGCCAACAACGCTGGCTGGGTATATCTGACTGATGACGTTATGCCTAACCCGTACAAAGAAACGCCGACATACTGGAACACTGAAGTTTCAGATGTAGACGCCATGCCGTCGAGTAGTATTCCCAACCGGGGCAAGACTGAGCTGCCATCTGGCTGCCGCGATCTGACTGCCACGACAAGCGAAACGAAGAATGTTGCAGCCCGCCAATCAACAACTACCAGCAACATTACCGTTGCCAACACAAGCACTGATTATCCTGCAGAACCAGCTACTAAAATCGCCTTTACATTGCCGCAGGGCGTGACATTGAGCGGTAGCGGCAGCAACTGGACGTGTGATGCAACGAGTTGTTCATACAGCTCCTCGATTGCCGCTAGCGGCAATGCGGCCGTCCTTGGAGCGGCGTTTACGACAGATTGTAACTATGACGGTACTGCCAGTGTAGGCGCTATACTGAGCAACTTCGCAGGCAATGAACATTCATTCTCCGTGACACCAGAAAAACCGGCGGACTGTTCGAGCACACTTGCAAACACTGGTGTAGCGGCAGGCGTATCAACCATAGGCGCCTTGTCGATTGCAACGGTGGCTGGCCGCGTGTACTTTAGTAAGACTCGTATCCATTACAAGCACTCTGGTCTCAAGGGCCGTCGCTAGCAAACTCGTTTTTTGTACACTATACTGTAGGTACATATAAGAGAGGGAAGACTGGATATGGAAGCATTTGGTGGACTAAGCGTAGTCCTACTTATCGTATTACTGTTCTTGGTGATTTCGGGTATTAAGATTATTAACCAGTATGAGCGCGGCGTTGTGCTGACACTTGGTAAATTCACGGGTATCCGTTCGCCGGGTTTACGTATTGTTATCCCTATATTCCAAACAATTACCAAGGTTGACGTGCGTTCTACTCCGGTAGACGTGCCAAGCCAGGAAGTTATTACCAAAGACAATGTGACCATTAAGGTCGATGCCGTTGTGTACTTCCGTGTCATCGATGCAGCTAAAGCCGTACTCGAAACAAACAATTACATTTATGCTACTTCGCAATTTGCGCAGGCCGCACTGCGTGACGTAGTCGGTAACGTAGAAATGGACGAACTGCTCTCGCAGCGCGAGCAGATCAGCGAAGCCATTAAGCGTATCGTTGATAGCGAAACCGATAAATGGGGTATCGACGTTGAGAACGTAAAGATCCAGAACGTTGAACTCCCCGAAAACATGAAGCGCGCTATGGCCAAGCAGGCCGAAGCTGAACGCGAACGCCGGGCAGCTATTATTACTGCTTCCGCCGAGAAAGCTGCAGCCAAAGAAGTAGCCGAAGCTGCCGGTGTCCTGGCTGCCATCCCTGGCGGTATTGCTATCCGCACCCTCCAGACTCTGGAGAAAATCTCTGTAGAACCATCCCAGAAGACGCTATTCGTATTGCCTGCGGACCTTACAGACGCCTTTAAGAAATTCGTGAAGTAATGGCAGGACAGTTATACGCGCTGGCAGATGTCGGCGGATCAAAGCTATGCACTGCTGTGTGGAATAGCGACATGATTCCATTGGGGATGGAGACAATGGCAACTGACCCTACTGATTATTACGGAACAGTCGATACTATTGTCGAAACGGCACAACGAATCGCAGATGGACAGGGAGAAATTGTAGCTGTATCGGCGGTGGAGGCGGGCGAGCTTGATGAACACGGCCGGTTGGTACGTGCCGGTGAACTGACGCCATGGATTGGTACGTGCCTTGGCGTTGACCTGGCCGAAGCCTTTGATATTCCGCAAGAAAGAGGCGGGGTAAACAATGATACCGCAGCAGCTGCACTGAGCCAGCAGTATATTAACGGCCAGAACGGCAATGCCAGGACTGGCTTTGCGACGACATTGAGCACAGGCTGGGGCGGAGCAATTTATCTTCCTGCGGGTGAAGGCGGTGTAATCCCGGACGAACCGGGCCACCGGTTTTTGCGCAGTGGTGCCATATGTCCTTGCGGTAAACCAGGCCATGCTGAAGCGCATATTGCGGGTGCTGGCGTCTCACTCAACCAAGGTGTTCCTATGGAACATTGGCTGCGTGACCAGGGT
>Ga0075366_10000120_pt1 | contig 32483 bp, 32 predicted proteins | sample EndMethybrTD3031_FD_72351 | JGI IMG/M metagenome (GOLD analysis project Ga0075366, IMG submission 72351) | Populus endosphere microbial communities from Tennessee, USA - Endosphere MetaG P. TD hybrid TD303-1 | ecosystem: Host-associated > Plants > Roots > Endosphere | place: USA: Tennessee...
TGTTTAAGGAGCACGTGTCGATTATCGGATGACCATTGTACCAACTCCCAACCGCCAGGTGCATTGTTACCAGCAGCAGTTGCTACAGAATCGGGCAGTACAATTTCTTTGCCAGGATCATTTTCTTTTTGCTTAGAAAGGTCGTGAATAGCAAAACGAATAAGCGATTCACCGCCTTGCGTAATAAGCCAGCGGCGATCAGGGCTTTCGGTAACCAAACGAGGCTTGGCGGCATATTCCTTGTAAGTACTAGATTGTAGTTTGCTCGGAATAAGGAAAGGGTAATCGAAGCGGTCAACACTGCCGCCTTCAACAGTGATAGCCCGTTTCCAATTTTCGTAGCCGTTACGCTGCAGCTCAAAAGTGTATTGGCCGGCAGGCAATGGAATGCGCACATTAGTGTCGTCTTTGTATTGCTGGCCATTAATAAAGATCTTGGCCGGATTTGGTGTTGACGACACAAATACTAACCCGTTTTGAATAATCTGGCCGTTTTTATCAATGCCGAAACCATATGCTTGATACAACAAAATAATGGTTGTTAGAATAAGCGCGATGCCCACCAAAACATAACCGATAAGCAGTCGATAGGTGTGAGCTCTTTGTTTTTTGGGATCTAGGAAGTCCATCTGGTGCCTATTATATAACTCTTGTGATTTTTAGCTAGCCTTTTTTGGGTTGCAGCGAAAAGCCTCGGGCGGTACTATACATACATAAGTTTTATGCAGGCGTAAAAAGACTCAAAAGGGTAACGATTTAGTGGGCAACACGACTATAGATATCAATGGCAAGCGCTATGACGCACAAACAGGCGCACTCCTCGGAGAAGGTGCTAAGCCAAAAGCAGCAACTAAAAAAGTTGCCCGTCAGGGCCGGGTAGTTGATGGCTTTGTACGGCCGCACAAAATGAATACCTCCGTTAATCAGATTACCCATGCACAAGTAGATGCTCAAATTGCCGCTAAAAAAGCGCAGCTTGAGGCACTTAATGCCAAGCGCCTTACAGCTGCAAAACAAGCCAAAAAGATTGCTATCGGCCATCAGCCGCAAAAAGGCCAGACGCTTATGCGTCATATTGTTAAAAAGCCAGTGGCTGCGCCTAAAAAGAGCTACAAGACACAGGGCGCCAACGAAATGGCTATTGCTGTTAAGCCAGGTACCGAAACGCCTTCGCACAAATTAGCTGCTCATACTGTTGACCATCATCGCCTCACGCGTGCCCGCAGCACCCGCCAGAGCCAGCACATTAAGCGCTTTAATAGTGCACAGCAAAATCATCCGGTCAAAACACAAACAACTACTTCAAATATTGGCACTTCTGTGGCCGCAAAAGCTCCGGCGCAAGTTCAGAGTCACGCCGTCTCAGATAACGGTGCGGTGCGCAGTGCGCAGCGTCAACCACGCAATCAGCAAGTTAGTCTTCGCCGTCCAATGACACAAGCTAACCAGCGAACAGCATACGCAGCCGCCCACCAAACACAAGCTCACACAGCCAATATCAATCGTCCAACACAAAAGGCCGAGCCAGCCGACATTTTTGAAGCAGCCATCGCTAATGCCCGCAGTCACGAACAGCCCGCTCACAAGCCCCGCAAAAAAGCAGGTCAGCGCTTTTTGCAAGTTGGTTCTTTTGTGGCAGCCTTTGTAGCTATTGCCGGCTTTGTGGCCTATCTTAATATGCCAAATATCGAACTGCGTGTAGCTTCAGCGAAAGCAGGCTTTCATGCACAGCTACCCGATTACAAGCCAACGGGCTATGCTATGCAGGGTGGCGTCAAAACCAATAACGGCGTAGTAAGTATGAGTTTTCACTCTGGCACAAGCAAGTTTACACTCCAACAGCAACAATCCAATTGGGACAGTCGTACCCTCCTCGATAACGTTGTAGCCATGGAGAGTGACGACCACAAGACATACCAGAGCCAAGGCCGTACGGTGTATATTTATGGCAACAATGCTGCATGGGTAAATGGCGGCATCTTATATAGCATGCAAATTACAGGCGATATGACTCCGCAAGAAGTTGTTTCTATCGCTACCAGTATTTAAAAGCGAAACCACTGGCGTGATTAGCCAAAACAGTAAACGAATATAAAAGAAGCTCCCTATACGAGAGCTTCTTCTTTTTCGTCAACACGTTCATAAATCGTGCTAATTGCGCTAGCCGGGAGAAAGTCTTCTTGTCGGCGACGCGTAGCAATTGGCACGGGTACTACTATAAAATTATCAGGTGTTCGATCAAATGGCCGCGGTGGCTGCTCCGGCTCAGCTTGGGGTGCCTCGACTTTGCGAACAAGTGGCACTGGTGCTATATATACAGGCCGAGTTCCATGAATTTCCACTCGCACGCCACGCTGTCTCGCCAAACTCGCATTAAGCTCTTTAGTAATAGCCTGTGGCAAGCTGCGATTGGCATTGTAGTCAGTGATCATACCATCGAGAGACAATGCATGCTTACCCGCCAATTTGCGTAATTCTTGGATACGTGGAGCGGGCAGCACTGTCTCTTCGCCGTTCATCACCAACGTTCTGACAGTAACATGCTGCTCATCAAAAGCTTCTTTAAGATGGTTAGCTACCGCTTGGCCACGAACTCCAGCCAAGGTAGTATTGCGATCGTTGGTTTCGCCCAAACCGTGCAATGGATCTGTATGGCCAGGCAAGGGGCCAGCTTCGTCGGAAGCCATACCAACCACTTCAATATGCACATCTTTTTCGCCATTTTCACGGGCTTGCGTAACACGCTCGGCAATATCAGAGATGTCATTTTTATCAACAAGGGTCGCTGCATCACTCTCTGCAAAATGCTGAGCATAAGGCATAAGGTATGGACCGAAGGTTTCGGTGTACTCTTGCTGCACAATCGTAGCCACAGGATGATCGGCGTTAGGTATTTGGAGTGCAGCTTTTGGCTCTACGTGCAGCGAATGGTGCTCGTCAAACTCTAAGGTATGCAAGCCAAGATTAGCTGCTGCAGTAAGAGCTATGGATGCGGCTAAGCTGGCTACAGGACGTAGACGATAGTCGCGGGGATTTATGGGGTAACGGTCGTTGAAATTCAAGATATACTCCTTACATATGTAGGCGAAAAACCCTACTATACAGTAATTCGCATAAAATTCAATAATATAGTTCGTGATATTAAGCGTAAGCATTGTTACAATAGATGCATGGATTCAATGCTTACTCCTCGCTCATCGCAACAAACGAGCGCATCAAAATCGCCAACCCTCAAATCATCGAGCAGTGGGGCGCCCCTCATAACACACACTATCGATGCTGGTCACCCTGTTATAGGACACACCAATACCAAGTCATCGGGTAGTCGTAAATGGTGGAAGTTTCGTAAACCACGTACCCGCAAGGAGTGGATTGTAACTATCTTTGTTGCCCTAGTATTACTGGTTGGCATCGGGTTTGCCGTGCACAGTATTTGGTTTAGCGATAGTGCCATGCCGCCAACCAAAGCCGCTCAAAAGCCGGCAACTCCAGCGCCTGCACCACCAGCCAAGCTCTATTCTGGCTTAATGGGCCTTGAGATTACCGACAACAGTATTAACGACAAGCCGATTACGGCCATTATGATCGAAAACAGCCCTGATGCACGTCCACAGTCAGGAATCGATCAAGCCAGCGTTGTATTTGAGGCCGTCGCCGAGGGTGGCATTACGCGCTTTTTGACTTTATTCCAAGAAAACGAGCCCACCTATATCGGCCCCGTGCGCTCAGTACGACCATATTATGTACAGTGGCTGCTAGGCTTTGATGCGGCCGTAGCTCACGTGGGAGGTAGTGGTGATGCACTGCGTCTTATTAAAGAGGCAGGCGCAAAAGACCTCGATCAGTTTGCCAATCCGGCACCATACCACCGTGTATCTAATCGCTATGCACCGCACAACATGTATACCGGTATTCCGGCTTTGCGCGAACTTGAAGCCAAAAAAGGCTATGGCAAACCCAACTACACCAAGTTAGTACGCAATGAAGTAAGCACTCCAAGCACAACACCAACTGCCACGAGCATCGACCTAACATTGTCTGGCCCACTTTATAATGCACATTTTGATTACGATGCCTCCATGAACGCCTACAAACGATCTGAGGGTGGCAAGCCGCACATGAGTGTTGCGCAAGACGGCAAAGAAACACAGCTCGCCCCCAAAGTAGTTGTTGCCTTGGTTATGCCCAAAGGAAGTAATGGCATTTATAGCACCTACCAAACCATTGGTAGCGGCAAAGCAGTCATTTTTCAGGGTGGCAAAATGATTGATGCCAACTGGCATAAATCAGGTGATAAAGTCCAATTTAGCTTTACCGATAATGAAGGCAAAGAGGTAAAGCTCGACCCAGGTCAAACCTGGTTTACGGCAGTAGGCAGCGCCGGATCAGTAACATATAAGTAAACATGGACCACCTACAAAAATTCACCGCCCAAGTTCGTAATCACTTAACCGCAATTTTTCTTGCCAATAATGTTTTTATCTTGGGCGCAGGGTGGTACGCCCTTGAAGTACAGCATTACAATTCACGCGACACCTTATTGGTATTGTTGCTCACTAGCGTCGTTTTAACGATTGGTTTTGTAACCCTAAGTACTCCGTACCTTACCGCACCGCTTCGTACGGTGTGGCAGGCAATTTTGCACATCGCTCCCGAAACAGCCGATCAGCCAGCGCCCAATTTAAAGCACCTCTTTTTAGGCAAAGAGGCAGTGACCAATTTAGTTTCGCACATTTACCAGCTGGCCAGCGTGGTTGATACCGTGCAGCAGACTTCTCATCAAGAGCAAACCAACCCCAAGCACGATTTTGTAGCCTCCAACTTGCCGCTACCACTGATTATTCTTGATAAAGCCGACAATATCTTATTTGCCAATCAGGTAATGCTGCAATACATCAAAAAAGAGGCCGATGAAGTGATTGGCAAAAACTTTTACTCGGTTATTGATATGTCATTTACCAATGACAACACTTTCGATACCTGGCTGGCCTATGCCAAAGCCAATAAGCCGGTGGCGTCTCAAACCTGGGAACGTGTGCGTCTTAATATAGAGTCCAACGAAGAAGCGAGCGCCCCATTATTTGATTTAGCAGCCTACTATAACCAAGATAACCCCAGCGGATTACAAACAATGGTTGTCTTTTTTGACCATACAATGCGCTATGCCCAAGATGATCAGTCAATGAGTTTTGTGGCTTTAGCAGTACACGAGCTACGTACGCCTCTTACGCTATTGCGCGGCTACATTGAAGTTTTCGACGAAGAGCTACGCGGTAAAGTTAATCCCGAAATGGACGACTTTATGAAAAAAATGGCCGTCAGCGCTCAGCAATTAACAACCTTCATTAATACCATCCTTAATGTTTCTAGGGTAGAGAATGACCAGTTTGAGTTACAGCTTAATCGTGAGTCATGGCAGGATATTCTGAGTAAAACCATTGACGACCTCCGTTTGCGAGCCGAAGTACGAGGTATCGTTCTCGACTTAGAGCTGCCCTCACAACTACCAGCAGTGGGCGTTGACCGCGTGAGCATAACAGAAGTCATTACCAACCTTGTTGATAATGCCATAAAGTACAGCGGCAGCAGCAAGAAAATTGTTGTTCGCGCCTATCAAAACAGGGAAGGAAACGTAGAAACAACCGTCCAAGACTTTGGTGTCGGCATTCCGGCGAGCGCTGTAGGGCATATTTTTGACAAGTTTTACCGCAATCAGCGTCACCGCTCACAAATTGGCGGTACGGGCCTAGGATTGTACCTGGCCAAAGCTATCGTTAATGCGCACAGCGGCCAAATTTGGGTGAGCTCACATGAAGGTCAGGGAAGTACCTTTGGCTTTACCGTCTTGCCTTACACTCAAGTTGCCGCCGAGCTCAAAAACCGTAATAATAGCCCTAAGGACATTGTTCGCAGCGCTCACGGCTGGGTCAAAAACCATTCACTATACCGAAGATAAGTCTAGAGAAAGAGATACTATGGATCCACAAATCCCCCAAAGCCCACAAACCATCGCCGCCAGCGCTCCCACTGGCATAAAAATTCTGTGCATCGAAGATGAACACTTCATTAGTGAACTGTACGTTAGAGCACTCACCAAGGCCGGCTACGACGTTACCGTTGAAGTAGACGGACAACGTGGTCTAGAGCTCGCTCAAACCAACCAATTCGATATCATTCTACTGGACCTTATGATTCCGACTATTACCGGCATCGACGTCCTACGCCACTTGCGCAACCCGCAGGAAACACCAAATCTTAAGGCTAAAATCATTATTACTACTAATTTAGAGCAGCGCGACGACATTCGGAGCGACATTGAGTCCCAAGCCGACGGCTATGTCGTTAAGGCCGAAATCACGCCGCACGAATTAGTCGACATGCTCAGCACTCTCAGTCTGTAGTAGTCATACACATCTTATACACACTTTTTTCTGGACTCTATGCCATTTTAGTAATAAAATGTCAAATATGTCAGAAAGAGTGACTGCGGAGAACCTGCAGATTATTAATCCCTTGGCAGTAATAGCACTACGGCCAGATACTGTGCTTACGACGCCCGACTTATTTGCGCGTCGCTATGCTCACGCTCGCTTTGGAGTAGCCAACATGGGGTCACTCTTGGCACACATGCTCGACGGAAGTGAAGAGTTACTACCAGATGGAGCGCAAACCCATTATCTTGGAACCCAGCAAGCCATCCAGCAACATGCTGCCAAGCGCCAACCCTGGCCAGTTGCAGAAATAACGAGCGGGGAAAAAGAAGTATTGGAGCATCACGGAGTTACCGCCGTCCAATTTCCAGAATTTGCTTACAGGCTAACAACTTCGGCTAGTCGCTATAATCAAGGCACTCGAGCGGCACGAATAGGTAACGTAGCAGGTATTTTTATGTACAACCTAGCCTATGCCAAACAGAGCAGTGCTCCCAAAATATATGAAATAGACAAAGAGTCACGTACTATACTCAAAGAATTATGGGGTGCTAACGTTGGCCGAGAGGCCCATGATCTTCGACGCCAACACAAGGTAAAGATGCGCATCCCTCCTATCGTCGGTAAACAGCCAGCACCAAGAGGCCAAATCCACCCACAGCGTGCTCTCCGTATTAAATCGGCTGAACAACCTGGAGTACCAACCTGGCGAAGAGTACAATAAAACATAGAATATGAGAGAAGAAGAGCAACACGAAAGCGTGTCAATCCACGCTGGTTTTCCGAACCCAGCCGCCGATAAGGGTACAAGCAGCTTAGATCTACATCAGCTACTAGTACAGCGCCCGGCGAGTACTTTTATTTTTCGGATCGCTGGCAATCAGTGGCAAGATTTAGGTATTTACGACGGTGACGTTGCCGTTATCGACCGAGCTCTTGGCGTACGCAAATCCGATATTGTTGCCTGGTGGAACGACGAACAGGGCGAATTTCAATTATCTTATTCAACAGCCGTGCCCCAAGCCGCTCAAGTGTTTGGCGTTGTTACAAGCACTATCCACCAGTTTAGGAAGGCTGGCTAGCCAACTATGAAGCCAGTGTTTGCGCTCATTGATTGCAACAACTTTTTTGTAAGCTGCGAACGTATTTTTAGGCCCGACCTAGAAGGTAAGCCAGTAGTGGTGTTATCGAGCAACGACGGCTGCGTAGTAGCCCGCAGCAACGAAGCCAAACAGGCCGGCATTCCCATGGGCGCACCAGCTTTTAAATTTCGAAGTATCTTTAGACAACAGCGTATTACACAATTCTCGGCTAACTTTGAACTATATGGCAATATTAGCAAACGAATAACCAAAATACTCACCGAAGTTACCCCACGTATAGAAGTGTATTCAGTCGATGAGTCTTTTTTGGATTTGAGTGAACTACAAGTTAGCGACTACCATGCCTGGGGTAAGGCAGTGCGTCAGCGCATCTGGCAAGAGGTAGGTGTGCCGGTTTCGATTGGCATTGCATCCAGCAAAACACTCGCAAAATTAGGAACCGAGTTTGCCAAAAAACAACCCGATATGGAAGGTGTTTTTAGTTTTGTGGAGGCCTCTGAGCAAGCCAAAGAAGTAGCGCTACGCCATACTCCCATTAGAGATTTGTGGGGTATTGGGTGGCGCTTGGAGCCCCGCTTGCGTGCCGAAGGCATTAGCACCGCCTGGCATATTACGCAGCTGCGGCCACGTCTCGCGCAACAGCTCATGGGTATTCATGGCCGCCAGTTAATGAGCGAGCTGCAAGGCATATCATGCCATCCACTCGAGGCCCAGGGTAAGGTTGCCCAGAGTATTATGCGCTCCCGCACATTTGGCGAAGATACCAATCAGGCCCACGTACTGGAGGCTGCCATTGCCACGCTAGCAGCGCAAGCAGCGTTTAGAATGCGCAGCAACAATCTTATGACACGCAAAATTGGCCTGTTTACTATGACCAACCGTCATAAACCTGGCTACCGTAAATGGGTACGCGAAATAACCCTACCCAGTCCTACCAACGATAGCGGCCTCATAATTGCCGAGCTAGTTAAAGAGTTGGGCAGTTTTTACAGTAACCAACAAGCCTATCACCGTTTGGGCATTTTTTTGCATGATTTTTTGCCAGACAATACCTTGCAAACCGACCTATTTGGCCACATCGACACTGTAGCTGCCGGACGCAGCAAGGCACGTATGCAAGCCATTGACCAGATTAATCTACGCCTTGGAAAAGGCAAAATCTATTATGCTGCCGAAGACCTAAGCACCAGTTGGCGGCCAAAACATGGCATCCGTTCACCGCGGTATGTATCCAATTGGGATGAATTACCGGTTGCTCGTATAATGGATAGCAACACATAATCAAATAAGCTCATGAAACTACATATCGTAACCGTTGGCACCCCAAAACTCGCCTATGCCAAACTTGGCTGGGACGAATATCTTACTCGTTTACAACGTTTTCATCAGGTACGCGTAACGCATATTGCCGACAAATGGGCTTATGATGCCAGTCATATTCTGCAAGTAGCAGGCAATGCCTATCTAGTAGGCCTGATTATTGAAGGCAAGCAGCTGGATAGCCCAGGATTGGCCCAGTTTTTAGAGCAGCGTTCTTTTGAAGGCAGGGAATTGTGCTTTATTATTGGCGGACCAGAAGGGTTACCCAAAGCAGTACAACAACAAGTACATTATGCTTGGAGCTTTTCTAAACTAACCTTTCCGCACGACTTAGCAATGGTTGTACTGCTCGAGGCACTTTATAGGGCCAGCACTATCAACGCTGGACGGCCCTACCACAAAGCCTAGCATTGCTTGGGATTGTACCCAGGCACTACCGTTAGCAAGCCAGCACAGCTGAGTGCACCTTCGTCAAAATGCACGCCCTTAAATGCGCCGCGAATAGCATTAGGGCTCCAGGGCATGGATGTAGGTTCACCCCCAAGGTTATGATCAACTGATGACATTTGCCATGTTTCATAACCATTTGGCTGCGCCACACGATTCATAAATAATTCACGGTCCTGGCAAGCAACGGCTTTGCCAGCAGGGAACGGCTGGCCATCGAGCTGAAACCACTCAACAGTGTCAGCAGTAAGTGGGTCTGGCATAAAATCAACACCACCGGCAGATTGCTCGGCAATATCTAACACCTGATTATGCTGGTTTACGACCGGGCGTAAAATAACGCGTGCGCCTTTATCAGCAACATAAATACCATCGCACACACGGCGGGTAGCAAAAGCGTCACCGTCGGCGGGTGGAGTCAACGTTTCGGACTGGCTTGGACTAACCGTGAGGCCTTCGGTAGGCTTCTGCGAAGCTTTTGGTGAAGGCTGCTGAGTATCCAAAGAAGATTCCTCGGCGCTCGATGTCGAAGAAGCACCTCGCGATGCGTCGCCTTCGGCGCTACAGCCAGTTATGCTCAAGGCTATGGCCAAACCAAAGGCGGCAGTACGCCGTTTGGGTCGTTTTACAGAGCTAGGTGATGCAAGAGATTCGGGAGTTTTTGACATATGCTGTTCCTTTATATAAAAGTTAGGGTGTCTGACAACTTCTGCCATGACTCCCAAAAACTCTATCACCAGCATCCACAAATGCCAAGCGGCTTTCGGCCGAAATCTGCATATTATTTACAGCTGCCGTGCGCTGCACACACCACAAAGTACGGTCGTAATTCACAAGCGTACCCGGAAAAACCTGCTGCTCGCCACGTGTATCAGTTGCAATGTTTACTGATGTCACCTGAGCATCGCAGGGTATTTGATAAATGCGAGCCAATTTCTGGGCCGCTTCATCCTGTCGAAATGCCCTGTGAGCGTCCGCACCGCCAGCACTGGCTAAATATTCGCTAAAATCGTACTTCTTTTGGGCGTCGAGCTCGGTAGCACAATATCCCAAAGCTAACAGCATCTCGGGGTTAGTTAAGACGTCCTCCCGCATATCCAAAAGCTCCTTGGGCCTGAGAGGCTTTTCTGCCTTAGGCTCACGAGGCTCCGAAACCAGAACAAGGGTTGCAGACAAGCCAATAATAACTCCCAAGGTAAGGCTATTCTGCCTATATCTTTTACGCGTATCTGGGCTTCGCTTGCTTTTACGGGCCGCAAGCTGCTGCTGACGGCCGGCGTCAGCCCAGGCCGCGCGCATAGAATCGCGCAAGTTAGGGTCGTCTAACAACTCTCGGGTTAAAGCATCAACCGGAGGCACTGGATCACCTAATATATAACGCTTGGCGCGCTCGTAGTGTCTTTTCATACTTCTGTCCTATTTTTGGGGTAGGGTATTTAGCTTGTCACCCACCGCAATCCTTAGCTTATATTCGTCTGGGTATTCTTCTTCGGCTAAATGTCTTATTTTATTTTCTAGCTCAGCCTTTTGGTGGGGCCAATCTGCACTAATAAACGACGAAAACTCTTGTCGCTTAACCGTACTCGATTCAGGACGGCCGCTGTGCGCTGCGCCATAGTGCAACAAATGGCTTTGTGGCGGAGAAGCATCGCAGGCTAATTGAGCGTCCAAAGCCGTACGCAAAGCAGTGCGGTCAGTACGAAGCTCTTCTTTGCTGGCATTATTTCGGAGATCAAACTCCAGCTCCATGCGCATATCTTGAGCACAAATTCCAAGATCTCGCAGATTTTGAGCTTCGGTAGCCATAATTGTTAGATTTTGCTGGCGCTCAACACCCTCTTGCACAACGTTGCTGCCAGCCACCGTCAGCACTACTCCAGCAGCAACGAATGCCATATAGCCAGCAGTCCTGCCCAATATCCGCTTGCGCTTTTTAATACGTGCTTCTTTAGCTAGACGCGCTTCGTCTGCGGCCTTATTTTCGGCCTCAAGCGATTTAACCAGATTTTGTGCATTCTCAAGCCCCTCACGGCTTAAGGTATTACGGTACCTTAAGGTGTACTCTCTACGGGCCACTTGTGGCAGTTGATCCGTCTCATACAAGGGAACCTCAAAAGAAGTTTGACTCATAAGTCCATCAAGCGCCAATGCCATTCGACGATCGCGGTCGCTCAAATCATTCCAGACGCCTGTGGCTACTTTTTTAAAAGCATGGAAATGCTCAGGGGGTTCATTTTTGTAAAAATCGAGTACAAAAGGTAACGGCGTTTCGGTGCTTCGGGGAGGCAAGTCGCCGTTGCCGCCTTCTCTGTGTATATATCTGCCATGTGTCATATCTTTAGCCATAATATCGTAGTTTTGTCTAAAAGTCTTGTAGGACATTAAAATATACATATGTCTAATTGTTGTAGCGGCCGCCAAGAAAACGCTATACTAAAATCATGAGAAGTAGCGAGCAGGGTGCCACCTACGCCTATCCACATAGCGAGTCCCAGTTAGAAGAGTGGGAGGGCACACTGCTTGCCGAAGGGCCAACGACCATTGTTAAATTAGCCTTTCTGTCACTTAATAGCTTAGCTGCTACACCCTTATGGCGAGCCGTAAAAGACAATGACTTTAACCAGGCACGCGAAGCACTATGGAGTCGAGCACATGCCCAAGAGCGCTTTTTGAGCAGCAGGCGGCACGCCACAAATAACGGACACCGCTTTGTACGCATGCACGCCGTCACCAGCCCTGCAGCCCACATAAGTCCGCTACCACACCGGCCGCCGCGAATCGACGGCCCTTATTGGCGCGCGCTGTCCATGGCCTTTACGCACCTCAATGGACCATTGGCCGCCGAAGAAACCTACGCCATCCCAGAAGCCGTAGATCGTCACGCGGGCCTCAGCTATCAAGCTAACGAAGTTCTGGTACTCCTTAGCGAACACGGCGAACCACGCGGGGCCTCTACTGTAGCCTATAATTTTGCGCGCACCCAAATTAATAACCGCACCTTTTACGAGCCGCATCATGCTGTAACTATCAAAGCAGGCAAGGTGGCTAGCGCCCTCTTGGGCCATCCAGACTTGCAGAGCATGCGCTTACCGGTAGCCGAGCCGCCCCAGGCAGTGCAAGAAGCAGTGGGCATTCGAGCCTTGTCATCGCTGCCATACAAGCAAATAACCAGCTTTGCTGGCATATTGCCGCCAGCACTCAGGCAAGAGCAAAACGCCTAAGTATTTGTCTTTGGCACATTTTTGGGCAATCTTGACTAGGGAAGCTTGTGTTATAAATAGGGTAGCCTGCCTTGCTAATAGCAGGCTGGGCCGCCGTGGATACTTGAAGTATCGCCCCTGTTGTGGTACTATGAGTGGGTTCAATTTTGACAATCTTGCCAAATCGAACGCTCCATTCAAAATTTGGCCTCATCGTCTAACGGCTAGGACACAAGGTTCTCATCCTTGCAATCGGAGTTCGATTCTCCGTGAGGTCACCAAGAAAAAAGCTTCAGCCTTCGGGTTGGAGCTTTTTTCTTGGGCTCCAGGGTGAATGGAGCTGAGTGTGCGGCAGCCTTGCTGACGCAGCAATCGGGGTTCAAAGACCAAGACCACGCATATAAGCTTGCTTCGAGCATGGTCTGCAGGCGCCGTTTTCTCCGTGAGGTCACCGCAAGAGATTGGAATCCTTTTATTTGTATTTTTATATAAATATAGTATAAATATATATTATGACAAATCTGCCGGGCGAAGACCGAGCGGTCCCGCCAACATTGAGCTCCGAAACTAGCGAAGTTCAGCTACGGTTACGCTCTGCAGAGATTATTGCTCGACTAGGCCAGCTCGGCCTTGAAGTAGCGGCCTTAACCGATGAACTCACTACTATTAACGAGCGCCTCGCCAAGCCGCCAGAAGATATAGCAGCCATCGAAGAATCAGATAGGGAAGATGCACCAGTGGAACTATTTAGCGCCGGTGGACGCCAAGCAGCGCGCCCTCAGGAGGAGCTAGAGGATTTGGCGGCTAAAAATGATGCTTTTCCCGATAAGCTACAGGATATATTTACAAGCTCAAGAAGATTATTCGAGTCTGAGCTATTTATTAGAGAACAATCGTCTGATCCGCGTGTTGGGATCATTCGTTTCAACAGGAGCGAAGCCCCTCCGGCAATGCCAGTATATGACTCACAAAATCCAAGCAACTGGGAAAAATTTGTAGATAAGCACGCCCAAAGAATTGAGTGGGACTCAAGAGATGAAACACGAAGGTGCAGCTTTAGTATTAGATACGTACGCCTTGCAGATGGCCGCGTCGAAATGGTGGGCTACGGCTACGAGCACAAACCGAGAAGCGCCCAGCTCTTCATCGATCACGACAATACAGAGCAAGCTATGCGCGCCAGCAAGGTTAGTGTGGAGTGTGCAAACGGTCACGTCCGCAAAGCTTCAATGAGCACCATATCCCAGAATAGAAGTAGGTATGAGGACGTCAACGTCGAGGAAGCAACGTACCGCTACTCATCAGACATGAGTGGAAAGACCACACTTACCTATAACCCAGAAGAGTACCGCTTTGAAGACAAGCGGCATGGCGGTGAAGACGCCGATGGAGTGCTTGCCAAAATTGCCCTGCAGATGTCCTTCTTGCCAACAGTTGAGCAACCCGGCCCAAAGCAGGAAATATAACACTAAATAAAATTTAGCAACTTTTGACAAAAGAATATGTAAAAGGCTACCGTTGAGCGCAGCGATATACAGAGACTTATATTGAAGCCACAAAATGCAGCACCTGGCCTATACTCTAAAAGATGACTGAAGCAACTCCACCACAACCCGCACCGATACCCGAAGACCTGCAGCAAATGCTTGCTACTGCCGTAACACTGGGACAGGGCATTACGACTCTGGTATACGAAGAACGCAAACGACGTTTAGTGCGTAATGAGCCGCCCGAATCATATTTTAAGACAGAAACAGCTCTCGGTGATGCTTTTGAGGGAAACGCAAAAATAGACTTCCCGCAAAGAGAAGGTTTTGAGTATGCCGAACTCATGACAGCGCCGGCGCATCGCTGGCCAGAGGATAGCGAGTTAACCGTGCGCCATCATATTAAGCTAGGGGAAGAGGCGGTCGAGGAGCTTTTAGCTTCGTATTATATTCAACGGATCGGTGATGCCTCATTACTACTCACCACTACTACCGAAGATATTACCCAGCGAAATATCTGGATGCGTGCCCGCGATGATATAGGACCACGATTCCATGATGACTATGCGGTTCATCTTGAGATAAATAATGCACACATGGCTCGGCATAACAGCGCCGTGTATGCTGCAAGAAAGGAAGAACAGGAGCTCGGTCTTCACGACGCAGGCACATCTGAAGCGCGCGACTTATTAGCCCTTCTTACCGAGGGTATGGTACGAATGCCTACCGGCCAAAACCCGTACTAGCCCTAAGACAAAAGTGGAAGAAGGGCGCCTTGAGCGCCATTTTAGCGTTACACCTCTGGTATACTTACCGTAAATGGATACCGTAAAACACAAGTTAGCCAACGATATATTTCTGCTAAAATTCTGCCTCGTACTATTTGTGATTAGTATTGGCGTGGCCTATGCTTTTTATCCGCATTGGGTTACTTTTAGTCATTTGGCCTTACAGCTTTATACTTTGCCGTTCTTTTTAGCTGCAATGGCTATTACGATATTTTTGCTATGGCATACAGGCAAAAGATTAAAAGCACAGGAGCTACATAAGGCTAGTGTTGCTTTATATTCCAGCGCAGTCTGCGTTGCACTTGTGGTATTAATTCCGTACAAAGGCAGTGATGCGCAAATAGCTATTCATAACTTAGCAGCTTTGCTTTTTGTGTTATTTGCGGCTGGTGGCCTTGCGTGGCTTGCCCAAAAACTACGCGATCGTGTATTGGGCGCTGCAGCCGCATTCCAGATTGGCACTTGCATACTAGAGCTTATTTTTCTAATTAGATTCAGTCAGCACCCAGTTTATGATTGGGTTTGGGTAGTACTCCAGTTGTTTGTAACCGTGGTGCTATTCCTGTCTTTACTGCGAATATTCTCAAGACTCCAACAGCTCAAGCGTTAGTGACACGAGTAACTTACGCCTAAAGCGGCAACAGAAATATGGATGCGGTATTATAAGTGTATGTACAGCCCACACCACATTGCACTCAGTGTTTCCGACAGTCAGGCATCCGTTAATTTTTATAAACAACTTGGCTTTACCGAATTATCTTTTTGGCAGGCAGAAGATACGAGCCTAAGCATTACGCACCTTTCGCTAAACGGTATAGTTTTGGAGCTTTTTTGCTATGCAAATGGACAACCCGCGCCTGAATCAATTCATGCAACTACCACTGATCTACCCATCATTGGTACCAAACATTTTGGTCTCAAGGCAGCTTCTATCGAAAAAGCCCGGGCAGATTTGGTGGCAAAGGGAATTGCTAATGCCAACCTCGAAATTAAGCAGGGCAAGTGGTACAAATACTTTTTTATTGAGGATCCCGATGGCATTTTGGTGGAAATTACCGACGAACTAAGGGTAGCGTAAAAGGCGTTGCCAGTGGAGCAATGTACAGGCTATGGATTAGAGCTATGGGCAGAAGCGGTACTGGAAGTGCCGTTCGATCCGTCGCTGTACCAGCCCATTTCTATGCGGCCCCCATATCGTCAGGTGCCAGTACAGATTTTTGCCCAAGAATATTTACGCCAGGAATTCCCCGAGGTATGTCAGCCAGGTGCCCGACCGCACGCCGATAGTATTCGAGAAATTCAGCAATCTCTTGGCGATCCATCAGTAAGCTTGCTGCGTAAATACGTCACTATGGCCAGCGGCATGGCTCAAGCCGCACAGCGCTTAAAGCCAGAAACGTACTTTGACGCCGGACTCCAGGCCAGAGCAGCCTATCAGCACGCTACAACGCAAAGTATTTTAGGTGACTTGCAACTTATTCGGGTGCCTGGAAATACTCCTCAGTTACCACCAATTGCCGAAGCTCTACAAACTGGGGTGGCGGTAATCGCCCCTTGTGGGTTTGGTAAAACCTGGGTAGGGGCGCATGCTTTTGCGGGAGCCAGAGTAGGGCGTTATTCAAACCATAGTCAGGAGCTAGTGCGCGGCTTAGTGGTGGTGCCGTCCATTGACAGGCTACATGAATACGCCGAAGAAGACGACAATAATATCTTTCGCCAAATCGTTGGTCAAGATATACCAATAGGACTGTACTACGGTGCTGAAAAAAATATTCAACCTATTACGGTCATTACCGAAGCGTCACTACGCAATGCCATAGAAAACGGAATATTGCCTCTGCAAGAAGTAGGGATGGTTTTGTTTGACGAGATTCATCATGGAACCTCGCCGAAAAATATGGAAGCACTTCGAAAATTGAGCGGTGCTGTTATGGGACTAACCGCCACACCAGCCTACAGCCAAATGCGCGATATCCGCCGCCACTTTCCACATGTCGAAGTGGGCAGTCTGCGCAAATTTACAGAATTAGGCATCTTAAACAGTGCCCGCCTTTTAACTTACCGTGCGCCTGAAGGTGATGCTGGTATGGAGCAAACTGCTGTAACTCTCGCCGTGCAGTGGCTGCGCCAAAAGCGCCGCGTCGTTGTATATGCTCCGCGCAGTGATGGTCAAGAAGAGCATTATACCGACCGCATTGCTGCCGAGATTAATCGTCAGCTTGGCTGTGAAGTAGTTGGTGCCGCTCGCAGTATCATGGGTAATGTCGCACAGCAGACCGTACAGGATTTTCGTAAAAAGCGACTCCAGGGTCTAGTAACCGTTAATATGGTGAGTGTAGGAGCAAACATAGAAGCCGATACGCTGGTGCTATGCGGTCCACAATATTCTGAAGTAAGTTTCATGCAAAAGGTCGGACGCGCCATGCGGCCAACCGACAAAGAAACTATTCTGGCCGAGATCTGGCCACACCAAGCGCCGCCACGCCAAATGACCACACTGGCTATGCTGTTCGGGATCGAAAATTTCAGGCAAGGCATGCTTATTGGCCCCGAAACCACGCGCCAAAGTGACGCTGGAAGACCACATATTTCTAGCATTCGCGAAAAAACTGATACCCAAGATGCCCAAATAGAGCTTTCGCAATTAGCGCCCATGACGCCTCAAGAAATTCGCTCATACTATGTCGGGCCAGGTTCGGAACTTTTTAAATATCCATTGCCCGAGGGATGTCTAGACAGCGTGGGGGTAGTGCGACGCTACAACTCCACCGAAGAGTACATTCAGCACATGCTTGATGAGGCCAGCATTGTATACACCAAGCGAGCCACAAAAGCAGGGGCGCGCCGAACGTATTGTTACGACTCAAAAGCGCTGACTTATCTGGACGAAAATCCACCGATGCAAGTTTGCGGTGAAACATTTAAAACGTTTAAGGAGACTGCAGAGCTCCTCGAAATACCCGAATGGCTTATTCAGCAGCTTTGCACCGACAATGACATTCCGCGCGAAGACAAGCTGATCGAACAGTTAGCCCAGCAAAAATGCCTATCTGATGAATCGCTCAATCGTCTTATGGAAGTATTATATAATCTGCCGACTGCTGACCTCGAAAAAGATGTCAGCTTGGACAGCATTGTTGAGATAGCAGGCAAAGGCTTTGTTAAAGAATATCTTAAAATCTTCGATATTCAGCCGCGCATACTGCGTCATAATCCCGAAGGTGCCATGGAAGGCTATGGCTATTTTTTAACCCTAGCACAGGCCCAAGAAGGACTGGCGCTCCACGCGGTGCGTAAACAACGTGATGGCCTTACCAGCCTCAAAGATATAGCTGCACAAACAGGACACTCGCTCAGCACGCTCTCTTCTGGGTTAACTGATAGCGAGCTGGCTGCCATTGTATACCGAAAATTTCCAGGGCAAGGGCCTCGCACTTTAGGACAATATTTACCCGACACCCTTTCTCAAGCTGTTATCACGCGTGAGAAGTTACCGCCGCTCGGGCCTACCCATATTGCTCGGCCAGCCTTAACGGCTGTTTTTGCAGCACCGCGTCATAAAATTATTAATGAAATTGGCAAGTTTAGCACGTCTGACGCTGAATATACAGGCAGGTTTGTCGGCAACCGCACCATTACCACCTATGTTCAGTGGGATGCCGTGCAGGATGCCGCCCAACAATTGCCGCTCACGCCAGCTTTTAGGAATCTCCATTTGGAACGGCTATTGCCTGATCGGTTCCAGGCCAGTGACAGTAACGAAACTATGACACAAGCCGACCTGCTGTACGCGCGGCTTTTACAGTCATCACTTATGCCGTGGTACACCCAAGACAGGTGGTACTCTGCCGAAGAAGCAGCACTGGGGGTGCACTGTGTACAGCATGTAGTCGAAGTGTTTTCAAGAGATGGTGCTCGGCGGGAACCAGGACTCGTGCGCCCAAGAAGAGGCAATATGCCAGAAATACACTTTAAGGTTCTGGTTGCTGTATTTAAGGCTGTTGTGGCAGCACCGCGGGTAAACTTTAACGAAGGGTGGCGTAGCCACAGCTCAGTTGTGGCCCGTGTAGTCTCCAAGGGAGTAGACAAGCGATTTGCTACACCACCCGTCATAGGTGGTTCGCGCTCAGACATAATTATAGCCCGCGAAAAGCACAAAGGCCATCTTGCCGACATCTTTTATGATGCGCCATTAGCCGAACGCGTATTTCGCCGAGCTCTCGAAAATCACCGCGAGGCTGAACGCACGGCGCAGCGTGCCAGCAGACAGCGGATGTAGCCCGTGCTCGTTCTACGGGCTGTGGCTTACAGTGCAAGTAGCACACGAATCAATAGCTTTTACATAAGCGGTGGGTGATATACCCAGTACCGTTTTAAAGTCATTGCTAAAGTGTGAAGGCGTGCTATAGCCAGCCTCGACTGCAGCCTGCGACCACGTAGATAATGCATCTGAGTCTATGTAATCCAGCGTCTTTAGCAGGCGCCTGCGGGTAAGTACCCATTTAACACCCACGCCGACGTAACCCTTAAAAAGTGACTGTAAAGAACGTTCGCTTTTACCCATTGCGCGAGCTAAACCCTCAACACTTGCAATATCTGCGCTTTCTAGTAAAGCCATGGCTTTATCAACGGCTGCCATATTTTTGTCATATACTGGATTTTGGCGCTCCAGCAATTGCTGTATATCACGGACTATGTCGTCATTATTCTGATTAACCAGCCCTCGCCCAAAATCTTCTGGAATACACGGCAATACTTGCGTAAGCAAAGCAGAACCAGACACCTGTGGCAGCGGCAGGTTACATAAAGCCCTAAATCCACCTGGACGAAACTTTACACCCGCAACAATCGCCTCTGTCGTGTCATATTCAAATACCCCCGAAGTAATGGTGTGAATAAAAGATTTTTTAGGTGTAAAAAATAGATATATGTTGGGGCCTGATAGTATTTCGAGTGGCCGGTAAGCGCAAGGTGGCGACGCTCGTTTCGTGCGCTGAATAAAGATGTGCGTTACAAAAGGAGCAAGGGCGGCGGTAGGTGCGTAGCAGTGCAAGCTAAAGTGCTTGTCGAATTGCTGCTGATCCAAAATACCAGGGTGCATTATCTGCAGTTTGCATAAGCGATTTGCGGATTTTTGCAAGCTTTTTGTCATGTTCTATTTTATTATAGTAAAAAGATTTAGCGCAGGGAATGACAGGACGTCAAAGCGACCAATGAATCTAAAGGGGAACGTAAAACGAATAGGGCTAATTGCCGCTGCAGTCGTGCTTTTAGGCACAGCAGCCGGTACGGTTTTTGTGCTGCAGCGATCTGATTCTTCGGGTCCAACATCACCAAGCGCCAAGACACCCCTTAAGGTCGAGCTGAACATTCCCAAGTCGAGCTTAAACCTTTCCAAGACCAGCAAAGTACTGCAGGTATCTGCTAATGTAAGCGGTAATAATCAGGTTCTTCGAGTAGAATATGTACTCGACAAAAAGGTAGTTGCGCGCACCATTGAGCCACCTTTTACAGTAAACATTAATCTGGATGGCCTTACCAGTGGGGAACACACTTTACAGGCAATTGTGTATAACACCGATGGTAGAAGCGCAAAGAGCAGTGTATTTACTTTTACTATCGAAGGTGAAACGGTTGTGCCAACAGATGATGCCTCTAACAATATCGTGAGCCAAAGCCAACAACCGCCGGCTCGTTCGGGCGGTAGCTCACGCAGCTCTTCGGGCAGAACAAGCAGCCCGGCCGACTCTGGGCAGAGCAGTGGTGGCAACTCCAACAATACCAATCCGTCTCAAGAAGGCGTTCGGGCAGCAGGCGGGTGGTGGACCACCATGCCCGGTAGCATGCAAGTGTGCAGCAGCGGCTCATGGAATAAGGGGCCTTCTTCGGCGCCGAGTGGAGCAATTGTCGTACCGGCTGGTGACAATACTGGTTTTAACTTTAGTCAAGCAGGCAAGACCTTTTGGTTTGCACCTGGTGAGCATACCTTGGGTACGGGGCAGTACAGCAAAATAATCCCCGACAGCAACAGTACGTTCTTAGGCGCCCCGGGAGCCGTCTTGGATGGCAAAAATAATAATCAATATGCCTTTTCGGGTACAGCAAGCAATGTGCGCATTGCTTATTTGGAAATACGCAATTTTGGTCGAGGCAACGACAACAATAACGAAGGTGTTATCAACCATGATTCAGGTACTGGCTGGACCATGGAATATTTAAACGCCCATAACAACGATGGTGCTGCGGTGTTTATTGGCACCGATAATGTGGTACGCAACAACTGCCTTAAAGATAATGGTCAATATGGTTTTAGCATGTACAAAGACCAGATTAATGGCGATTCTGCTATTAAAAACATCGTGGTAAGCAACAACGAAATTTCGGGCAATAACCAAGATGACTGGGAAGCTCAAATTGTTGGCTGTGGCTGCACTGGCGCTGGTAAGTTCTGGGATGTCCAAGGAGCCACAGTTACCTACAATTACGTGCATGACAATCTGAGTACTGGTTTGTGGGCCGATACGAATGACATCGACTTTTTATTCGACAGTAACTGGATTGAGCACAATGAAGGCGAGGGCATTTGGTACGAAATTAGCTATAACGCTACGATTAGCCGTAATGTGATTAAGCGCAACGCTTGGACATCTGGAGTCAACAACCAGGGCTCACCTGGGCCTGCAATATACATTTCGGAATCAGGTGGCGATAGTCGCTTAGCAAGTAGCGTCACTGGCAGTAATCAGCTGCGCATTAATAATAACCTTATCCAAGACAACTTTTCGGGTATTTCTATATTCGAGAATGCGAATCGCTTTTGTAACTCTCGCGGTAATACCAGCAGCAGCTACTGTACGCCCTTCATTAATCCCACCAAGATCACCACGAGTGCTGGAGCCTATCCCGACCCAATTAACGCCTCGCACCCTTGTTACACCAATATCACCAGCGAGCCATATTTGACTGACTGTCGCTGGCATTCCAAGAATATACAGGTGTTTAATAACGAGTTTCGCTTTAACAAAAATACCGTGCCTTGTGCTGGTGACTTTTGTGGCGTGCAATCACTTTTCGTGACTGGCGCTGATAACATTCCGTGGGATCCAAACCCGCAGTACAATGTATCGACCATACAAAACAACGTCATGTTTAATAACAACAATCACTTTTACAGTAATGCCTATTATGGCGATTGGCGGTTTGTAAAAGGTGGCGGTGACCGTATCAATTGGAATATCTGGCAACAAGCACCGTTCAACCAAGATGGTGGCAGTACCATTGCCGAGCAAACACCTGTAAGTAACTTTTTAGACAATGACACTGGCACGCTCGAAGGCTCAATTGGGCAATGGCAAAATTGGTTTAACACAAATACGACTCGGTCTACAAGCGAGGCGCACGGCGGCACACATAGTCTCAGCCTGCAATTAACAGGCTCAAGCTGGGGCCTAGAACTTGCCAATTATCCAGGCTTTACCGCTACGCCAGGGTCTAAACATGTCAGCTTTTGGGCAAAGCGCGGGTCGGGCACCAGCTCCGCGCTCCGCCTGCAAGTTAGGTGGCTCGACATAAACCAGCAACCCATATTGCCCAATCCAAGCGACCTAACATTGAGTGGCCTTTCTGGCAATTGGCAGCAAGCCAGCTACGACCTTGTTGCGCCCACAGGGACTGCCACAGTTGATATTGACTTCTTTGGCTCGGGCACCACAGGTGATGTTCTGTATTTAGACGATATAATAGTTGGAGACAATTAATGAACGGTCTAGGCATAAGCATGATTCGCGGTTATAATGAAAAAATGACAACAGAAAGGGTACAGTAGTAGTTTATGGCGCGCCTACCAATTTCAGGATCAGATGACGGCACCTGGGGTGATGTTCTTAATAGCTATCTTCTCACTGCACATGCTGCCGATGGCACCATTAAGGCTGGCGCCGTCGATTCATCAGCGCTTCAGAACAATTCGGTATCGGGGACCAAGCTACAAGATAACTCTATTACAAACACCAAGCTCAACGTGACAAGCGGAAGCGATGGGCAAGTACTTACCCGAGACTCCGGCGCAACAGGCGGCTTTGCCTGGACATCTGTGGCAGGCACACCTGATGCCACCACAAGCTCTAAGGGTATGGTTCAGTTGGCTGGCGACCTTGCTGGAACAGCAGCAGCGCCTACCGTTCCGGCTCTTGCCAACAAAGCGAGTACTGCAACCACAATTACGGCGGGCACCGGTCTTACGGGTGGTGGCGATCTAAGCACTAATCGCACAATCAGCGCTAATTTTGGCACCACTTCAGGCACCATAGCCCAAGGTAATGACAGTCGTATTGCTGGTGCTGAGCAAACAGCCAACAAGGGAGCGGCAAATGGCTATGCAGGCCTTAACAGCTCTACGGTTGTGCCTACTGCCCAGCTTGGATCCGGTTCAGCAACCAGCAGCACCTTTTTGCGCGGCGATAGCACTTGGGCGGCGGCACCCGTAACCAGTGTAGCCAGTAAAACAGGGGCCGTAACACTCGTAAAAGCCGATGTTGGCTTAGGAAATGTCGATAACACAAGCGACGCTAACAAGCCAGTTTCTTCTGCGCAGCAAACTGCCCTTGACGGCAAAGTGAATGTTACAAATGGTGGTGGCGAAACATATTTTGATGCCGGCAACTCTGGCACGGCCCTTACTCTAAACCTAGCCAATGGCAACGTGCAAAAACTAACGCTAACGGGCAACTGCACTATTACACTAACTAGTCCGGCAACAGGCGCCTACCGTTCAATGCTACTCTATGTTTTTCAGGACGGCACCGGCTCACGCACCATCACATGGCCAGCTTCAGTAAAATGGGGAACAGCCGGCGCGCCGGTTTTGTCTACTGCTGCCACTAAAATGGATAAGATCTTGCTCGATACAGTAGACGGCGGTACAACCTGGTATGGTTCAGCCGGTCCTGGAGGCTTCTAGCGTGCTAGGATCCGCGCGCAGCGTCCTTATAAAGAAGCCTGGCGTCACTTTACCGACTCCTTTGGCTGCCTATAGCTTTAGTGAGGGGTCTGGAACCACAACCGCAGACTCATCTGGCAATGCGCACACCCTAACCTTAAACAGTGCCACTTGGACAACCGGCCACACAGGCACCGGTATTACTAATACCAGTACAGGTCAGGGTGCTGGCGCTGCTTTTGTGGGATCGTCAGCAGCAGTTACCATGATGGCCTGGATTCAACCGCTCGACCTACCGGCAGGTGGCACACGAGTAGCTATGGGACTCTTTCAGACTGGCGGCAACACCGATGTAGCGATTTTTACCGAGCGTGGCGATTTTGGAACACCCAACGTTCTACAATGTGACCTGCGTATTAATGGCTCGCTCAACGCCCTCCACGGGCCAGCGCTTACTGTTGGTACTTGGGTACATGTGGCAATTACTTTTAATGGCACAACCGCCGCCCTTTATGTCAACGGGTCACTTTACACTTCCAGCTCTCTAAGTGGTACTGTGGGTGATGGCGACCGGATTACCGTTGGTGGATCCGACCCGGGCAACTCCTACGATTCAGACGTCATTATCGACGATGCACGAGTGTTCGGAACAGCCCTCAATGCAGCGCAAGTATCGTATGCCATGGCGACACCAGTTTCGTAGTCCAAAATCGACATCAAATACATATATAAGAACGTCCAACCTAAGCATTACTCAATTTGCGCTCGCACATAAGCAACACTTGAATGGATATCTTCATACGCTCTTAGAGGTCCTTGCACGAGATGGCTTAGGGGCTATCGAGTAACCGGGAAAAAGGAATCACTTCGTTATTTTTTAGGCGCTCAACCACATACTCGTATTCCTGCTGGAACTGATCGATGTCGGCAATACCCAGGCTTTCGATAATAACCGGTGCTGGAGTAGCAATAGCCGAAATTACTGCGTCCTGATGTGTGGTGTGTAACGTAGTATGTGGCAGGGCGGCATCCTTAAAGCCGCTTATATGATAATGACCGGGCCTGCCCAGCCAGCGATAAAAACTAGGTACCGATTCTAATGACGGGTCGTTAGTTAGTACGTGGTTTATATCAAAAGTCCACCTTGCCATAGGGTGCTGAGTTAGCGTCACATCTATATCTTGAGGCGTGCGGCCAAAAGGCTTAAAGCAATCCATGTTCTCGAATGAGGCCAAATCTCCAAAGTAATTGGCCAGCCAACCCCAACTATCCATGGTGTGCGGATGGATAGTAATAGCCGCCGCACCGATACGTTGCGCTAAGTCCTGATAGTAACTGAGTGCTTCTGCGTCTTTGTAGGAATCGTGCAAGTCCGAGCTGTGTATTGCCCGATAGTCAAATTGGGCAATCAGTTGCAGCAGGGCGGGATCGTCAAGCCTATCATGGTTTGGTGCATGCAGCTCAATAGCCTCACAGCCAGCCTGCAGCATATCCTGCAGAAGATTAGTATAAAATCGAGTATCGCGCTCAGGTGAATAGATAACCGAGAAACCAACTTGGTTTTGCGGTAAATGTTTCGACAATTCGCTCACACCTAAATAGTAGCATTATTTTGCAAACAATATGGGTACTGCAGCACATTCCCACTACGTATTTGTATGTGTTGCACATTTGCCATACAGACGTTGTCTGAACGTATTGCGAAGTCTCTGATAAAATAAGATATATCATCGCTTTAAAACAGGCATAGGGGTACATGTTTCGTGCAGCAAGTTGTTAATCCGGCTACAGATGTGTACTCATTTACTCACTACAAACAGCTGGTTGATACTTTTTTAGCTGATTACTTTGCTACTCAAGTTACGCGAGCAAACTCCATAGACCCAAGCTATGCTAAGCTCTGGAAAACAATTGCACAGCTAGCCAATGGTGGTGGCAAACGATTACGACCTTGTATGGTTTTATTAGCCTACGAATCGCTTCGCCCCTCATCAGATGCACCTTTAACTTCTGTACTGCCTGCGGCCGGGGCAGTAGAGTTGTTACATCTAGCAATGCTTATTCATGACGACATTATTGATCGTGATTTGGTAAGATACGGCCAAAAGAATATAACCGCCAACTACATAGACCTATATAGTGGCTACGCAGGCGCACAAACTAAGCACTTTGCCCAAAGTGCAGCCATGCTTGCAGGTGATGTCCTTATATCGCAAGCTCATGGAATGTTGCAGCGCTGCAACGCATCAGCAGCAACCATTATGCACATACAAACTGACCTCGAACGCAGTGTGTTTAACGTCACGGGCGGCGAGTTACTCGACACCGAAGCCGCATTTTTAACCACGCAGGCTGCCAATCCACTCCTCGTTGCACAGTACAAAACGGCCAGTTATTCTTTTGTATGTCCCTTGACAATTGGCGCACATTTGGCAGAAGCTCCGGATGATCGCGTGGCTATGTTCGAAGATTTTGGTACTCACCTAGGCATGGCATATCAGATTCAAGATGATCTGCTGGGAGTTTTTGGAGATGAGGCTGCTACGGGCAAAAGTACATCAAGTGATATCCGAGAAGGCAAGTGGACATACCTTGTAGAACAATTTAATCTAGCAGCAAATCATAATAGCAAGCAAGCGTTTAAGCGTATCTTTGGAAACCCCGACAGCAGTGCAGAGGATATTGCTGAGGCGAGGAGGCTCCTGGAAGCATCCGGCGCCAAAGAGCGCGCTGAGGCGAGAATTAAACAGCTAATTAAAACCGTTGAGCAGTCACTTGATGCCCTCCAAATAGCGCCACCGTACAGACATCTCTTTCAGCAACTTATCGCCATGTGTACTCAGAGGACCTACTAAATGGATACGTATACAAAAATTAGCAAGCAAGTTAGCAAGGTGGTGACCTTAGGGTATTCCAGCTCATTTGGCTTATCGAGTAAACTATTCTCTAAAGATATTCGTGACGATATTTATGCCATCTATGGACTCGTACGGATTGCCGACGAGGTCGTTGATACCTATCATGCCTCCGACAGTCGACAATTACTCGATGCGCTCGAGGCAGAAGTACATGCTGCCATTAAACGCCAGTACAGTACCAATCCAGTTGTACAGTCATTTGCGGTTGTTGCCAAGCAGTACGCAATAGATACATCCCTTATCAAGCCATTTTTTGCCAGTATGCGACTCGATTTGGAACCACAGCTATACACATCAACACTGTATAGATCATATATTCATGGTTCAGCAGAAGTGATCGGTCTTATGTGTCTCAAAGTATTCTGCCAAGGCAATGCCGCATTATATTCAGAGTTACAGCAGGGAGCTGCGGCGCTTGGCGCTGCCTATCAAAAAGTTAATTTTTTGCGTGATATAGCTAGTGACTATGCCCAGTTAGGCAGAATGTATTTTCCAAACATCGACTTTAAGACTTTTTCCAATCAACAAAAGGCTGACATTATTGCCGATATAGAGAAGGATTTTGTAATTGCCAAGCAGGCCATACATCAACTGCCGGCCAACAGCCGAGCGGCAGTAGCCACAAGCTATGTGTATTACAATGCACTCCTGCAAAAGCTTAAGACCCACGACATTGCCGACCTTAAAAAGCAACGCATTCGTATTCCAAACAGCCGCAAATTACTCTTATTATGCGCAGCCTACGTACGCCATAGAAGTATTGGATGAGCAAAAAAGTACTCATTATTGGAGCGGGCATTGGAGGCGTGGCTACTGCCAGCCTCTTGGCGCAAGCTGGGTTTGATGTGCATGTTTATGAATCTGCGGATACTTTTGGCGGCCGGGCCGGGCAGCTAAAGCGTGATGGTTTCACTTTTGACACTGGGCCGTCATGGTATCTTATGCCAACAGTATTCGAGCGATTCTATCAACACTTTGGTGAGTCCATTGATTCGCACCTATCGTTAGTTAAATTAACGCCGGCCTATAAGGTGTTTTTTGAGCAGCAGCCGCCCATAACAATTACCGGTAATATAAGTACAGATGCTGCAACGTTTGAATCGATCGAGCCAGGAGCTGGCAGTGCGCTCCAGCGCTACGTGCGGCAAAGTGATAAAATCTATCAGCTATCTCTTAGACACTTCTTATATAACGCTTTTAGACGACCTGCAGACCTCTTACAGTGGGAAGTTGTGCAGAATAGTGCGCAGCTAGCCCGACTACTACTGAGCACCATCCACACCCATGTAGCTCGCTTTGTGCACGATCAGCGCCTTCAACAAATTCTAGAATATCCCATGGTGTTCTTAGGAAGTTCACCCTTTAACGCACCGGCATTATATAGCCTTATGAGCGCTTTAGATTTCAAGGAAGGAGTGTACTACCCAATAGGTGGCATCTACACACTAATGCAAAGTATGCATGCCTTAGCAGTAAAGCAAGGGGTAACGTTTCACTTTTCAATGCCCGTTACAGCCATTCAAGTAGCAGGCAAAGAGGCAACTGGCGTCACTCTAGCCGACGGCTCCACTCACCCGGCAGACGTCATCATATCGAACGCCGACGTACATTTTACCGAAACCAAATTACTACCAGTAACCCATCGCAGCTATTCTAAAAAATACTGGCGGAACAAACAAGCCAGTCCGAGCGCCTTATTGCTATACCTTGGAGTGCAGGGAAGTATACCGGAGTTCGAACACCACACACTGTTATTTGTTAATGCATGGCGTCAAAATTTTGACGCCATCTATACTTCGAAGAATTATCCTAAAAGTGCGTCCTTATATATTTGCACCCCAAGCCGTACCGACAGCAGCACTGCGCCCAGAGGTTTTGAGAACGTTTTTGTCCTTGTTCCGCTGCCTGCCGGCAAAGTACCGTCCCCTGACGAGCAGGAACAGCTTGTTGCACACTACCTTAAGCAAATCTTAGCCATGACTGGCGTCGATCTAGCCAGCCGGCTTAAAACTAAAACTGTTTTTGGCCCTAGTGACTTTGCAACCAAGTACCACTCATGGCAAGCATCAATGCTCGGGCAATCACACAAGCTAACGCAAAGTGCATTCTTTAGAACGCCTAATCGCAGTAAAAAAGTAACCAACCTTTGGTATGTAGGCGGGAACACCCGCCCAGGTGTGGGCTTACCGATGTGTGTCATTGGCGCCGAGCTAGTAGCAAAAGACGTCTGTCGTTATCATAATCGTGGGGCACATACATGAAACAATGGACTTACTTACTACTCTTAGTAGTTTCTCTAGGCGGCCTAGCTATTGCCGATTGGCGCTATAGGCTGGCTTTTTGGCAAAACTGGCGAGCCACTGCTAAAACACTGGCGAGCTGCATGATGTTATTTGTCATGTGGGATCTACTTGGCATTAGATTAGGTATTTTTATGCATGGCGGCAGTCCATATAGCTTGCCGCTGCGTCTAGCGCCAGAATTTCCCCTCGAAGAATTGTTCTTTTTAGCATTACTCAGCTATGTGACCTTAATAACCTACCAGGGAGGACTAAAGCTATGGCAACGTACATCATCTTAAATTGCTTATTTTTGTTACTTTGCTCAATAGTGCTGCGGATTACGCCATATCGCCCCTCTAAAGTGCAACGAGTAGTTGGCGCAATACTACTAGCAGCAACTGCGCTATTTGATTCAATACTTATTGCCAGCCATATCATTTCTTATGACGCCACTAAACTACTGGGTGTATACATTGGCAAAGCTCCTATAGAAGATTTCTTTTATACTGTTGCTGCAATCCTGATTGTACCTGTACTCTGGAAACGCTTTAACCATAAGGTAACAGAGTGACCATGTGGCAAACTATTATAAAATTGTTTTGGATATCTCGCCCTGTTTCATGGCTTAATACTGCCTATCCATTTGCAGCGGGTTATCTTGTTACCGGTGGACACGTTGACCTCCCATGGATCATAGGCAGCCTTTTCTTTTTAACAAGCTATAACTTGTTGATGTACGGCATTAATGATGTCTTTGATTATGAATCAGACATCCACAATCCTCGCAAAGGAGGCATTGAAGGCATGCGCGAGCAGCGCGCTTTTCACCCCAAAATCGTTATTGCTTCTATTATAAGCAGCTTGCCTTTTGTAATGTACTTACTTGCTATAAGCGATTGGATGGCCCGTGGCATATTACTTTACGTACTGGGCATGGTAGTTGCATACTCAGTTGCTAAACTACGCTTTAAAGAACGTCCATTCTTAGATTCAATAACAAGCAGCTCCCATTTTGTTGGGCCACTCTTGTTCGCCCTCGCACTTAACGGGTTTCCGAGCACGGCTTGGCCCTATGTTATTGCTTTCTTTTTATGGGGTGTTGCATCACATGCTTTTGGAGCAGTGCAAGATGTTCTACCAGACAGAGAAGGAGGCATCGCCTCTATTGCCACCGTGCTCGGCAGTGCATTTACTGTCCATTTTGCGGCAACATTGTATGGCATAGCAGCAGTATTATGCGGGCTACAGGGCATAGGTGGGGCGGTTGTGGGCGTATGTGGTCTTATATATGTGATTAACATTTTGCCCTTTTGGAATGTCGCCGATGCCACCTCACCACAGACCAATCTAGGCTGGCGTCGCTTTATCTGGCTAAATTTTTTTACTGGCTTTGTCGTAACTGTCGTATTAATTTTGGCAAACACTCGCTTTTAATCGGGACAGTAGCTTGGCTTACACTGAGTGACAATGAAATCCACAGTATATTATAGTAATTTATACATGTATGTTGCGCGAATGTAAAAAACCTGTAATATAAGGCACATCTATTACTCTTACTAAAGGATGTACATGTCGTATCCGACCATAACAGGTGTGGGGCTTGCAGTGCCCGAACGCCTTATTACCAATACTGATTTTACCGAAATTACCGGGCTAGATACCGATGATAGAGCTATTCGTCGTCTAACGGGAATTGAGCGGCGATATTGGGTAGAAGGTGCAGACAACCACGCTACAATCCTTGGTACCATTGCAGCCCGCGAAGCCTTGACTATGGCCAGCGTGCCAGCACAAACAATCGATAGCATATATCTTTCGACTGCTTCGCCCGACCACCCAAGCCCCAGCGTTGCCAGCATGATTCATGGCAACCTTCAAGCCAGTGAAAACTGTGGAGCGCTTGACATTAATGCAGCTTGTGCAGGCGGTGTATTTGCCCTGCGCCAGGGTGCTGCCGAAATGATAGCCTTTGGCACTCAGCGCACTTTAGCTATTGGCTCAGAAATCATGTCGCCCGGCCTAGACAGGTCTGATCGCAAATCAGCAATCCTCTTTGGCGATGGAGCAGGGGCTGCAGTACTCGAGCAGCAAGCAGATGCCAACAAGCCCTATTTTGCAACTATGACCCGCCCAGATTTAGGCGCCATTTACGTGCCACCCGCCGGGCATGCCCAAAAGGACCCGTCTGAAGCTTCTACCATACGGATGAACGGTAAAGAAGTTGCCAAGCATGCTGCCTATGTTATGCCTACCCTGGCATTTGCCGTTGCAGGACAGGCAGATCTTTTAAAAAGTGCTACCGAGATCGATTGGCAGGGCATTGACTACTTTGTGCCACATCAAGCTAACAAGCGTATGCTGGAACCGCTTAACGATGGCCTCCAGGTACCCGACGAAAAACGTGTTTACACCGTAGAAGAGTTTGGCAATACATCATCGGCTTCTGTTCTTATGGCCCTACGGGCAGCCTACGACCGCGGGACTATTCAGCCCGGCCGTAAACGCGTACTCTTTACCTCTGTGGGCGCAGGTATAGTAGGTGCCGCAGGCTTGATAGACATCAATTTGCCGCCCAAATAAGCTACTAAATTCAAATTATTGATGACCCCACAGAATTATCCTGTGGGGTTTTACCTCTGTTCAAATAACTGAAATAACACAAATTTGTGTTATTTCAGTTATTTGTGTATACTGCTAAGCATGGTCAACGAAGAAATACTTATATACGCAGATCGTATGGGCCGCTACAACGCACAGCGCCATGGCTTGCCTCCAGTTATGGGGCGGGTTATTGGCTACCTGTCGGTATGTGAACCCATGGAGCAGACGATTAACGATATCGCCGACGCCCTACTCACCAGCCGCAGCGCCGTTAATAGTACGCTCAAGTTACTTGAGGCACAAAAGCTCGTAAAACGCACACGCCCAGCAGGGAGTCGTGCCGACCTTATAAGCCTGAGCCCTATTAGCATGGAAGCTGGGTTTGACCCCAGCGAATACCAAGAACTGGCTGCTATTGCCCGCGAAGGCCTAGAGCTCCTAAAAGATGCTTCGCCCGAAAGGCGAGAGAGCTTAGAGGCAACAGCATCCCTAGGCGACTTTTTGTCCGAAAGGCTACCGCAGCTATATAGGGAATGGGAGAGTCAGTACCAAAAAACCAAAGTTACTAAAGATTCAATAAAAAGTAATAAAGCAAAATAAGGGGAATATTATGAGTGATTTATTAAACAAAATTGTGGGCGATATTCAAGGTAAAAAAGAGTGGAAAGCGCTCGAAGTCCGCGCTAAGGCGCTGCCCGAAGAATACCAGGTTGTTTATAACGAAATTAAAGATTACGTTTGGCATGGTGGCACTGGCCTAATGGACCCGAGCAACTTATTCAAACGCCTGATTGAGCTCTTTGAAGAGGGAGTAGCAGATGGCAAACACCCGCTGGAGGTTACCGGCACCGACGTTGCAGCTTTTGTCGAAGAGTTGATCCGCGGTGAACAAACCTACCTCAGCCAGCTGCAGCAAAAACTCAACCAAAATATTGCAAAAAAGCTTGGCAAATAAAGATAAAGAAGAG
>Ga0075366_10000121_pt1 | contig 32479 bp, 32 predicted proteins | sample EndMethybrTD3031_FD_72351 | JGI IMG/M metagenome (GOLD analysis project Ga0075366, IMG submission 72351) | Populus endosphere microbial communities from Tennessee, USA - Endosphere MetaG P. TD hybrid TD303-1 | ecosystem: Host-associated > Plants > Roots > Endosphere | place: USA: Tennessee...
ACGTCGGCGGGGTTCAGAAGCAGCGCAAACGGGTTGTCGACGGGCGGGTTGTCGACGGGCGGGACGGGCTGCATGGACACGCTCCTGAGCGGGGGTGAATCGGAGCCTTCACTCTAGGGCGCGTGTCCATGTCGACACAGTGGGGACGCGACCATGCGCGCTGTCAGAAGAAACCAGACAAGGCCGCTATTCGCGGCACGATCGCACGAACCGGCGGGTCCGCCCCGCGCTCAGGGCCGCACGAGGCGCGCCGCGAGCGCCTCGCGGCCGCCCAGGCGCGCGAAGTCGGCAGCGCGCAGCTGGCGTTCGTTGCGCCGTGCCACATCGGCGCCGCGTGCGAGCAGCAGGTTCACCGTCTCTTCGCTGCCGTAGCGCGCCGCCAGCATCAGCGGCGTGCTGCCGTTCGGCGACACCGCGTCGACCGGCGCGCCGCGTGCGAGCAGCAACTCGACGACCTGCACGCTCGGCCCGGTCGCCGCGTAGTGCAGCGGCGACCAGCCTTCGCGCTGTACCGCCGCACCACGTTCGATCAGGCGCTGGCACCAGCCGAGATCGCCCTTCAGCGCGACCAGCATCAACGCGGTCTCGCCGGCCGGGTTCGCCGCGTCGACATCGACCGACGGGTGCGCCAGGAGGGCCTCCAGCGCGTGGCCGGCCTGGACGCGCGCGGCGATCGTCAGGCCGACCTGGCCTTCCGGATTGCGGCTGTTCGGGTCGAAGCCGCGCTGGAACAGGCTGGTGATCGTCGCCGCGTCGTCGCGCTGGGCGGCGAGGAAGAAGTCTTCGTAGGCACCGGCCTTCGCGACGGAAATATGAATCATGACAATCAGTAAGGTGACGAACCTAATGCAGTTTCTCATGATTGTTGGGTCAGGTGATTGATCTCACTTTATCTTTTATTGACAATAAGATGGCGCACACAGTTGAAGTTCCTCATTCGATCCGTGGAACATCAAAAAGCCGCTCGAAATTGCAGCTCGTCGCCTCGGCGATCACCGCCTCCGGCAAACCCTTCAGCTCGGCGATCTGGCGCGCGACATAGGGCACCAGCGCGGGCCGGTTCAGCTTGCCGCGGAACGGCACCGGCGCGAGATAAGGGCTGTCGGTCTCGATCAGGCAGCGGTCGAGCGGGACAAAGCGCGCCACCTCGCGCAGGTCGGCCGCGTTCTTGAAGGTCAGGATTCCCGAGAACGAGATGTGGAAGCCGAGGTCGAGTGCCGCACGGGCCACCTCGGCGGTTTCGGTGAAGCAGTGGAAGACGCCGCGCACCGCGCCGCCGCCCTCCTCGCGCAGGATCGCGAGCGTGTCGTCCGACGCGCTGCGCGTGTGCACGACCAGCGGCTTGCCCGAGCGCTGCGCCGCGCGGATGTGGACCCGAAAGCGCTCGCGCTGCCACTCCATCTGCGCCAGCGTGCGGCCGTCGAGGCGGTAGTAGTCGAGCCCGGTCTCGCCGACCGCGACGACCTTCGGCCGCGCGAGCCGTTCGAGCAGATCGTCGACCGAGGGCTCCTGCACGCCTTCGTTGTCCGGGTGCACGCCGGCGCTGCACCAGAAGTTGTCGTAGCGCGTCGCGAGCGTGTGCACTGAGTCGAACTCCTCGAGCGTCGTGCAGATGCACAGCGCGCGGTCGACGTCGGCCGCGACCATCTCGGCGCGGATGTCGTCCATCTTGTCCGCGAAGTCGGGAAACGAGAGGTGGCAGTGGGAATCGACGTACATGGGAAGCGACGGGCTTGCGGTGCGCCGCGAGGGGCGCCGGCCGCGGACTCAGATGGTCTGAGTGGGCTTGGCCGAGGAGATCGAGGTGCCGAGTATCTCTTCGATCTTCAGCTTGAGCAGGCGCGTCTTCTCGTCGGTCGGAAAGCGCACGCCGACGCCCTGGGTGCGGCCGCCCGACGCGTTGGCCGGCGTGATCCAGCCGACCTTGCCGGCGACCGGGTAGCGCTGCGGGTCTTCCGGCAGCGAGAGCAGCAGGTAGATGTCCTCGCCGAGCTTGTATTCGCGCGTCGTCGGGACGAACAACCCTCCGTCGGAGAACACCGGCATGTAGGCCGCGTAGAGCGCGCCCTTCTCGCGGAACACGAGCTGGATCACGCTCGGGCGGGCGGCCGCGGCCGACGGGTTCGCGCCGGTGAGGAGGTTGCGGCCGCTCGGTTCGCTCATCCGCGCGAGTTTACCGAAACGTCTCTCGCGCCAGACCGTGCATTGTCGGCACCGGCGAGCGCCTTGGCGCCTTGCGCGACCAGCGCTTCGATCATCAGGCCGGCATTCCAGGGGTGTTCGGCATGGCGCGCGGCGAGCCCGAGTTCGCGCGACCAGGCGAGCAGGCCGTCGTGCATCGCCGGCGTCGCCACCAGGGCGGTGCGCGGGAAGTAGCGCGGCGGCGCAGCGCTCGCGACACAGCAGGTGTCGTGGCAGAGCTTCTGCAGTGCATCGACCACGCGCGGCAGCGGCCAGCCAGCGAGCAGGCCCGCGTCGCCGCGTGCGACGTCTTGCGGCAGGCGCAGCCAGGCCGCCGCATCGAGGCCTTGCTGGGCCCATTGCAGCGCCTCGAGCGGCTGGCCGCCGGCGGCGGCGAGCAGCACCTCGGCACGCGCGACGTCGCGCGCGGCGAGCCAGGCCGTCGCGACCGCCGGCTCGGGCGGCGCGAGCGCGAGCGCCTGGCAGCGGCTGCGGATCGTCGGCAGCAAGGCCTCGGGCGCGGCGCAGCCGAGCACGAAGCGCGCCTCGCCGGGCGGCTCCTCGAGCGTCTTCAGCAGCGCGTTCGCGGCGATGCCGTTCATGCGTTCGGCCGGGTGGACCAGCAGCACCTTGCCGCGGCCGCGCGCCGAGCTCGTTTGCGCGAACGCGACCGCAGCGCGCACCGCGTCGACCTTGATCTCCTTGCTGGGTTGGCGCGTCTTCTTGTCGGCGCCGGCATCGTCGCCGTCGGCTTCGCCCGACGACCAGCCGAGCGCCGCCTGTAGCGCTTCGGGCAGCAGCACGCACAGGTCCGGATGCGAGTGCGCCTGCACGAGCCGGCAGCTCGCGCAGTGGCCGCAGGGGCGCGGCTCGGCCGGCGCCTCGCACAGCCATGCCTGCGCGAGCGTCAGCGACAGCTCCCACTGGCCGATGCCGCGCCGGCCGTGCACGAGCAGCGCATGGGTCTGCAGCCGGCGCGCCGCGGCCAGCCATGGCGCGAGCCAGGGCAGCGCCAACTGGCCGTCCGCGCCTACCATCCGCGCGCCTGCACCGCGGCCTCGATCTGGCGCCACACCGCGTCGCGCTCGAGCGCCGCGTCGATGCGCACGATGCGCCCGCGGCTGCTTTCGCAGCGCGCCGCGTAGGCGGCCCGCACACGCGCGAAGAAGTCGAGATCCTGCTGCTCGAAGCGGTCTGCCGCGCGCGCCGCGGCGCGGCGCTGCGCGGCGAGCTCGGCCGGCAGGTCGAGCCACAGCGTCAGGTCGGGCTGCAGCTCGCCGTGCACCCACTGCTCGAGCTGCACGAGCCGGGCCGCATCGACGCCGCGCCCGCCGCCCTGGTACGCGAAACTCGCGTCGCTGAAGCGGTCGCACAGCACCGTCTCGCCGCGCGCGACGGCCGGCGCGATGACCGCGCGGACGTGGTCGCGGCGCGCCGCGAACACGACCAGCGCCTCGGTCAGCGCATCCATCGGCGTGTGCAGCAGCAGCTCGCGCAACTGCTCGGCGACCGGCGTGCCGCCGGGCTCGCGCGTCACGTGCACGGTCGCGCCGCTCGCGCGCAGGCGCTGCGCCAGCGCCTCGACGTGGGTCGACTTGCCCGCGCCGTCGATGCCTTCGATGGTGATGAATCGGCCGCTCATGGTCTCGGGAAAGGGATCGCCGCTCAGCGGCCCCGCTGGTACTTGTTGACGGCCCGATTGTGATCGGCCAGCGTTTCGCTGAACTCGCTGCTGCCGTCGCCGCGCGAGACGAAGTACAGCGCCTTGCTCGAATCGGGGTGCACCGCGGCGAGCAGCGAGGCCTTGCCAGGCATCGCGATCGGCGTCGGCGGCAGCCCGCTGCGGGTGTAGGTGTTGTAGGCGGTGTCGGTCTGCAGGTCGCGCTTGCGCAGGTTGCCGTCGAACGCATCACCGAGCCCGTAGATCACGGTCGGGTCGGTCTGCAGCGGCATGCCGACACGCAGCCGGTTCGCGAACACCGCCGCGACCTTCGTACGATCGCTGCTCGTGCCGGTTTCCTTCTCGACGATCGACGCGAGCGTGAGCGCCTCGTCGGCGCTGCGCAGCGGCGTGTTGGGCGCACGCTCGGCCCATGCAGATTCGAGTCGACGGCTCATCGCGCGGTAGGCGCGCTTGAGCACCGCCAGATCCGCGCTGCCCTTGCTGTAGGCGTAGGTGTCGGGATGGAAGCGGCCTTCGGGCGCGACGCCCGAGGCGCCGACCGCTTCCATCACCTGGGCGTCGGTCATGCCGGCCGTGGTGGGCTTGAGCGCGTCGGCCTTCGCGAGTTCGGCGCGGAACTGCTTGAAGGTCCAGCCTTCGATCAGGCGCACCGTCGCGAGCGTCTCGTCGCCGCGCACCATCTTCTCGAGCAGACCGACCGGCGTCGTGCCGGCCGGAATCTCGTAGCTGCCCGCGCGGATCTTGCGTGCCTGGCCGGACCAGCGGAACCATTCGTAGAGCAGCCATGGCGGCGTCTTCACGCCCGCCTGCACCCACTGCTGCGCAATCTCGCGCGGCGGGGTGCCGGGCTCGATCGAGAGCTCGACGGTCGGCGCGGCGAGCTCAAGCGGATGCTTCAGCCACCAGGCCGCCGCACCCGCCGCCGCGATGGCCGCGAGCACGAGCAGCAGCAGCGTCAGCCGCACAAACTTCATCGTCGATCGGCGCGCCGGCGACTGCCGCCGCCAAGCCCTTGTGAACCCGCAGTCATGGAGGCTGATGATAATCGGCGCATGAATGCGACCACCGGCCTCGAAGGCATCACGACACTTGGCCACTGGGGTGTGGTCCGCGCGCGCGGCGCGGACGCCGCCGCCTTCCTGCAGGGCCAGCTGACCAACGACGTCGCGACGCTGGAGCCCGGGCAGGGCCGCCTGGCGGGCTTCTGCTCCGCGAAGGGCCGGCTGCAGGCGAGCTTCGTCGTCTGGCGCGCCGGCCCCGACGAGCTGCGGCTCGCCTGCGCACGCGGCGTGCTGCCGGCGACACTGAAGCGCCTGTCGATGTTCGTGCTGCGCGCGAAGTGCAAGCTCGACGACGCGAGCGCCGAGCTCGCGCTGCAAGGCCTCGCCGGCGCGAGCGCGCAGGCCGCGGTCGGCACGCTTTCGCCGTGGCAGACCCACGAGGTCGACGGCGCGACGCTGATCCGCCTGCCCGATGCCGCCGGGCTGCCGCGGGCGCTGCGCATCGCGCCGGCCGAGGCCGCGCTGGCCGGGCCAGCGGCCGCTTCGGGCAGCTGGCAATGGCTCGAGGTGCAAAGCGGCGTGCCGCTGATCGAGCCGGCCACCGTCGACGCGTTCGTGCCGCAGATGCTGAACTTCGAACTGATCGGCGGCGTCGACTTCAGGAAGGGCTGCTATCCGGGCCAGGAAATCGTCGCGCGCAGCCAGTACCGCGGCACGATCAAGCGGCGCATGTTCCTGTTCGACATCGACGCCGCGGCGTCGGCGGGCCAGGAGGTCTTCCAGGCGTCCGACCCGGCGCAGCCTGCTGGCATGGTCGTCAACGCGGCGGCCCGCCCCGACGGCAGCGGCAGCAGCGCGCTGATTGAGGTCAAGCTCGCCGCGCTGGCCGATGGCTCGCTGCATCTCGGCGCAGCCGACGGGCCCGCGCTCGCCCTGCGCCCGCTGCCCTACCCGGTGCCGAGCGAAGCGGCGCAGCCCGCCTGACGGCGCCTGCGCAACGTCCGCCACGGCAACACTTCACGCCGCCGCGCGGTTCGCATCGTGGCGAATGCCGCCGCCTGGCTCGGTTCATCTACCATCGATCCGATGAGTCCGACCGCCCCAACGCCATGTGCCTGACCGCGCTCGCGATCGACGAGAGCCGGCGTTTTCCGCTGGTGGTGGCCGCGAACCGCGACGAGTTCTTCTCGCGCCCGGCCGCGCGACTCTCCTGGTGGTCGGCCGAAACGGACGGGCCGCAGATCCTCGGCGGGCGTGACCTCGACGGCGGCGGCACCTGGCTCGGCCTGACCGCGCAGGGCCGGCTCGCGCTCGTCACCAACGTGCGCGACCCGCGCCGCAACGACCCCGAGGCGCCTTCGCGCGGCCGCATCGTCCCCGACTGGCTCGCCGCGCGCGAGAACGTCGACCGGTTCTGGATGCGCACCGCGCTGTCGGGCTACAACGGCTTCAACCTGATCGCAGCTGATTTTGCGGCCGGCGAATGTTTCTGGGCGTCGAACAACGGCGAGCACCCGCGCCGGCTCGACCGCGGCATCCACGGACTTTCGAACGCGTCGCTCGACACGCCGTGGCCGAAGGTCGAAATGCTGAAGGCCCGGCTGCGCGACGCGATCGCTGGCACCGATTCGGTCGACCGGCTGGCGGCGCTACTGTTCGAGGCGCTCGCCGACCGCAGCGTACCGAGCGACGACCTGCTGCCCGACACCGGCATCGGCATCGCGCGCGAACGTGAGCTCGCGCCGGTCTTCATCCGCAGCGCCGACCAGCGCTATGGCACACGCTGCTCGACGCTCGTGATCACCGAGCGCGTGAATCGCCACAACGTGACGCACGTGCTCGAGCGCACCTTCGGCGCGCACGGCGGCGTCGCGCTGCTGCGGCGCGCGACGCTCAACCACTGGCCGCCGCGCTACAGCGCGACGCCGGTACAGGCGGGCGCGGTGTCGGAAGCGCCGCTCGACAGCGGCTTCGGCGCGTTGACGCAGAACAAGCGCACGCGTGTGCGCAGCCTGCTCAAGCCCGACGTGCGTCGGCGCCGCTCCTCCGCCGACATCGCCTGATCGCTGCTCAAAGGCTGCGCACCATCTCGACGTGCGGGATGCCCGCCTCGTCGAACTGGGGCCCGCGCGGCATGAAGCCGGCACGTGAATAGAAGCTCGCCGCGCTGAGCTGCGCGTGCAGCACCGCCTCGCGGTCGCCGCGCGCCTTCGCGGCCTTCATCAGCGCGTCCAGCACATGGCGGCCGATGCCGCTGCCGCGCATCGACTGGCTGACGGCCATCCGGCCGATCTTCGCGACACCCGGCACGTGCTGCAGCAGCCGCCCGGTCGCGAGCGCGGCGCCGAAACGGTTGTAGGCAACCGCGTGCACGCAGCCCGCGTCGGCAGCGTCCCATTCCATGTCAGCCGGGATCTTCTGCTCCTCGACGAACACCTCGGTGCGGATCGCCCGTGCGTCGCGGCCGAGCTCGTCCCAGCTGCCGACACGCACCTCGACCATGCTCTTGCCGGCCTCGAAGGACTGCAGCACGTCGCGCAGCTCCTGCGGCACCGGCTTGGAGGTCTGCGCGTGCGGATCGGCGAACACGTAGACCAGCTCGCACGACACCAGCATCTCGTCGGCGCGGAACGCGGCGCCGGTGAACAACATCGACGAGGTGCCGATGCGGCCGCAGCGGATGCCGATGTCGAGCACGTCGTCGTAGCGCGCCGAGCCCGCGTACTCGACGGTCGCCTTGCGCACGAACAGGTCGCCGCCGAGGTAGTCCATCGTCTGCGCGTACGGCATCGCGAGCGCGCGCCAGTAGCCGGCGATCGCCGTGTCGAAGTACATCAGGTAGTGCGCGTTGAAGACGATCTTCTGCGCGTCGATCTCGGCCCAGCGCACGCGCAGGCGATCGAAGAATCGGAACTCGGTTCGTTTCATGGCTCGAAGGCCCTCCGCAACGCCGCGCCTGCGACGGCCTGCGCCGCGCCGGCCTCGTCGAGCACGCGGCCCATCTTGATGAAATCATGCGTCATGCCGCGCGCGATCTCCAGCTCGACCGCGACGCCGGCGGCGCGCAAGCGGTCGGCATAGGCGACGCCCTCGTCGACCAGCGGATCACACTCGGCGAGCAGCACGCAGGCCGGTGCGACGCCTTCCAGGTCGTCCGCGTCGAGCGGCGCAAAGCGCCAGTCGTGCCGCTGCGCCGCATCGATGTACTGCGCGAAGAACCACTCGATCGTCTCGGTGTCGAGCAGGAAGCCGTGGCCGAAGCGGCGCTGCGACACGCTGTCGCCGAACGCCGCGGTGCCGGGCGTGATCAGCAGTTGCAGGCGCAGCGGCAGGCCGACGTCGCGGGCGCGGATCGCACTGACCGCGGCGAGTGTGCCACCGGCGCTGTCGCCGCCGACCGCGAGCCGATCCACGTCGAGACCGAGCGTCGCGCCGTGCGCCGCAAGCCACGCGAGCGCGGCCCAGGTGTCGTCGACCGCGGTCGGGAAGCGGTGCTCGGGCGCGAGCCGGTAGTCGAGCGCGACGACGGCCGCGCCGCTGCGCAGCGCGAGCTGGCGACACAGGCTGTCGTGGGTCTCGAGCCCGCCGATCGTGAAGCCGCCGCCGTGCAGGTAGAGCACGGTGCCGCGCGCCGCCGCGTGTGGCCGGTACAGCCGCGCAGCGTTCGCGGGCGCCTCGCCGTGGGCCGGCAGCGTGATCTCGCGCACCTCGTGCAGCGGCGCACGCGGCAGGTCCAGCACCTCGGCCGCCTGCGCGTAGGCGGCACGTGCGGCCTGCGGCTTCTGGGTGTGGAACGGCGGGCGCCTTGCCCGCGCGATGCGCTCGAGCAAGCCGGCCATGCGCGGTGTCAGCAGATGGGTAGCCATGAAGCGCGGGCGAGTCTGCCACACTGCATGCTCCCGCGCAGACGAAAGCGAATGCGATGGCCCTCATCCAGTACATCACCCAGGTCCAGATCGACTTCGGCGCGGTTGCACTGCTGCCGCAGGAATGCACGCGGGTCGGCATCACACGTCCGCTCGTCGTCACCGATGCCGGCGTGCGCGCGGCCGGCGTGCTCGACATGGCGCTCGCCGCGCTCGGCGCATTGCCGCATGCGGTGTTCGACCAGACACCTTCCAATCCCACCGAGGCCGCGGCACGCGCGGCGACCACGCTCTACCTGAAGGAGCGCTGCGATGGCCTGATCGCGGTCGGCGGCGGCTCGAGCATCGACCTCGCGAAGGCGGTTGCGATCATGGCAACCCACGACGGCGCGTTGAAGACCTACGCGACGATCGAAGGCGGCAGCCCGAAGATCAGCGAGCGCGTCGCGCCGCTGATCGCGGTGCCCACCACCGCCGGCACCGGCAGCGAGGTCGCGCGCGGCGCGATCGTGATCGTCGAGGACGGCCGCAAGCTCGGCTTCCACAGCTGGCACCTGGTGCCGCGCACTGCGATCTGCGACCCCGAGCTGACGCTCGGGCTGCCGCCCCTGCTGACCGCGGCGACCGGCATGGACGCGATCGCGCACTGCCTCGAGACCTTCATGGCACCGGCGCTCAATCCGCCGGCCGACGGCATCGGCCTCGACGGCCTCGCACGCGGCTGGGCGCACATCGAGGCGGCCACGCGCGACGGCAGCAACCGCGAGGCACGCTGGCAGATGATGAGCGCGAGCATGCAGGGTGCGATGGCGTTCCAGAAGGGACTCGGCTGCGTGCACAGCCTGAGCCACAGCCTCGGCGGCGTGAACCCGAAGCTGCACCACGGCACGCTCAACGCGGTGTTCCTGCCCGCGGTCGTGAAGTTCAACGCGAGCGCGGAGTCGATCGTCAAGGACCGGCGCTTCGCGCGCATCGCCCATGCGATCGGCCTGCCGGGCTGCGACGCCGCAGGCACCGAGATCGCCGAAGCGATCCGCGCGCTGAACGCTCGCCTGGGCCTGCCGGGCGGTCTGCGCGCGATGGGCGTGACGCCGGATCTGTTCGAGCGGATCATCGACGGCGCGATGGCCGACCACTGCCACAAGACCAACCCGCGCATTGCGACGCGCGAGGACTACCGCGCGATGCTCGACGCGAGTATGTAGCTAGAAAATGGAGTCGCGGTCCACGCCGTGGCGGATCATGCGCCGCTTCAGCTTGAGCAGCGCCTCCTGCTGGATCTGGCGAATGCGCTCGCGCGTCAGGCCCAGGCGCTCGGCCAGCACCTCGAGCGTCTCGGGCTCGCGGTCGCGCAATCCGTAGCGGCCGGCGAGCACCTCGCGCTCGCGGTCGTTGAGTTCGTCCAGCCCGTGCTCGAGCAGGCGCTCGACTTCGTTGGACAAGGTCAGGCTCATCGGATCGGACGCGCCGTCGTCGGCGACGCTGTCGAGCATCGACTCCGACCCGCTGTCGGACGGATGGCGCTCGATCGGCGCGTCGAGCGAGGTCGGCTGCTCGGCGAAGCGCAGCAGTTCGCTGACCTCGCGCACCGGCCGGCCGACCGCCGCGGCCACGTCTTCCACCCGCACCTGCCGATCGCCGTTCAGCGCGTCGCCGGACTGCGATTCGAGTGTGCGCCGCGCGCGCAGCACCTGGTTGAGCTCGCGCACCACGTGCACCGGCAGTCGCACCAGGCGGGCCTGGTGCATGATCGAGCGCTCGATGTTCTGGCGGATCCACCACGACGCGTAGGTCGAGAAACGGAAGCCGCGCTCCGGCTCGAACTTGCCGATCGCGTGCATCAGGCCGAGGTTGCCTTCTTCGATCAGGTCGGTCATCGGCATGCCGCGGCCGAGGTAGTTCTTCGCGATGCTGACGACGAGCCTCAGGTTGTGCTTGATCATCGCCTGGCGCGCCTCGAAGTCGCCCGCGCGCGCGCGCGTCGCGGTCTCGAACTCCTCCTGCGGCGTCAGCAGCGGCGCGCGGCGGATCTCGCGCAGGTAGGTCTGCAGCGTGTTGCCGACCTCGCCGTCGCCGGCGGCGAACTCGTTGATCGGCGCATCGGCGACGGGCGCGTCGTCGTGCCGGTCCGACACTTCGACGTGAGACTCGCCCTCGCCGGCGTCTTGAGCGCTGCCATTCAGGTGGTGCGGCGCGGGCTCAGTGCGTGGCCCGTCGAGCGAGATGCGCTTCCTGGGCATGGTTCGACGAGCCTCGGGGGCATGCGCGCTCAGCGCGGCGGCAGCAGCTTGGCCGGATCGACCGGCTTGCCCTGTTTGCGGATCTCGAAGTGCAGCTGCACCTTGTCGGCGTCGGTCGATCCCATCTCGGCGATCTTCTGACCGCGCCGCACGCCCTGGTCCTCTTTCACCAGCAGCGTCTGGTTGTGCGCATACGCGGTGAGGTAGGTGTTGTTGTGCTTGAGGATCACGAGGTTGCCGTAGCCGCGCAGGCCCGAGCCGGCGTAGACGACACGGCCGTCGGCGGCGGCGAGCACCGGATCGCCCGGCTTGCCCGAGATCGACAGGCCCTTGTTGCGGCCTTCGTCGAATCCGGCGCTGACCGTGCCGGCCGCGGGCCAGAGCCAGTTGATGTCGTCGTCCGGGTCACGGCCGGGCGACGGGATCGAGTTCGAGTTCGTCGACGGCGCGGTCATCGTCGCGACCGTCGGCGTGGCCGCCGGCGCCGCGCTGCTCGCACCGAGCGCCGCCGGCTTGGTGTCGAGCGCCCGCGGCTCGACCTTCGCGGTGGCGATCGGGCGCACCGCCGCGACGCCCGCGTCGCTGCCCGGCGGCACGACACGCAGCACCTGGCCGACCTCGACGACGTTCGGGTTCTCGAGGTTGTTCCACTTGACCAGGTCTTTCCAGTTCTGGCCGGTCTCGAGCCCGATGCGGATCAGCGTGTCGCCTTGCTTGGCCGTGTAGTAGCCCGGCTTGCCGGCGTTCTCGGCACCGGGCAGCGTCTTGACCGGCTCGGTCAGCGCCACTGCGGTGCTCGGCGTCGCGCTCGTGCTCGGTGACGAGGCCGGCGGACTGACGGTCCGGCCCGCCACCGGACGGTCCTCGACCGGCGCGTGGTTCTTCGTCGACGCGCATCCGCCCAACCCCAGCGAGGCGGTCAGGGCGAGGGCAAAAAGGTACTGCGTCGACATCCTGCAATCCATCCACATGCGTTTGTTCAGTTCGTTCATCGCGCGAGCCCCGATTTTAGGGCGACGAACTTCACCGCTTCGTGAATGCCGTGCTCGTACCCGCGCTCGGTGCGATCGACCACCACCAGCACCTGGCGCTCGCTGCCCGGCTCGCGCAGCGGTGCCACCAGGCGCCCTCCCACGCTCAGCTGGTCGAGCCAGGCCTGCGGCAGTGCATCGCCGCCCGCGGCGGCGACGATGCTGTCGTACGGCGCGTTGGGTGGGTGGCCTCGCATGCCGTCACCATACACCAGCCGGAGGTGGTCCAGGCGCAGCGGCGCAAGCAGTTCGCGCGCTTTGTCGTGCAGCGGCTTGAGGCGCTCGACCGACACCACGTGGCGCGCGAGCCGCATCAGCAGCGCGGCCTGGTAGCCGCAGCCGGTGCCGATCTCGAGCACGCGCCCGAGCGACTTCGCGCTGCGCGCCTGCGCACCGTCCATCAGCAGCTCGAGCATACGTGCCACCACCGAGGGCTTGGAGATCGTCTGCCCGTGGCCGATCGGCAAGCTGGTGTCCTCGTAGGCCTGGATCACGAGCGCGCCGTCGACGAACGTGTGGCGCGGCACCTCGGCGAACGCGGCGAGCACACCCGCGTGGCGCACGCCGTCGCGCGCGAGCCGCTCGACCATGCGCCGGCGCACATCGGCCGAATCGAGCCCGATGCCGGCCGGCGCCGTGCGCTGCGCGGCGTCGGCATGCGCATGGCGCAGCGGCGCCTGCGGACGCAATACCGTCTTGGGACGACCGCCCGGGTCGGCGGCAGGCGCGACCCGGTCCAGGCGCAGCGGGAACTTCGCCGCGCGCTGCGGGCCGTCGCTCATGAAACCGCCTTGTTCGTCCAGGCGGTCCAGTCGGACAGATGGGCGTGATCGGTCAGGTCCACCTGCAGCGGCGTGATCGACACCGCCCCGTTCGCGGTGGCGTGGAAGTCGGTGCCGCTGCCGGCTTCGCGTGCGTCGCCGGCCGGGCCGATCCAGTAGATCGTCTCGCCCCGCGGGCTGGTCTGGCGGATCACCGGCTCGCTCGCGTGGCGCCGACCGAGCCGCGTGACGATGCGCGGCAGCTGGTCGGCATCGGCGCGGTTTGGGATGTTGACGTTGATCAGCCAGTGCGCCTGCGCCGGTGGCTGCGCGATCGCCTGCTCGATCACCGAGCGCGCGACGCGCGCGGCGGCATCGAGGTTCGCCCAGCCCTTCTCGACCTGCGAGAACGCGATCGCCGGGATGCCGAACAGGTAACCCTCCATCGCCGCGGCGACGGTGCCCGAATAGAGCGTGTCGTCGCCCATGTTCGCGCCGTTGTTGATGCCCGAGACGACGAGGTCGGGCCGGTGCTCCAGCAGGCCAGTCAGCGCGACGTGGACACAGTCCGACGGTGTGCCGTTGATGTAGCGAAAGCTCTCGACCGCATCGCCGAAGGTGCTGCGCGCGGCGTAGACCGAGAGCGGCCGGTTCAGCGTCAGCGAATTGGACGTGCCGCTCGCGTTCTGCTCGGGCGCGACCACGTCGAGCTGGCCGAGCCCGGTGCAGGCCTGCACGAGGGCGGCGAGCCCGGGAGCGAGGTAACCGTCGTCGTTGGCGATCAGGATGCGCATGGAACGATTGTAGGGACTGAGCTTATTGGGGCGACGCGCGTCGCGTTCGCGACGCTGTGAGCTCGGGTGCGATGCGTATCATGCGCCGCAAATCTTTCGCTGCGGAGACACACGATGCATGCCTGGCTGTGCGAGAACCCGATCGGCCCCGAGGCTCTGAGCTGGAAGGACCTGCCCACGCCCGTGCCGGCAGCCGGCGAGGTGCTCGTCGCGATCAAGGCGGCGAGCCTCAATTTCCCGGACCTGCTGATCGTCCAGAACAAGTACCAGATGAAGCCGCCGTTGCCGTTCGTGCCGGGATCGGAGTTCGCCGGGATCGTCGAGGCGGTCGGCGACGGCGTGCGCCACCTGAAGCCCGGCGACGCGGTCGCTGCGTTCTCCGGCACCGGCGGCTTCGCGACCCACGCCTGCGTGAATGCCGCCAACGTGATGCCGCTGCCGGCCGGCTTCGCGCTCGACGACGCGTCGGCCTTCGTGCTGACCTACGCCACCTCGCACCACGCGCTGCTCGACCGCGCCGCGTTGAAGCCGGGCGAGACGGTGCTGGTGCTCGGCGCGGCCGGCGGCGTCGGCACCGCGGCGATCCAGATCGCCAAGGCGGTCGGCGCGCGTGTGATCGCCGCGGCCTCGAGCGAGGCGAAGTGCGAGCTGTGCCGCGAGATCGGCGCCGACGAGGCCTTCGTCTACAGCACCGCGAACGTGCGCGACACGCTGAAGGCGCTGACCGGCGGCAAGGGCCCGGACGTGGTCTACGACCCGGTGGGCGGCGACCTCGCCGAGCCGGTGTTCCGCTCGATCGCCTGGCGCGGCCGCTACCTGGTCGTCGGCTTCGCGCAGGGCGGCATCCCGGCGCTGCCGCTCAACCTCGCGCTGCTCAAGGGCGCATCCATCGTCGGCGTGTTCTGGGGCGACTTCGTGCGCCGCGAGCCGAAGGCGAACGCGCAGGCGCTCGGCCAGCTCGCCCAGTGGTACGCCGAGGGCCGCGTCAAGCCGGTCATCGACCAGCGCCTGCCGATGACCGCGCTGATGCAGGCCTACGAGCGCATGGGCACCCGCCAGGTGCGCGGCAAGCTCGTCCTGATCAACGAATGAAGCTCGGCGAGGGCCGCAGAGTGCGCTAACATGCTCTGGACGAGCCCCCGGATATCAGGCACGGAGCATGTCAGTCAAGGTTCTCATCGTCGAAGACAACCCGGTCGCGCGCAGCTTCCTGTGCCGCGTCGTGCGCGAAAGCTTCAGCGATGCCATTGTCATCACCGAGGCCGGTGACCTCGAGTCCGCACGCCGCCACATCGGCCCGCTCGGCGGGCGCCAGGAGCCGATCGATCCGTTCAAGCTGGTGCTCGTCGACCTCGAGTTGCCCGACGGCAACGGCATGGAGCTGCTCGCCGAGCTGGTGAAGTACCCGGCAACCAAGATCGTCACCACGCTTTATTCCGACGACGACCACCTCTTCCCCGCGCTGCAGTGCGGCGCCGACGGCTACCTGCTGAAGGAAGACCGCTTCGAGGTGCTGGTCGAGGAACTGCAGAAGATCGTGCGCGGCCAGCCGCCGCTCTCGCCCGCGATCGCGCGCCGCCTGCTGACGCACTTCCGCCAGGGTGCCGGCGTGCCCGGCACCGACTCCGGCCCGATGCCGCTGAATTCGGGCTTCCAGAGCAGCAAGCCGGTCCCGATGGGCCGCGGCGCCCCGCTCGACCATGAGCGTCTGACGCCGCGCGAGAGCGAGGTGCTGACGTATCTCAGCAAGGGCTTCACGATCAAGGAGATCGCGAACCTGATGGGCATCAAGTGGTTCACGGTCAACGACCACATCAAGTCGATCTACAAGAAGCTCAACGTCTCCAGCCGCGCCGAGGCCGCCGTGCTGGCGAGCAAGCAGGGACTGGTCTGACCCGGACATCCGGCCGTGGCGCGCAACGCAACGCGGGCAGGCAGCGCGCCATCCTCCGGTTTCGCACCGAGCGCCATACCCAGCACGCTGGACACACGCGGCGGCGCTGATTCGATCTTCGAGGCTGTGCTCGGCGAGCGCGGCGCCTGGGCCGGCCGGAACATGTCGCGCTGGATGGGCTGGCGGCTGCGCCTGCTGGTCGTCTCTGCGCTGATTGGCTGCCTCGGCCTGTTCCTGCTCGCGCGCGAGATCGCGGCGACGCCCCGCATCGATGCGACGTGGCGCATCAACCCCCAAGGCCAGATCGAGCTGGCCGGCAGCACCGACCCGGACCTGAAGCCGCAGGTCGGCCAGGTGCTGACGAGCGTCAGCACGGGCACCGCGACGATTCCCATGGCCGACGCGCTGGCGCTGCAGCGCTCGGCGCGCTGGATCATCGACGACGCGCAGCGGGTGCTGCAGCGCAGCCTGCACGAGCAGCTCGGCGCCGCGCTCGCGCAGCCGAGCCTGCGCCTCGCATTCGCGACCGGCGCGAGCGTCGATGTCGAGACGCGCGTGCGCGGCTTCGGCGGCCTGCCGGCGATCTACTGGCTGTTGTCGGCCTTCGCGCTGGTGCTCTACCTGGTCGCGATGGTCGTGCTGATGGCCAAGCCGAACGGGCGCAACCTGCTGTACGCGCTGATGTCGCTGTGCCAATCGGGCAACCTCGTCTTCATCGCGGTCGAGACCACGCTCGACCTCGCGTTGCCGGCGCCGTTCCCGCGCCTGGACATGCCGGTGCGCATGGCCTTCGACCTCGTCACCGCGGCGGCGATCGTCAACGCGGCGTGTGTTCATCCGCGCCGCCTGCCGGGCGGCGGCTGGATCGCGCTCGGCGGCTGGGGCTTCGCCGCCCTGCTGCTCGTGCTGTTCGAGGCCGGCCGGCTGCCGCTCGCGTGGTCGTGGACGCAGGCCAGCGTCGTGCTGTACGGGATCGTGACGATCGCGCTGATGAGCTGGTCGTACCAGATCGAGCCGCACCCGTTCGCCACCGTGCTGCGCCGCTTCGGCATCGTCACCGTGACCACCTGGCTGCTGCTCAGCTTCGCGCTCGCCGCCGCGGTCGGCAGCCCCGGCGTGCACCACAACATCGCCTCGATCGGGCCGATGATCTGGTACGTCTTCTTCGCCTCGCTGCTGCTGCTGGTGCCGTTCCTGTCGCGCTCGCAGCAGATCATGCGCGAGTTCTCGCTGCTCGCGGCCGTCAGCACCGTCGCGACTTCGCTGGACCTGCTGTTCGTCGCGGTGTTCTCGCTCGGCCAGTTCGCCTCGCTGACCTTGTCGCTGTTCGTCTCGCTCGCGGTCTACTCGGGCGCACGCCAGTGGATCCTGAACCAGCTGCTCGGCAGCAGCATGCTGACGACCGAGCGCATGTTCGAGCAGCTCTATCGCATCGCGCGCGAGGTCGAGGCGCATCCCGAGCGCACCGCGACGCTGCTCGGCCAGCTGCTGCGCGAGCTGTTCGAGCCGATGGAGGTCGTGACGCTCGATCGCTCGCTGTCGCACGCACGTGTCGCCGGCGACGGCTCGACGCTGCTCGTGCCGGTGCCCTCGCTGACCGGCAGCGCCGACGACCGCGGCGGCGCGATCGCGATCCGCTTCGCGTTGCGCGGCCGACGCCTGTTCGTCTCGGAGGACGCGCGCCTGACCGACCGCATCGTCGAGCAGCTGCGCCGTGCGGTCGCGTTCGACAAGGCGGTCGAACAAGGCCGCAGCGAGGAGCGGCTGCGGCTCGCGCAGGATCTGCACGACGACATCGGCGCGCGCCTGCTGACGCTGATGTACACGGCCCAGTCGCCCGAGATGGAGGAGTACGTCCGCCACACGCTGCAGGACTTGAAGACGCTGACCCGCGGCCTCGCGGCGTCCAACCACCCGCTCTCGCACGCCGCAGCCGAGTGGAAAGCCGACCTGACCCAGCGCCTGACTGCCGCGCACGTCGAGCTCGGCTGGACCTTCGAAGCCGACAAGGACGTGCCGCTGTCGGTCGTGCAGTGGTCGGGCCTGACACGTGTGCTGCGCGAGCTGATCAGCAACGTGATCGCGCATGCACGCGCGACCCGGGTCGACGTCGCGCTCGAGCTCGGCGCCGACCGCCTCGAGGTCACGGTCGTCGACAACGGCATCGGCCGCAACCCGCGCGCCTGGTCGCACGGCCTCGGGCTCGGCGGCGTGCGCAAGCGCGTCAAGCAGCTCGGCGGCGAGGTGGAGTGGCGCGAAGTCGCGCCGAACGGTATCGGCTGCCGGGTCGTGATCCGCGAGCTCTCGGCGCCGGCATGACGGCGGGCCTCGGACGACGCATCCGATATACTTGCGCCCTCTGCGGTGGCTGTAGCTCAGTTGGTAGAGTCCAGGATTGTGATTCCTGTCGTCGTGGGTTCGAGTCCCATCAGCCACCCCACCGGATAGCAAACAAAAACGCCCGCGATTCGCGGGCGTTTCTGCTTGAGGTGGCCCTCTCGCTCAGTTCGACACCGCACTCGCCGCGGCGGCGGCATTGACCGTCTTCTCGGCGCGCAGGCGCGTCTTCAGCGCGGCGTAGTAGGCCTGCCCCTCCGCGTCGCCCCAGGCCTGCGCGTACTGCTGCTGCACACGCGTCGCGTCGCCGGCCGCGGGGTCGCGGCCGAGCACCTTGACGAGCTTCGCGACCGCATAGCCCTGCCCGGCCAGGTCGACGCCGACGAAGCCCGGCAGCTTGGCCGCCGGCGCGCGCAGCACTGCATCGACGAGCGGCCGCGGCAGCTCGTGGGTCTGTGAGCGCGAGACGACGACCGGCGCCGCGAGGCTCGTGTCGGGCGCGGCGTTGACCTGCGCGAGCCGCGCTTCGCCGTCCTTGCGCGCGGCAGCCGCGGCCTGCTCGGCGGCGACCCTCTCGCGCACCATCACCTTGACCTCGGCGAGCGGCCGCTGGTGTGCCGGGCTGTACTGCAGCACGCGGCCCGACACCATCTGATTCGGCCCGACCTCGACCGCCTCGGTGTTGCGCTTGTTGCGCAGCGTGTCGGCGCCGAACAGCGCCTCGAGAAACTTCGCACTCGCAAGCGGCCCCTTGGCCTCGGGGCCCGGCGTGCGCGTCACGTTCTGCGCGCTGCGGATCTCGAGCTTGAGCTTGTCGGCCGCCGGCTTGAGGCTGTCGGCCTGCTCGTAGACGAGGTTGGTGAACTCGAGCGCCACCTCGGAGAACTTGCGCTGCGCGGCCTGCTTGGTCACCTCGTCGGTGATCTCGGCGCGCGCGCTCTCGAAGCTGCGCTTCTCGCCGCCGCGCGCGCCGGTGACCTGGATGATGTGGTAGCCGAAGTCGCTCTCGACGATGCCGCTGACCTCGCCGGGCTTGAGGCCGAAGGCCGCGTCCTCGAAGGGCTTGACCATCGCGCCGCGCGCGAAGAAGTCGAGGTCGCCGCCACGCTCGGCCGAGCCCGGGTCGTCCGAGTTCTTGCGTGCGAGCTCGGCGAACGAGCCCGGGTTCTTCTTGACCTCCGCGAGCAGCTTCTCGGCCTTCGCCTTCGCCTTCTCGCGCTCGGCCGCCGGTGCGCTCTTCTCGGCCTTGACGAGGATGTGGCTCGCACGCCGCTCCTCGGGCACCGCATAGCGCTTCTCGTTGGCCGCGTAGTACTGGCGCAGATCGTCGTCCGACACGCTGATGCCCTTCTTGATCGCGTCGGTGTCGAGCACCAGGTACTCGATCGATGCCTGCTCCGGCGCCTGGAACTGCATCGCGTTGGCCGGGTTCTTGTAGTAGACCTCGAGCTCCGCGTCGCTCGGGTTCACCTTGGCGAGATAGTCCTTGGTGTCGAAGCGCTGGACCTGGATCTCGCGCTGCTGCAGCAGTGCATCGAGCGCGGCATCGGCGCTCGCGACCGGCGCAATGGCGGTGCCGGCCACGCCCTGCAGCACCTGGCGCTGCGTGGCGTCCTGGCGCACACGCGCCTCGAACATTTCCGGCGTCATGCCCTGCGCCTGCAGCAGCGCGCGGTAGGTGTCGACGTCGAAGCTGCCGTCGGGCCGTTTCAGCGCGGCCAGTTGCGGCACCGACATCAGCTCGCGCTGCAGGCGGTCGTTGGTGGTTGCAAGGTTGAGCTTGTCGGCGGCGGCGAGCAGCACACGCTCGCGCAGCAGGCCTTCGAGCGTCTGCTCGCGCATCTCGGGCGTGTCGAACAGCTTGGCGTCGATGCCCGGCATCTGGCGCCGCACCCGCTCGATCTGTTCGCGGTGCGCGGCATCGAGCTCGGCGCGTGTGATGTTGTGCCCGGCCACCTTCGCGACGGTCTCGTTCTCGCCGCCGGTGAAGCGGGAGTAGCCCTGGATGCCGAAGAACACGAACGACGGAAAGATCAGCAGCACCAGGATGAACTGCAGCAGCCGGGTGTGCGAGCGGACGAAATCGAACATCGAAAAGCCTCGGTCCACGAACGTGGAATGCGTTCCGCAAGGAACAGCGCAGGATTGTCGCGCCCAGATGCGACAAAGGCGAACCGGGGTTCGCCTTGGGGTCTGGATCGCTGGCCGGATTCTATCGCAGGGCGTGCCGCGCGGCCTGGGTTCGCCTGCGCTGGCCGCTCACTGCGGCTGGTGGGTGCTGAGGGGATCGAACCCCCGACCTACGCCTTGTAAGGGCGCCGCTCTGCCAGCTGAGCTAAGCACCCGACATCGATCATCGAATTCAGTTGAGCGCGTCGCGCAACGCCTTGCCGGGACGGAACTTCGGAACCTTGGCTGCCTTGATCTTGATCGCTGCGCCGGTGCGCGGGTTGCGGCCGCTGCGTGCGGCGCGCTTGCCGACGCTGAAGGTGCCGAAGCCGACCAGCGAGACGCTGTTGTTCTTCTTCAGCGTCGATTTCACACCGCCGATCATGGCCTCCAGGGCACGCGTCGCGGCGGCCTTGGAGATGTCCGCCTGACGGGCGATGTGTTCGATCAATTCAGACTTGTTCACGGGTCTTCCCCCTCTCAAAAGGTGTCGCAGGAACGAATTCGGGTGTCGTGCAGCAGGCCACAAGCGGGGCTACAGGCCCGGATGATTACAGCCGCGCACTCTGCCACTGTCAAGGGCGGATGCGGATTCTATGCGCAACTGACGCATGCATACGCGGGGGTCGCGCGGTGTGTTTCCGCGCGCTTTCTCGCTTGACAGATCGCTGCGTCGTGACTCGCGGCAACGCACTCAACGCGCGGGTGCGCGCACCACCAGCGCGACGCCGATCGCGGTGAGCGCCATGCCCGCGAGCATGGTCAGCGTGAACGATTCGCCGAACAGCAACCACGCCATCAGTGCGGTGCACGGCGGCACCAGGTAGAGCAGGCTCGTCACCTCAGTAGCGGCGCCGCGCTGGATCAGCAGGTACAGCAGCGAGCTGCCGCCCAGCGTCAGCACGAGCACCGACCAGGCGAGCGCGCCGATCATCTGCGGCTGCCAGTCGAACGAGCCGGGTTCGACGAACACGAGCGGCAGCGAGACGATGAGCGCGGCGATCAGCTGCACCGTGTTGGCAGTGCGCACGTCGCCGCTCGCGACGAAGCGCTTCTGGTACAGCGTGCCGGCCGTGATGCTGACGAGCGCGAAGATCGCGAGCGAAAGATTGACGCCGTCTATCTCGCCGACTCCGAGCTTGCGCCACACCACCAGCGCGAGGCCCGCGAGCCCGAGCAGCAGGCCGAGCCACTGCCGCGCGCTGACGGCATAGCGCTCGCCGCCGTCGCCGCGCGCCGTCAGCCACACCGCGGTGAGCAGCGGCTGCAGGCCGACGAGCAGCGCGATCGTGCCGGCACCGATGCCGGCCTTGACCGCGGCCCAGACGCCGCCCAGATAGCCCGCGTGCATCAGCACGCCTGTCACCGACAGGTGCCGCCACTGGTCGCGTCCGCGCGGCCACGGCGCGCGCGCCAGCGCGATCCAGATGCCGAAGCACAGCACCGACAGCGCGTAGCGCAGCGTCAGGAACGTGAACGGCGGCGCGTGCGGCATGCCGTAGCGCGCGACGATGAAGCCGGTGCTCCAGATCAGCACGAACACCCAGGGCATCGCCCAAGCGACGCCGCGCCGCCCGCCGCCGCTCATCGGGCGCGCGCGCGAATCTCGGGCAGCGCCTTGCGCAGGTAGTAGATCATCGACCAGATCGTCAACACCGCGGCGATCCAGATCAGCACCGTGCCCCACCAGCGTGTGTCGACGAGCCCGAACAGCGTGCCGTCGAAGAGCAGGAACGGGATCGCGATCATCTGCACGACCGTCTTCACCTTGCCGAGCATGTGTACCGCGACGCTGCGCGACGCGCCGATCTGCGCCATCCATTCGCGCAGCGCCGAGATCGCGATCTCGCGCCCGATGATCACGAGCGCGACCAGCGCATGCAGCCGCTGCTCGTGCACCAGCACCAGCAGCGCCGCGCAGACGAGGAACTTGTCGGCCACCGGGTCGAGGAAGGCGCCGAACGACGAGGTCATGTTCAGGCGCCGCGCGAGGTAGCCGTCGGCCCAGTCGGTCAGCGCAACGACGATGAACAGCACCGTCGCGATCAGGTTGCGCTGAGGCGGCGGGATGTCGATGTAGAACAGCCCGGCGATGAGCGGGATCGCGACGATGCGCGCCCAGGTCAGCAGGGTCGGCAGGTTGAAAAACATCCGGCGATTGTGCCGGCAATGCGGCGCTTCGCCGGATCGACTCATGTTGAGCCGGCTCCGCCGGTCAACTTGAACCCCCGCGGGGGCGGGCCGGGCGCAGCCCGGTCCTGGGGGCGCGCCTAAAGATCGAGGGTGCGTGGCTTGAACTTGCGGTCGTCGTTGAACAGGAAGCTCTCGGCGAACTTCCACGGCCTGGGCAGGCGCGAGACGTCGCCGAACGGCGCGGCGCGGCGCACCGCGTCGATCGCGATCTGCACCGTGTCCTGGGCCTGGCGCGGGTGGCGCAGCACCTCGATGCGGCGGATGCTGCCGTCGCCATTCAGCTCGATCTCGAGCACGGGAATCGCGAGCAGCGGATCGGGCGGCGTGCCGTCATAGACCAGCCCGGGGTTGGCCGCCACCATGCGGCGTGCAGCGCTCAGACGCAGCTCGTCCCAGCTGCGCGCGCTGCCGGCCGACGGCAACGCCACCGCCGGCGAACGAGCCGTCCCGACCGGCGCGGGTTGAGAACTCGGCATCGGCGACGCGCAGCCGGCCAGCCAGACGGCGCCGGCCAGGCCGGCGCGCCACCACATCGATTCAGTGCAACGCACGATAGATCTCCTCTGCGAGTTCCTTCGAGATCCCGTCGACGGTAGCGAGGTCTTCGACACTCGCGTGCCCGACGCCGCGCACGCCGCCGAAACGCTGCAGCAGCTTGGCGCGCTTGCGCGGACCGACACCCGGAATCTCCTCGAGCCGGCTGGCCCCGGTGCGCACGCTCGCACGCCGCGCGCGCATCCCCGTGATCGCGAAGCGATGGGCTTCGTCGCGGATCTGTGCCACCAGCATCAACGCCGCCGAGTCGCGCCCCAACGTTGCCTTCGCGCGGCCGTCGGCGAACACCAGTTCCTCCAGGCCGACCTTGCGGCCCTCGCCTTTCTCGACGCCGACGATCAGGCCGAGGTCGACGCCGAGCTCCTCGAAGACCCCGCGCGCGACACCGACCTGGCCGCGGCCGCCGTCGATCAGCACGAGGTCGGGCAAGCGCGCGGTGCCCGCGTTGCTCGCCTCGACCAGCTTGGCGTAGCGGCGCGTCAGCACCTGGCGCATCGCGGCGTAGTCGTCGCCGCCGGTGATGCCCTCGATGTTGTAGCGACGGTACTGGGCGCTTTGCATCTTGTGGTTCTCGAACACCACACAAGATGCCTGCGTCGCTTCGCCGGCAGTGTGGCTGATGTCGAAACACTCGATGCGAAAGGTGTCGAGCTCCTCGACTTCGAGGTCCAGCGCATCGACCAGCGCGCGTGTGCGCGCCTGCTGCGAGCCTTCCTCGGCCAGCAGCTGCGCGAGCTTGATCTCGGCACCTTTGATGCACATGTCCAACCATGCGCGACGCGCCTCGCGCGGCTGGTGCTGGGCCGTGACGCGGATGCCGCTCTGTGCCGACAGCGCCTCGATCAGCGTCTTGTCGACCGCGTGGCTCAACACGAGCAGTGGCGGCACCGGCGCGTCGAGGTAGTGCTGCCCGATGAAGGCCTCGAGCACCTGCACTTCGGGTGAGCGGCGCTCGGGGCCCTCCTCCTGGTCGTCGCCCCAGGCGGTCGCGTCGTCCACGTGTGCCGGGAAGTACGGCCGGTCGCCGAGGTGGCGGCCGCCGCGGACCATCGCGAGGTTGACGCAGGCGCGCCCGCCTTCGACACGCACCGCAAGGATGTCGGCGTCCTTGGTCGTCACGCCGCTGTTGTCCTCGACCGACTGCTGGTGCAGCACACGCGAGAGCGCGCCGAGCTGGTCGCGGATCTCGGCCGCCTGCTCGAACTGCAGCGCCTCGGCGCGCGCCATCATCTGCGCCTGCAGCAGGTCGATCACCTCCTGCTCGCCGCCCTCGAGGAAGCGCTGCGCGTGCTCGACGTCGCGCGCGTAGCTCTGCGCGTCGATCAGGTTCACGCACGGGCCCGAGCAGCGCCGGATCTGGTAGAGCAGGCACGGCCGGGTGCGGTTCGCGAACACGGTGTCTTCGCAGGTGCGCAGGCGGAACACCTTCTGCAGCAGCTGGATCGACTCCTTCACCGCCCATGCGCTCGGGTACGGGCCGAAGTAGCGGTGGCGCTGGTCGACCGCGCCACGGTAGTAGGCCACGCGCGGGAACTTCGCGGCCGGCGCGGCCTTGTCGGCACCGCCTCGCGGCGCCCCGGTGATCTTCAGGTACGGGTAGCTCTTGTCGTCCTTGAAGAGGATGTTGTAGCGCGGGACCAGCGTCTTGATCAGGTTGTTCTCAAGCAGAAGCGCCTCGGCCTCCGAGCGCACCACCGTCGTCTCGAGCCGCGCGATGCGCGCCACCATGTGGCCGATGCGCGTGCCGCCGTGGTTCTTGTGGAAGTAGCTCGAGACGCGCTTCTTCAGGTCGCGCGCCTTGCCGACGTAGAGCACCTGGCCGCGCGTGTCGAAGTAGCGGTAGACGCCGGGCAGCGCCGGCAATGCGGCCACCTCGTCGAGCAGCCGCGCGCGCGCCGCATCGGCGTCGGATGCGGCGTCGGTGGTGTCGGGGCGATCGTCCATGTCCCGAATTATCGAGCCGGATAATCGGCCGCGATGGCATGGGATCTCTTCTGCCGCGTGGTCGACAACTTCGGCGACATCGGTGTGTGCTGGCGTGTCGCCGCCGATCTCGCGGCGCGCGGCGAGCAGGTGCGCCTCGTCGTCGACGATGCGTCGGCGCTCGCCTGGATGGCGCCGGGCGGCGCGCCCGGCGTGCGTGTCGTGCCGTGGGCCGCGTCCGAATCGGAGCCCGAGGTCGCCGACGTCGTGATCGAAGCCTTCGGCTGCACGCTGCCCGACGTGTTCGTCGCGCGCATGACGGCGCACAAGCCGGTCTGGATCAACCTCGAGTACCTGAGCGCCGAGCCGTACGTCGAGCGCAGCCACCGGCTACCTTCGCCCATCTCGAGCGGGCCCGGCGCCGGCCTGGCCAAGTGGTTCTTCTACCCCGGCTTCACACCGGGCACCGGCGGGCTCCCGCGTGAGCCCGACCTCGTGCCGCGGCAGGCGCGCTTCGATGCCGCCGCATGGCTCGCACAGCGTGGGCTGGCCGCCGGTGCCGGCACGCGCATCGTGAGTCTGTTCTGCTATGCGAACGCGGCGCTGCCCGCGCTGCTGGACCAGCTCGCCGGACAGCCAACGCTGCTGCTCGCGACCGACGGACCGGCCGCCGAGCAGGTGGCACGCGAGCTCGGCCCGTCGCTCACACGCGGCGATCTGCGCGCGGCCTGCCTGCCGCTCATGAGCCAGCGCGACTACGACCACCTCTTGTGGGCGAGCGACCTGAATTTCGTGCGCGGCGAGGACTCCTGGGTGCGCGCGCAGTGGGCCGGGTGTCCGTTCGTCTGGCAGGCCTATCCGCAGTCCGACGGTGCCCACCATGCGAAGGTCGAGGCTTTCCTGGACCGCTTTCTTGCTCACGCCGAGCCCGAGATGGCCGCCCGGATCGGCCGCTTGTCGCGTGCCTGGAACGGCCGCGGCACGCTGCCCGCGCTGCCCGAACCCGCCCCTTGGGCGCGCCGGACACGCGCCTGGCGCGACACCTTGCTCACCCAGGCCGACCTCGTGACCCAGCTGCTCTCGTTCGTGGCCGGGAAGCGCTAGAATTGCAGGCTTTGCGCCACACGCCAACCGGCGCGCTACACGACGGAAGTCACCATGAAGATCGCACAGGAAATCCGCGCCGGCAACGTGATCATGCAGGGCAAGGACCCGATGGTCGTGCTCAAGACCGAATACAGCCGCGGCGGCCGCAACGCCGCGACGGTGCGCATGAAGCTCAAGAACCTGCTCAACAGCTCGGGCACCGAAGTCGTCTTCAAGGCCGACGACAAGATGGACCAGATCGTGCTCGACAAGAAGGAGTGCACCTACACCTACTTCGCCGATCCGATGTACGTGTTCATGGACGGCGAATACAACCAGTTCGAGGTCGAGGCCGAGAACATGGGCGACGCGATCCAGTACCTCGAGGACAACATGCCCGTCGAGGTGGTGTTCTACGACGGCAAGGCGATTTCGGTCGAACTGCCGACCACCGTCGTGCGCGAGGTGGCGACCGAACCCGCCGTCAAGGGCGACACCTCGGGCAAGGTGATGAAGCCCGCCAAGATTGCGACCGGCTTCGAGATCTCGGTGCCGCTGTTCGTCGAGAACGGCGACAAGATCGAAATCGACACCCGCACGCACGAGTACCGCAAGCGCGTTTGACGCTTACCGCCTATCGGCGGGACGGATGGCGGGCGCCTTCGGGCGCCCTTCTTTTTTATGGGCATGATCCTGGCCATGCCCTTCGACTTCGATGCCGCCGTCGTCGCCCCGTTTCGGATGCAGCCGGGGCTGCGGCGTGTCGCCGAAGGCAGCGCACCGCTGACGCTCAACCGGCCCGGTGACCGGACGCTCGCCGAGAAACTGCACGTGCTGCAGTCGTGGCCCGGCGATGCGCTCGTTGCCGCCGAGGGTTTCGATGCGCGCCCCGCCTTGAAGACATTGTGTGCGCGGGCCGCTGCGGATCATCCCGAGGCCTTCGTCCGGCACGGCGATGCCGACATCGAAGCCGTTGCGCTCGGCTGGCGCGTGCAAGACGGCGAGCCGGTCGGCGCCGGCCCGACCGAGATCGGCCGCTGCCTGGCCGCGCTGCCGCGCGCGTGGCGCCTCGCCGGCCTCTTGTGCCTCGCGTTCGGCGAAGACTTCGCGGTCATCGACGGCACAAGCGCGCACATTCCATGGATCGCAGCATGCCTGCCGTCGCACTGGGCTCCGGCGCGCAAGGTCGGCCGCCACTTCGCCGAGGTGCATGCGCCTGTCGCGGACAACCAGGTTCTGCTCGCCGCGGCCGAGCACCTCGCGCGCCTGGTGACCGGGGCCGAACGCTGGGAGCGCTTCGTCTGGACCGTCACGCCCACCGCCACGCTGCAGATGCACCCCGATCATCTCGAGCCAATGCCATGGCCCGCGCAGGCCGACGCGAACGGGCTCGCGGCGCAGGCCTTCTTCCGCACCGAGCACCAGACCTTCATCCCGATCCCGGACCGGCGCCAGGCGGTGTTCACGATCCACGTTGAGAGTCGGCCGCTCGCAGCGGCGATCGAGTCGCCCGAGCGTGCACGCCGGCTGCACGACGCGATCGCGAGCATGAGCCCGGTGGTGCTCGCCTACCGCGGCCTCGATGCAGCACGCGACCGGCTACTCGCGTGGCTGGCCGAGCGCGCCTCGGCCCGGCCGGCGTGAAGACCGAAACGATCACACCCGCGCAGGTCGTGCGCGATGCCGACGGCACGCCGGTCGCGCCGGCGTTCGGCGACGTCTACCATCCGCGCGGCGGCGCGCTCGTGCAGGCGCGCCACGTGTTCCTCGCCGGCAACGGCCTGCCGGCGCGCTGGGCGCAGCGCCGCCGCTTCGTGATCCTCGAGACCGGCTTCGGCCTCGGCAACAACTTCCTCGCGACCTGGGAGGCCTGGCGCACCGACCCGCAGCGCTGCGAGTCGCTGCATTTCGTCTCGATCGAGCGCCATCCGCCGCGGCGCGACGATCTGGTCGAGCTGCATCGCGACTCGCCGCTCGCGCCGCTCGCCGAGCAGCTCGCCGCCGCCTGGCCCGCGCTCACCTGCAACTTGCACCGCCTCGCATTCGACGACGCGCGCGTGCAGTTGCTGCTCGGGCTCGGCGAAGTGTCGGCCTGGCTGCCCGAGCTCGTCGCGCAGGTCGATGCGTTCTATCTCGACGGCTTCGCACCGGCGCACAACCCGGACATGTGGCAGCCGCGTCTGTTCAAGGCGCTCGCGCGTCTCGCCGCACCCGACGCGAGCGCGGCGACCTGGTCGGCAGCGCGCGTCGTGCGCGATGGCCTCGCGGCCGCGGGCTTCGAGGTCACGCGCGCACCCGGCGTCGGCGGCAAGCGCGACATCACGCTGGCGCGCTTCGCACCACGCTTCACGCCGCGGCGCGCGCCGGGGCGCACCGGTGCGCCGAGCGACACGCGGCGCGCCGTGGTCGTCGGCGGCGGCCTCGCCGGATGCGCGCTCGCGTGGGCGCTCGCCGAACGCGGCTGGCACACCCACGTGATCGATCGCCACGCGGAGCCGGCGAACGAGGCCTCGGGCAATCCGGCCGGACTCTTCCACGGCATCGTCAACGCACAGGACGGCGCGCACGCACGGCTGCATCGCGCCGCGGCGCTCGAAGCGCACCGCGCGGTGGCCGAGGCGATCGCTGCCCATCGCGTCGCGGGACGCACCGATGGTCTGATCCGCCTCGAGACAATGCCGGGCGGCGTGGCCACGATGCAGCGCATCGTCGCCACGCTCGGCCTGCCGCCGGACTACGTGCAGGCGCTCGATGCGCAGGCCGCGAGCGAGCGCGCCGGCATCGTGGTGCCGCATCCGGCGTGGTTCTTCCCCGGCGGCGGCTGGGTCGACCCACGCGGCCTCGCGCGTGCGTTCCTCGCACGCGCCGGCGCACGCTGCACATGGCGCGGCGGACACGGGGTGGCGCAGCTCGAATCGCTGCCGCGCGGCTGGCGCCTGACCGACGCTGCCGGCGGCACGATCGACGAGGCCGAGGTCGTCGTGCTCGCCAACGCCGCCGACAGTCTGCGCCTGCTCGGCGCGCCGCCGTGGCCGATCGAATCGGTGCGTGGCCAGATCAGCGGGCTCGACGCAACACAAGTGCGCTCGCTTCGTGTGCCGCCGCACCTGCCACACCTACCGATTGCCGGCGCCGGCTACCTGATTCCGCGCGACGACGAGTCGATCTGGTTCGGCGCGACCACGCAGGCCGGCGACGCCGATCCGTCCGTCCGTCTCGACGACCACCGTGCCAACCTCGTCCAGCTCGAAGCGCTGCTGGGCCGGCCGCTCGACGTGGACGTGCAGGCGCTGCATGGCCGCACCGCGTGGCGATGGACGAGCCGCGACCGCCTGCCCCTGATCGGTGCAGTGCCCGATCTGCATTCGGCGGCCGCCGACGCCACGCTGCGCCTCGATCAGGCGCGCTTCGTGCCGCGACAGGCGGGGCTCTTCGTGTTCTCCGCACTCGGCTCGCGCGGCATCACCTGGGCGGCGCTGGGCGCGCAGGTGCTCTCGGCGTGGATCAGCGGCGATCCGATTCCGCTGGAGGCCGACCTGCTCGATGCAGTCGACCCGGCGCGCTTTGTCGCGCGCGTGGCACGACGAACGGGTCAGCCCGCGGGCTGATCGGGCGCGCCGCCCTCGGACCTGGTTTCGGCGCCGTCGGCGGCGCCCTCGGCCGGCGCGTCGCCGCTGCCGGGGTTGGCCTTGCGATCGGCCTTCTCGCGTGCCTTCTCCTCTTTTTTCTTCTTCTTGGCCAGCTCGCGCTGGCGCTTCTCGAACGAGTAATTGGGTTTGGCCATGCGCCGTCCTTCCGCTGAACTTCAGATGCCGAGCTTCACAAGCCCGAGGTTACGCGTTTTTCGGCGCGCCAAGGCAAGCAGGTGTCAGAAATGCAGCGTGCGCACGCCCTGCGGTGTGCCGAGCAGGCACAGGCTCGCCCGATGGCGCGCGAAGATGCCCACCGTCACGACACCGGGCCACTGGTTGATCTCGGTTTCCATCGCGAGCGGATCGGTGATCGCGAGGCCGCGCACGTCGATGATCTGCGCGCCGTTGTCGGTCACGACCCCAGCGCGCAGCACCGGCTCGCCGCCGAGCGCACGCAGCCGCCGCGCGATCTGCGCCGCCGCCATCGGGATCACCTCGACCGGCAGCGGAAAGCGCCCGAGCGTCGCGACGAGCTTCGATTCGTCGGCGATGCAGACGAAGCGCTCGGCGATGTCGGCGACGATCTTCTCGCGCGTCAGCGCCGCGCCGCCGCCCTTGATCATGCAGCCGCGGTGATCGATCTCGTCGGCGCCGTCGATGTAGACGGGCAGGCGCTCGACCGCATTGCTGTCCAGCACCTCGATGCCTAGCGCACGCAGGCGCGCGCTGCTGCGCTCGCTGCTCGACACCGCGCCGGCGATGCGGTCCTTCATCGTGGCGAGCGCATCGATGAAGCGGTCCACCGTCGAGCCGGTGCCCACGCCGACGACGCTGCCGGGCACGACGTGCTCCAGTGCGGCGCGGCCGACGAGCGCCTTGAGTTCATCCTGGGTCATGGCAGCGAAAGCGTTTGCGACAATCACCCGATTATCCGAGACGCTTGCGCGCCGATTCGATGGCCCTCGTTCCCTACGCGCTGACCCGCCCTTTCCTGTTTGGCCTCGACCCCGAGCAGGCTCATGAACTGACGCTCGGCACACTCGCGCGTGTGCAGCGCACCCCGCTCGTCTGCACCATCGCGCAGCGCCGCGTCGACGACCCCGTCACCGTTGCCGGGCTGCGCTTCCCGAACCGGCTCGGGCTCGCCGCCGGGCTCGACAAAAACGGTCGCTGCGTCGACGCGTTCGGCGCGATGGGTTTCGGCTTCGTCGAGGTCGGCACGGTCACGCCGAAGGCGCAGCCGGGCAACCCGAAGCCGCGCATGTTCCGGCTGCCCGAAGCGCAGGCGCTGATCAACCGGCTCGGCTTCAACAACGACGGGCTGGACAGCTTCATCGCGAACGTGCAGCGCGCGCGCTTCCGGCGCGACGGCGGCATCCTCGGGTTGAACATCGGCAAGAACGCCGCGACGCCGATCGAACGAGCGGTCGACGATTACCTGCTGTGTCTCGACGGCGTCTATCCGCATGCGGACTACGTGACGGTCAACATCTCGAGCCCGAACACCAAGGATCTGCGCAGCCTGCAAAGCGACGACGCGCTCGATGCGCTGCTCGGGGCGCTGCAGGAACGCCGCGCCGCGCTGACCGCGCAGCATGGCCGGCCCGTGCCGCTGTTCGTCAAGATCGCGCCGGACCTCGACGAAACCCAGGTCGGCGCAGTCGCCGCAACGCTGAAGAAGAACCGCATCGACGGTGTGATCGCGACCAACACGACGATCGCGCGCGACGCCGTGAAGGGCCTGCCGCATGCCGAGGAGACCGGCGGCCTGTCGGGGCAGCCGGTGTTCGAGGCGAGCAACCGCGTGATCGCGAAGCTGCGGGCCGCGCTCGGCGCCGGTTACCCGATCGTCGGCGTGGGTGGCGTGATGAGCGGCGCCGATGCGTGCGCGAAGCTCGCCGCCGGCGCGGACCTGGTGCAGATCTACACCGGCTTCATCTACCGCGGGCCGCCGCTGATCACCGAAGCGGCCGGCGCAATGAAGCAGCGGCGCTGAGGCCGCGCGCTTACTGCAGCGGCACGCCGGTCTTGGCCTGAAGTTCCTCGCGCGTCACGCCCGGCGCGATCTCGACGACTTTCAGTCCGGCCGGCGTCACGTCGATCACCGCGAGGTCGGTGATGATGCGGTTGATGACAGCCACGCCGGTGAGCGGCAAGGTGCACTTCGGCAGGATCTTCAGGTCGATCGTGCCGTCCTTCTTCTTTGCGACGTGCTCCATCAGCACGATGCAGCGCGGCACGCCGGCCACCAGGTCCATCGCCCCGCCCATGCCCTTGACCATCTTGCCGGGGATCATCCAGTTCGCCAGGTCGCCCTTTTCGCTGACCTGCATCGCGCCGAGGATGCTGAGGTTGATCTTGCCGCCGCGGATCATGGCAAAGCTGTCGTGGCTGCCGAAGATGCTGCTGCCGGGAATCGTCGTGACCGTCTGCTTGCCGGCGTTGATCAGGTCGGCGTCGATCTCGTCCTCGGTCGGGAACGGGCCGATGCCGAGCATGCCGTTCTCGCTCTGCAGCCAGACCTCGATGTCCTTGGGCACGAAGTTCGCCACCAGCGTCGGGATGCCGATCCCGAGGTTGACGTAAAAGCCGTCCTGCAGTTCCTGCGCCGCCTTCGCGGCCATCTGATCTTGAGTCCAGGGCATGTGGGGCTCCTCAGGCGGGACGGGTGGTCTTCTTCTCGATGCGCTTCTCGGGATGCGCATTGAGAACGATGCGGTGCACGTAGATGCCGGCCAGGTGGACCGCATCGGGGTCGATGCTGCCGGTCTCGACGATCTCCTCGACCTCGACGATCGTGGTCTTGCCCGCCATCGCACACGCCGGGTTGAAGTTGCGCGCGGTGCGGCGGAACACGAGGTTGCCGCTCTTGTCGGCCTTCCACGCCTTGACGAGTGCGACGTCGGGGTTGAGCGACCGCTCCATCACGTAGACGTGGCCGTCGAACTCACGTGTCTCCTTGCCTTCGGCGACCATCGTGCCGACGCCGGTGCGCGTGAAGAAGGCCGGGATGCCGGCGCCGCCGGCGCGCAGCTTCTCGGCGAGCGTGCCCTGCGGCGTGAACTCGAGCTCGAGCTCGCCGGCCAGGTACTGGCGCTCGAACTCCTTGTTCTCGCCGACGTAGCTCGAGAT
>Ga0075366_10000122_pt1 | contig 32264 bp, 27 predicted proteins | sample EndMethybrTD3031_FD_72351 | JGI IMG/M metagenome (GOLD analysis project Ga0075366, IMG submission 72351) | Populus endosphere microbial communities from Tennessee, USA - Endosphere MetaG P. TD hybrid TD303-1 | ecosystem: Host-associated > Plants > Roots > Endosphere | place: USA: Tennessee...
GCTCGACGGCGTGAAGGAACGCGCTGCAGGACTTGTCGAGACCGTGCACCCCCAGCCGCTGGGCCTCGCGGCGCTGACGCGTCTTTTGCGAGCACTGCTGGAAGACGGTATACCGATCGGACATCCGCTGCCGATCCTCGCCAGCCTCAGTCAGGCAGTGCAGCTGACGCTCGAGCACGACCGGCTGGTCGAGCTGCTTCGCGCCGACCTTGGCTCGCTGATTGTCGGGCGCATTTGCGCGCCGAATCAGCGACTGCCAGTGGTTACGCTCGACGCCGCGCTCGAAGGCATGATTGTCCAGGGGCTGCATGATCCGTCGACCGGGCAGCCCGTGATCGAGCCCGACCTTGCCCGTTCGATCGGCGAGCGGATTTCGGCAATAATCGAAGCGAGGGGGCCGAACGCGCCTCCAATTGCGCTGATTGTCCAGCCGCGCGCGCGCCGGGCGCTTGCCGCGCTGCTGCGCCTGCGCGCGCCTTCGTGCCTCGTCCTGTCAATTTCCGAACTGCCGCAAGCTCAGCCGATCGAGGTGATCGATGTGGTCGGCGGCGAACCGCCACCTGGCCCGGCGCTGCCCGCACCCGGTCATTCTCCAACTGCCAAGTCCTTAAATGAAAGCCTTGCCGCATGATCCATGATCACAAGAGCCTTGCTGCCGCTGCCTATCAGGGCGACATTTCCAGCCGCGTGCGACGTTTCCTGCCGATGGTTCGCAGGCTTGCCTGGCATGTCCACGGCGCGGGTCGTCCCGGCATCGAACTGGAAGATCTGATGCAGGCCGGCCTTGTCGCGCTGACGGAAGCGGCCCAGCGCCATGCCGGGCCGGGCGAGGACGGCTTTGCCGCTTATGCCAAGCTGCGCGTGCGCGGGGCGATGGTCGATCTGATCCGCCGCAATGTGCCGCTCTCGCGCGGGGCGACCGTGCGCCGTCGGCAATTGCGCGAGGCGGAGGACGCGCTGCGTGGCACGCTGGGCCGTGCGCCTGGCGAGGCGGAACTGGCCGAGGCAATGGGCATCGACCTTCTGGAACTGGCCGCACTGCGCGGATCGAGCGAACCGCTGCGCTTCGAATCGATCGATGATGCCTATTCCGACAGCGACATGGCCTTTGCCGATGACAGGCCGGACAGCTTTGCCCTGCTTGCCGACGAGGAATTGCGCGAGACAGTGACAGCGGCGGTGGCGGCGCTGCCCGAGCGCCTGCAGCTGATCGTGCAGCTCTATTTCGTCGAGGAGCTCAATCTTTCGGAAATCGCCGAAGTGCTCTCGGTCAGCGTGCCGCGCGTTCACCAGCTGAAAGCCCAGGCGCTCGACAAACTCAAGGCAGGGCTGCTCGGAGCGGCGGAATTGCTCTGACGCCCTGCTGAGCGATGAAAAAAGGCGGGGGAACCCATGAGTTCCCGCCGCCATAGTAGGGGAGAAGCCCTCTTGTTGTCCGAAGCAAGCGGGATTTCCTTGACGGGAATCAAAATGCCGAAATCTTTTCGCGTCCTTATTTCGCCGCGCGATCAATCAGGGCGGCGGGCGTCAGGAGCTGCTGCAACTGCTCATTCGCGCCGCGCCCCTCCGGATACCACAAGTAGAGCGGCACGCCGGCAGCGCCCTGCGCCGTCAGAAAGCGAGTGATGGCCGGATCGCGCCGCGTCCAGTCGCCCACCAGCACAGTCACGCCCGCTTTGGCAAAGGCTTCGCGCACATCCTCGCGCTCGATCGCCACGCGCTCGTTGACTTTGCAGGTCAGGCACCAGTCGGCCGTGAAATAGAGGAAGACCGGCTTGCCCGAGGCGCGGGCCTGGGCGAGTGCGCTTTCCGAAAATGGCTTTGCACCCAGAATTCCCTGCTCGGGCGGGGCCGGTGTGCGCTGCACAAAAGGTGTAACGGCCAGCCCAGCTGCTGTCAGTGCGGCAAGCATCAGCAGCGCCGGCTTGCTGGCCGCCAGACCGCGCCGCTGGCGCTTGCCAGTAATGACGAGCAGCGCGGCAATGGCTGCGGCGATGGCAAGCCACAGGGCTGCGAATGGCGCGCCGCCCAGGCGCCAGCACAGCCACAGCAGTGCGAGCCCAGTCAGCCCCATGGGCAGTGCCATCCAGCGCCGGAAGCTCGTCATCCACGCGCCGGGACGGGGCAGGCGCGCCCGCAAGCCCGGCACGAAAGCGATGGCGAGGAAGGGAAGGGAAATGCCCAGCCCCAGCGTGGCAAACAGCGCCAGCCCCTGGGCCGCAGGCAGCAGCAGCGCGGCGCCCATCGCGGCGGCCATGAAAGGCCCGGTGCAGGGCGTGGCGACAAAGGCGGCGAGCAGGCCAGTGGCAAATGCGCCTTGCGCCGAGCCTGCCCGCACGAAGCCGGGCACGGCAAATTCAAACGCGCCGAGGAAATTGGCTGTCAGCGCCGTGGCCAGCACCAGCAGCACGGCGACAACGCCCGGCTCCTGCAGCTGAAACGCCCAGCCCACTTGCTGACCCGCCCCGCGCAGCGCCAGCAGCATCGCGCCCAGCGCAACGCAGGCAGTCATGACCCCGGCCGTATAGGCCAGCCCTTCGCGCCGGGCATCAGCCTCGCTTTCCCCGGCGCGGGCAAGGCTGAGCGCCTTGAGGCTGAGGATCGGGAAGACGCAAGGCATGATGTTGAGCAGCAATCCGCCTGCCAGCGCGGCCAGCAGCAGCATCGCCAGGCCGCTGCCACTGCCGGATTCCGTCTCCAGCGGCGCGCCGGCTGGCGGCACCGCACCGGGCTCGGCCGCGATCGTCAGACCATCACCCTGGCCACTGGCCAGACGGAGCACGCCGGTAAGCGCAGTCGGACTGGCCGGAGCGAATTTCGCGCGGGGAATTTCCACCACCAGCGTGTCGCCCACCCTGCTGAAGGCTTGCGGGCTGGCGTAGTCGACCACTTTGTCCTCGCCGATGAACACGTGCGGACCGCGAAGCGCCACGCTGGCGGGAAGGGGGATCGCCATGCGCAATTGCCGCGCATCGAGCGTGAATTTCGCTGGCGCGCCCAGCGGCGGGGGCAAGTGCTGGCGCCACAGGTCGAAGCGGGCGTCACGCGCCGAGGCGCCACCCGGCGCGACGGTAACTGTTGCCGCCAGCGAGGCGCGTTCGGGCACGCAGATCTTGTCGGTGCAAGCGAGCCATTGCGCTTCCAGGGCGATGGGCAAAGTCGCTCCCGCCACCGCGTCGCGTGAGATCTTGAGCGGTACGATAACGACGTATTCGCTGGCATAGACATGGTTCATCAGGCCCTGGATCAGCAGGGTCTGCGGCACTGGATAAAGCGGCTTTCCGGGGACTGTGCCGTAGGGAACTTTCCAGTCCAATTGCATGCCGAGGCCAGCATCGCCGGGATTGGACCAATAGCCATGCCAGCCGGGCGCGGGCCTCATGATAATGGCCAGATCAATTGTTTCGCCGGGCGTAGCCGCGCGTTCCACCGCCAGCGACGCGGAAATATTGGTCGGCGCGGCATGCGCAGGCAATGCCAGCATCGCGGCAGCGCATTGCAAAGCGATCCGCAATATAAATGCCACGATGGCGCGATAGAGCATCCGGTGTGCTTTCCCGTCGCCGTTCGGCTTGCGCAAACCGCGTCGTCCGGCCATCAGGGCTTTGGCGAAGTCAGCGCCGGAATTCAAGGAGCCTCCCCATGCATCTGCCCAGGGCCGCCATGCTTTTGGCCGGGGTTCTCGCTGCCGCAGCGCCCCTGCTGCAGGCAGGCGCGAAAGACGCCGCTCCGGCGGCCACCGCTGCGACTGCCCCGCCGCGCCTGATCGTCGCGATCTCGGTGGATCAGTTTTCCGCAGACCTCTTCGCCCGCTATCGCCGCCATTTCTCGCAAGGACTGGCGCGGCTGCAGGACGGCGCGGTTTTCCCGTCGGGCTATCAGTCCCACGCCGCGACTGAAACCTGCCCCGGCCATTCGACCATCCTGACTGGCGTGCGCCCCGCCCGCAGCGGAATTATCGCCAACGAATGGACCGACCAGTCGATCGCGCGGGCGGACAAGCGGGTTTACTGCGCGGAAGACGAAACCAATCCCGCCAGCTCGCCCGACCGGCCCGTGGTGTCTGCCCGGCATCTCAATGCCCGCACTTTGGGCGACCGGCTGAAGGCGCGTGACCCGGCCGGCCGGAATGTCGCCGTATCCTATAAGGATCGCACGGTGGTGATGATGGGCGGCCATACGATTGACGCAGGATACTGGTGGCGGCCCGGCGGCTTTGTCAGTTTCGAAGGCGTTCCAGTCGGCCCCGCTGCGCAAGCGGCAAACCGCACGGCCAATGCCCTGATAGCCAAAGGCGCGCCTGCCATGGCGGTGCCCTCGTGGTGCGCGGGAATGAGCCGCGCCGTCGATGCGGGCGGGACGAGTGTTGGCGAGGGGCGCTTTCTTCTTGAACGCGGAAAAGCGGCGGGATTCACAATTTCGCCGCGCGTTGATGCAGCCGTTGCCAATCTTGCTGTCGCGCTGGTCGACGAGCAGCAGCTCGGCCGTGACGGGGCGACTGACGTGCTCTCGGTCGGCTTGTCGGCGACAGACACCATCGGCCACACGTTCGGCCCGGGCGGCCTTGAGATGTGTATCCAGATGGCCGAGCTTGATAAAACCATCGGCCGACTGCTCGCCGCGCTCGATGCGCGCAGGCTCGATTATATGGTTGTGCTCACAGCCGATCACGGCGGCTTCGATGTCATCGAGCGCCAGCGGCAGCAGGCCTATCCCCGCGCGGTGCGGGGAGACAGCACCCTTACGGCCGAGGAACTGGGCAAGTACGCCACGCAGATGACGGGCATCACCGCGCCGTCCGGCCGTCTGGTCTATGGCGACGGCATGTTTGGCGATCGCTATATATCGCGGCAGATAACCGGGGCGGAGCGTGCGAAGGTTTCCGAGGCGCTCGTCGCCCGGCTCAAGTCGCACCCCCAGGTTGCCGGCGTGTTCACCGCGCGCGAGCTGGCGGCGACACCATTGCCGTCAGGCTCACCGCAGGACTGGTCGCTGAAAGACCGCGCCCGCGCCTCTTTCGATCCGCAGCGCTCAGGCGACCTCGTCGTGCTGCTCGATCGCGGCGTCATGCCGATTGCGGCAGGCAGCCGAGGCTATGTGTCGACCCATGGCAGCCCGTGGGATTACGACCGGCGCGTGCCGATCCTGTTCTGGCGGCGGGGCATGACGGGATTTGAGCAGCCGGCGCCAATCGAGACAGTCGATATTGCGCCGACGCTGGCCGCTTTGCTGCGGCTCGACACCACGGATGGCGATTTTGATGGCCGCTGCCTCGATCTCGATGGCGGGCCTGTCAACAGCTGCGAGGTACAGCCATGAGCGACATCATCAGCGACAGGCGCGATCTTGTCATAATAGGCGGTGGGCTGGTCGGCATGACGCTGGCGCTGGCCGCGGCAAAGTCAGGCATTACCAGCCACGTTGTCGACCGCGCGGATCCGGCCGACCTCACGGCGGAAGGCACGGACGGCCGCGCCTCGGCCATTTCCACCGCCAGCTGGAATTTGCTCAGCAACATTGGCCTGGGCGAACAGCTGGAGCCACTGGGGTGCCCGATTGAAGCTATTGCCGTGACCGAAGGCGGAAAATCGGGCCGGATCGATTTCCGCCCCGGGCCGGAGGAAGGCTCGCTCGGCCGCATGTTCGCCAACCGCGATCTTCGTCTCGCCCTATTCGAAGCCGCGCGCGGCGAGCCTGCGATTGCCTGGCATACCAGCGCCGAAGTTACCTCCCGTGAGCGCGGACCGCACGGGGTTGCGGTCACGCTGGCGGATGGCCAGATGTTGCCGGGAAACCTGCTGGTCGCTGCCGAAGGGCGCCAGTCGCCCACGCGCGACGAGGCGGGCTTCACAATGGCGCGCTGGGAATACAGCCACCGTGCGCAAGTCACTGCGCTGTATCACGAAAAGCCGCACGCCAATGTCGCATGGGAGATATTCTACCCCGCCGGGCCTTTTGCATTGCTGCCTCTGCTCGATACGGCCGATGGGCGGCATCGCTCGGCGCTGGTCTGGACCGTGGCGGAAAAGGATGCGGCAGGCTGGACTGGCCTGTCCGACCGTGGCTTTCTTGCCGAAGTCCAGTCGCGCGTTGCCGACATCCTGGGCACAGTCGAACTCGCTGCGCCGCGCATGTCCTATCCGCTCAATTTCCATCATTCGGGCCGGGTCGTCACGGACCGTCTGGCGGTGATCGGCGATGCGGCGCACGGAATGCACCCGATTGCCGGGCAGGGCCTCAATCTCGGCCTGCGCGATGTCGGCGCGCTGGTGGAAGTGATGGTGGAAGGCATGCGCCTCGGCCTCGAACCGGGCGACGCGCAAGTTCTCGCGCGTTACGAACGCTGGCGCAGCCTGGATAGTTTCTCGGTCATGGCGGCCACGGACTCTATCACCCGCCTGTTCGGCATTCCCGGGCGGCTGCCGTCAATGGCGCGCCGGATGGGGATGGGGGCGGTCCAGCGAATCCCGGCACTCAAGCGGTTCTTCATGAACGAGGCCCGCGGAGTTTCGGGCAACCTGCCAGCCTTGCTGCGGGCCTGACGTCAGGTCGCCGGATCGGCGAAAGGGCTGGGCTGGTCGACGCGCGCACCTGAGGCATCCTTGAGGCGGTTGGTGTCGAGCAGCGCGGTCGTCTCGACAAGGTCGAGTGCGCGCTGAACGGCGTCAAAGCGGCGCGCCGCCGCCGTCCATTCACTGGAGGCCGAAGCACCCGGCATGCGGCCGATCTCGTTAATAGCCTCATCGACCTTGCCAGAGGCCAGCAACAGCTTGGCACGGGCGAGACGGTCTTCTGGCCGGGTCGATCCAGTCGACTGGTGGCGGATGATGAAAAGCTGGGAAACCTCGTGTTTCAGCCAGCCCCATCTGTCATCAGCCGGCGGCTCCCCCGAAAGGCGCGGGGCAAGTTTCTCCAGTTCGGCATAGAGGCTGTCGAGTGTAACGGGCGCCGATGAAGCATCGATCAGCGTCTTGACCGCATTTGGCTGGGCATCGGCAAAACGCAGGCGAAGCTGATCTTCGAGGAAACCAAGCTGCGCCCCGCGATCGAGCGCGCGGCGGGCAGCGAAGGCAATCAACAGGCCCTCGGCACGGGCTGCATTGCCCGATGCAGCCTTGGCCTGCAGGTCGAGCCGCGCGAGGCGCTCTTCCATAATGGCGATCCGGGTGTCGAGCCCCGATGCGGCAAATTGCGCGGCCTGTTCCTGCGCTGTGGGGTTTGCGGCCTGGACGGCAGCAGTTGTGCTCACGGGGGCTGGCGCAGGCGGCGCCATCTCAGGCCTGGGCGACTGGAGCGGCAGGCCGGCCAGACTGCGCATGTGGCGCTGCATCGCAGGGATTTGCCATGCGGCCGCGACAAGCCCGGCTGCGATGAGCAACAGCAGCACCAGAGCCAGCAGCAATCTGCGCCCTGTCCCGCGCGGGGTCGGTGCTGGTCTCTCGATGGTTTCGTCCAGTGTCAAAGCCGGTTTCTCACGCGGTTGGCCTGAAATTGTTCTGGCACATCTGCCCGGCCAAGGCCAGCAGTGCCTGATCGTCGGGCTGGGCCGCGCAGGCGACTGCCGCCCAATTCGGACCCACGGCTGCCGCGATGCGCGGACCGAGCGCTGCCAAACCAATACCCGAGCGAGCAATGCCCAGCCGGGCGCATTCTCCGGCAAAATGCGCTGCCGCCTCGCGCGAATGGAGCAGCACGACACCGCCCTGGCCAAGCCGCGCGGCAAGCCCGGCCGGCATGTCCAATGGCTCGCTTGCATAAACTTCCCGCTCGGCCATCGTCACGCCGGAAGGCAGGTCTAGGTGAACTCGTTCGCGGCCCGCCAGCCGCAGCAGGCGGCGATGCTCAGGCTTGAGGCCGCCCAGCATGCTCTGCAGGCCTCCCGAACCCGTGGCGGCGATGGCAAACCCTTGGTCGCGCGCTGCCTGCGCGGTCGTCTCTCCCACGGCATAGCAGCACTTGCCGCGATAGAGACGGAGAGCCTCCCCCCCATGGCGCAGAGCATTTGCGCTTCCGATAAGCAATGCATCGACAGACTCTGCGGGAACTGGTTCCCAAGCCAGCGGTCGGACAGCGAACAGCGGAAACCCGTATGCGTCCAGTCCCATCTTGCCTGCGGCGGCAACTGTCGCGCTGCAGCCCGGCTCTGGCCGAATGACGTAAAGTGGCAGCATCAGGCCGTGGCAGGCCCGTCGAAGTGGGCGGTAATCTCAGGTACGGCGCGCGCCAGCAAGTCACGCGCAAGACCGTATGGGCCTGTACTGTCACCCGCGGCAAAGCGCGCTTCGCCGTCACAGCGAAAGGCGCCGTCGGGGCTGAACAAGGCGGCGCGCAGCACCAGCATGCCGCCTTCGTGGCGCGTCAGTGCGGCAATCGGGCTGTGGCAATTGCCGCCCAGCGCCGACAGCAGAGCCCGCTCGGCTTCCACCGCAGCGCGGCTTTCGGCATGGTCGATCGCGGCAAGCGCCTCGCGCATGGCATCATCGTCGGCGCGGCATTCGATGAGGATCGCGCCTTGCCCTGGTGCAGGCAGCCATTCCTCGGCATCGAGGGCATGGCCGGTTTCGCCCTGTCCCAGCCGGTTGAGCCCCGCTGCGGCGAGCAAGGTCGCATCGGCTTCTCCTGCAGCCAGCTTGGCCAGCCGGGTCGCGACATTGCCGCGATAGGGCACGATCCGGCAGTCCGGCCGCTTGTTGAGCAATTGCGCGGCGCGGCGCGGGGCGCTGGTTCCCACGCGGGCACCATGGGGCAGGGCGGCAATGGATGCAGCTCCGATCAGCACGTCGCCCACGTTCTCGCGCGGCAGCACGGCGGCAATGGCGATTTCCGCCGGTCGCAGCGTCTCGACATCCTTGGCTGAATGGACTGCGAAGTCGATCTCGCCCGCCAGCAGCCAGGCGTCGAGCTCCTTGGTCCACAGCGCCTTGCCGCCGATGTCTGCCAGCGGCCGGTCCAGCACTTTGTCCCCGCTGGCGGTGACTGGAACAAGCGCAACGGCCTCCCCGGCAAGGCCATGCGCCGCAATCAGCCGCGCGCGGGCTTCCTCGGCCTGGGCAATCGCAAGCGGGGATCGGCGCGTTCCGAGGCGCCAGACGGTTGAGGACGTGAGTGCGGGCATGGGAAGATCAGACATGGCCCGCTTGTGCTAGTCGGCAATCTCTATAAGTGAAAGATGGGATGGAGATTGTTCTCGGCATAGAGAGCTCGTGCGACGAGACGGCGGCGGCGCTGGTCACCGGTGAGCGCGTGATTCTTGCGCAGCGCATTGCCTCGCAGGATGAGGCGCACCGGCCTTATGGCGGGGTTGTCCCCGAAATCGCCGCCCGCGCGCATGTCGAGCGGCTGACGCCGTTGATCGGCGAGGTGCTTGAACAGGCTGGGATGCAGCTCGGCGATGTGGATGCCATTGCCGCCACGGCAGGTCCCGGCCTGATTGGCGGCGTCATGGTCGGGCTGGTGACGGCCAAGGCGCTCGCCATGGCGTCCGACAAGCCGCTGATTGCAGTCAACCATTTGGAAGGCCACGCGCTTTCGCCGCGCCTTGCCGATGCATCGCTGGAATTTCCCTACCTTTTGCTGCTGGTCTCTGGCGGGCACTGCCAGTTGCTGGTGGTCGAAGGGGCAGGCCGCTATCGCCGCCTTGCCACGACAATTGACGATGCGCTGGGCGAGGCATTTGACAAGAGCGCCAAGATCCTCGGGCTAGGCTATCCGGGCGGACCGGCGCTCGAACGGCTTGCGGCGCAGGGCAATGCGAAAGCCGTGCCGCTGCCGCGTCCGCTGCTGGGCAGCGCGGAGCCGCATTTCTCCTTCGCGGGGCTGAAAAGCGCAGTGATGCGTGCGAAGCAGGCAGGTGGCCAAGCCGACGCGGATATTGCCGCGGCTTTCCAACAAGCTGCGATCGACTGCGTGATTGACCGGACGACACGCGCGCTCGCCGCCGCCGGGCCTGTCACGGCGCTGGTGACAGCGGGCGGAGTGGCAGCAAACACGGCAGTGCGCGGGGCACTGGAAGCTCTGGCAAGCGACCGGGGCCTGCCTTTCATTGCGCCGCCGCTCGCCTTGTGCACGGACAATGCCGCGATGATCGCTTGGGCGGGGATTGAGCAATTGCGCGCCGGGCACAGCGATCCGCTCGACGTTTCGGCGCGTCCGCGCTGGCCGCTGGACGAAAGCGCAGAGGCCGTGCGCGGAGCGGGAGTGAAAGCTTGAGCGCGGAACCGCAGATCGGTGTGATTGGCGCAGGCGCATGGGGCACTGCGCTGGCGCAGGCGCTCGCCAGCGATGGCAGTGCAGTGACGCTGTGGGCGCGCGAGGCCGAACTGGTTGCGGAAATCAATGGTCAGCGGACCAACAGCCTGTTTCTGCCATCGGCGCGGCTGGCCGATTCCATCCGGGCCACCGGCGATATCGCTGACCTCGCCAGCCTGCCAGTGCTGCTGGCCGTGGTCCCGGCGCAGTTTCTGGGTTCGGTCCTGGGGCAACTGCCTGGAGGAACGCGCGATCTGGTGCTGTGCGCCAAAGGGATCGAGGCAGGAACCGCGCGGCTGATGAGCGATGTCGCGGCAGCGATTGCCCCGGCATCGAGCCTGGCCGTCCTGTCCGGGCCCACGTTTGCCCATGAAGTCGCCGCCGGACTGCCGACGGCTGTGACGCTGGCCTGCGGCGGCGGCGATGCGCAGTGGCAGCGGCTGGCACCACTTATCGCCCGCTCTGCGTTGCGACCGTATTATTCCGACGACGTGATTGGCGCGGAAGTGGGCGGCGCGGTCAAGAACGTACTCGCGATAGCTTGCGGCGTGGTCGAGGGTCTGGGGCTGGGCCAGAACGCGCGCGCTGCGCTGATCGCGCGCGGCTATGCCGAAATGCTGCGCTTTGGCCTCGCGCTGGGTGCGCGGGCGGATACATTGTCCGGCCTGTGCGGTCTGGGCGATCTGGTGCTGACGTGTTCGTCCACATCAAGCCGCAATTTCTCGCTGGGCAAGGCCCTGGGCGAGGGCATGAGCGCGGCCGAGGCGCTGTCAGGCAAGAACAGCGTGGCAGAAGGCGCGGCAACGGCGCCGGTCCTGGACGAATTGGCGGCAATGCGCGGCATCGACATGCCGATTGTAGCGGCGGTCTGCCGTCTGCTCTCGGGTGGCGCGCCGGCCGGTGTCGTGGTGTCGGACCTGCTTTCGCGGCCGCTGAAAGCGGAACAGGCCCGCGACCCAGGTGCGCCTGCGTGAGCGAAGCCAGTTCCAGCTCGCGCGATGATATCGCTGCGCTTGCCAAAGGCGGGCGGACCAATCTGTTGGGCTTCCCGCTGCGTTTGATGGCGCGCATTCCATTCCTGTTCATTGCCGGGCGGCTCTATGGGGCGGAGGCCCTCGGGCGGCTCGCCTCCGCGCTGGTGCTTATCGAATTCGTTGCCTTGCTGAGTTCCGTGGGGCTCAAGCGCGGGCTGGCGCGGCGTCTGACCGAAGAGGCGGAACACCCCGCCAATGCGGTCGCCGATGCAATGGTGATCTGCATCACGGTCGGCATAGTCATGGCCTGCGTTCTGTTCTTTTTTCCCGCTCCAATGTTCCCCAGCGGCCAGTTCTCGCGCTACGATCTGCTGCTGCCGCTATCGATTTTGCCGCTGACGATGACGGACATCGCGCTGGCGGCACTGGCTTATCGCTTCGATGTCGGCACAACAGTGCGGGCGCGCTCGGTCGTCGAGCCGTGGACACTCTCAATCGCTGCCGGGGCGCTTTGGTTCGTGGTGCCTGAAGGCGGACTGGCGCTGGCGTTCATTTCTTCTTGTCTCACGGCGGCGGCTGTCGCCTTGGCGGCACTGGTGCGGTCCTACGGTTTGCCAGTCGAATGGCGGCCGCACCCGTTGCATCTGCTCGCCCTGGCACGGGCTAATGTGCCGCTGTCAGTCGCCGAAGGTATCGAATGGTTCTCGCGGCGGCTGGACATCGCCATCCTCGGGATTTTCGCCACGCCGACTGCCGTAGGTGTCTATTATGTAGCCCAACAGGTCGCCAGCCTGCCGCAAAAACTCAAGACCAGTTTCGAGCCGATCCTCGGACCCGTGATCACGCGCAGCCTGAAGGACGGGGATTACAAGGCCATTGCCCATCAGGTTTGCCAGGTCGGGTTCTGGATCACTGCCGCGCAGGCAGGCATTGCGCTGGCGCTTGGCATTCCGGGCGAAGGCGTGATGGGCCTTGTCGGCCCCGCATTCGTCGGCGGCACGGGCGCGCTCGCTTTCCTGCTCGCTGCCGAAGTGGTTGCGGCAACCGCGGTGGTCAGCGAAGCCGCACTGGTCTATGTCGCGCGCTTCCAGAACCTGGTGATTTCAGCGGCGACAATCTCGCTGCAGGCCGTGTTGACGGTCGGCGGCATCCTGCTGGTAGATCATTACGCGCTGGGCGATCTCTACCGAGCGGCGGCGGCCGCACTGGCGCTGATGCTGTCGCTGGCCGTGGCTTCCTTCGCCAAGAGCCGGCTGTTGTCACGCAAACTGGGCGAACCGATCAACAACTGGCGCTGGGGTCTGATATGGGCCGCCGCGCCCGCCGTGGTGGTGGGCTGGGCGGCAACGCAATACCTGCCGGAATGGGCGGAGCTTGCCTTTGGCCTGCCGGCGATTCTCGCGGTCTATTGCTGGACCATCTGGCACAAGGGCTTCGGCCCGGAGGACCGGGTGCTGTTCCGCAGGCAGGGGCGCGGCGAGGCGTCCTGAGGCAGCCTGCGATCAGGCAGTTACGTCGGCCACTGCTGCAATGAACTGGTCGATATTGCCCGTGGTCAGCCCGGCGACATTGATCCGGCCTGACGCGGCAAAATAGACGCCGTGCTTCTCGCGCATCGCCTGCACTTGTTCGGGCGTGAAGGGAATGATCGAGAACAGGCCATTCTGTACGCCGATCGGCGTCAGGTCGACCCCCCCGACTTTGCCTGCCGCCGCCAGCTTGTCGCGCACCTGGCGCATGCGGCTGCGCATCTGGTCAAGCTCCTCGAGCCACTGCGCGGTAAGCGCGGGATCTTCGAGCACGATCCGGGCGGCAGCAGCGCCGTGATCGGGCGGCTGCGACCAGTTGGCGCGGGCGAGCGCATGGCCATTCGACATTGCGGCCTTGAGCTGACCGGGCTCGGCCATCATCACGTAAAGCGCGCCGGTGCGGTCACGATAGAGGCCGAAGTTCTTGTCGCAGCTGTAGGCAACGATCGCTTCCGGAACGGCGGCCAGCACGCGGCGTACGCCATAGGCATCTTCCTCCATGCCCGCGCCGAGACCCTGATAGGCGAGGTCAAGCAGAGGCAGCAGCTTCCTGGCTGCCAGCAACCCGGCGATCTCGTCCCAGTCGGCATTCGAATAGTCGATGCCCGTGGGGTTGTGGCAGCAGCCGTGCAGCAGGAAGCAATCGCCCTCTTGCGCTTCGGCAATCGCGGCGCGCAGTGCGTCCATGTTTGCCGTGCCGTCTGCTGCGGCGTGGCTGAAGTTCTTCATCGGCAGGCCAAGGTCGGCGCAGATCTGCGCATGGTTCGGCCAGCTGGGCGTGCCCATCCAGACAGTCGGCACATCGGCCTTCTTGACGAGCGCGAGTGCGAGGCGGAGCGACCCGGTGCCGCCCGGGGTTTGCATGCCTTCGATGCGCCCGTCCATTGTCGGGTTCGTCTTGCCGAACACGTAAGGCATCAGCGCCTCGACGAACGCCATGTCGCCTTCCGGGCCGAGGTAGGCCTTGGAGTCCTGCGTCGCGACGAGCCGCTTCTCGGCTTCCTTCACTGCGCCGAACACCGGCGTTTCGCCCTGCCCGGTCTTGTAGACGCCGACGCCGAGATCGATCTTTGTCGAACGCGGATCGTCGTTATGGAGCTTGATCAGCGCGAGCAGCGCGTCGGCGGGCTGTTGTGCAAGATTGGTAAGCATGGCGGGCGGGGCCTTAGCCTTGCATGGGGCACGGGGGCAAGGGGCATTGAACTCAAAGCGCAAGTGTCGCACAGTTCGCCTGCGTGATGGGGCCAGCGTGATGGGGGATGCCAAATGGGCTATAAGCAGGTTCTCGCCAGTCTTTTCGCCGTGCTGCTGACGGCCACCGAGGCTTCGGCAGCCGGCACGGCGCAGCCATGGGCCTTTCTCGGGCGCTGGCTGATTGCCTCGGCGCAGCCCGCACCCTGGTCCGTGCCCGGCGATCCCGCCACTGCGCCGTTCGATGCGCAGCTGGTGGGCAAGTCTATCGTCTACGCGCGCACCCGCATCACCGGCCCGCGCCTGCTCGCCTGCAGCAGGCCCATTTACGAGTGGCAGCATGTGCCGCCGGAGGGGCTGTTCCAGGGCGGCCTGACTGCACCTTCCCCTCAGGCAAGGGCTCTGGGCTTCGGCACGGCCACCATTGCCACGCTGCAAACCGGCTGTGCGGGCGACATCGATTTTCATTTCGTCAATCGATCGACCGCTCTCTTCGCGCTCGACAATATGATCTATACCTTGCGCCGATCTCGGTAGGATTACTTAGCTGCGCGCGCACCCTGCGTTGGCCATGGCCATGGCACAAATGCGCCATGGTTTCTGCAAATCCTCATCCAGCCGAATCGCAGGCCGGACGCCGGCGGCACAGCCGGTTGCGCGTCTGCCTTCCTGCCCGGTTGATCACGCTCGATGGCATACTGCCGGTTACGCTGCTTGATCTCTCCTTTAGCGGAGCGAAAATTGCGCTGGGTTCCCGCGCGTTGCGCGTTGGCGCCGAAGCCGTCCTGAGCTGGGGGGATTCGTTCGAAGCATTCTGTTCGGTTGCCTGGCTTCATGACGGTGGCTGCGGCTTGGATTTCGATGAGCCGCTGCGTTCCAATGTCCTGATAGCCACGCGGGACATGGCCGACGCCACGCCGCGCACGGATGCAAGGCGGATCGCCGCCGAGGATTGGGTGGCCGGCCGGGTCAGTCGCTGACGTGGCGACTAATAGGTCCTGACCCTAGAACGGAACCCAGTTCTGCTTGTGTGAGAACTTCATGTAGCCGGCATTGAGCCCCAGCCGCAGGCCAGCGCCGGAGCGCACCGGAATCAGTACGATATCGCCGCGCCGAAGGTATGACACGTGAAAGCCGCCGACCAGATAGGCCTGACCCTCGCCCGCGCCGAACCGTTTATACAAATCTTCAGTGTCGAACAGGTTATAGACGAGCACGAATGTGCTGGCGGCATTCGCACCGAAATCGATGCCGAGCGACGGCCCGGTCCAGTAGACTTGCCGGGTGCCTTCGATCTTGTGATGCAGCGTGCCCGAGCCATACCGCAGCCCGAAAACTACCGCGCCGCCGCCTTCTCGCCCGACAATATAGCCATTGGGCTCACCCTGCTTATCGAGCAGATCGGCGATCATCGTCGCCAGACCGGCGGCTCCCTTGCCGAAAAGACCTTCGGCAGCGCCGATCAGATCATCCTTCTGGTAGGTCGTGCTGGCCTGGGTGGGTGCTTCGGCGGCAACGGGCGCATTGGCCGCATTGCCGATGTCAATTGAGGGCGCAGGGGCAGCTGCGCCACTGGTCGCCGTGGCCGGTGCGACAGTGGCTGGCGCGGAAGGTGAAACTGGTGCGGCGCTTTGGGCAAGGCAAATGGCCTGACTGGTGAACGCGAGCGCGCAAGCGGCCGCAATTCCCTTGGCAGCCCGCAGGCCCAGCCGCTGGATCGAATGCTTGGCTACCATGATGTGATGCCGGCCCCCCGTGACGCAATCGCGGCGAAGCAGAATCGAGCTGGCCGATACCCGCAATGCCGCCGCGACGAGGCGAGTCCGATTTGCGGCCAATCGAGTCGATGATCGGGCCTTTCGACTCATCAAGAACCCTTGCCGCCCTCAAAAGCCCTCGCTATAGGCCGCCTTCGCCGCTGCGATCCGGAGACGTGGGTGAGTGGCTGAAACCAACGGTTTGCTAAACCGTCGTACTGGTAAATCCGGTACCGAGGGTTCGAATCCCTCCGTCTCCGCCACCTAGTCTCTATTTCCCTCACATCAGAGAACGCCAAAACCGCGGAATTCCGCGGATTCGGAGCTCGCCTGCGGTACTACCCACTGGAGAAAACCTCTCTATCGCGCCCCGATCCGGCTCGTCACCGAATCGACCGGAGAGCCGGAGAACTTCAGAGAATGCACACAGCTGCTATGCTGCACCCGCATGCGCCGACCACTACGCGGTCCATTGGCAATTGGACTTCGCTGCCTCGCGTCCCGTTCGTTCGATAGCGCCTCCATCTTTGCCCGCGAATCACGCGCTCTGCCATTGCTCAGGGTGCTGTCACGACCGGTGGGGCGTCTACCCTTGGCATGCAAGCCCGCAGAAATCGGGGAGTTTCTTCCAGACAAAACCGCTCGAGGCGGGATGCAGGGGCCGCCAGGTTCGTTTTGCAGTTTTTTGATGGCGCGCCGATCCGCGAAATCTCGATGTGCGAGCTGTGGATATTAAGCCTTTTCCCGATCTTAAGCGCTTGACAAGTGCTGGTCGTGACGGGGGCTCCCGGATTGGTCTAGCTGTTCAAGATAATATATAAATATCAATTATATAAGAGGATAGCTAGAACCGCGTTTGCGACGGGCAGGTCGTGACAACACCACAGTCCTCATCAACCAAGGGGACAATTCACGATGACCTACAAACCCAATCAGTCGCGCATGGCGCGCCTTTGCGCAGGGGGTTCGCGGCTCCCGGGACCGGGGCAGGACCCCTTGCGCGAAGGAGAATGGCGGAGCGAGCTTACCGAGCAGTTCCAGCCCGAAGGACTTATTGAACACATCTGGGTTGAAGACATTGCCTACCGGCAGGCGGTGATCGAGGTGATCCGCGCACAGGTCGCGGGCTTCAAGATCCAAGCGATGCACAGGTCGTACCTCGCGCTGCTCAGCGCCGAAAGCAGTCGTATGGTGCTCGACGAAGATGAGCCGGTCAAAGCTGCCTATTGCTCCGATGACCTGGATAGCTTGGAACAGGATTGGTACCGCGACTATCGTGTTTCAAAACTCAGGAGCGACCTCGACAACGTGCCATTTGCCAAGCTGTTGGGCGATATGGCGCCCAGGGATATCGCTCAGCTGCGCCAGCTCCAGCTCTATGAACATGAGGAAGTCCGTGAGCGCGACCGTATCGTCAATCAGTTCGAGCGCAGCCGGCGCGTTGCGATGCGCCACGCCATCGAGATGGTCGAAGCTCGCCGCCGGGCAGGATTGACGGGCAATGACGGTACTGACGCCGCCGGCGATGCGCGGCTGCTCGTCGAGGGCGCTGCTGAACTGGTCGCTGACCAGGATCTGGACGCCGATCAGGGCGAAGGTTGAGGCTGGGTGATGGCTGAACATCGTTCCGCAGCTGCGGCCGCCGCCAGCCGGCGCAATGGGGCGCGTAGCAATGGGCCTTGCACGGCGAAAGGTAAGGCCACCTCAGCGCGCAATTCGCTCAAGCACGGCCTCTTCAGCACCGCTGCGGGATCGCCGTCGCCCTGGCCGCGAGTTGCCGAGTTGGGTAGGGCGCTCATGGCGATGGCCGGCAACAACGGCTTTGCCGTATGGCACATTGATACTGCGATTAGCGCCGCGGCGCGCCTTGAGCACGTCGCCGCCATCGTCCGGCATTTGCGCCGCGAGGTTGGCGAGCTGCTCGAACGCGACGACAGCGGGGAACAGCTTGGCCTGGTCCTGCGCGAGCTCGTGCGCATGGCAAGGTATGAGCGCCGGTTCCGCGGACAGCGTGACCGCGCATTGCGCGCGTTGAGCGAGAAGTCTGAAGGCCGGTAGCGGCAGCGAGGGTGGGAAATGCTTGCGCTTGTTTCATTACGGCATGAGCGTCAGCAGGTTGTTTAGGGGTTGCCTAGGGGTTGTTTTGAGGTTGTTTCTGGGTAGTTTTTTAGGCCTAGTTTGATGATTTCGGCCGTAGCCAAGCTCATCTCAACGGGCAATAGAGGTACTCTGCTCCGCCACTCTTGGCAATCACCTCGTTTCGCAGCAGCAATCCCTTCTCCCACAGCTGCTTTAGCCGGGAGCTGGCATTGGTCACGGACAATCCCGATGCCGCAGCATATTCGCCAGCTCTAACTTCAGGCCGGCTGAGGGCAAAGCTCTTAGCATGATGAAGCACGCTATCGGGTGCCAGCCCAATCACTTGCCCCTCCCCGTTGTTCCAGACGGTTACGGGCACTTTCATCCGGTCTGCAACGGCGGCGATGTTTTCGAGAACATCGCGGTCTGCAAGATTGATCAGGCATATGGCCCGGGTTCCGCGGTAGTGGCGGACGACGGCGAGCAGTCCGGCCGCGGCGCACGTGACGTCGAGGCGCCTGGTTCCGTCCAGCGATATGCGGAACAGGTCCACGTCCGGCCTGGCGTTGATATATTGCTGGAGCTTTTGCTGCGCCCGCAGGCCTGCAGACCGCCCCCGGCCCTCGTGATTGATGAGGAACATCCAAAAGTGGAACGTGCACACATTCTGGTTCATGTTCAGATCTGAACCGGATTTCCATCGAGCTGTCAAACCACCCGTCGACTCGACCCGGGCGCGGTGGGCCCGGTCCACAGTTCCTACTGGGTTCACTTGGCAAACTGACTGAGCTCGTCACCCGACCAGCAGCCGCTTCTCCTGCTGCTCCCAATCGAGCGATATGGTCCCGGCCTTGAGCAGCGCATTGCCATCGATCCCGGCGTGCAGCCGCCCGCCAAGAGCAGCCTCGACCACCCGCGGCGAGAGGAATGCGAGGCGCACCACGCGGATGATCCAGGTCGTGGTCACGCCTTCGCGCTCGGCCAGCGCGGTCGGAGTAAGCTTGCCCTCGCTCAGCACCTTCCACCACGCATGCGCCCGGGTGAGCAGCCGCAGCAGTGCCGGCTCAGCACCGTCGTCCCCGGCTGCAAGGGCGCCATTGTTCTGCACGAGGCGGATGGCGCGGCCGGTGCGGGTTAACCGGACTGCAATGGATACCGAGAAAGTCGCATTTGCCTCGGCCCGTTGCGACAAGCCAACCACAGCACTTACCGCCGAGATAGAGATGATCAGCGTCAAGCGGGATTCGTGGACTTCCACGCGTTCCAACATTTGTGCGAAAAACATGGCATGGTTAGATAGCACCTCATGGCGAAGCTTGCCTGTGCGCGTGGTCAATTTGGCAAGATCATCTGGTTTGAAATCGAGTTCCAGCCGGTCAGCCAACTCCAGCGGATCGGTGAACAACTCGGCAAGCGCATTGGCCGCGGCCTGCTCGACCTCACGCGCCGGCATCCTGAGGCCTTCGCTGGTGCTGCCATAATGCAGCGCCTTGCTGATGTAGTAGCGGTAGCGGGTATTGCCCTTGCGGGTGGTGTGGGCGGCAAGCAACGGCTCGCCATCGCAATCGAAGATCTTGCCCGCGAGCAGACTGGCCGCAGCCGCGCGGCCGCGCTGACGTGTGCCCTTCACATGGCCGGACAAGTGCCGCTGCACTGCCTCCCACTGCTGGCGTTCGATTAGCGGCGGATGCAATCCCTGGCTGACTTTGCCCTTGTGCGGGATATCGCCGACGTAGATCGGGTTCCTGAGTATGGCATAAAGCTGCCCTCGCGAGAACCACGAGCCACCGAACTGGCGCCCGGTCCCGGCCTTGCGCAGGGGCACGCGGATGCCTTCGTCCACGAACGCATCGGCAAGCCGCCGAACGTTGCCGAGCTCCAGGTAGCGGGCGTAGATGTCGCGGACGATCTGCGCATGCGGCTCGACCACGGCAAGCGTCCGGCCATCAGGTTTGTAACCCAACGGCGGCATGCCGCCCATCCACATGCCCTTGGCCTTGGACGCCGCAAGTTTGTCTCGGATCCGCTCGGCAGTGACCTCCCGCTCGAACTGCGCAAAGCTGAGCAGCATGTTGAGCGTCAGCCGGCCCATCGAGGTCGTGGTGTTGAACGACTGGGTAATCGAGACGAAGCTCGTGCCCGCCTTGTCGAAGGCTTCGACCAGCCTGGCAAAGTCGAGCAGCGAACGGGTGAGCCGGTCGACCTTGTAGACTATGACAATGTCGATCTTGCCGGCCGCGATGTCCGCGAGCAGTCGCTGGAGGGCGGGGCGCTCGAGCGTGCCGCCCGAGATGCCGCCGTCGTCGTATTCGTCGGGCAGCAAGGTCCAGCCCTCGCTCGCCTGACTGAGCACGTAAGCAGCGCAGGCCTCGCGCTGGGCATGGAGCGAGTTGAAGTCCTGCTCCAGTCCCTCCTCGCTCGACTTGCGGGTGTAGATTGCGCAGCGCACCACCTTCACGCAGCTTTCCTCTTCTTGAGGCCAAAGAAGGCCGGGCCCGACCAGCGCGTGCCAGTAATCTCGCGGGCGACCTCGCTTAGCGAGCGCCACTGCTTTCCGCCCCAGTGCACCGTCTCGTCCTCCATTACGGTGACCGTGTGCAGTGTCCCCTTCCATTCGCGCACCAGCCTTGTGCCGGCCCGCCGCGCCGGAACGGCGGCGCTCATCTGAGACAGCCGCTCGGCGGTGCGGCGCGAGAGCCCGCCATAGACAGACGCCTGCATCTCGAAGGCAAGTGCCATGCGCAGCAAAGCGTGCTTGACCCTTGGTGAAGGTCGGCCCGTCAGTTCGCTCCAGCGCTGGCGCAGCTCGGCCCAGTTCAGGTCCGCCAATTCAGCGAGAGCCGCATCGGTTTCGGTGCCTATACTGATTGGGACTGGATTAGTGCAGTGGCCGAAGTGCTGGAGCACACCGTTCTGACGACATTGCTGCTTCCTGGCATCGGCACGGTACAGGACCTCAAGCGCGCCTATGGGCTTGGCGTGCGCTCAGTCAGGATCGCGACGCACTGCACTGAAGCGGATGTTTCGAAGCAGCATATCGAAGCCGCGCGCAAGCTGGACATGGACGTCTCGGGCTTTCTGATGATGAGCCACATGGCCAGTCCCGAAGCTCTCGCCGAGCAAGCCCGGCTGATGGAGGAATACGGCGCGCACTGTGTTTACGTTACCGACAGCGGGGGTGCGATGAACATAGACGAATATGCCGCGCGCTGCCAAGCATATAACCGTGTTTTGAAGCCGGAAACCCAACGTGGCGTCCATGCCCACCACAACCTGAGCCTTGGCGTCGCTAATTCAATCGTTGCCGTGCAAAACGGTGTGACGCGCATTGATGCCAGTCTTGCGGGCATGGGCGCGGGGGCCGGAAACGCACCGCTCGAGGTTTTTATCGCCGCCGCTGATCGCATGGGTTGGAACCACGGTTGTGATCTTTATGCGCTAATGGACGCGGCCGAGGAGCTGGTGCGACCCTTGCAGGATCGACCAGTACGGGTTGATCGTGAAACACTGACACTCGGTTATGCCGGAGTATATTCCAGTTTCCTGCTCCATGCCGAAAAAGCAAGCGTCGACTACGGGATAGACACCCGGTCGATCTTGGCAGAAGTTGGTAGGCGGAAACTAGTGGGTGGACAGGAAGACTTGATTGTCGACATCGCGCTGGATCTGGCCAAACAGAGAGACGCGGCTGCCAATTGAGGGAGGTGTCATCTGTGGATGGCCCCTGCGCTGCAAGGGGTAAATTGAGTTGATGATCTGATCTGTCGGGGTGCGGTCATCTGTCCGGCCTATTGGTGCGGCATATGATGGCCGCTGGCCCTGATGGTGTCCGCTGGGCACTGTCAAAGCAACTGCACCGGATGGCGATGAGACGTTGTGTGGGTTAGGGCAGGGGCATGCCTCGTCCTCGAAAGCCAGCGAACCCGTTCCGCCATTTCCACTCATCGCCGGAAGTGATCCGGCTCGTGGTCATGATGTATGTCCGGTTCCCGCTCAGCCTGCGCAATGTTGAGGATCTATTGTTCGAGCGTGGTATTGACCTGTGCCATGAGACCGTGCGGCTGTGGTGGACCAGGTTCGGGCCGCTATTCGCTGCCGATATCCGGCGCCAACGAGTCAGCCGGATGCGGGGTTTCCGCCATTGGCGGTGGCATGTTGACGAGATGTACGTGCGGATCAACGGTGAGATGCGTTACCTGTGGCGCGCCGTTGACCATGAAGGCGAGGTTCTGGAGTCCTACGTCACCAAGAAACGGGACAAATCCGCGGCTTTGCGATTCCTGAAGAAGGCGCTGAAGCGCCACGGCCCGGCCGAGAAGATTGTCACCGACGGGCTTCGCTCCTATCCTGCGGCAATGCAGGAAGTGGGCAATGCAGAGCGCCGCGAAACCGGCCGGCACCTGAACAACCGAGCCGAAAATTCACACTTACCATTCCGGCGACGAGAACGGGCGATGCTCCGCTTCCGACAAATGAAGTCGCTGCAGAAATTCGCCTCGGTTCACGCTTCGCTGCATAACCACTTCAACTCCGAACGCCACATCGTTGACCGTCAAACATTCAAAGCTCGCCGCTCGGCCGCCCTGGCCGAGTGGCAAAACTTCGTGGGCTGAGGTTTGCCGCCCTTTGAGGGCATTGTGTCAAACGGAGAGCGTTTCTCATCCGACTGACACCTCCCGACTGACACCTCCGTGCCTGCGTCTTCGAAGAAGTGCATCGTGGGGCGAGGCGCATGCCCAATAAGGAGCTCGCCCCGCCGCCGATTTCGCTAAAGTCGGATTCAGGCGGGAACGAAGCCCGACGCCATCCAAGCATCCTCGCGGAACTGCTCACGGATTTCGTCAAACCGCTGCTCGTCTTCGGCCGGCTGGAGGTAATGTCCACGCTTGTCGAAGTGGGCAATCAAAGCCGGATCGACTGCCGGGCCGGGTCCGAGGATTTCCTCGACCGTGGGGCCAATGCGCTCCGCGATCGCATCGAGATGTGCGCCATCAAGATTGAGCGCCCGAATTGCGTTTTCGCTAAGGATCGCCCGCACTTCGTTTTCGGGCACGCCGATGAATAGATCACGCAGCCACATCTTGGTATTGGGCCAGGTGCCTTCTGGATGGGGGTAGTCGCGCCCAAACGTTATGCATTCGAGGCCGACCTCATGGCGCATTGCCACCTCGCACTTGCGGGGGAACGACATGCTGGTGAGGCCGTTCGTCTGCCAATATTCGCTGGGCAAGCGCTTGGCGGGAATTTCGCCTCGGCGTGCCTTGAACTCCTCGTCAAGGCAACGCAGCGTTCCAGGCATCCAGTCGATATAGATCTCGTTGAGAACCAGCTTGAGTTTGGGGAAGCGATCAAACACCCCGCCCAGCATGAGTTGCCACATCGACCTGCGCGGCTTCATCGCCTCGAAAACCCCGGCGCCGTCGGACAGAGGCGCGATGAATTGCGCATGCAATTCCTCATAATTGCTCATGTCGGGCTTGAGGTTGTTGTACAGATTCAGCATCGCATTGCCCGTGGCCCCCTGTGCGTCGCCGTGGCCAGCGTGTACCCACAAGGAGATTTCGCGCTCTTCGCAGCGCGCCCAGAATGGATCCCAGTAGGGGTCATAAAGCTCGGGCTCACCCGGATAGGTGACGAAACCCGGCATCGAGGTCGCCTTGAAGCCACGGTCGGCAATCCAGTCAAGCTCGGCGACCATCTCCTTCATGCTCGGCCAGGGTGTGTGGCCGATGATACCCACAGGGATCAGGCGGTCTGCCGCAAAGCCAAAACTGTCGTGCATCCAACGATGGTACGCACGCACGCCCGCGTTGCAGACGTCCTTGGGATAGGGACAGTTGGAGGACATGAAGAACATGCCGATCATGCGCGGGTCGCCATCGAAGGCGAATTCCGCGGCAATGCCTTCACGGTCCATTTCAGCCAAGCGGATGTGTGGATCGCACCAGCCGCGATCGCCCCCTGCCCGATAGGCGCCTTCGGTGTCGATTATGTCGAGATCCGCCTCGTTATGCGTCTTGCCCAAGTGCAAAGCCATGAATTTAGCCATGGCCTCGCGCTCCTGGCCGAGCTTGGGCAGATAGCTGTGAAATTTCGGGTCTAGGTAATTCTCCCAGGCCGATGGTGGCATCTGGGCGTGCCCATCGAGCGAAATGATGGTGAGTTTTTTCGACATGACTTTCTCCCGTCTACTTGGTCCGAGTCGCCCTTCGCGAGGCGCTACTGATAGCTTGCTGCCACATCCGGACAGTACTGTCCACATAAATTGATTGTCGGAATGGGTGCCCGCCGTCAATGGTGGACTGGGCAATTTTATCGCTAGGGAATTTCGTGAACTTGACGATGATGGCGACACCGAAATTGCTGACCCGACGCGACGCACGTGAACGGCGTGAGCGCTTGATCGAGGCCGCCGTAAAAGTATTCATGGAGGAGGGTTTTGACGCGCCACTTGAGCGCGTGGCGGATGTGGCGAAAGTAGGGCGCGGCACGCTCTATCGAAATTTTACGGACCGGCAAGCAATCGCCCTCGCGGTTTTGCAGACCTACCTTGACGATCTCTCAGCTAAGATCGAGCAGTGCGGCGATGCTGACGATGCATTTTTCGTAGGCATCAGGGCACTCGCTGATTTGACGATCGCCAGCAACGGCTTCCAGAAAGCACTGCCGATTAAGCGCCAGTCGCCCGAATATATCCGCAGCGTGCGGGCAGGTATCGAGACAATCCTGGCAAAGCCGCTCGAACGCGCCAAGGTTGCGGGTCTGATCCACAGGGACTTTCCGCTGGACGACATTCACTTTTTACCGCTGATGCTCGCAGCCGGAGGACTGGCTCCGTTGGACGGCAATGTTGAAGCCGGGATGCAGCGGGCAATCGAAATATTAGCTAATGGGTATGCGCCAGCGGACGCTGTCAGAGTAAATGCGCCGATTGGCAGCGGCTAGGTCCTGTGAGTAGGTGAGGGCATGCCACGCCCCGATAATCGACCAATCCGTTCCGCTATTTCAACTCTTCACCCGAGTTAATCCGCCCTGGTGGTGAAGATGTATGTTCGGTTTCCGCTCACCCTGCGCAACGTGGAGGACCTGCTGTTCGAGTGGGGCATCGATATCTGTCATGAGACCGTGCGGTTGTGGTGCAACCGGTTTGGGCCGCTGTTTGCAGCCGACATCCGCCGGCAGCGGGTCAGCCGGATGCGCGGCTTCCGGCACTGGAACCCCCTGCACTTCCTTGTGGCGACTGACGAACCAGTGATCGCTCTACGATCATAAAAACTGGCTCAGCTGTTTGTTGCCGTCGAAGCAATGTCTAGCTTGATCTCGAAGAGGAGTGACGCGACGTGAGGCGACCTGCGATGCGCGCGAGAGCCGCGAATTGCGCCTTTGGAGGCGATGGCGCTCGCGGCGGGCCTGGCCTTGCCAGCGGTGGCGAGGAGCTAGTCGCGTTGATCGGCCTGGTCCATTACAGGCAACGGACCGCTCGCAGGCGCCGTCGAGATCGACGCGCATCCCTTCCGGGTCGGTCAAGGTGACCCTCAGCCCACCCCGGACTGGTCCAACGCACGGATCGGCGTCGCCCCGTACCGCATGGCCGCTTCTTCGAGATCCTCCCGCTGCGCCACGGTGAAGGCCAGACCGAGGAAACCGCGCGCCGGCGCGGTTTCCCCGATTTAACTGAACGCTTCCCCGCCGCTCGTTCGCAAAACACAACGGCCGGGACCGCGCTCGGCCACGTGCAGACCAAAATCCTGCGCGAAGCGCTCGGCTGCATCAAGATCGATCCCCCCGAAGCGAACATGGTGAAGCGCTGTCACACTCATCGGCCGGTCAGAAGTTAAAGCCGACCCGCACGCCATAGGTACGCGGCGCGCCAGTGACGACATAGACAGTCTGCAGGACCGGCCGCGCGAAACCGGCGGTCAGGATCGTCTCGTTCTCGATATTGTTGACAAAGCCGGTCACCGACCACTGATTGTCGCGCCCGCGCAGCGTCAATGCGAGATCGCTCTGCATATAGCCGTTGTCGCGCTGTTCTGGCAGATACTCGAGCGATACGTAATAGCTGCTCGACAGTCGGCTGCGAGCATTTAGCACCAGGCTCAGATCGTTCCCCAGATCGAAGGTATGCTCATAGGCGATCGTGGCGCTCCACTTAGGCGCATTGAGCGCAGTCTGGCCTGCACAATTGACCGCAAACAGCCGCGCCGGTGCAGTCACCGGCACCGACGTGTCGGCAGCCACCGCGCAACCGTTGCGTAGCGGGCTGCCGCCGGCCGAGATCGCGACATAGCGCAGATTGTTGTACTTGGTGTTGTTGTACAGCACGTTGGCACTGAACACGCCGTTGGCACCGACGGCATATTGCAGTTCCGCCTCTACGCCGTAGAAGCGCGCATTGCCGGCGTTCACTGTCTTTCCGCCCGCGATGAATACCGATGGGAACAGCTCGACCGGGCCAACGAAACTGATCTGCTGGTCCTTATAGTCCCAGTAATAAGCTTCCAGGTTGATTTGCAGCTTGTTGTCGAGGAACCGGTTCTTGGTGCCGATCGTGTAAGCGGTGAGGTTCTCCGGCGCGAAGGTATTGTTTACCGCGCCAGTGAAAAAGCCGCCTGCCTTGAAGCCGGTCGCTGCACTCGCATAGAGTAGCGATTGCGGCCCGAGGTCTGCCTCGATCCCGGCCTTCCAGGTAAACTTCGAGAAGTTGAGAGTGGTGCTGACCGTCGCGGTGCGCGGCGCGCTGCCGGCCGGCGGCGCATACAGCTGAACGTCCGCGCGCAGCGACTTGCGTTCATCGGTATAGCGCCCGCCGGCGACGAGACGGATATTGTCCGCTAGGTCGAAGGTTAGCTGACCAAACAGCGCCTTGCTCTCGGTCTCGATATCGGGCTGGAACGCGGTGTCGCTGATGATGCCCTGATAGAAGCGGTTTGCGGCTTCCTGCCTTTCCTTGAAATAGTATCCGCCCAGCACATAGCGCAACGGCCGATCGCTGTTCGAGGCGAGGCGGACTTCCAGCGAGGTCTGATCGCTCTTCTCGGCCGCGTCGCCGAGGAAGCCGAAAGTATAGAAGCGGAAGTCGACGTTCGAATGGCGATAGGCCGGCACGACGGTCAGCGACCCGAAACCGAAATCCGCCTCGATGTTCGCGCTGAGGCCATAGAAGTTGCTGTCGTTGAACCCGTCGCCACGCGGCGGCGCGACAAAGCCGTTGGCCAGGAACGCCGGCGCAGGTGCGGGCGATGCGGCAAGCGCGGCAATGCTGCGCGGGTCGGAACCACCGATGCGATCGTCGAGCGCGGGCGCGGCGTAACCTGCATAGGCAGATCCCGAGGCATTGCCGAATGCCGCGCCCGGCGCGAGCTGCCCGCCAACACCCTTGCCGCCCTGATGAAAATAGTCGCCAACCAGGTTGATCGAAAGCGTGTCGGTCGGTTCGAAAAGCAGCGAAACGCGCGCTGCTTCGCCGACCTCGTCGTTATAGCCGTCCGACAGATAGCCGTCGCGATCGACGATCTGGCCGGCCACGCGCAATGCGGCATTGGCGCCCAGCGGAACATTGACGGCAGCGGCGAGCTTCTTGGCATCGTAATTGCCGTACTCGCCCAAGATGTTGCCGCCAAACTTGCCCAGTTCCGGACGCGCGGGCAAGACGTTGATCGCGCCGCCGGTCGCGTTGCGGCCATACAATGTGCCCTGCGGACCCTTCACCACTTCGATGCGCTCGAGATCGTAGAAGGTGCCCACCGGCGCGTTAGGCCGGGCGACATAGACGCCGGCATAGTTGAAGGCGATCGGGTTTTCGCCGAATGCGTTCGATTGCAACGTACCAACGCCGCGCAGATAGAAGGACGTACCCGAACCCCCGGTTGGCGCGACCTGAAGTGACGGCACGACGCGGCCAAGTGAGGCGGTGTCGGAGATGCCGGCGGACACCAAGTCGTCGCCGGTCACGGCTGACACGGGAATGGCGGCGCGCTGCAAGCTTTCCTCGCGGCGCTGCGCCGTCACGACAATCTCGTCGAGTCCGCCCTGGCTCTGCGCAGCCTCTTGCGCCGGTGTGGTCTGCGCCGCTGCATCCTGTGCATTGGCGCCTTTGGCGATACCCAACGACAGCAGCGCGGTGGTCCCCAGCAGAATCTTTTTCATAACCTCTCCCTCTCTCATTCTGTTTGGCTTGCTTAAGTTCAAATCGGTTGGGCAAGCGCCTGTGAAGCCATCCCCATCAGCGCAGCGATCCCCTGTTGCGGTCCGTGAGCCTGCTCGATCGCACCAATCTTGAGGCTGGTCTCCACGACCAGGCGGCAGCGATTCCATCGCCGCGCCTCGAAACGGGTCCAGCCTTCCTCGACGCTCGGGGCGGCGGTCATCTCATCCGCGAGCACCAACCCGTCCTCGACCGCGAGCCCGGCACCGGAAGCAAGATGTGGCGTTGTCGCATGCGCGGCATCGCCGATTAGGCCAACCTTCCCGCGCGACCAGGGGCGCGGCAGCAACAGCGCTTCGAGCGGCCGATAGTTGAACGAGCTTTCGCTGCTCAGGCCTGCCCTCACCTTGGCGATCGTCCCCCGAAAGGGGGCCATCATGTCGCTCAACTGATCCAGTCCCCTAACCGGATCAATGCGCGGGTTGCCGGGCATCGCACTGGTGATGAACAGGTACATGTGCGTCGGCGAGCACGGATTGACGCCCGCTTTTACCTCGTCCCCGAAATAGATTTCGGCGCAAGTCACCTCAGCCGGACGCTCGGCAAGCGCGCGCCAGCAACCCTGACCGGTGAAGGTCGGTGTCGGCGCGCCCGGGAACAGCAGCTGGCGGACCCTCGACATGCTGCCGTCCGCACCGATCACCAAGTCATAGCTACGCTCTGACCCGTCACTGAAGCGGACATTGACCTGCCCGTCCTCAGTCAGGCTCTCGATGTTCAGTCCCAGTCGGATATCGCCGCCGATAGCGCGTGTGCGATCTGCAAGAATGCGGTGCAGCGTCGGGCGCAGAATGCCGCCGGCGGCCGGTATGCCAGGCTCGAGCTGGGGGTTCTGCACCTCCGCCAGCGGCTCACCGTCCTGCGCGAACATCTTGACCGTCGGCGAGAAAAAGCCCGCCTCGCGAACCTCGTCAATGATCCCGAGCTGTTTGAAGGCGCGCAGCGTGGGACCGGTGATCGAAAGCCCCGCGCCCAATACCCGCCAATTGGGGTCCAGATCGACGAGATCGGCGGCGACTCCATAATGCGCCAGCCGGATGGCCGTCGACATGCCGGCGATACCGCCACCGACGATCAATACACGGCCCAATGCGCTCACAATCCCTCTCCGTTATCGCGCTCGTCCTTGCGCTACGTGACAAATGCCAATGAACCACCATATTATGCATAAGCCTAATTGTTTGTCTGGATGGTCGACGATCGGTCTTAATTATGCTACGTGACTGACGTGCGCTTCAAAGGTCTCGATCTAAATCTGCTCGTCGCCCTCGACATTTTGCTCGAGGAGCGCAGCGTGTCCCGGGCAGCCGAGCGGATGAACATCAGCCAACCGGCAATGAGCGGCGCGCTCGCGCGGCTCCGCGACTACTTTCGCGATCCGATCCTGGTCTCGGAAGGGAAGCGCATGTTTCCGTCGGCATATGCCGAATCGTTGGTGCCCCAGCTCCGCGCAAGCCTGCGTGGGCTCGACGCTCTGGTCAGTTCGACCAGCTTCGATCCCATGACATCGCGGCGTACGTTCAAGATCATCGCCTCGGACTTCATCATCGTGACCTTGCTGGCGCGAGTGATCGCCGAGCTGGCCGAGGCTGCGCCGGCAGTGCAGTTCGACCTCATCGCGACGGACACCGACAGCACGCAGATCCTGGCCGAGGGGAAGGTTGATCTGCTGGTCATGCCCGATAGCATGAACCACCCGGACCACCCGACGCAGCTGTTGTTCGAGGAGCGGCATGTTGTCGTCGGCTGGAACCGCAATCCTCTTTTCGAACGCGAATTGACGGAGGCCGATTTCCTGTCGAGTGGTCACGTCGTCGTGGCGTTCGGCCGAGGCCGGCTGGCATCGTTCGCCGACCAGCAGCTCGCGCGCGACGGCAAGCAGCGTCGGGTCGAGGTCATCAGCGGCTCGTTCGGGAACGTGCCCTGGCTGCTCATCGGCACGCCGCGTCTCGCGCTGATGCACGAGCAGATGGCGATCGCCGCTGCGCGCCACTTCCCGATCAGCTTCGCGCCCGTACCGTTCGACTTCCCATTGATGCGCGAGACGATGCAATATCATGCCGCGCGCGAGACCGATGACGGCTTGCGCTGGCTACGGGACCGGCTCGCCGCCGGAGCATCCGCCATCCATAACTACAGACTATGAAGAACAATCCATAAAATCGAATTTACAGATTGTTTGGGTCCCTTATCAGTTGAGCCGGGCTGCGATTGAACTCGACGGCCTGATGCTGTGAGGATCGGAAATGGCCACCACCCATGATTGTCGTTTGCTGGGCGGGGGTCGCGCATGGCGCATCACGTGCGACGGAGCGCGGTGACATGGCGCTGTTCAACTATTTCCCAAATTACGTGTGGAACCTGAGCTTGTCGATCGCGCTGGAAAGCGGCGGCCGGATTGGCGAAATCGTCGACATGTGCGAGCCGATCCGCAACGCCGCAGGGCGGGGAGAGGATGCGGGCACTGCCGAATTCATGGCCGAGTGGGTCAAGATGGCCGACAAGCTCGTCGGGCTTGCCCAGGAAGACGAGGCGCAAGATCGGCTCTTTTCGGCGGCGGAGAAGCTGAAGCGAGCCGCGATCTATTTCACGACGGCCGAGCGCATGCAGGGGCATGGGCACCCCGGCCGCGAAGAAACTTATGCAAAGGCGCGCGACGCGTTCGATCGAGCCATGCGCTATGTTGGGGAACCGTGCGAGCGCGTTGAAATCCCCTATGAAGGCAAGACGTTGTCGGCGCTCTGGTGTCCCGCCCCAGGCGATCGGCCGAAGCCGGTTGTCGTCTATTGCAACGGCCTCGACAGCACGAAGGAACTGCTGTGGTTCAGCGGACTACCGCAGGCGCTCGCCAAGCGCGGCATTTCCTGCCTGTGCGTCGATCAGCCGGGCACGGGTGAAGCGCTGCGGCTGAACGGCATTCCCGCCACTCACGAAAGCGAGCGCTGGGCGTCGAAATGGGTCGATTGGCTGGAAACCCGTGACGCGGTCGATCCCGCGCGGATCGGCATGGCCGGCATCTCGCTCGGTGGCTACTATGCGCCCCGTGCGGTTGCTTACGAACCGCGCTTTGCCTCCGGTGCCGTGTGGGGGGCCAATCACGATTGGGCCGAGGTACAGCAAAAGCGGCTGCGCCGCGAAGGTGAGAATCCCGTGCCGCATTATTGGGCGCACGTCATGTGGGTGTTCGGCGCCAGCGACATGGACGATTTCTTCGCCAAGTCTGCCGGCATGCATCTCAACGGCGCGATGGAGCGAATCAAGGTGCCGTTCCTGGTCACACACGGCGACCAGGACCGCCAGATCGGCGTCGAATACGCACATCAAAGCTATGATCAACTGACTAACAGTCCGCGCCGTGAGCTCAAGCTGTTCACCGAACGAGAGGGTGGCGTGGAGCATGTCGGCGCCGACAACATGTCGTTCGGTCGCGACTATATCGCTGACTGGTTTGCCGATACGCTGGGCGGCGTCACTGCATAAGCCGGCAAGCGAAAGGATAAGGATTGATTATGGGCATTCTCGGCATTGAAAGCGCGATCTTCGGAGTTGACGACCTCGAAACCTGCACGCGTTTCTGGGATGACTTCGGGCTTAAGTTCGTAAGCGGCGACAACAGCGAAAGCGTGTTCGAAGTGGCGAGCGGTTCGAAGGTGATCGTCCGTCGCCGCGACGACGCCCGCCTGCCCGCTGAATGGTTCGAATGGAACGGCGTCAAGGAAGTAATCTGGGGTGTCGATACCCAAGCCAATCTCGATGCGCTGATCTCCGATCTCGAGCGCGACCGCGAGGTTCGCCGCGACCCCGACGGCACCGTCCATTGCATCGGCGATGACGGGATGCCCTTCGGACTGCGGCTATGGGCGAAGCGCCCGGTACTGTCGCAACCCGATCCGGTCAATGCTCCCGGTTGTATCCGGCGCCTCAACCTGCATCGCAAATGGCGACATCGCGCGATGCCCAAGACGATCAATCACGTCGTCTTCTTCTCGCACGATTATGTGAAGAGCTACGAATTCTATCGCGATCGGCTGGGCTTTCGCATGACCGATCACAGTAAGGGACTGGGCGTGTTCGCCCGGGCCGACGGCACCAACGAGCATCACAGCATCTTTTGGGTCAATACCGCGCTGCCGGTCGCCCCCGATTCGCAGGGTTTCATGCACCTGGCGTTCGGCGTCGAGGATATCGACGAACTGATGCTCGGCGCGAACATCATGGAACAGCGCGGGTGGAAGAACACCAGCCCGAACACGCAGGGCTATCTCTCGCGGCACCGCAT
>Ga0075366_10000123_pt1 | contig 32043 bp, 35 predicted proteins | sample EndMethybrTD3031_FD_72351 | JGI IMG/M metagenome (GOLD analysis project Ga0075366, IMG submission 72351) | Populus endosphere microbial communities from Tennessee, USA - Endosphere MetaG P. TD hybrid TD303-1 | ecosystem: Host-associated > Plants > Roots > Endosphere | place: USA: Tennessee...
AATGACATACAAAAATAAAAGACTGTCATGCTGAGGTACGAAGCATCTATTCGCGAACTTTTCTATCGGTCATGCACAGCTGATAGATCCTTCGTACCTCAGGATGACAGGAAGGTTGGATATGCCATGCTGAGGAACGAAGTATCTATTAGCGAACTTTTCTGGTGTCAAAGCATGTTGGTTAGCAGATCCTTCCTTCGTCAGGATGACAAATCTTTGTTATTCTGTAGTTCCTTGCATTGATATAATTAAAAAGTCAACTTTATGCTTGATAAAAACGGCATCGCTAAACGCATCGCTAAAGAAATAAAAGACGGTTACTATGTTAACCTTGGTATTGGTATCCCAACGTTGGTGGCCAATTACATCCCCGAAACCATGGATGTGGTTTTACAATCAGAAAATGGCTTGTTAGGCATGGGGCCTTTTCCGTTTGAAGGGGAAGAAGATCCCGACTTAATAAACGCCGGGAAGCAAACAATTACGATGTTGCCCGGCTCGGCAACGTTTGATTCGGCTATGAGTTTTGGGATGATCAGGGCCAGGAAAGTTAACCTGACTATTTTGGGCGCTATGGAAGTATCCGAAAACGGCGATATAGCCAACTGGAAAATTCCCGGTAAAATGGTAAAGGGCATGGGCGGGGCCATGGATTTGGTAGCATCGGCAGAAAATATCATTGTAGCCATGCAACATGTAAACAAAGCAGGCGAATCGAAGTTATTACCTATGTGTACCTTGCCATTAACCGGCGTACATTGTGTAAAAAAGATAGTGACCGAATTGGGCGTGTTTGATGTTTTATCGCAAGGCGGCTTCAAATTATTGGAGCGCGCGCCGGGTGTAACTGTCGACGAGATAATAAAAGCCACCGCAGGTAAGTTAATAATAGAAGGGGAGGTTCCCGAAATACAGCTCTAAAAAAAATACCGGAAATGAGGTATGGTATATTAAAAAAAATATTCGCATCTTACGATTAAGTTATTGCGTATAAATGACAATAGTTAATTAGGTTATGATAGATTACCCCGGACTGATACTGATATTCGTTTTGCTATCCATTACAATGCCTATTTACCTGCTGCCCTCTATTATGGCGCGCGAAAAAAACAACTTCAACTCGGTTTTGCTGCTGAATGTACTTTTAGGATGGACGGTTATAGCCTGGATAATTTCGTTAATATGGGCATTGAGAACAGATAAAGATCCGCTACGTTCATACAAGCTCAATACCCACAACTGCTGCCCTAAAATTGAAGCCGAATTAACCAAGCTCAGAAACCTGTTCAGGGCAGGCGCAATCACCAAAACCGATTATCATAACGAAACCCGGAAGATTATAGGAAACTAAATTTAATTTGAGGATTTGAGAATTTGAAGATTTGAAAATGACTTAATTAATTTGAGGATTTGAAAATTTGAAGATTTGAAAATGCCAAAAATATCCGATTACCGATAGGTTAACGGTGCTTTTTAAGCATTTTCAAATTCTCAAATTTTCAAATCAAAATAGTTTCGCTCGTAAATCTGCCGATATCTCTTCGGTTACCGCAATGATGTCATCTGCAACATGGGTGTTGTTAGTAATTACTTTATCACACTCATCTTTATAAGGCAACAGGAACTCTTTATAGGCCGGTACAACGTGGTTTACCCATTTGTACATCACATCATCGTGCGAATAGCCTCGTTCAATTAAATCGCGTTTAATGCGGCGCTGCAGGGCAATATCTTCATCGGCATCAATAAATACCTTCATATCCAGCAGTTCGGCAATGTCTTTAAAGTGGAGTATAAACAAGCCCTCTACTATCAAAATAGGGGCAGGCTTAATTTCCAAAACCTTTGGCACTACGTCGGGATTATTAAAAGTGTATTCGTGTTTCAGGATGGTTTCTTTGTTCAGCAGTTTGCTGATATCCTGTTGAAAATGTTCATGGTCAATAGTCGACGGCAGATCAAAATTATACAGCTTATTTTCCTCCTTGGTCATGTTATGTGCCACGGGAATATAATAATCATCCTGCGACACAAGGCATACCTCGTCGGCAGTAAAATGCTCCAGGAAACATTTCAAAAAAAAAGTTTTGCCCGATCCGCTTCCACCGGCAATCCCAACAATATAAGGTTTATTCATTCGGGCTTCCGTAGCTGATATTTACGTTAATGCGTTTGTCTAAAGCGCCCAATGCATCGGCGGTGTTCTTAGTCATTACAATGAGCACATTTTTGGTAGCCTCGCTCTCAGTAAACCTGCCCACCACTTTTGCGTATGTGGTATGGTTGTTCATGGGATTGGTAATTTTTATAACTGTACCTATTGGCGCGGTACGATGTAAAACCAGTTCTTTTTTAGGATCAAGGCTGGTGTCCTCTATCCAGGTGGCTACGCCTCTTTCATTTTTTTCGTACAGGCCAAAACGGTTGGCTTTAAATTTAGCGTCAGCACTGTCAACAGGCATATTTGCCGAATCTGCTTTTAGTACATCCTGCTTGGCAACTGGTCTTTCTTCAGGCGGCATGCCGGTGCGTACTTTAAGTATCTGGTCGGCCTTTAAATCGTCCGAGTTTAAGTTATTCAGGTTCCTGATATCTTCAACCGATGTGTTAAATCTTTTGGCGATAGAAAATATGGTTTCGCCGGCCGATACTTTATATTGCTGTACATTATCGATGTTTACGGCAGCAGCTGGTTGTACTGTTGCCGGTGCGGGAGCAGCCGGTTTTGGCGCAGTTGACACTGGCTGCTGAACCACCGGTGCAGGCTGTTGTGTTACAGGTTGTTGTACAGTCGGCGTTTGTGCGGGTGTTTTGGTAACCTGGGGTTGAACCTGCGGCTTTTGCTGTACTACTGCAGGTTGTGTTGTTGCAGCGGTTTGCGTTTCGTTAAAGGGCAGCTCGGTAGGTACTTTAACGGTGCCACCAATTTTAAGCGGCGCGTTGTTGTTAAACTCTATGATGGCTTTGGGGCTTACTTTATAGCGCCTGCCTATGGAGTAATAATTATCTTTTGGATCTAATTTGTGGAGGATAACTTTTTTGCCGTTCTGGTTTTCAACTCCTATGGAGTCTTTGGCGGTGGCGGCAAAAAGGGAAACAGAAATGGTGACTAAGGGAGCGATCAATAAAAGGACCTTTAATTTCATAATATCTTATAATACAGCTTTTTGTAAATTTAAAACCATTAATTCCGACCTGTTTTTAAGGTAGATCAGTTTGTTATTATGTACTACAAACGCCTCGGGTTGCAATTTTTGTATATCGTTTTGCAACAAATCGTGATAAACCGCTGTGCCTTCATCGTTAAAAACATAAAGGTGCTGCTCCAATTGCCCGGCCAAAAACGTGTGCAAAGATACAATTCTAAAATTATTGCGCTCCAGGTAATGCATGGTATTTCCGTGAACATCAATGCCGGCCAATAAGTTTTTAAAAATTTCTGCAGGTAACACCACCGGGCTGATAATGTGGTTATCTAAACCGGTATCAGTAACCGCCTGGTAACTTCTTGCTATTTCTCCCGTTTTAATATTAGCTAAAACGAGCTTTTTAGGCTGGATCTGGGTATTATAAACCACAGGCCCATTTACCGACAGGAAATCAAAAGCCAAAGTATAATTGCTCCACAAAATTTTTCCGGTGCCGCCGTCAACAGCGGTGATCCCTTTATGTGCCGGGCCTTTTTCTGATTGATAATTATGCACAAGCAGTACTCCCTCATAGGCTGTTTCAATTCCTGTAAGCCACCGTTCGGGCATAGTAAGGCCTTCAAAATTTAGTGCTCCGTTTTGCAGGCCCACAGATGCAAATAATACCATTTTATCCGCGCTGTTGCGTACTTCCAGGAATAAAGTATTGGTTAACCCGTCAATCTCCATGCGCCAAACAGGCCATTTAAATTGATGCTGAATGAATGGTAGCAAGTTTGTCATAAATTGTGCAAATATGCTCAATATGTTTAAAACTGTTTTAATTTTACCAAACATTGCCGTTGCGGCTGTGTTAAAAACACTAAATCACTACTACTATGAATGCTGAACAAATTAGCTTAGAAGAAACCAAAGTGAAACCCGTGGTCGACCATTTGAACGATCTTTTGGCAAACTACCACATCCACTATCAAAAATTACGCGGATGCCATTGGAATGTAAAAGGGCCGAGTTTTTTTACTTTGCATCTTAAGTTTGAAGAATTGTACACCGCCGCCCTGGTAACTATTGATGAGCTCGCCGAAAGGATATTGTCATTAGGTAAACCACCATACAGCACTTTTAAAGATTATATCGAAACATCACAAATTAGAGAGATCCAGACTATTGGTTTAAAAGATACTTTGATGGTAAAAGCCATTATAGACGACCTTGCCGCGCTGATAGCTAAAGAAAGGGAAATCCTTGACATTACAGCCGAAGCCGGCGACGACGGTACCAACGATATGATAAACCGTTTTATGCAATTTAACGAAAAAAATACCTGGATGCTGCGTTCATTTGTGAACGAGGATTAAGGAGGAAAATGAATTTTATGGCATACGAATACACCACGTAAGACCTGAAAAAATGGAGATGACGTGTTGGCCTTGGAGTATCACAACAACCATGTCATTGAACGCAGCAATCGCGAACTGTACAGGTCTACCCTATGTAGGTCGCGATTGCTTATATCAAGTAGTAAGTATCAAGATTTTTCAGGGATAGTATCAAGTAGTAAGTATCAAGATTTTTTGACTTTCGGATTAGCCGATGTTTGCAGCTGTCTTGATACTTGATACTCGCTACTTGATACCAGAACGCAGCTGTCTTGATACTTGATACTACTTGATACTTACTACTCAAACTTATGATTCGACGCTTACTGCTTCACGTTTGTATTCGCCGCTAAGTTCGTCGGCACTTGGCCCGTAGCTGCCGGGTATCGGAATGTTTAGCAGGCGCAGGTATACGCCTAACTGGGCGCGGTGGTGCACAAGCTGGCAGAAAGCTACCCTGATTACTTCGGCTTTGGTGTAGTTTTGTAATATTACATCGCCATTGCTCAGTGTCCATGGTTTCAGTAGTTCTTCTTCGGTTATGTTTTGCAGCGCTTTTTTGCCTTTCGCTACGGATTGTTCCAGCAATTCCAATAAGCCTTGGGCATTTTCTGCCTTAGGCGGATTGTAGGGGGTAGTGGCAAAATTTAATCCATCGGTATATGCGGCCAGTGCAAGCCAGTTTGGTAAATCTACTATATGCACGGTAAGGTCTTCAATGGTCATGCTTTTAGGGTGCGGTTGCCATTCAAATTTGTCGGCGGGTACAATTTCAAGCATTTTGCGGGTGGTTTGGGCTTCCAGCTCCAATTCCTTTAATAACATTGGGATAATATTCATAGCGTTTTTGTTTTTGATTATAATTCAAAGTAACAACCCGCTTGTGACAACCCTATGTCAGTAGCATTTTACAAAGTTTAATTTATTTTATTACGAGTGTAATTGTTTAAAAAATCTCAGCTTAGTTTATATTAGTGCGGGTTTTAAACCTGTATTTATGAAAAAAATAACCCTGCTTTTACTACTATTAAATTTTACAGCTTTCGCCCAATCCCCCAAAAAAGCCATCATCGTGCTTACTTATGATGATGCTTTGCCATCGCAACTGGACATAGCCTTACCTCAATTAGACTCGTTGGGGCTTAAGGGGACTTTTTTCCTTACAGGGTATATAACCCAGGTAACGATTCCCCGGTGGCGGCAGGTAGCATTAAAAGGGCACGAACTGGCTAACCATAGCCTTTACCATCCATGTTTAATTACTTCAGTACGGGCCAATCCTGCAAATAACTCGGCCAACTATTCGGTGTTTATGATCAAGCGCGAAGTTGCCGAAATGAATAACCTGCTTTATGCCGTTGACGGAAAGGCCGGCACGCGGACTTACGCCTATCCCTGCACCGAAACAGCCGTTGGCGGTGTAAAATATGCCGACTCTTTGAGCGCAGCGGGCATTATCAAATACGCGCGTATTGGTGGCGGTGCCAATTCAATTATAACCGATTTTAAAAAACTCGACCCAATGCAGGTTCCTGCCTGGGGAGTACAAGGCGCCGCTACCGGCGACGAATTGATTGCTTTTGTTAAAAAAACGCAGCAAAGCGGTGGCCTGGGCATCTTTATGTTTCATGGCATAGGTGGCGACTATATTACTACACCGGCCGCAGCCCACAAACAATTATTGCTTTACCTGAAGCAACACCAGGACGAAATTGAAGTGCGCACTTTCCAGGATGCGCTGGACATTGTTAAGGCCATCAATTAAAAAGTAATTTGATTATTGGGTTGCTCCGCTTGTCTGTCCGGCCAAAGACGGACGGGGTTGCCAATGCTATTGCCAATTAATATAATTGATCACCAATCATAAACCATGAAACCAATTTTATTTTTTTTACTTGCTATTTTGCCGGCACTATGCATGGCGCAGAAACCTGTAGCCGAAAGCCTGACTGCCGAATATTTAACCAACCCATTAGGTATCGATATCATCCATCCTCGGTTGAGCTGGAAAATTAATACCACACAAAAAAACACCTTGCAACAAGCCTACAACATTGTAGTTGCTACAGATGCTTCGTTTTCATCCTCAAAAGTGGTTTGGAATACAGGCAAGGTAATGTCCGATTCGTCGGTATTTGTCACCTATAATGGATCAGCCTTAAAATCGGCAACGCGCTATTATTGGCGGGTAAAAGTTTGGGACAACCACGGCAACACATCCACCTGGAGTAAGCCTGCTTATTTTGAAATCGGATTGCTAAACACCAGTGACTGGACGGCCAGCTGGGTGCAGCCCAAACAGGATAGCGCGCGCAAAATGCCCGCGCTGATGCTGCGTAAACAATTTTATACCTCAAAAAAAATTGTATCCGCAAGGGTTTACGCCACAGCGCACGGGCTTTATGAACTATACCTTAACGGTCGTAAAGTAGGCGACCAAGCCCTTACGCCAGGTTGGACGGAGTATAAAAAACGCCTGCAATACCAGGTTTATGACGTTACCGCTATGTTGCAGCCGGGCGATAATGTAATTGGCGCCATGATAGGCGATGGATGGTTTAAAGGCACCTTGGCCTACCTGAACAACTGGGGCTTTTGGGGCAAAAAACTGGCCTTGTTATGCCAGCTGCAAATAACCTATGCTGATGGAACTACAGAGAATATAAACTCAGATGGTTCATGGAAAGGTACTCAAAATGGCCCGGTAACACTCAACGGCATTTATGATGGCGAAACCTATGATGCCCGTAAGGAGTTAGCCGGCTGGGATAGCAAAGGGTTTAACGACGCGGCATGGTTACCGGTGGATGTAGCCAATAATATTACCAAAAGCACTTTGGTAGGGGTACAGAGCGCGCCGGTACATAAAATTGCCGAACTTAAGCCTGTAGCGATTTTTAAAAGCCCGAAGGGCACGCAGATTATTGATTTTGGACAAGATATGACTGGATGGATAAGGCTAAAAGTGAGCGGTCCGGCCGGAACAACTGTTACTATAAAGCATGCCGAAGTGTTGGATAAATTTGGCGAATTTTATACGGCCAACCTGCGCACTGCCGCTGCCACTATTAACTATACGCTGAAGGGCGGAGGTGTAGAGGTATATGAACCGCATTTTACATTTATGGGTTTCAGGTATATTGCTATTGAAGGTTTTCCGGGCGAGATTAAGCCCGAGAATTTTACGGCTGTAGTAGTCCACTCGGATATGCCGGTTACCGGTGAATTTACCTGTTCAGATACGATGATTAATAAGTTGCAGCACAACATTCAGTGGGGGCAAAAAGGCAATTTTTTAGATATTCCGACTGATTGCCCGCAACGTGATGAGCGCCTGGGCTGGACAGGTGATGCGCAGGTTTTTTCACGCACGGCAGCGTTTAACATGAATGTAGGTCCGTTTTTTGCCAAATGGATGAAGGATGTAGCCGCTGATCAGTTCCCCGATGGCGGAATCCCTTTTGTGGTGCCAGATGTTTTGCAAACTAATCGCACTACATCGGCAGGCTGGGGCGATGTGGCCGTTATTGTGCCCTGGACAATGTACCAGGTTTATGCCGATAAACGCATTCTGCAAACGCAATATTCCAGCATGAAAGCTTATGTTGATAAGATCATTAAAAAGGCCGGCGATAGCCATATCTGGCGTGGAGGCAGCGTTTTTGGCGATTGGCTATTTTATCGTCCCGGCATCTATGATTTTTCGGAGCCAAACGGTTATACCAACCCGGATATGATTGCTACCGCTTTTTATGCTTATTCATCAAAACTGCTAAGCCAGGCAGCGGGTGTTTTAGGCAATACAGCCGACGAAAAAAAATACAATGATGTTTTTGAGGATGTAAAGAAGGCATTCATCCACAACTACATTACACCCACGGGCCGCATTTTCGCCGATTCGCAAACAGGATATGTGTTGGCTTTGAAGTTTAACCTGGTACCCGATAGTTTAAAAAGCAGGGCGGCAGCTTACCTGGTTGAGGATGTGCGAAGCCGCAACAACCACCTGTCAACCGGCTTTTTAGGTACGCCTTACCTGTGCCAGGTATTATCACAAAACGGTTACACCAATGTGGCCTATGACTTGTTGTTGCAAAAAACGTATCCGTCATGGTTGTACCCGGTAAAAATGGGCGCTACAACTATTTGGGAACGCTGGGATGGTATAAAAACTGATAGTACTTTCCAGGATAAAACCATGAATTCCTTTAACCATTACTCGTACGGCGCCGTCGGCGATTGGATGTACCAGCATGTTACGGGCCTTCAAATTGGTAAACCAGGTTATAAACATATTGTGCTAAAACCAGAGCCCAGCTCTAAATTCAGCTTCGCTAAGGCAACTTTTGAAACTATGTACGGCCGGGTACTTTCTGAGTGGGAAATTAAAGATGGCACCATGCGCATACATGTTAAAATACCGGCCAATACTACGGCGACGGTAACGCTACCCCAGACACATCCCGAAGATGTAAAACAGGACGGTAAGCCATTAACAGGTGCAAGCAACGATGCCGCCGGTACTACTGTGCAGCTGGGATCAGGGGAATATAACTTTAATTATCCGTGGGTGGTGGTTAAAGATAAGATAGCCGCTAAATAATTTGAGTACGCGCAAAGTGTGTAATCTTTGCGCGTACCCAAATTGTTTATCCCACCAACTGGTCAAATAACCGCTTTAATGTCAATTCTGCATCCTTGCACAAACCTGGGTGAACCTTTGACGATTGCACTACGGTACTACGTGTAGCAGTAAGCCACCTGAAGCGCGAAGCAATATCCAGTTTAGCAATAGGGCCGGCATTTGGTGCGCCAACGGTTATTTTTTCAAAGGAGCTTATGTTATCTTTCAGGCAATCTAAATCAAGGCCGGGCGCGAAAGCACGTATCCGGGCTTCGTCAATTGATAATATAGCCTTCAAAAACTTTTGTTTGGGACAATAAAGTATTACGCCAATGTTTATAAACTCCCCGCGCTCTACCCTGGGTACAACACGTATTACGGCGTACTCAAATAATTGATCGGGCATTTTTAGCTTCGGTTACAAATATTGCCGATGATGCAATACGGGTTAATAAAAATTGAGCGTAAACTTCCCTGCGTTCGGTTGGCGTACCATTTCCTGATTCATCGGTCAGCCAGTCGTTGGGGATTAAATTAACAATATCGTAGATGCGTTCAGGCATTAAAATGGCCTTAAATTCGGCATCAACTTCATCCAGCTCAGATGCTTGCGGAAGCAATACATGGTCTTTTATCTGCACAAACGGCCTTTTTGCCGATTCCTGCCAGTTATGCCAGGAGTGGTGAAAGTACAGAGCCGCGCCATGGTCAATAAGCCAGAGCTCTTTATGCCACATCAGCATATTGGTATTGCGGGGGGTACGGTCAACGTTGGTCAGCAGGCAATCAAGCCAGACTATTTTAGACGCCAGTTTTGCATCCAAAGTATTAACAACCGGATCATAGGTGATGGCTCCGGACAAATAATGTAGCGCAAGGTTAAGCCCTACACTGAATTTAAGCAGGTCCTGGATCTCCTCATCGGCCTCCGATCGGCCGAAGGCTTCATCAAGGTTGGCAAATACCAGTTCGGGTACTTTGAGGCCTAAAAGGCGGGCTATTTCGCCGCCAATAAGCTCGGCTATTAAGGCTTTTACGCCCTGACCGGCGCCCCGGAATTTAAGTACATACAAAAACTCGTCGTCGCCCTCGGCAATGGCCGGTAATGATCCGCCTTCGCGTAATGGCGTAACATACCGGATTACTCTTATGGTGCGAAGTTGTGGTTGGGTGTAATTCATTTTTTAGTAAAAAATCAGGGCAAATTTATAATAAATAAGCAAGGCTATATTTTATTTCCGCCATCCCAAAGATAAATCCTATTTTGGCTGATAACATGATGCAGGCATATATATTAGGTATTGATATTGGAACAGGCAGCACCAAGGCTGTAGCTGTTGCCTTAACGGGCGAGGCATTAGGCGTTACCCAGCAACACTATGATATTGATAGCCCCGAGCCGGGCTACAGCGAACAAAACCCGGTTATTATCTGGGATGCATTTGTAAAATGTGTGCAGGAGATAGTTGCTAAAATAGGTTACGCGCCGCAGGCCGTTAGTTTTAGCAGCGCCATGCATAGCATTATTCCGGTTGATGATGCAGGTACGCCATTGGCCCCAATGATTACCTGGGCCGATGCACGTGCGGAAAATATAGCACAGGGATTAAAGAATTCGGAAAAAGGGGAGACGATATATCGCATCACCGGTACGCCTGTCCATGCCATGTCGCCGCTGTGCAAGCTTATCTGGTTGCGAACAAACAATCCAGCTTTATTTAACTCGGCCTCCCGGTTTATATCAATAAAGGAATTTATATGGCATAAGCTTTTTAATAGTTTCCAGGTTGATTATTCTATCGCCTCGGCCACCGGTCTTTTTGATATTTTAAAGCTGCAATGGAGTAACGAGGCCTGCGAGTTGGCCGGTATAACTGGCGGTAAACTATCAATACCTGTAAACACTACTTATTATCGTGATGATTTGGATCCTGTTACTGCAAACTTGCTTGGCATTGCTCCTAAAACCAATTTTATAATTGGTGCAAGTGATGGTTGTTGTGCAAATTTAGGCAGCCATACTACGGGGCCGGGTATTGCGGCGCTCACCATTGGAACCAGTGGGGCTGTGCGTATTACCAGCCCGGCGCCGGTTTATAACTACCAGGGAATGACGTTTAATTACCTGCTTAATCAAAATACCTACGTATGCGGCGGAGCGGTAAATAACGGAGGTATTGCGATAAACTGGCTACTGAAGAATTTTTTGGAAAAAGAAAATCTAACTGCCGCTGATTACGACACCTTGTTTAACACCATTGAAACAGTGCCCGCCGGCAGCAACGGCCTTTTGTTTTTGCCCTATTTATACGGTGAGCGGGCTCCCCTTTGGGATACCAAAACCAGCGGCGCTTACATTAATATAAAGCCGGCCCACACCCAGGCTTATTTTTTACGGGCTGCGCTTGAAGGGATTTGTTTTGCCTTGTACGATGTACTTAAAACCGTAGAAGATGCCTCGGTTAACATAACGCAGGTAAACATCAGCGGCGGTTTTGTAAGCTCAGATACATGGACACAGGTACTGGCCGATATTACAGGTAAAAAGTTAGTAGTGCTGCAATCCGAAGATGCATCCGCTGTAGGTGCCATTTATCTTGCCATGCAGGTACTTCATCCCGAAAGCTATGACCAGCTAAGCCGTGTAAACAGCGAAACTGTCATTTACCCTAACCAGCAAAATCATGAATTGTATAGCAGGGCGTTTGCAATTTTTAAAAAGCTTTATGGCGATTTAAAAGATACCATGCACCTGGTTGACAACCTGGGTATTTAAGAAATTAGATATTAATGCATGAAAGTTGCATTCTGCAGGCTGCAGTGAAATGAGATTACTTAAACCCCAACGCTTTAGTAAACCGGTAGCAGCAATAAACAATAACCGGGGCGGCCAATACATCCATTGTGTAATGAATATGCTGGATAAGCAGCAAGAACATCAAAACGATGGTGGCTGCAAGGGCTATCCGTTTATCACTTTTGCGGTCAAGGTTTAAATAAATTAAAACGAGTGTCGAGGTATGCCCCGAAAAGAAGAGGTCTTTAGTAATGGCTGCATGCCCGTAAAAATAGCTGGTAAGGGGATCTACTAACGGTACCAGCCCTGCAGGCGGATCGAGGTTTACCAGGGTTAAGGTTATAAACCTGGCTATGCAAACAAAAATCAAAGTCCAAAGGTAGGTTATACCCAAATCGGGCTTATAAAGTGTCCTGATCACCATTAGGATACCCATACCCCAAATTATCGCGAAAATTGGTATCGACAGATCGGCCGCAGGTAAATTTGCCAATACCCAGTCATGCACTATCACGCCATGCCGTTGTTCAATCGCCTTAAAAAATGAAGGCATGATGTTGATAATGGCCACAATAAGCATGGTGCCAATAATAAGCCTTACACGTTTTAAGCTTGTATCAAAAGCGGCTTGCCAGTTAAGTTTTATTCTATATAGGGTAATCTGCGTCAAAACTAAATCAGAAAAAATGGTTTGCAAAGGTAATTATTGACGTGGTTATTAAAAATATGTTACATCAGTATTAAAATAATTGTAAAACGTTACATAAAATTAAACGCAATTTTGTTGCATTTGATTTATATTTGCGCCATGGATCATCATAAAACCACTGCGCGGATAGATAGTATTGGTATTACAGCCTCCACTTTATGCGTCATCCATTGCGCGGTTGTGCCGTTGATATTTAGCAGCCTGCCGCTTATTGGCCTAAGCTTTTTGGCATCACCGATAGTAGAGTGGGGGATGATTGTTTTTGCGCTGATGATAGGGTTGTATTCGATAGGTTTATCCTATCTGCGCACCCACAAGAGGCCATTACCGGTGGTTTTATTAATTATAGGCTTTGCGATTATAATGCTGGGGCACATTTTTTTAAGCGGTCTTACTGAGGTATTTGTGGTACCCGCTGGTGGGTTGGCAATTGCAGCAGCACATTTTGTAAATTATAGGAGTGTGTTGGCCGCAACCAAATCGTCGGCAAAGCAGGAGGGCCCTGTTTTACACGATTGTTTCAAACTTAATTCATAAGTCAAATCTTTAAAAAAAGGCCGGGTACAACTAAAATCCTAATTCTCCATACTCAACAACCGCCGAATCGCAGATGTAAGTAGGGACGATGCCGGTGGCATTAATACGGTTTTCGGCGTCAACAGCCTGGGTGTTGCCCGATAGTACCAAAACAGTATCCAAACCAAATTTATTGCCACCTAAAATGTCGGTTTGTAGCGTATCGCCAACCATTACGATATCTTTTTTGCTGATTGGTCCCTGTTCGCGCAGCAAATCATAGGCAAACATGAACATCTGCGAATCGGGCTTGCCAAAACGGATGAACTCCTTGCCCACAATTTTTTCAATCATGTGGGCAATCCCGCCAATAGCTATTGATACATCGTGCTTGCTTAATGGGTACGCATGATCAGTATTGGCAACAATGGCTGGGATGGTGCGTTTGCGCAGTATATTTACGGTTTTATTCAAATCCTGAAACCAGTCGAAGCCTTCATCATCTAAAAAAACCAGGGCATTTACCTTGTCAATATTGGAGGCATCAATTTGGCTTACAGGCAAGGTATGCAACCCCGAACTATCAATATAATGCGCGGAGTCCGGCGTGCCTAGGTAAGCCACAATACCATCGTTCACTTTCAGGTCAAGGTACTCTTTGGTAAGCATACCCGATGAGATGATTTTATCCGGAGTTATAGCAAGCAGGCCCTTACTATTGTATGATTCGGCCAATTGGGCCGGGCTGCGCGAGGCGTCGTTGGTAACAATGTAATAATCTTTTTTTTGCTGGTCCAGGTAGGCAAAAGTATTTTCGATGCCTGGCAGCAGCCCTTTGTAATTCTTTAACACACCAAAAGCGTCAAAAAAAACAACTTTGTACCTGTCTATTATAGATTTAAAGTTGTCTATCCTGTTCATGCTGATATGTAATTTAATTGGGTTGCAATATGGTTAAATATAAACTGATTGTTTATTTTAATTTCAGTGCTTCTATGATCTTTTCTGCATCAAAGTCCCTGTCTACCGATGGTAAGTAAATATTAAATGCTTCGTTCTGTAATTTTTGCGCGTACTGTTCGCTAAAAAAGTGCTTTCCGTCTTTAATTACATAGTTAAGGATAAAAAAGCGGTAGGCTTCTTTCATAAAACGAATCTCATCGGCGGTAAGCGGGTTAACTTTATGATATTCTTTCAGGAACATGATAAAGCGGTCTTCCATCATGGTGTTGATAACGTAGCTGAACACGGTACGATCGCCGATATCAGATACCACACGGCTGAAAAAGTAAAAGTCGAGTACGCGGTAGCTCATCCTGAACCAGTCATAATCCCAGCGGGAATATAGTTCCAGGCTTGGCGTTACCGAAAAGTTGCCGATGTTCCAATCGATGAAAACAGGGATGATCTCGAAAGAGCTCATATTGTATTTCGACCGGTTTTTCATGAAGGTTTCGCAATGGTACTTCAAAAAATCGGCCTGCATGGCTGTACCAAATTGTTTCTCGTTGGTTTCCAGCTGGTGCATCAACGATGAAATATCGGTACGTAATGTTTTTGACGATTTAGGCAGTACATTTTTTACCCTTGAACAAGCTTTATGAAACTTGCCCACTTGCTGTCCAAGCTTTTTAATATGGTTATCGTCCAGGCGGCGTGGCAGGCGGTTTAGTATGCGCGTTGGGTTATAAAATACCACCCATGCGTCAGTTTTGCCATGCTTATAATGATATATATATACCCTGTTGTTTTTAAGCAATGAGCGGGCAAGTAAATTTTCAAAAGGATAAAGCAGGTTATTGGCTAAGGTTTGGATGATGCGGTGATCCTCTTTAAAGTGCTCAAACTTACCAAAATAGGATAGTTTGGCGATGATGATATCATCGTCGTCAAAGGTGATGCGATATACATGATTGGTTGATACCATGGCGCTGATGTCCTCAATAAGTTTGATAGTTTTGGACGCGTCATAACCTTCCCATGCTTTTTTAACAATTAAAGAAAAGTCCATTTACATAATTTAGGCTACAAAGATTAGATAATAAAATGGAATAAGGAATATAATGTTTTATCTGAACTCGGATTAAGCAGATTTTTCGGATTATTTGGATTTGATTTGCTGTGTCGATATATTCGATTGTCTGGATTTGATTTGCGTAGGAAATATAGATTAGTTTGGTTTGATTTTTTTTGTTTAACAAACGTTTAAAGGTCAGTGACTTGCTTCCAAAATTTATGAGCAGACCAACCTGCATATTATAGGCCTCTAGATAATTGATAGCTTGGGCAAGATGAACGTCTTCCAACAGGGTAATAGCTTTTAGTTCAACCATTATTAAGCCTTCAACAAAAAAATCAACCCGGCGCTCTCCGATTTGTTGGTTCATATAATAAATTGGCATGTCCATCTCCCGTTCAAAAACAAGCCCTGCCGATGCCATTTCTAACTCAAGCGCCCGTTGATATATCTTCTCCTGAAAGCCGTTGCCCAGGGTGGAATGAACTTTCATTGCGCAGCCAATAATCTGCCGGGTAATCTCGTCATGTTTTAATTGATGCATTTTTTGTTGTTATGTTTTGATTTTTTCTGAACTCGGATTAAACAGATTTGTCAGATTTTTTGGATTTTGATGAAAAAGACTTGTGGTCATGCAAATCAAATCCAAAGAATCCTAAAAATCTGCTTAATCCGAGTTCAGAAAAGGGCTCATATTATATCACCTCAAAATACCTCTTCAACTCCCAATCAGTAACATGTTTAGCATACTGACGGTGCTCCCACAGGCGTGTTTGGGTAAAATGCTCAACAAAGCCTTCGCCAAAAAGCTCTTTTGCCAAAGGCGAATTTTGCATATCGGTGGCGGCGTCAAAAAGGTTCTTGGCCAATACGCCGTTGCGTTTATCCTCGTAGCCATTGCCTACGGTGGGTTGAATGTTTAAGGGTAGTTTATTTTTTATACCATACAAACCAGAAGCCAATGCCGCTGCTATGGCCAAATAAGGATTGGTATCTGAGCCGGGTATGCGGGTTTCTAACCGGGTATAGCCAGGCGTGGTATTAATAACGCGGAGGGCTGTAGTGCGGTTATCTATTCCCCAGGTAATGGTGGTTGGTGCCCAGGCGCCCTCGACCAGGCGTTTGTAACTATTAATGGTGGGAGCGTACATGGGCAATAAGTGTGGCATACAATGCAGCTGCCCCGCCAGGTAATGCTTATGCAGATCGCTCATTTTGTTTACATCATTGCCATTGTAAAACAGGTTTTCGGCTTTGTCCTTACTCCAAAGGCTTTGGTGAATGTGGCCACTGCAGCCAGGCAGATTTTCGTTCCATTTGGCCATAAATGAGGCCATTATGCCATGTTTGTAAGCAATCTCCTTAACCGCTGTTTTAAATAGCACAGCTTTGTCGGCCGCGGCCAAAACCTCATCATGGGCAATGGCAGCCTCGTAAACGCCGGGGCCGGTTTCGGTATGTAGGCCTTCTATAGGGATATTAAATTGGGTAAGCAGGTTAAATAGGTCGTAATAAAACTCGCTGTTTTGCGATGTGCGGAGTATAGAATAGCCAAACATTCCCGGTGTAAGGGTATTAATGTTAGTAAAACCTTTATCATTAACGGATTGCGGTGTTTCCCTAAAGTTAAACCACTCAAATTCCTGCGCAAATTCGGCGTGATAACCAAGGGCCTCGCATTCCTTAACTATTTTTTTTAACAGGCTGCGTGGGCAGGCCGGTAGCGCAGTGCCATTAGGGTCGCTGTAATCGGCCAAAAAGAAGGGGATATTATCCTGCCACGGCACGTTCCTTAAAGTGTTCAAGTCAATGCGGCACAGCTTATCAGGATAGCCTGTATGCCAGCCGGTAAGCTGCACGTTATCATAGCAGTCATCGTTGCTGTCCCATCCAAAAACAACATCACAAAAACCATAGCCGCTTTGCAGGCCTTCGATGAATTTTTTGGGATGTATAACTTTGCCGCGTAAAACGCCATCAATATCGGCAAAGGCGAATTTTATTTTCTGGATGTTATTTGATTCTATATAGGTTTTAATCTGTTCGGTATTCATGGTATAAGTTATAAGGCTGGTTTCAGTTGAGTAATATCAGCCATTAGGATGTAAACATAAAAAAATGCCATTGGTGTTTGCAAATATTCATACGGTTTTGCTGTTACCTTTGTTTAGGCAATTTTATGATGACGACAATTAACCGGTATTTATTTGTTTACGGAACTTTATTAGCAAATGGTAATCGTTATGCGGCTTACCTGCAACTGCATTGTAAGCTAATTGGCGAAGGTAAATTCAAGGGTCGGCTTTATGATATTGGCGAATATCCGGGAGCGGTAAATGATATCGAAAATGATCAGTTTGTTTATGGCAGTATCTATTTGATGGATGATGCCATAAAAGTTTTGAGTGTTATTGATGAATATGAAGGAATTGGCGCAAATAACCCCGAACCGCATGAATATGCCAGGAGGCTGACTAATATTGAGACAGAAAATGGAATTGTTACCTGTTGGGTTTATATTTATAAATGGCCGGTTGAGGGGAAGTTTCAAATAATGAATGGCAATTATCTGCAGTATCTTAAACAAAAACAATAGGACAAAAAAAATCCCCTGATCTTTTAAAACCAGGGGAAGTTAATGGTATATAAGGGGGATTAAACTTTAGCTGTTTTTACAGTTTTAATAATCACCGCTGCAACTTTGTATGGATCGGCAGCCGAGTTAGGACGACGATCTTCCAGGTAACCACTCCAGTTGTGCTCAACTGCGTAAAGTGGGATACGGATAGAAGCACCACGATCTGATACGCCATAGCTAAAGTCGGTAATAGAAGCAGTTTCGTGTTTACCGGTTAAGCGCTGATCGTTATCGGCACCGTATACAGCTATACACTCGGTAACTGCAGGACGGAATGACTCGCAGATAGCTTCAAAAGTAGCTTTGCTGTTAGCAGTACGTAAAGTTGTATTTGAGAAGTTAGCGTGCATACCAGAACCGTTCCAATCTAATTGGCCAAGCGGTTTGCAATGCCAGTTGATAGATACGCCATAGCTTTCGCCAATTCTTTCTAATAAATAACGTGCAACCCAAATTTGGTCACCAGCTTCTTTAGCGCCTTTTGCGAAGATCTGGAATTCCCATTGGCCTGCTGCTACCTCGGCATTGATACCTTCAACATTTAAGCCTGCTTCTAAACATACGTCTAAGTGCTCTTCAACAATTTCGCGGCCGTAAGCATTGTTTGCGCCTACAGAGCAATAGTATGGGCCTTGCGGGCCTGGGTAACCACCAGCCGGAAAACCAAGTGGTTTGTTAGTTTTAGGATCCCATAAAAAGTATTCCTGCTCAAAACCAAACCAGAAATCATTATCATCATCCTGTATAAGTGCACGACCGTTTGACTCATGAGGTTTACCTGTTGAATCTAAAACTTCGCACATAACAAGGTAAGCGCTTTTTCTTTGTGGATCAGGGCATACAAAAACTGGTTTTAAGATACAATCTGATGAACCACCTGGTGCTTGTTCAGTTGATGAGCCGTCAAAGCTCCAGTTATCCAGATCTTCTACTTTTCCGCTGAAATCCTTAACGATTTTTGTTTTGCTACGCAGGCTTTGTGTTGGTTTGTACCCATCAAGCCAAATGTACTCGAGTTTAGTTGCCATTTTTTAATTAATTTGTAAAGTTGGGGTTCTATTGATAGTTTTTGTATTAATCTCGCCAATTAACAAGGCGAATTTAAATTTTTTTTACAAAAATCACCATGATTTTGTGATTTTTTTATAATTTTTTTCAACAAACGCGGTGTTTTAACTATAAATACATAATAATAAACTTAATCGGTACTGTTTTTAATGATTTCGCATTTTTAAACTTATGATGCTATTAAATTTTGATAGAAATACAAAATAGCAGAAAATTATAAAAGGAAATAATTAAAAAGCGCTGTTTATGTCGGCCGGGTTATAAAATCAATCCTTTTCGCTCAGCTTTTCAGAAACGTTTTTAACATTTTTGTCCAACTCCTCGGCCGAATACAGTAAATGTTTGCGTATTTTAAGTAGTTCTTCTTTGGTTTCAATATCCTTAACCAGGTCAAGCAAACCCAATATGTTCGATAAGTGTTTACGCACTTCATGCGAATTGATTGTGGCCAGCTCTTGTTTTTTTGCTGCAAACAATAATTGCTCGTAATGGCGTTTTTGCCTGCTGCTGCGGTAAAAAATAGCTACAACAACAACTGCTAAAACGGCAAGCGCGATAGCGAATATCATCCATAAACGTTCGCGTTCATACCTTAGTAAGTTTACGTAATACAGGCTTTGTACCTCGTTTATTTTTAACTGCGACGATTTATCACCCACTTGCAAAAGGTTGTCGATGTTCTGTTTTAACTCACCCAAAGCGAGTTTAAAGTTGTCAGCTGCAAGTTTTTTGTCATCGTCGTGTTCAGCTATCTGTCCAAGTAATTCATATAGGTGGTACCTTATTTCAGGATGGTTTTTTTGAGACGGCAGGTTAAGCTGTTTTTCAATCATATACCGTGCTGAGTCTGTTTGTCCGTTGGCAAAATAGGCATCAGCAAGCATTAGTCCCTCCAGGTCGCCTTTTACATAAAGACTATCTTTCAGTAATTCATTAATTTGCTTTATAGCACCCTTGTAGTCATGTTTTAATAAAGTGAGATAATATTCCGTACGTTTCTGGTAGGTGTGTAATTTGTAAGTCCTGTTTCTGGGCCCCAGCAGTTTTTCGTGGCAAACTTTTAATGAATCGTAGTTTCGGGTTCTGAAATAATTTTCGGCTTTATTATAGGTAATCAGGCTTAGAAGATTTAACCGGTTGATCTTATTTTCATCAATTAGGCGTTGGGCCTGATTGAGGTTGGCTAGCGATTGGCCATATAAGCCGCTCTTATAATATATATCAGATATATTGACATTTAGCACAGCCTCTAAATAAGGGTCATTTAAATTTTTCACCTCGTTTTTAGCCAATCCATAACTGGATACTGCGCCAATAGCGTTTCCTTCGTCGGTTTGTACAAATGCAAGGTGCGTAAAATAAATAAAAAGAAGCCAATGATCGCTGCTTTTGTGCGCTTCGTCAATAGCTTTTATTAAAGCATTCTGTGATTCCTGGAGTTTTTCAAGCCGTCTTTTATATATACTTTCCATGAAGTATAAAATAGACTCCCTCTGTTCTAATTTATACCGTACAAAGGTGTCGGTTATGGCCTCTTTTTTGGCTACAAGTTGGTTTAAGGGAGCGTTTTGAAAGAATGACTTGATATACCTGATTAGTTTGTCTTCGCGTTTTTGCTGATCTTTCAATAAAATGTAATCAACCAGGCTGTCTTTTTTTACGCTGATTTGCGCAGAACTCGCTTTTAATGAGCAAATCAATAAAATTAATATAGTAAAGCGAAGTGTTTTCAAAGTGCAGGTAATTTAGTATAAAAATACGCTTGCAAAAAATAAAATTAAACTTGCAACTCAATCAAAAGAGTAATTGTCAGGAATTTATAATAATGTTTAAACCTTTGCGACTGGGGTAACGTATAATGATTTATTTATGGGGAAATATATAATAAGATATATTTATGTATATATCTCAAAATCAAGAGGGAGGAGATTGCCGGGTTAACTATAATGAAATATTGCAGATTGGTGAATTAAGATCGGCCATCCATGATGTTGTCCTGTATATTAATTTGATTAGCATGTTTATTTTGACTACTATTGTCCTACAGTTTTAAAATTATGAAAAAAATTACGTTTTTATGCATGGCAATCATTGCCATGGGCTATTTTTCTTGTAAAAAAGAAAATGCAGCTCCGGTATCTAAAAGCACAACCAAAAAAGAATTATCTATTTCTGCTAAAAAAGATACAACCACACCATTAAGATTAATTACCGCAAAGGATACAACTACTCCAAGATAATAGCGGTAGCTATGCTGATAACATTCGGGAAATTAACTATCAAATTTCTCTAGTAGTTTCAACAGCGTTTCAAAATCCTTGGGATAGGGGGCATGTATTGTAACCTCCGTCCCAGGGTTTATTTTGAAAGTAACTTCATAAGCATGCAAGGCAAAGCGTTTCATGATCGGTAATTCTTCCTGGTCTTTCCCTAAATGATATTTTCTTTTTATTTTAGATAGAAATACAGGCTCGCCCTTGTACATTTCGTCGCCGGCTATTGAAGCCCTTTGGGTAGCCAGGTGAATCCTGATTTGGTGCATACGGCCCGTTACCGGGCGACACTCCACCAAAGTATAATGCTTAAAGTATTTTAGCGATTGAAACCAGGTTTCGGCACGCTTACCTTCCTGCCTGCTTATAGTTACGTTGCCTTTGCCTACGTTTAATATCGGCAAATCTATCAGCAGGTTATCAAAAGTATGGGTGCCATCAATAACGGCGTGGTATACCTTTTTTACCTGGCGTTTTTCAAACTGCATAGATACCATGCGATAAGCCTCCGGGTTTTTAGCGATGATAAGCGCTCCCGAGGTTTCCTTATCCAGCCGGTGGCAAATTTGTGCATCGTCCCAATAGCCTTTAGCCAGTCGTAGTAAATTTACTTCACCGCCTTCGCGCTCGTCGAGCGAACTCAAAAAGGGAGGCTTGTTCACCACAATCACATCATCATTTTCAAATAGTATCAGGTCGGCAAATTTCGGGAACTTCATATTTTAACTATAGCCGGCAAAAATACGGTTTATAATAATGATACCATGCCTGTCATCGAATTTTTAAATAGCAAGGCCATAGGTAAGGTATTAAATGGATTATTAGACGATTTTTAAATGGCCTTAAAAAAGTACAATGAACTTGAATTTAAGGGCAATTCTTTAGATAGATTAACGATGGAATAGAATTTGTTTTATCACCTATCAGCAATCTAACTAAAAGACAACATGGACACCAATGCAACCAACAAGCCTGAAGAAAAAGGATTTTTTGAGAAGGTTAAAGAAACAATTGAACATTTGTGGGAGGGTACCAAAGATACGGCCGAAGACATAAAGGAAACAGCCGAAGATAAATTGAAAGATATTAAAGAAAAAGTAGCCACAAAAAAAGCAACCACCACTAAAAAGGCTGTCGATACAAAAAACGCTATAAATAAAAAAGCTACTGCGGTTACCGATAAGGCAAAAGAGGCGACAGCCACCGTAAAAGTTAAGGCCACTGAGAAAGCAAAAGAAATTACGGCCAAAGCAAAAACTGAAACAGCAATTGCAAAAAAAGAAGCCGCTGATGTAAAAGCAAGGGCCGAAACAAAAGCTAAAGCCATTTCGGCTAAAGCTAAAGATACCGTGGACGGCATTAAGAAAGCCGCCGTTGCAAAAACAGCAAAGGGAGTTACCAAAGCAAAGAAAAAAACGGCAGGTGCTAAGTAAGCTTGATCAACTATTTGAGATGAAGGCGATGGGATAATAACTCATCGCTTTTTTTATAAATACGCCTGGCTCAAAGTATCTTAAACTTATCTGTACGCGGAGCTATAAGGAGCAGAGCAATCTTTTTTATTTTAAATGTAACATTTACATTTATTTTTTTACTTTTGAAAAATCAAAAGCAATAACCAATTGCGATAGCCAATAACAACCTGGATAATAACACAATGGAAACTAATAATTTCGATCTTAAAGAGCATCCGCACAGTCGTTTAAATATTTTAACCGGCGATTGGATCCTGGTATCACCGCACCGAACCAAGCGCCCGTGGCAGGGTAAAGTGGAAGCTACACAAGCTAGCGACCGCCCCGCTTACGATCCCCAATGTTATCTTTGCCCAACCAACAAACGCGCTGATGGCAGCGAAAACCCCGATTACAAAGGCAGCTTCGTTTTTACTAATGATTATTCGTCGTTGCTATTAAATACACCCGATGGCGGCCTAAACGACGATGAGTTATTGGTAGCCAACAGCCAGAAAGGCATTTGCCGTGTTATCAGCTTTTCGCCCCGGCATGACCTTACGTTGCCACAAATGGAAACTACAGAAATTCGTAAGGTGGTTGATGTTTGGCAATCTGAATTTGAAAACCTGGCATCATACCCCTGGATAAAACATATCCAGATATTTGAGAACAAGGGCGACATTATGGGTTGCAGCAATCCGCATCCGCATGGCCAAATCTGGGCGCAAAACAGCATCCCGGTTGAGGTAGCCAAGGAGACCCAACAGCAAAAAACTCATTTTGAGCAAAAAGGCCGCAGCCTACTTGGCGATTACGTGGCGCTTGAGCTTAAACGCCAGGAACGTATTATTTTTGAGAATGACCACTTTGTGGTACTGGTGCCGTTTTGGGCCGTTTGGCCCTATGAAACCATGATTATCAGCAAAAGGCATGTTACCAGCATCCTTTATTTTACAGATGAAGAAAAAGACGCCCTTGCCGATGCTATTAAAAGGCTTACCGTGAGGTATGACAATATGTTCGAAACGTCGTTTCCTTACTCGGCGGGCATGCATCAGTCGCCAGTTAACATGGGCGATCATCCTTACTGGCACTGGCACATGCATTTTTATCCGCCACTGCTGCGGTCGGCAACTGTTAAAAAGTTTATGGTTGGGTACGAGATGCTGGCCAACCCGCAACGGGATATTACTGCAGAATATGCTGCCGAAAGACTGCGTGGTTTAAGCGAAATTCATTACAAAGCGAAGGGAGCGTAAAAAATATTACTTTTAAGCCAACGAATACATCACCTATTTATGAATCACTTATTTAAAAATCTATCATTAATTATGGTACCGGCCTGCCTATCTTTGGCAGCTTGTAACCAATCATCAACCCAACAGAAAACCAATATGACGGATAGCACAAAAACGGATAGCACCAAATCATTCGCTGCTGCATTTGAATCAACCATCAATGGCAAACAAACCCACCTGTACACCCTTAAAAACAAAAATGGCATTACCGCCACATTTACCAATTATGGCGGCCGTATTGTAAGCCTGCTGGTACCCGATAAGGATGGTAAACTTACCGATGTGGTTTTGGGTTTTGAAAGCGTAGAAGGTTTTGAAAAATCAACCGAGCCTTATTATGGCGCAACCATTGGTCGCTACGGTAACCGTATTGCCAAAGGTCATTTTAAAATTGATGGCAAAGAATGTCAATCATCTCTCAATAACGGCCCAAATATGTTGCACGGCGGTAAAAACGGCTATCAAAGCGTAGTTTGGGATGCCAAACAAATAGATTCAACCACCCTGGAGCTTACCTACCTGTCAAAAGATATGGAGGAAGGTTTCCCTGGCAACCTAACCGTGAAGGTGATTTACAGCCTTACAGATAACAACGAGTTTAAATGCGTTTATGAAGCCCAAACCGATAAAGCAACGGTAGTTAACTTAACCAACCACGCCTTTTTTAACCTGAATGGCGAAGGCAGCGGTACTATCCTTAATCATTTGGTACAAATTGATGCTGATAGCTATATCCCTGTTGACGCAGGTTTAATTCCGACAGGCAAAATTGAACCGGTGAAAGGCACCCCGTTTGATTTTAACAAGCCAGAAACTATTGGGAAGCGCATTAATGACGATAACCAGCAAATAAAAAACGGCAAAGGTTATGATCATAACTTTGTGCTTAACAAACACGATATCACAACCCCGATTGCTACCGTAATTGGCGATAAAAGCGGTATTAAAATGGAAGTTTATACTGAGGAGCCTGGTATGCAGTTTTACAGTGGTAACTTTATGCAGGCCAAAAACGCTATGAAACGTGGCATCAAAGATGAATTCCGTACCTCGTTTGCCATGGAAACCCAGCACTATCCCGACTCACCAAACCAGCCTCAATTCCCATCAACCGAACTTAAGCCTGGCGAAACTTATAAAACCCAATCGCTGTATAAGTTTTCGGTAGTAAAATAAGTTGTAGTTTTAGATATTTTGAAAAGATCCGGTCATTTGGCTGGATCTTTTTTTGTGCGCCAGACCATGCAGCCCCGCAAACCGATCTGCTTATGTTTCTTAACGCTCAGGAACACCTAACCTATCTTTGTCTCAAATCTCATATCTCACATCTCAAATCTATGCCGTATCTTTCCGCCAGCCAACAATGAATCCTTTATTGCCATCCCGATTATTACAACAGTGGTTACGTGCAAAGCATTGCTTTTGGTTGGCTTTGCTGTGCCTTTTTCAATTGGTGCTTACTCAAAAAGGTAACGCGCAGCAGGTTACCATCAGTTCGCAGCCAACAAGCGGCTGTGTAGGGCAGCCTATTACATTTACCGCTGTGGCCTCGAATGTGGGCGCGTTACCTGCCTACCAATGGCAGGTGAATGGGGTTAATGTTGGGCTCAATCAAAATGAATTTACCAACAGCGCACTTGTTAATGGCGATGTAGTGCAATGTCGCGTAACCGCCCCTGATGCCAATGGTGCCTTAAGCACCACCAATAGTAATGCACTCACCATGACCATCCTGTCGCCGCCCACAATAGTGCAGCACGATACTGCTATCTGCCCTGGCAGTACTATGGTGCTACAGGCAGATATATCGGGCATGGCTTATGCTAAATACAAACCGGTCGATTTTTCAAATCAGTTCAATTTCAACCTGGCAAAAAACCCTACTGCGGCTAATATTATCAATTGTCCAACTGGCGACGTTACTTTTAATGGTGTCCCCTTTTTTCTTTATCCCTGGACCGATAATAACACTGGCTGGAGCGCTTACTTTGCACCCGGAAACGACCCGCGTAAACTGGTAATGCCTGTAAACGAAGACGGTGTAGCAGGTATCAACTTGCTGGCTTGCACTTATTATGGCGCGACGGGGCCGGCTTCGTATGCAAGCGTCAGCTTTTGGGCAAACGGCAGTATCGTGTACACAAAGGAACTAATTGGCAATCAGGACATCAGGGATTACAATAACTCTACTTACACCAATAATATTAATAATACTACCACAGTAAACGCCTGGCAATCAAAAGAAGGGAAAACCCGCCTGGATAATGTACACATTCAGATGCCGGTTACCACCCGGATAGATAGTATTTTGATTAGTGATAACGGCGGCAACGGGCAACGCATCTTTATCATCGCGGCCACTGTTGAGAAAACGCCTGTCGCCCTCAAATGGTCAACCGGCGAAACCACGCCATCCATCACCGTGGCACCATCGCAGCCAACCACCTATACGGTAATGGCTACCAATGGGGTGGCCAGTTGCAGCGGCGGCAGTATTAAGGTAAGTTTTACAACACCAATAGTCCCCTCTATAAGCATTAGTCAATCGGTAAACAATGTATGCCCTGGTGTGCCCGTTACCTTTACGGCAACAACCGTAAACGCTGGCAAAGAGCCCGGCTTTCAATGGCGGATAAACGGCGTGAATGCCGGCACCGATAGCTTCATGTTTACCACCGGCAGCATGTCCAATGGCGATGTAGTAACCTGCCTGCTAACCCCTCACGCCCCCTGCCTTAGTATGCCTACAGCTACAAGTAACGCCCTTACAGTAACCCTTTTGCCGCAACCCATAGTTGATGCAGGCCCCAATGTAACCATTCACCAAGGAGATGCCATCCAGCTAAGGGGCACCGCTGCCGGCGATATCCTTGGCATGCAATGGAGCCCGGCCACCGGGCTTGATAATCCCCACATACTCAATCCTATAGCCACACCAACGGTAACTACCAAATACACCCTGACTGTACAAAACCAAAACACCTGCACCGCCACAGATAGCCTGACAGTAAAGGTATTGCCGCTTGATGTGCTAATCCCCAACGCTATTAGCCCCAATCACGATGGCGTAAACGATGTATGGAACATTTTGCACCTTGATCAGTTTACTACCTGTACCGTAGCCATATTTAACCGTAACGGCCAAAAGCTTTTCACCTCCATGGGCTACACCCGTCCCTGGGATGGCACCTATAAGAATAAACGCCTCCCGGCCGGTACCTATTATTATATAATTGATTTGAAAGATGGCAGCGCGGTAAGATCAGGGTATGTAGTGGTGGTTTATTAAGTATCAAGATTTTTTTGGTGGGAGTTAAGATTGTCGTCAGTTGTTATAAAATGGCGAGGGTAGATATAGATCGATGATTTTCTATTTTAATCGCTAATTTTACGCTCATGCCCGTTACTTATAAATTCATCAAAGAGCCTACTAATCGCTGGTATATTGACCTGCCCGACTGGCAGGGCATGCACGCCGACTTGGAAATGGTTGAAGGCGCCGATACTATGCTTGACTACGTTGGCCAGGGTGCCCGTGAAGTAGAATTGCAACTGGCCGAAGAGCCTTTTGAAAACGCCACCCCACTTCAACTTATTGAAGATTACCGCGACCATGTAGGCGGTGGTATTTACCTGCTTGCCCAATACAACGGTGAAGAACTTAATCAAAAAATGTGGCTTTGCGGTGTTACCGAGTTTGTGTTTGGTAAACTGCCTGAGGTTATCTATTTCGGGAAGGTATAAAGTAATTAGGTTTTATGACGTTTTGTATGGGTAACATCGATGTGGGTGCTGACCTATTTCAAAGGAATATGTCGACACATCAGGACTTCCTCAACGCCAATCAGTGGCGTAGCCTCGGCCAATCTTGTAGCCACGGGTTTTAACCCGTGGAAAAAACGGGGAAAACGATTGAGAACCGTAGGTTCGATACATATTATCGGGGCATATAGATTGTTTAGGCAAATTGAAAATACCCGGATTGACAACAAAACATGGGACGTGCCTATGGCACTCTTGTGGTCCTTTGACCAATCATCCACGGGTTGAAACCCATGGCTACAATATGTTTTGGGCCGATGGCCCTCAGAAAGCGCTACGTAGAAGCTAGTTAAAATCAAACAACCCATATCCATACAAAGCGTCATAGATCCGGTAAAAGCTATGACTACATGTTTAGAACTAATAAATATGTTTAACAAAAAAGCGGCTGTTCCAACAGGAACAGCCGCTTTTTAATAAGTAGTGTTGTGTTAATCGTGTAATGGCAGATGGTTTTTAGTCCAAAGTCTTAAAACGTAACAATTACTGCGTAATCGTTACCGTGCCCATATCTTTTATCGAACCGTTTACTACGGTTACGCCGGTAACGGTTTTTGCAACATAGGGGCTTACGGGTACAAATTGTACGTTGTAGGTACCCGCTGCCAGGCCCGAAAAATAGAATTTTCCGGTGGCATCGGCCACGGTACCAACAGTATCGGTGCCTGTAATGGCATATACTTTAGGGGATGACGCGGCAGGTGATACTACGCCGCTTAACGCTCCCGAAACTGCCTGTGGTATTGCCCTTATTACCGGTTTTAAAATGTATTTGCCGTTTCCGGTTAATACTATTGATTGCGCGGCGTCAAAATCTAAACGGAGGGTATAGGCCACTCCCGCGGTTAATTTTTCATGTACGTTAAGCTTTACGCCGGATGTTTGTCCGCTGGGGGTAGTCAGGTCGGAAGATACACCACCTACAACTACCCGGTTACCCGAATCGTTTAAAATCAGCCTTATTTGCTGTATTGTGCCGGCCGGAATGTCCTGGGCTGCCAACACAGTATCTTTGCCCGCCCTAAATCTTAGGATATCTATCGGGCCCCCGTTTACATCAAGTGTATTTTCTCCTCTGTCGGTAACTATAACTACGCTTTTAACATTTAGTATAACGGCATCGAAGGCGCCGGGGGCGTCGGTCATTTTCACGGTCACGTGCGATGTGCCGCCGGCATTGCTGCTACTATCCTTTTTACAGGAAAACAACGAAAGGCTGAGTGCAGCGGCAAATAAAAGTAACTTTTTCATAATGTATTATTTTAGTGTACAAGCCAGAGGTCAAAACTGGTGCCTTGCCGGGTAATGTGCCGATGAACCGGCATAATGTGTCGATGAATATAAAGTTGCTGCCCGCAAAAGGAGATAGAAGGTGCTTTTTGTGAGTAATTTTCGCAATTATCGACCAGTTATCTGCACAAGTGCTCCCCGGTAGCCCTGGTAATGTATGGCTTTTTGGCCTATGGGTAAAGTTTACTTCACGCGGAATATGGAGCCGGTGACCAGTTTTGCCGACACCCTATCGGTCTCGGCATCTTTTTTAACCAGGTCGATGGGCTGAATGTAGCCTGAGTGTTAAGCCCAAATTAAACTAAAATCATTTCGTGGCCGGGGCTGTAAATTATGCTGTAAAAAGTGTACCTTTGCGCCATTATTTTCTTGAAAACAAAGCGCTTAATTATCATGCTTTTAGCTTCAACGACGATAAAATAAAACTAATACAATGAAAAAAATTGTCGACTACAGGAAGCTTTTAAACGTTACCGAAGCTGCAGAACTACAGGAATTAAAATCCAACTACCGCAACATGATGAAAACCTGGCACCCGGATAAGTTCCAGGACGAAAGCAGGGTTGAGGCGGAAGAAAAAAGCAAAACCATTATTGAAGCCTACCACTTTTTGGTAAGCATAGCGCCCGAAACCCGTGCGCAATCGTTAACCGAATACACGGCCACTACTACGTTATCAAACATTGCCGATTTTGAATATAAATCGCAGGTGTTAAAGATTTCGTTTTTGGATGGTAACGAATACGAGTACTTTGATGTACCCAAAGCAGTTTATGTAAAACTAATTAATGCCGATTCGCCGGGACGATTTGCCCGCAGGCATATCTACAATGAATACGTTTACCGCAGTGTAAGCAGGTTGGTAGCTACGGCGTAAGCCTGAGGCCTGAGTTGGGTGGTCTGAGGTCTGAGTTTGCCGGTATGGAAAAAATCAGACCTCAGGCCTCACATTTCACATTACAGAATCATCCCCGGTTCAGCCGTTCAAAATCTTCTATGGTATCAATATCAATGGCTCCCAGGCCAAACGGTACCGACATGACATCATCCGGGTAGGCATTGATTACGGTTTTGGCACCTTCGCTGCCTGTTAGTTTCATTAATTGGAAGAAATACTTTTTATCAAATAAAGCTGGTACACCCAGCGTGTTTTTATATTCGCAGGCTATGATACCGGCATCGTTCTCGGTTTTGCGTGCGGTTAATTGGTAAAGCAGCAGTGGGTCAACAAATGGCTGATCGCAAAGCATCAGGATTGCTGATGTAACCAGAGGTTCTAAGTACAGCAGTTGGGCTATCCCCAGGCGGATAGACGAAGCCATGCCTTCCTGCCAGTCGGGGTTATATATAATGTTAATTTGTTGATCGGATATATTGGGGCGTATCTGGCCTTCGTTGGCGCCCAACACCACTACCGCGCAATCGCAACAGGCCGAAGTTAAAGCGGTTTGTATAGCGCGTTGTAATAATGTTTTGCCCTGGTAAACCAGGTTTTGTTTTGGCGATCCGAAACGGCTTGATGAGCCTGCAGCCAGTATAATTATCCCCGTCATTCGTTTTCTTCAGTTTGGTTACGGCATATGTTGATGTACAATTTGCTGCGGTACATGGTTATGGATAGTAGTTTTATAACGTAGCGATGTCCCCGTGCGGCCCTTTAGCACCGCTTGCATTTCGGCAATGATAGCGAGGGCAATTTCATCGGCATTTTCAGATCCTATATCCAAACCCGCTGGTCCAAATACGCTTTCCAATTGCTGTGGGCTTATTGTTACACCTTCATCGGCAAACTCATCCAATATTCTTTGTAATCGTTTTTTGGGTCCCAGCACCCCGATGTAAGAGGGGCTGAGCGGCAGTAGCTGCTTTAATACGCAGGCATCGTAATTATAGTTGTGTGTCATCAAAATAATTACAGTGCGCTCATCTATTTCTACATATTGTAAAGCATGTTCCGGTTTTGATATGGTGATTTTGCCCGCCTGCGGGAACCGCTCGGGAACCGCATAGTTGGCGCGGCCATCTACCAGGTGAATTATCCAGCCCAGGGCAGCGGCTATCTGCACCAGCGGGATAGCATCATTACCTGCGCCAAATATCACCAGCGATACGGCCGGCTGCATCAGTTCGATAAAACAGGTAAACTTATCGCCATATAAATAGGTTTTGGTTACCGAATTGCCATTGGCCAAAACATGTTTGGCATCCAGCAGTAGGGCATCTTTAATAGCTTCGTCGGGAAATTGGCCCCTTATCTCTTCATCCTTATTCAGCAGCAAACAGGTGCCGGGCTGCGGGGCCTGCTTATCGTTCATGGTAAACAGGGTAATGAGCACTACAGGTTCGCGTTTGCTTAAAAATTGTTTAAACAGTTGTATGGGGTTGTCGTGTTTATCGGCAAAAATAGGCTCAATCATGATATGGATAACGCCGTTACAACCCAGGCCAACGCCAAATTTGGCATCGTCATCATCGGTAGTATCGTAGGTAACCAGCATGGGTTTGTTTTGGGCCATCACCAGGCGGGCCTTACGCAAGGCGTCGCCCTCCAGGCAACCGCCACTAATAGCGCCGGTAAGTTGCCCATCTTCGGTAATAAGCATACGGGCGCCGGCGCGTCGGTATGATGAGCCTTCTACATGTACAACGGTAGCCAGCGCTGTTTGCAGGCCGGCGCTATGCGCTATATCAAACGCAGTTATGATATCTTTAAGTTCTTTCAATGGGTAATTCAATAAATAATCAATGTGAATATCGGGGTATATATAATTAGCATCAATGACAGACGATAAAAAAGTACATTTAAACCACAAAGTTCAAGTTTGTAATTTTTACTTTTACAGTAACGATCAATCAAAGTCAAAAACATCAAATTTGTTAATTAAATTACAAACGCAGTAAATTTTTTCACTTGTTAACAGATAACCACGGCCGAAATATCAATTACCTGCGCCTGGCAGTTACAGACCGCTGCAACCTGCGCTGTTTTTACTGCATGCCCGAGGA
>Ga0075366_10000124_pt1 | contig 31849 bp, 23 predicted proteins | sample EndMethybrTD3031_FD_72351 | JGI IMG/M metagenome (GOLD analysis project Ga0075366, IMG submission 72351) | Populus endosphere microbial communities from Tennessee, USA - Endosphere MetaG P. TD hybrid TD303-1 | ecosystem: Host-associated > Plants > Roots > Endosphere | place: USA: Tennessee...
GTCGGTAGAGATTTGCTCCGCTAGATGGCGCAGACCTTTGGTGTACTGTTGTATAGTCTTTTGGTTTTTGGCCGCCATAATTCGCAGCTTGTCGGCCACTACTGGGGCCTCTAGGTCAGCCGCCGCATTGGCAGCCTGCATGGTTAAGTGTGCTCTAAAAACTTCGGCAGCGTGGGGGCCTATGCCATGAAAATCTTGCTCTAAATCAAAATATCTGGCATATAAAGCATCGTCATCCAGATTATCAGAGATTTGCTTATCTAGAGCTCCCATTTCTGGAACAATCAGGTGGAAAAGAGCGTCTTGGCGGGTATCCATAGAGCCGCCAATTTGAATAATTTCGCCGTTAATAACTACTCGATTGGCAAGCGAGAGTCGAGCCGCTTCCAGTGCGACGCCTGGGCGCTGGCGAGTGATATATTCCTGATGTACGGCCGTGACTCTTTGCAAATACGTTATGCCGGGCATCCAGCCACCGTGGCCAACAATTTTAGCACGGGCGCGTTGGATTTCGTCGCGTTCTTTAGCCGCCATATAGCGACTGGCTAGCATAGGAGCTTGCTCGTCCAGGGCTGCCTGCACAGAGGTGAATGAAATTTCTTCGGTTAAGCTACGCCAGCGGTCATCATGCGGCTCACCGGGGCTAAGGGGTGCTGGCATATCTTGAGGCTCGACTGCAAAACGCGTGGGCATTTGCCCCCGTACCACATGGTCGCCATATTTAGTGTATACGTGGAAGTTGCTTCGTGGGGTAGGCATTCTGTTCTCGGCCGATACGGCAAAGTCGCCATTTTGGACTAAATGCGGATAAGGATTAAGGGCCGATGGACGCTCCAAAATTTCTTGGTGTGTGGTAGTGGCGGTAATTTGCGATAACCATTCGGACATATCCGTTTTTTATACGGCATTACCTAGGCGATTGCAACCACCAGATGTTTTATTTTTTAACATAGATAGCAAGCGTAGCAGGCACTGGATACGTAACGCCTTTATTGGCCGGAGATGTAAGGTCGAGCGGCGATTGTTCAATAAATGCCGGCTCGCCGAACGCTTGGCGCAAGGTAGGCTCTATGGTGTTATAGCCGGCAAAATTACCATTGGCTTTTTGGGGTAGCTTAAGTACAAATAAGCCGCCAGTAGTCAACATATCAGGAGCTGCTTGGGCTCCGGCCAAGCATTCAGCCCGGCCAGCAGCATGCACAGCACTCATTACAAATGCGTCCAATTGTGCTCCTTGAAGATTATGTGACAGACGTTCCATACTGCCAGCAATACCCTGGGAGTAGTAGTACGCCCGAGGCATATTTATTGCTTCGAGTGGCATGTGGGGGAAGTGCTGCACGAGGGTTTTGGGATTATTTTGGCGGTCATCATATATAGCTGACTGCGTGTCCATGGCTGCCAGATCAATGATATTATTTACAAACTGAGCTCCTGGGCCTCCAGATACAAAATGTATGTCCTTGGTGCCGGCAGCAATGGCCGAAGCCGCAAAGGCTTCTCCTGACAATCCCGGACCAAGGGTAGCAACGCGTGTCATTGGCCGGTCCACGATAACGGTCGATAAGCAATCGGGTATGCGATAGTTACTGAATTGTACCGCCGTTGCATCTTTTTTTGCGTCGTAACCCAGCAGAGTTTGAGGCAAGGCACGAGTTAATTCAGCACCGTAGAGAGGCTTTTGGTCGCCAAGAGCAGCGGCGAGGGTATGGGTAAAGTCTGCGCAAGCGCGGTTGACTTGCTCGATGGCCAACGGCACATCTGCGGCAACGAGTTCGTTGAATCGGTCGCCAAGTATACCGGTTGTTACATCGTAAGTCGTCACACAGTTACCGTTACCCGGAGCGCACATAAGTTCCTGGGCACGGCGTGAAGCAAAGTTGGGTTGATCGGTTGGCTGAATAATTTTGAGTTCGTTTTGGCCAGCAAGTACTGCAAGCGACCACGTAATCCAGTAGCCTGGATTACTGCGGCGAAGCTCGGCTTGATCTTTATAGCTTATCTCGAGAGGCTCGGCAATATCTTCGAGAAAGCTCTCATACGATTGCATTATAGAGGGGTCGCAAAAACGGCTATCGATACCGTGCTCAGGGGTCGTCATAGGAATCTCACTTTCTTGCTTGTGTGGCAATTTTATATCAACATGCCTCTGTATTCAATATCACCGCAATACCTATACAAAATGCTTATGCTATCTGTTAGAAAAGGAGTTACTGATTTGTCCGAAAAGCATGAACCCCGATATCTTGATGAAGTAGAAGCAATTACTGGCCCTTTTTTACAGGATCCACAGCTTGATGATATTTTGCGCTATGAGTCGAAGGATTTTTTTCCGTCGTATGCCTTAGAGCAAGCTGGAAATATTTATTTTGGTGCACTGCGTATTTTGGCCACATGGCGGCATAAAGATCGCCTTAAGGCAAATGTAGGGGCGCAAGATGCCCAAGCCTGGAATGATACCTGGGCCCAAGGCCTCACCCTAAAGCGCATCAAAAAAATTGCAGCACATGAACCAAATGATCAAATTGAGCTATTAATAGATATGCGCGACTTGCGATCTGAATGCGACAACAGAGAAATGGGCGCCAGTGTTTTGGCTTTATTTGCCCAGGTCGAGGCGCAAAAAAGCTCTCCGCAACCCGAGCTGCCTCAACCGAAATTAGCGCCATCCGTGACCCCAAAATCTTCCGTCGACAAAGCCACGCCGACGCCATCCACCAAAGAAAAAATTGCCCCGAGTGAAGAGCTACGCGAACACCAGCATCCTTATATGAACGACATTCGCAGCTATCTCGATCTGCCACCACAAACCATGCAGATAAAGGTTGGGGAGCAGGTTAAGATCTACAAGGTCCACGGCTGTAGTGCTATTGCTCCGACGGGCGCAGGCAAGTCTGCAGTTGCCGGCCGAACAACCGTTGCTGCCGGTATTGGCGAGCCTCATCCTGTGGAGTCACACAGAGCAAAAACTTGTCTATTTGTAACTTCTAGCCGCGATCTTGTTGAACAAACAGCCGGTGTATCGGGCGATGATACGTTTCGGCGTTTCGCGGCCGAGGGGCTTAAGATAGCTTATTATCATGCCGACGTGGAAGAATTCCCCCATGATGCTGACCTGGTAATAATTACCGACGAAATGTTTGTTCGCCATATTTCTAATGGCACGATTTTTGGCAAGAAGTTTGATTTGCTCATGATTGACGAATTGCATCACCTAACCGCGCCGCGTTTTTTAAAGGCCTACCTCGAAGAGTGGCGTACGTCCAAAAAAGAAGGATCTGTGCCGCTGCCTACGGTAGGTTTTACGGCTACCGGCGAGTACAACGACGAAAAAGATGTTCGAAAGATTTTGCCTTACACCATTGAACATGCCGATACTTTGTCGTACATCGAGGAAGGTATTCTTAATCAAGGACAGTTTTTCTTAATGAAGGTCGACGGTGACTATGAGCTGGATGCTGAACTCGATGGCAGCGCAGAACTGCATATATCAAGAAAGCGAGCCAAAGAAGAAGAGCTCAGGCTTATGAGGCGGGCAATTGTAGATTTTTTTGAGCCCCTCATCCACGAGGGTAGGCGCGGTATTATATTCTGTGAACCCGGAGGTGGATCAAAACAAGCCCGGCTACTTGCTGAGGACTTTGCGCAATTAAAGTTAGCCGATGGCACGAACGTACAATCACGCTGCTTTAATTTTGCCTATAATTCTGCTCAGCAAAACAGAAAATATCGTGATGAATATCATGCTGGCAAAGTGCAGGTATTAACCAGCACTGCGATTGGTATTGAAGGCTTTAACGCCGACATCGACTTTATAGGCATTGAAGGGGCAACGAGTTCGCTATTAAAGATCCGTCAAATTATGGGGCGCGCCACCCGCAAGAGCGAGACCTTTCCGACTTCTATTTACGCCCATTTCTTTACCGGCAACAGACCAACCAAGACCTTTATGCATGCGTTAGGGTTAGATACCGTAGAGCAGGGTGTAATTATTGGCAAAAAGCTTGCACACGGCCGCGGGCCCTCACGAATCCGCAAAGACGCCGAAAAAGCGCTTACAGAAGCAAATATTCCGGAGGTGATTAGACCAATGCTGACTCGTGTTCATTTACGTCATGTAAATGAACTCCACACTACATTACAAGAAATTCCACCCGACTATGTGCCTTTTCATACAGTATACGCGCCTGTTAAAGATACTATCAGCGAAGCTTCGGCAATTCGTCGGTTAGAGATGGCTGAGTATCACTGGATAGGCCGCATTAAGCGTGACAGAGCGGCCGCTATAGACAGACATTATGAGCCGGCAGCCGAGCACTTCTTTACCGATAATCCTTTGCCGCCGCGCGCTACCGATGAATTTAAAACATGCACTTCTACTGCCAAGGAGCTTGAGGTATCCACTAACCACGTCCAAACACTCTATGCTCGGCTACAAGCTCGCCCTGAATCTAAAGCGGTTAAAACAGTTAGCCGCATCGGCAAAAATGGCCGTATAAACCCCCACTATGGGCCCGAGTTACGAGCGCTCTTAAAGGTAGAGCTAGATTCTATCCCCTTGGCAGATAGCACCGATAAACCGCCAACCACCTTTGCGGACAGTATTGGCATGAGCGAGGCGACGCTTGCAAAGTACATGGAAGAGTTGTGCATAACGGCGGTATTTAAGCGCAAGGCCGACAAAAAAGGCTTTTGCGATATGATTTCCGAAAAGCAACAACAAGCCATTGCGGCGCGTGCCGAAAAATACCCTTGGGCGACCGATAAGGAATGGACTAAGGCGCGTATTGAGCGCGAGGCTCAAGACACCGAGAATTACATTAAGCTTACTGCCGAGGAGCTTGCACTTGGCGAAATGCGGCGTTGTCATCCAGAGGGTCGTGAGTCAATGGTGCGTGAGCTGCCTCATTGGAGTGAAACTCAGGCCAGAGCCATTATAGAGCGGTTTAGGGGGCGTATGCTGTCGTTGCCAGCTCATCTGGCAACGACCACCATGGCCGTAGCGCTTACCAACGTAAGCAGCAGCCTACCGATTTCATTCCGAAAGTCCGAAACACTTATCAAAATACCCCTGCCGGGCAGTCGACCAATCGTTGCTTTTACCTGGGAGGCACTGCGTAAGCTGCAAGTAAGATACGGCCTTAGGTCGGGCACGTCATACTATGAGCCAGACTACGATAAATTTCCGCAAGGACCCGACGACATGGACCCGGCAAAACATATATATGCCAGAGCTTTTCAGCTTCAATTTACCACTGCAGCCCGCCTTGGTAATCCCGATGGCATTATCGATTGACGCTATATATAGCGCACTGGCCAAAGCTGTAGTAGAATAAGCACAAGCATGTTTCACCGTAAGAGAACAACTTTCTTTTGTTTTTCACCTCCCGTGATGATTATTACGTTTTTGATTGAGTTTTCACTCATGGCTTATGCTTTGTGGCGCTATAAGTTCACCACGCTCACCAAATTATCTGCGGCCTTATTATTCTTTTTAAGCCTGTTCCAATTGGCCGAATTTCAGGTATGCCAAGGTTTATTTGGAGCTATTGAATGGTCGAATGTTGGTTTTGTGGCCATCACGCTGTTGCCGCCACTCGGCATGCACGCTATATATACCATTGCTAAAAAGCGTTCACTAATGGTTTGGGCGGCTTATACTTCGAGCGCGTTGTTTGCTACTTATTTTGCTTTTGCAAATCAATCAATAACAGGGCACGAGTGCCTAGGCAACTACGTAATTTTTCAGGTAAATGCCAATATGACCATGCTATACGGCATCTATTACTGGGGCTGGGTGGTCTTTGGCATGGTTATGGCCGCTATGCTGGCTAAGGATATCCGAAACAAGCGGCAAAAACAGGCGCTGTACGGGTTTTCGGCAGGCTATGCCGTGTTCTTAATTCCCACGACTGTGGCTAACCTTGTTAATAATACAACCATCCGCGGAATACCATCGATTATGTGTGGTTTTGCGGTGTTATTTGCTCTTATTCTTGGCTTTTACGTTTTGCCGCGAATTGCTAAACTTCGCACATAAAATTTCATGGCTGCCCGAGCCCATGTATAATAGCTTAAGCTTATTGATATATAACGTTTGGCAATTTTTTATTCGTGCAAGATAAACCTCGCAAACCCCAACAATATATCGACGGATTTATCAACAATCGTCCTCGGCGGCCAGTTGTAAATCCTTCTGCCGCAACTGTGCAACAACGATTGCGATCCTCGCAAGGCGTGCCAACTCCTTCGGTGCGCCAGACACTCGGTAATGCCGCTAAGCCAGTCTCGCTTCAACATGGTAGACCTCAGGCATCCCTTGGCACTCCATCAATTGCACCTGCTTCGCAGAGGCTAGGACGTAAACGCCCAAAAAGCACCGCGGCCGCAGGTAAAAAGCGCTCCTGGAAAACATTAACCAAGCGAGGAGCTTTGGTAGTCCTTGCATTATTTATGATGAGCGGTGGATGGCTCGGTTGGAAGGTATACCGCAACTCATCTAAAGTGTTTGGCAATGACAATCCGCTTCACATGCTGAGTGCTTTTAAGCCCGTGCCATTAAAGGGCCAAGAAACCGGCCACGTTAATATTTTGTTGGCTGGTAATTCAGCCGACCGCAGCGATGGCGGCGGTGGTAATCTTACCGACTCAATTATGGTAATGAGCGTTAACACTAAGACCAACGAAGCCTTTATGTTGAGTATTCCGCGCGATTTATGGGTGAATATTCCCGGTATTGGCGGCTCTAAAATTAACGCTGCCAATACGGTTGACGACTTTAGCCAAGAGGGTTACGCAAAAGGCGGCATGGGTATGCTGGAAAAGGTTATTTCGGATAACTTTGGCATTACACTCAACTACTACGCCCTGGTTAACTACAAAGCCTTTCAGGACTCCGTTGATACGGTGGGCGGCATTGATGTGAATATTCAGAGTAAAGACTCGCGTGGTATTTACGACCCCAGTTTTAGGGCGCATGAGGGCGGACCGCTCAAGCTTTCTAATGGGGTAAATCACCTAAACGGGCAGGTTGCGCTCAATCTGGCTCGCGCGCGGGGCGACCCGTTCAATGGTGTACGCGGTGCTTATGGGTTCCCAGAAAGTGACTTTACGCGCACCGAGCATCAACGACAGATGATGATTGCACTTAAAGAAAAGGCTATGAGTATGGGCGTACTCTCCAATCCAACAAAAGTTGGTAAGCTGATGGATGCTGCCGGTAATAATGTAAGTACCGACCTTAAAGTGAATGAACTTCTTAGTTTGTACCACTTAGCCAAGAAGATCGACACCAAAAGCATACAATCACTCAGCCTCAACAACGCCGAAGGCAAGAACCTGCTCAGTAATTACACTACTTCAACCGGTCAATCAGCCCTAGTGCCCGCTGCCGGACCAACCGACTTTAGCGCCATTCAGGCCTATGTGCAGAAGGTTATTAATGCTACGCCTGTTACCAAAGAAGCGGCCAATGTTGTGGTGCTCAACGGTGGTCAAATTCCTGGCCTAGCTCGCCTGAAGGGTGATCAAGTTGCTAAAAAAGGTGCCGTTGTTACCTCTGTGGGTGATGCACCAAAGCAATACACAACAACAACTATCATCGATAACTCTGGTGGCAAAAAGTCAGCTACCAAAAAGATGCTTCAAGACCTCTTTAAAGGCAGTACTACGGCCTCTGACGCTGAACTCAGCAAACAATATACCGCCGACTTTATCGTAATTTTAGGCGGCAATGAAAAGGCACCGACCGACCAGCAAAGCACCGACAGCGATACTACCAACTCGGGCAGTACTTCCGAAATTTAAATCTTAAAGATAGGCGGGGCTACGTCTCTTTGCGAAAGGCGACAAATGTAGTCTTGTTGCGCTTATCGCTTTCGATGCCCACCGCCAATACCTGCAACCCGTAAGCCGAAGCTGCAGCACTACTAGCAATAGAAGCCTTTGTATGGTCACCCCATAAAGCAACATCAGCGGCACTCCCGGCAGTATCTGGATGCTCACGAAGTTTGGCGTGAGGCAAGTGCAGAGATATATACGGCTGACACTGCACCAGCGCAACCGGGTGCGAATATATTTCTTGGATGTCAGAAAAAAGTGCACCTGGCAACGCCAGTAAACACTGCTGCACAGGCAAATGAATGCGGTCTAGCAAGATAATGGGCTGTGAAGCAACCAAGTTAGAACTTTCTTCGATAGGTCCATAAATGCTATTGTCGGTGGCTACTACGCCAAACTCAGCACGACCGTCTGCGACGCAAGCAAAGACTTCAGTAAAGGTATTGCAGGGGATGATTTGGATATCGCTTCCGAGCATTTGCTGGGCTGCAACATCATGAAATGAGGCCTTTTGGCCTTGTATCGCTACTGTTGACATATTAAATATATTATACCATAAGAATACATCGAGGTGGGTAAGATAGGGAGAATGCACTTCAAAAAATGAGTGTGTTACGCTCCGGGCTTGTCTGGGTTACGCGCAGTAAAAACAGTGCGTTACACGCGGGTTTGCTCTGCCCTATGGCAGCAAACACCGGTTGCACTACGCTGGACCCTGTTTTACTGCGCGTAACCCAGACTAGACTCGGGCTGCACTACGCTGGACCCTCATTTTTTGAAGTGCATTCTACTCAACTTACTCATAAATATTGTATTCATTGGCTGGCAAATATATTACAATAAGCGTTAGAGGTAATAATGATCTACTTTGGAGCAGAGCAAACAAGCGGATTAGCCCAAGCTAGCGAAACTATTCGTCGTACGGCCGATTCATTTTTTAATGCCAAGTCGATCTTGTCATTCTTTATAATTTTAATGGTCGCTCTCGTACTGGGACGAATCATAGCGGCGCTCCTTAGGCGCATTACAAAATTTATTGGTATACAAGCCGATAAAACTAAAGACCTTAACCAGGTGAATCGCCTGCGCCGCATAGAGACACTCATCGTACTTTCTATTGCCATTATTCGGGGCTTCTTGATTATTGGCGCCTTTTATTTTTGGTGGGTATATACACGTGATGGGCAACAGCCAACGGCTATGCTGGGGGCCACGGCCATTACGACTATTTTTGTGGTTGGTGCACTGAACCCTATTATTCGCGACTTAACCTATGGCAGTGTCATGATGGCCGAACATTGGTTTGGTGTTGGTGATTATGTGCGTATTGATCCCTTTGACAACCTACAGGGGATTGTAGACCGCGTTACACTTCGCTCAACACGTATTCGCGGCATTAACGGCGAAATAATGTGGGTGAATAACCAAAATATTCAAGCGGTGCGCATTACACCTAGGGGTATTCGCACGCTGGCACTCGATTTATTAGTTTCGGATCTTAACAAAGGGCTCGACTTGGTAGCTCAAACAAATTTGCGGTTGCCAAGCAATCCACTCATGCTGGCTAGGCCGCTAACAATTGTCAACAAGCAAGAGGTAGGCAATAAACTGTGGCATATTACTGCTATTGGCGAAACTGCACCAGGACGAGAGTGGGTGCTTGAAGATTACGCTCTAAAACTCATTAAAGAGATTGATGAGTCAGGCAAAGGCAAGGGTACCTTGTTGCACCAGCCTATCGCTCGCTATGCAGATGTTGATGCCGAAAAGCGTTTTGCACGTACCATTAAGAACTCTGCGAAGCGACCGGTTAAACGTCAAATGCCGCTTACACCGCTTAGTCAACCACGCAGCCGCAAAAAGAAACCCCGCATTGTAAGCTAGAAGTGTGCACGAGTCCCCGCAGTTTCCTCCAGTAGAATCCGTACAGTCAGGCATCTATTCTGATCCCGAATTCTCGGTTGATCGTCAGCTTCGACTGGGAGCGATGTATGAATTATATATGGAGCGACATGCGGCCATTACGTCTGAGAGAGATTTTTACTCATATCAACAAGATACGCTCGATAGTCTCAGAACCTGTTTGGGCGTTCGCACTCATCAAGGCGCTGATAGCATTAATGTTGCCAATATATCTGCGACAGGCACCGGTAAATCAGTTACAGCGCTGACTGCTTTGTGGGCGACCGGTACGGGCCATGAGATTCACGGCCAACTCTCGCGTGCACTTTGGATTGCACCCGAAAATCATTTATTTGAGAACGTGAGTCGGGCTCGGGATGTACTTGGACTAGATTTGCTTATCAGCAATTGGTCGGGAGGCAAGCGTGAAGCATTCGGCGATATTATCACCATCAACACCTTAACGTTTGCCCAGGAGTGGAAGCGATATTTGGCTGGTCAAGATTCATCAATTCCTTTTAATGAGATCGATAGCGCCGTTATTGACGAAGCACATCTTGCTCTGGGCGAGCTAGGTGCCGCTCAACTTGCAACATTTCAGAAAGGGCGTTTTACTTTTGCTAATACCGCGACGCCGTGGCTTAAAAGTGGCAAAAATATTTTAGAATTATGGCCTGACATCATTGCATATCTCGATCTGCGGCAAGCTATAGAAGTTTACGGCATCACCAAAAATGATCGTCCGCTGACCTTTTATACCCTATCGCCCAAAGAGACAATTACTATAGATGGCCTCACGCGGAGCGGCGATCTTAAAGAGTCTGATTTGGAGCAAATTTTCGACTCGGAATCACTAAAGGATTTTACGGCACGTCTTGCTATGATGCTCAGTAAGCACAACTGCAAAACTATGTTCTTTACGCCTCGTGGAGCCAATAGCAAGTTTGCTCGAGATATGGAAGAACGCCTCAATGGGGTGGTCTTAGATGTTACAGACGAAAAGACGCTCACCGCACGAGCAATTGGCAGCTTTGACAGTACGACAAGTGGAGAGGCTCTGCGTGATTTCGACGAAGGCAAGGTTGATGTTGTCTTTAGCTCTAAGATGGCAGAAATCGGCTATGACGGGCAAACAACCAATGTCGTCGTGTTAATGACCGAGATTACTTCGCACAGCACCGCTGTTCAGCGTATAGGCAGATTGCTCCACAATAATGACGGCGAGGCTCCTTTGATTGTAATTTTTGTAAATTATCGAATCTTTAATAAAAGTAGCAACCACTACGTAAAACCCTTGTCGCCAGCAGACTTGTTTGATTTGCCCTACCAGGCAATTACAGCGCTGGAGCCCAAAAGTGACGCCCAACCCTACATAACGAGCATGAGCGACATAATGCGGCGAGTGCCCCAAGCCAGCCATAATAGCAGGATAACTGACTTCCGAACTTCACACCCTCGGCCACAGTCAAGGAACAAAAATGCATCTGCTGCACCGATTGTGCCACTTATTCTTAGGCAAGAGATTGAAACGCTTGTTGCGCAAAATCCACTGATTGTTACTGATGAGCAAAAGATATTGCCTAATACTCGGCAAGAGCTGGGCGAAGATGAACATTCAGTTGAAGAAATTAGCCGCGTCGCCGGCATGGATGCTTCATACCTGGCTAAGATTTTACGGCAAGAAAAACAGCGTGTTACAAGTCGCACTATCAATAACACGCGCTTAGAGTCTTGCGAAGAATCAAGCGCAGAAGTGTTAGATGCTGTGGTTGCTACTAATGGCGAATATTCTGCCCGGTACGTTGCAGACGCCTTAAAAGTTGCCCTCAGTACGGTACGCCGTAACATTGTGGCGGTTAGCAAAGATTTACCCGCATCCGAAACTACCTATGTTAATCGATACAGCAGGCAATATGTACCAAACGAGCGAGGTATTGCCTTAAAGGAACGACATTACGGCAAGGTACTCATAGATGCAGTATTTGATTATCGATCAAAGCTTGCCGTGTCAAAACGCCAAACGGAGCGAAGCTTGCCCGAGATTGTTAATGCTTGTGGCCGTGATCCTAAGCATGTGTACGACTATATGACTGCCAAGGGATACACTCCATCGCAACGTGCCGTACAAGGCGCATCGTATTCCGTCAATTGTTACGAGTTGAGCGATGAAGAGTTTGATGAGCTTGTTGACCGGCTTAAGTTACCGCCTGACTTACCCAATAGCACCGATTATATTAATACTTCGCAAATAGCCAGCCGCTTTTTGAGCCACCTTGGCTTTACCAGGCAAGACCTAGATACACTCTTAGGAACCATTGAATTTCCAAGTTTTGAGTTTAATATGGCTGGCAATAAGCAGGCAATATTTATCGAAAAAACGCAGGTTAAAGCATTTGTTGAGTTTGTTAAGCAATACTTTGCAGCTGGCGAGCTACGCGGCTCAAAGCCACCTAGGAATCAGCGAGCCGAGACAGCTTCAGGGCCTGTGACACCAGTAGCCTCGCCCGTAATAAGCGCACCTCCAGTCGCAAACCCACCCATAGAAGAATTAACGCGGGCGCATCTGAGCAACAAACGCTTTGGCGTTTTGCCTAAAGATGCCGACCCGAGGCCGATTGTTCCAATTGAAAGCCTAGTGCGAATACACCGCACATCGGTAGATGTTTTAGTTGCCATTGCCCGTAATCATAAAGGGATTAAAGAGCCTACTATTGGCACTGACAGTAAGGATATGGTTGTGCTAGACCAAAATACCTATAATCGCCTTGGGACATTTTTGCGCAACAAAACACTGCCTGGCGTGCCATCAACTTGGCGCTGGGCAGAAACTATTGCAGAATGTTATGACTTGAATACAATCGAGCTTCTGAGGCTATTAAGCAGTGGGCGATTTGGCAGCAATCATGTAAGAATAATTTATGATCAAGATCTTACTAGGAAACTCATATTTTGTTCGCCCAGCATAATAGCGAGCATTCTTAGCAAGGCACAAAAGCACTATTAGGGCTACTGAAGGTAATGGGGGCGGATATAGGCATTGAGGATTGAGTACACCGCCAAACAGCCATGTTCGGCTGCAAACCGCTCGTTACTATCGAGGGGACGTCCGCAAGCTCCCTTCATAAGCGCACTCATATATGGATCGTAGTCCTCCACTGCTGAGCGCATGCAGCCAAAATTGACCAAAGCCAACGCGGCAACAGCTCGATCAAAATTAACCGACGGCAAAGTTTGTGGGTAAAAATTGATATTTGTCCCTTGCGCCACCGATCCCCAAAAATTGTTAGAAGTTCGCAGCTGACGATCGAGTATGCCATAAACCATATAAGCTTGTGACAACACCATTTGGGCACCACGTTCACTAAATTTTACCGACTTGCCGTGGTACTCCTCGAGAACCGTACCAGCATAGAGCGTACTAACTACGACTGTGGCATCGTCGGGAGGGTGACTAAAACGCAGTCGCTCAGTAAGCGCTTCAACGCTTTGGGCTGCCTGGCGCTGCATTGAGTCGAACACTCCTGCTTCAATGAGAGGCAAGTTGATGATTACGGGGTCGTCAATAGCATGCAAAGACTCGGCTGACATGATAACGAGATGTTAAAAATGGTCGCGTATGTGGCTGAAGCTGTAGTCCCAATCAGCATTGGCTTTTTTGTGTGGGTTAAAAATATTCTGGGGGTCCATAATGGCCTTGGCCTGGCGAAATAGATCGAGCACTTCGGGGCCGTACATTTGCTCCAACCATGGGCCGCGCACTAAACCATCGTTATGCTCACCGCTCAATGAGCCACCGTACTTAAGGACAAGTTCGTTAACCTCTTTCATTGCCGGTAAAAGCTTGGCGCGGTCATTTGGATCTTCGAGCTTCATGAGTGGGATGATATGAAAGTTACCATCGCCCATATGGCCAGCAATGGTCGCCAGGAGTGAATATTTCTTGATAATAGTTCTGATCTCGGGCAAAAACTGTGGTAAGTATGGGGGGTTAACTACAAGGTCATCGATAAATGGTGCAGTGTGTTTATCTTTAACTTTGCTTCGAAGCAACTGAAAACTGTAGCGGCGCATCAGCCAAAACTTTTCACTCTTTTGAGCAGTTTCGTCGCGTTCCATAGCCATGCCAAAAGGTTTGAGATCGTGCTGCATGGCCCGAATTTTCTCATCGACTTCGGCTTGCGTCTGACCATTAAATTCGATCATTAAAATAAGCTTAGGGACACCACGAAGCAGCATAATACCGTCTGGTATCAAACTAATAAGGAGTTTGATAAAACCAACCACGCCAAGCATTTTCATAAAGCTAGGCATAAAACGGATTGAGAGCCATAGGGTAGCATCATCAAACGACTCAAAGGTGGCAGGTTTATGCTCAAGTACTTTGTTGATAATATCGCCTAAGGGGTCGATGTCTTTCATAAAGCACACTAAAAGGCCCGTGTAGGGGCGTGTAGGCACCAATTTGAAATGGATATCGGTAACAAAGCCTAGAGTGCCTTGGGCTCCTACAATTAACTTGGTAAGGTCAAAAACACCCGTTTGGCGGTCCCAAACATCCCACAAGTTATACCCAGTAGAATTTTTGCTCACTTTGGGTTTCGCAGCCTTTATTTGGTCGTAGTGTGTCTCTACCAGATCAAATATTTCTTTATAAACCTGGCCCTCAAAATCTTGTTGCGCCATTTTAGCAGTGAGCTCTTGCTTATTGAGGGGCTTTACAGTGCGCGCAATGCCATCAGCAAATACAAACTGCAATTCAGTAACAAAATCTTCTGTCTTACCATACTCTAACGATTTCTCGCCGCCCGAGTTGTTGTTGACCATACCACCGATGGTACATAGATCACGACTTGCAGGGTAGGTGGGCATTATAGCTTTTTGCTTGAGTGTTTCGACTTCGAAATCGCGGTAAAATACTCCCGGCTGAGCGTGAGCAGCCTGCGGTGTAATTTGGTTTATGGTCGTAAAATACTTGTTAAAGTCAACGATAATTGAATCGTTAATAGCGCCGCCCGACATGTCGGTACCAGCACTTCGAGCCGTTATCGACAGACCTGGCTGACTGCCTTTGTGGTCGGCGACCGTCTTAACGATATGTTCAACGTCGGCAGTATTTTTTGGTGCAACTACCAGCTGCGGCTTAATTTCAAACATTGAAGCATCGTGGCTATATTGTTCTAGTTTTTCGCTCGAAGCGTCAACATCGCCCTCAAATCCGGCTGCCTGTAGGGCCTGTGTAATTGTATCCATATTTTTAGCTTACAAGCTTAACCAGTTTATCTCAATTTTTTATAGTTTTACTGTACCGCTGGATGGCTAAAACTTTCTCGCGATCACTCGGAACAACCTCATAACCCTCCACCATCTGGGCTTGGGCTTTAAGCACACGTTTAAGTTCTAGGTCCTTAGGCTCGCTGAGCACTGTGTCGTAGTGTAATGGCCTGAGATCATCTGATAATTTGGCGCCATCGTGTCCAGGCAGCAACACCAATCGCTGCCTTTCATTCCAGGTACCGTTATCCCAATTGCCCGCATAGTGCATATTGGTCACATGCCAAGTTTCGCGCAGCGAGGTACTCTGAGGTCGCAGTCGCTGTCGATAGCTAGCAGACACTCCGATACTCCTAACGGGCTTACGGGTATCGCCTCGTTCACTGTTGAGTGCAAGCAAGGCCAAAGCTTCATAACGGGTTCGTTCTATTTTTTGACCTTCTCTTATATTGCCTTCATGGGGTTCGGCTTCCGCTACGAAGCTTGCAGTATCAGCGAGTGCCTGCCGATAAATCGCAAAACCTTCATCAGACATTGGGCGATCTTGGCTCCATGGCTGGTATACGTGCGTAGCAGAAATCGCTAAATATGCTTCTGCTACTTGGGCAATATTTCCCAACTCATGAGCAGCATCAGCTGATCCATTAAAACAGGCGAGTGCTGTGTCGTTAAAAGTATCGGCTTCGTCGGCTTCAACAATCGGTTCCAAAAAGGCACGCTCAATATTCACCCACCCGCGTAACAACAGAGAGCCTGGGCTGTCCAGGCCTGTTAAAAGTTTGTCGGCATAACGCAGTGCCTCTTGGTCGCTATCCGCAAAGGCTGTGGTAGCACCTATAGCCAAATAGCGATTTCGGGCATCAAAATAGCTTGAGGCCTCATTAGCTGGCATTTCTGGAAATAACTGGCTCACTGCACCCTCCCTGATTTTTGAGCATAGTACCAAAAAATAGGTCATATTAAAATCAGTTATTACAACACATGATATGCGTATATATCTATTCTGACCGAAGTGTTGTATAGTAACTTTGTTGTTTAATTAACATGACTTTATTCGCACATTAATGTGGAGTCCCTATGCAGCCCGACACAAATCATGACATTCCAACCATTAAGGACATTCAATATTTAATTGAAGAGCTCGACGCCATTACCACGCGGCGCCCAAAGCACGATTCGGCTTTGCCGTTTGTACTTTTTAGTAGCAAAAAACAACCCGAACTTGCTCGCCAGATTGTTGCTGGCTATCGCAATCGTCTGCAAGATGCACACAAAAGCTGGTTGGTGCCACATGCTTTTATTTCGCAGCAGTCATTGGCGAGCATTAAGGATAACGACCACGCCCTATTAGATACTATTAGCGATCAGTTGCAGGATTATATGCCCAAAGGCTTGGGCAAGCTCCGAGTTACCAATTACTGTGCTATTCGAGCAATCCTTAAAATGAATCTCGAACATTCTGAGCTTGATTTTGACGAACAGCAAGCCAGTGTGCGCACCATGCTCTACAAGAGATATCTCGACAAACGGCCATGGCTGCAGTGGCTACAAGGCGGGCTGGCACAAATTGATCTATCTTCAGAATCACTCCGCAGTTGGTTTTCGGTAAGTGTTACCATAACGCTCAAATTAATTGCAAGGCCGCTTATTTGGCTGCTGTATGGCAGACATTTGGCGATTGGTCGTCGTTATCGCTGGTTTAATGATCAGATTGCCGAGCTTGGTTTTGGCGCCAATAACTTTTTAAGCTCTGCTGTTAATTTGGCACACGTTAGCCATGACCCACGCAATGCCGTAGCCATTCAGCGGGTGCTGCTGTCGGCCCTATTGCAAGATTTAGAGCGAGCCATCAAACCAAGTGCTTGGTCGATCCGGCGTGCAAGACGCACCACGCCATTTATTGTTATTTTTGAGTCAATCGCTGCAGGCAAAGGCCCTGCACGCCGCTTTTTAGAAGCGTTAGCTGAAGTGCGTAATGAATTTCCTGGCAATGGCCTACTGGTAATCGGCGCCATGGAAGGTAAGTTACCGGCAATCCCAGGGATCAAATCAGTTGAGAACTTTGAGGATGCCGCAAGACAACTGGCACTTACCAAACATTCGGCTGCACCACGCGACAGGCAGGCAATCGCTGTCGATATAGACGCTCACGGCAGCGCCGAAGACAGTTCAGCTAAGTGGTGGCTCTTTTCGCATCGCGTGGCCTTGCCAAAGCGCAGTTTTAAAGATCTGCAAAAACCAATGCTTAATGCAGCAGCGTTGGTATCAATTTGTGCGGGTATAGGGCTGTGGGCCTGGAGCGCACAGGCTACCAAGCAAGTCATTGCAGATAGCCCCGAATGCTCGTACGTTACTAAAAGCACCACTGACAAGAATAATGTAACAACTACCGAACATGTTGGCATTGTCGGCGACAAGCCCGAACTGCAATGCTCATTTTCGTCTAAATTAGCAGACATCGAAGACCAGATTGCCGAACAGAATGCCAAGGTTAAAGGTAACGGTTTTGGCACGGTGGTGTTTGTAGGGCCGCTGGATGTTCCGCGAGACGCCAGTGGTAATCCCGAAAGTGGGCGCCAAAATCAATCGGGCCTATGGCAGTTACAAGGTGTTGCAAGGGCACAAAAAGATCTTAACGAAGAAGCTGCCAGTAAAGCGGGCGGCGAAAAAATGCAGCTTAAAGTACTCCTGGCCAATACAGGTGACCAGCTAAAATATGCGCCTGAGGTAACTAAGCAGGTAGGCGAATTTGCGAATGATCCCGATATGGCTAAAAAGTGGCACGTTATGGGTGTAGCCGGCATTAGTCAAAGCCGCAAGGCCGCTCGGGATATGATTGAAACTTTCAATTCTACCTATAATCTACCGGTTATCGGCAGCACATTAACTGCCGATAATATGATCAATGCCGGCACAGCCTCGTATATGATTGCCGCCCCCAATAGCCGTCAAGCCGCTATTGCCGCTGCTTTTGCCAAGAACGAGCCAATTACTGGCGATAATGATGCCCTACAAGCTGCTCGAAATGCGGTGATTATCACTGATGACGATGATGAGTATGCCTATAACTTAGCCTCTGATTTTCGTAATAGTTTTAGCGATGGTGACCACAGTATTCTTAAAATTTTTAACAACCCGGCCGACGGACAAGACGATCCGAGCCTACCAGATAGTTCTTTATACAACGAGACCACACATGCATTGCAAGAAAAAGCCAAACCGGAAGTTATTGCTAGTCAGTTATGTAGTAGGGAACTAGGGTTTGACCCTCAGCGTGATATCATCTTTTACGCTGCCCGCTCCCAGGAATTCGATGACTTGCTATACGCTCTGCAACATACACCAGGTTGCAGTACAGCAGTGACTGTTTTGGGCGGTAGTGACCTCAGCCAGTTTAGAGATTATGCTAAATATCCGATTATAAAAGATCACTTTTATTTTGCCTCATTCGCTTCGTCATTAAATCCCGATAACAGTCAATTGGTAGCCAAGCCAATTTTGGAAAGCTACAAAAAGACTTATGGTGCCAAAACTATTAATGAGAGCGACTTTGCTCGGGCATATGATGCCACTACGGCCTTTGGTATGATTGCCAATAATCTAGCCTCCGATGACAACGCAGTAAGTAAAGAGACAGTTAAGACCTACTTGAGCGGCACAACACCCCTCGAATTTGCGGGCGTGAGTGGCTATATTAAGCTAGCCGGACCGGGCAAACTTCGCTTGCCACCCAACAAGCCTGTGTTGATTATGAAGGCTGAAAACGACAACAAAGAACCATCAGTGCATATGAGCTGCGGTTGGTTTAGCTCGTACAAAGACGCCAGTTATGGTGCTAACTATTGGGGTAATGAAAATGGTGACAGTGATCAATTTAGCTGCCCGCAAGAAAACGATAATTTGTAGCATCACTGTAAGCTAAGCAACGGCCTGCTCGGTACGCTCTGGAGTTGTCACTCGGCGCGTTTGCTTATGCAATAGTACTGCCGCGCCGCTAAAGATAGCAGCAAAACCGCCAATAGCAAAAGCCCAACCAGGAGAGGCATGTTGGGCTATCCAGCCCATGAGTGGGCCGCCCAAGGGTGTGGAGCCGGTAAAAATCACCACCCACCAAGCGTTCATGCGCCCGCGCATGTGCACGTCGACGTGCGCCATAAGCATAGCGTTAGCACTCGCCACCAACATGAGCTGTGATGCGCCCACAGCAACAAGCACTGCGATGGCAATTGGAAAAGTCGGCGCTACAGCCAATGCCAGCATACACACCCCAAGTATAATTGCGCGGCGCGCCAGCACACCCAGATTATGAGGGATCTTATTGCCAGCAATATACAAGCCGCCCAACACTGCGCCGATGCCCGAGGCGGTCGTCATTGCCGCATACGTATCGGCACCACCCTCAAAAGTAATCTTAGCCAGCAAAGGCAAGGTGATAAAGAATTCACATACAAAGGTGCCAATAAGAATCATCATACCCAAAATAACGCGGGGCATTTTGTGGGCTCGAATATACCGCAAGCCCTCTATCATCTGCCCATGAGCTTTGGGAATGCGATTTTGGTCCCAGTTATGTTTGCGGTGCATAAGAAATAGTCCAATCATAGAACATACAAACGTACCGGCATTAATGATAAAGCAGCCGCCAATCGATACAAAGGCAATACATACTGCACCCAAAGCAGGGCCAATAATACGGGCTACATTTGCCTCCATGGCACCGAGGGTAATAGCGTTTTGCAGGCGGCCTTTGTTTACAAGATCGGCAATAAAGGTTTGGCGAGCAGGCATTTCGATAGCCGCAGCCACACCGCTAATAAGGCCTAAGATTGCCACCTGCCATACCTGTGCATGGTGGGTAATTACCAGCAGTCCGAGCATTAAGGAGCTTAGGCAGGCGACGGCATTCGATGCATAAATAAGCGCGCGTTTTGATACACGATCGATGAGTGTACCAATCCATGGCCCCAACAACAAAGACGGCAAAAACTGCATACCAATAACGGTGCCCAAAATTGCACCAGAGCTGCCCAGCTGCAACACGAGCCACGACAATGCAATAACCTGCAGCCAGTTACCACATAGCGAAATGGCCTGCGAAAAGAAGTACAGCCTAAAATTACGAATTTGAAGCGAGTCGAATGTGCGAAGCCAGTAATTGTTTATAAACTGCATTTGTGTATTTTTAACCCAGATTTCTATTTTAGTATAGCCACAAACCAGCCGTATTTGGCAAATTTTTTTACAGCCATGCAACTATCTGTATAATCATAAGCATGACAACAACTCCTTCTCAAAAACAGGTTATCGTGGTGGGCGGTGGCTTTGGTGGTGTAAAGGCCGCGCTTGAACTGTGCCAGGATAAACAATTTGCCGTAACACTTATTTCGGATCAAACAACTTTTCGATATTATCCGGCACTCTATCACACTGCAACAGGAGGGCTTTATGAGCAGTCCAATATCCCTCTGGAGGAAATTCTTAATACCAAGCGCGTACGCATTGTTGAGGGCACCGCACAAAAGATTAACCGCCAGGCACACACCATCCAGCTAAATGATGGCGAAGAAATCAGCTATGACATTGTTATCCTGGCAATGGGTACGGTAACGAATTACTTTGGCATCGAAGGGCTCGATGAGTTTTCGTACGGCATTAAGTCGTGGGAGCAGATTAAGCGCTTCAAACACCACCTGCATAATCAGCTCGAAGAGCAAGGTCGCCCCGACGACAACTATCTAATTGTTGGTGCAGGCCCTACCGGCATTGAACTAGCAGGAGCACTCCCCGCCTACCTGCAAAAAACTATGCACAATCATGGCATACAGGGGCCGGCCCCTAAAATCACTATTATCGAAGCGGCACCGCGCTTGTTACCTCATTCGCCCGAGGCGGTTTCGGTTAGTGTGCAAAAACGCCTGAGTAAGTTAGGTGTGGAGCTTCGCCTTGGCCAAAAGGTAGAAGGCGAGACCGCAGACAGCCTAATGGTTAATGGCCAGCCTATTAATAGTCGCACCGTAGTATGGACAGCCGGTACAGCTAATAATCCATTCTTTACACAAAATGAGTTTACGCTTACTAAGCGTGGCAAAGTACAGGTTGATGAATACTTACGAGCCGAGGACGATGTATACGTTATTGGCGACAATGCCGATACACAGTATAGTGGTCTGGCACAAACCGCGCTTTACGACGGTATTTTTGCAGTCAAAGACATCAAACGCCGCGCGGCAGGCAAAAAACCAATAGCATATGTGCCTAAAAAACCGATCATTGTGATTCCTGTGGGCAGTGGTTGGGCGTCGGTAGAGTGGGGCAAGCGTGTCTTTGGCGGTATTGTTGGCTGGTGGCTTCGTGAAGCCGCTGACTGGATTGGATTCTACGACCTCCAACCTTTTTGGAAGGCTAGTCAGCAATGGATGACCGAATTTGGCAGCGAAGAAGATTGCCCAGTTTGCATGGACAAGTAGCCGTGGCTGTTTCATACTATTAAGAATAATGGGAAATTATCAGACTGCACTGGCTGGGCTCAATGATGCTCAGCGCTTGGCCGTTACTACTACCGAAGGCCCGGTATTAGTTATTGCCGGCCCTGGTACCGGCAAAACACAGTTATTAAGTACGCGCATTGCGCATATTTTAAGTACTACCGACACTTTGCCCGAGAATATCTTGTGTTTAACTTTTACTGATTCGGCTGCGCACAATATGCGCCAACGCTTAAGTAACATGATTGGTCAGGCTGCCTACAAGGTAACCATGAGCACCTATCATGCCTTTGGCAGCGACATTCTTCGACGATTTCCTGATTACTTTGCAGCCGATGGCGATCTGCAGCCAATTGATGACCTCGGCATCGATACCACTTTTCGCGAAATAATTGCCGACTTACCGTACAGTAATCCACTCAAATTTGCCGACACCTATTTGCGCGACGTAAAGTCTTTTGTGAGTGATGCTAAGCGGGCGCTTTTGTCGCCCGATGATATTCGGGCCATTGCAGCAGCTAATGCGCAGTTTATTGAGCAAGCTCAACCACTGGTACGTGAGAATCTACAGAGCTTGATTCGCATCGATAAAAAATCCCTCGATTTATTCCAAAACCTCTACGATGTTTTGGATGACATGGCGAGCGTTGAACAGAGTAGCACCACCCAGGGCAAGGTAGTGCCGCTCAGCAAAATATTATTAGACGAGCTGCTCCAAGCCATTGAAGCCAGTAAAGACAGTGGTAAAACCACCAGCTTAACACGTTGGAAAAATAGCTGGTTAGCCAAAGATGCGGCAGGGCAGTTTATACTTGATGGCGCTCAAGTAAATGATAAGTTACAGGCAGGTGCCGATATTTACGAGCAGTATCTGCAATCGCTGACCGAAAAAAAGCTATTCGACTACGATGACATGATCTTGCGTGCAGTACGAGGCCTACAAGAAAACGATGAACTACGCTATACCGTGCAAGAGCAGTATTTATACATCTTGCTCGATGAATTTCAGGACACCAATGGTGCACAGTTACGCATGGTCGAACTACTCACCGATAATCCGGTACATGAGGGTCGCCCCAACGTTTTAGCAGTAGGCGATGACGATCAGGCTATTTATGCTTTTCAGGGCGCCGATTACTCTCACATGCTACAATTTCAGCGGATGTACCGTGATGTACTTTTGGTACCGCTTACTCAGAATTACCGCTCACATGCCGATGTTTTACACGTTGCCCGGGGGATTGCCGAACAAATTGAAGAGCGTTTGCATCACCATTTTCCGCAAATCGAAAAAACACTTACCGCCAGCAACCCTAAGTTACCTAAACAGGCAACTATCGAACGCCGCGAAGCCAAAAGTGACATCTCGCAGTTTGCTTGGGTAGCTACAAAGATTCAACAACTTATTGCCAATGGCACATCACCGAGCGAAATTGCCGTGCTCGCCCCGCAGCATAAATATCTTGAGCCGTTGGTGCCTTTTTTGCAGGAGGCCAACGTTCCTGTGCGTTACGACAAACGCGAGAACGTGCTCGATGATCCAGCCATTCAACAACTGGTAGCCATGAGCCGGTTATGCCTTAGTTTGGCTCAACAGGAAAAAGCTGGCAGCAATGCACTGTGGTGTGAGGTGCTAAGCTATCCTTTTTGGAAGTTACCCACCAGCACTATCTGGAAGCTCAGCTGGCAGGCTAGCGACGACGACCAAGATTGGACGACGACTGTTTTGCAAGATCCGCAGTTAAAGCCAATTGCCCTATTCTTTATGCGCCTGAGTATGATGGTGGGCACCGAAACCCTAGAGACTATTATTGACTACTTAATAGGTATTATTCCACTCGATTTACAGGAGCCTGACCATACCAGCTATCGGTCACCATTTTATGGACATTATTTTAAACAGCAAGACGATAGTAGTTCAACAGCCGCTATTACCACGCAAGACCAGGCACAGTCTGAAGATCTCGACTTTGCAGCTATAAGTACGGGTACTTTTTGGGACCTGTTGACTAATCTGACAGTACTGCGGTCACGCTTACGAGAGTATCGAGCCGAAGGCAATGAACCACTCCAACTGGCTGATTTCTTAACATTTGTAGATGCACACCGCGCTGCCGATATTAAAATCCTCAATACCAGTCCGTATCAGGATGCTGATTCGGCAGTGCAACTCATGACTGCTTTTAAGGCCAAAGGTATGGAATTTGGCGCTGTATTTGTATTAGCAGCCAACGATGAGGCCTGGGGCACAAAAGCCCGCTCGCAAGGCAGTCGGCTAAGCTTACCACCCAACTTACAATTTATTCGCTATGCTGGTGCTACCAGCGACGAGCGGCTACGCCTATTTTATGTGGCCGTCACCAGAGCTAAATTAGCATTGTATATCGTAAACTACATCGCCAATTACAGCGGCAAAAATATGAGCCGCCTGCAGTATTTGAGCGAAACAACTGAAGGTGACAGCGTAGTAAGCCCTTTATTGCCTATGGCAGCCCAAAATGTATTACCCGCAGAAGCACCAGAACGTCCGTCACCAACAACTGAGCTCGAAACCTATTGGCACCACCGCCATCACACGTCGCTTACCAAAGAGGCGACCCGCGCATTACTAGCCAGTCGCTTAGAGCAGTTTCAGTTAAGCCCAACGCACGTCAACGCTTTTATAGACCTTGAACACGCTGGGCCAGGTGCTTTCTTTATGAATACAGTCTTGCGCTTTCCTAAAGCCCCAACTGCGACAGGGCAGTTTGGCAATGCAATGCATGAAACCTTGGAATGGATTCATTTACAGCAAAAAAAGAAGAGTAGCGTGCCTGTATTGGCCGATGTTTTGACAATCTTCGAAACTAAGCTACGCGACAAGCGCCTATCGGGGCAGGACACCCGCTTGATGTTAGAGCGTGGCGCAACCGCGCTGAGAGCATACTTGCAGCAGCGTCAGCATACGATTCATACTAACGATGAGAGTGAGTGCAATTTTAGGCGCGAAGGTGTATTTATCGGCAGTGCCCACATGGCCGGTAAAATTGATAAACTTATCATCGACAAACAGGCACGCACCATTACTATTGTAGATTTTAAGACTGGTAAAAGCTTTGCTCGTTGGACCAGCGATATTAAGCTACACAAGTACCGTCAGCAACTCTATCTATATAAAGCCTTGGTTGAAGGCTCAGCTCGATTTAGAGGCTACACCGTGGTGGATGCTTATTTGGAATTTGTAGAGCCCGACGAAAGTGGCACTATTCAGGAGCTACACCTGCTATTTAACGATGCTGAATATCGCCATGTTAAGGCGCTCGCGGTTGCCGTGTGGCAGCGAATTCAAGCAATTGATCTACCTGATGTTTCGGCCTATCCAGCCACCCTAAAGGGCATAGAGGCCTTTGAGTTAGACTTGCTAGACGGTAGCGGCAGCGAAGTGTGGCAGTCGTAACTTACGCATAGCCCTTATGCGGCGTTCGGCCTCGAAAGAATGAGGTGCACTAGCAATAAAGGCTTTACGTGCCTGAAGAGCCTTTGCCACTACTACCTCGTTCTGGTCGTGTAAAAGTGCCTCGAAAGCAGGTGCAAGCTTTGGCCATGTCTGAGCGTTATAATCTTCTGTAAGCCACTGTTTTGCCAAAACTGCTGCTGCAGCTCGTGCCACCGAATAGCGACTAGTTGTGAAAGTATCTATGACTTCTAGTGTACTACTCGGTACATAGACTTCTTTAACGCAACGATACACTTGGGCACAAGTAGCTACATCATGATAGGATGCTGCATCCTCAAAGTCTGCGAGATAATCAATAATACGTGGTATATCTGGGATAAATAACCCCTCGTCTTGCGATCCATCACCGTCACAAGAAATTAAGCGCAGACTCGATACTGCTGTTTTGTGCTCATACCCTGGAACACTCATAATTTCTTACACCTCTTCTTGATTATCAAAACACTGGAATCAAAAAGAGATCGCTCGTGTTACCGTTTGCGATCTCTTTTATCTGCATATTGGTTTGGCTACTTCTTCTTTTTGCCACCATCGCCGTTGAGCAGTGAAGCTGCCGGAGCGAATAGGAGTGCGTAAACGTTAAAGCCGATTACTGCACCAAGAATTGGGCCAAGTACATAGGTGCCCCATACAAATGAGCGTGCACCAAGTGCAACTGCTGGGTTGAGGATACCGCCTGATGCTGCAGAAGCTGCAATAACACCAAGAGTCAGGCCCATACCAACCACGGCCGCCGCCTGGCCAAGCGGAAGCTTCTGATAAGCTGCTGCTGCCCAAGAAAGGCCAAAGATGAAGGCACCGAGTGCTTCACCAGCTAGAATACGACCCTCAAAGTGACCACTGTTTGACCAGTGTTGGCCAATAAAGTAGGTGTAGAGCATGTAAGCTGCGCCGGCACCAAGAAGCTGTGCTGCAATATATACCAATGTTGGCAAAGTCTTTACTTTGCGAGTCGTCCAAAGACCAATGGTAATCGCTGGGTTAAGGTGCGCGCCAGACACGGCACCAATTGCCAAAGTCATAGCAGCTACTGTTAAACCTGCAGCAATTGCAACGAAGTATGGGATACCGATAGTTGACTTACTAACGCCCAAAACAACTAATGTCAAAATGCCGGTTCCTAAAAATTCCGCCACAATCATGGCGATCTTTTTTCTTCCGAACATATACCCTCCGTATATTTAGTTTATTATCATTAGCGTACGGTAAAAAACGGCTGTTGTAAAGTGGTGAACAATTCTGAGGCAAACCTTAAGATTTAACCACATACACGGGTAGATCACCAGCTGTTAACACAGCAGCCGTCGCTAAGGTGTAAATTAAAGTTGCTAGCATGGCGCTATTGCCATATTCCGGAAAAGCAGCGGCAATTTGTTGCAAACGCCAAACATCAACGCCAAATACTTGCACTTCATTATTTGTTGCTTCTCGAACCTTAGCCTGGTTGATAGTGGCATGCGGCACCGTGTTAAGAACAATGTATTTTTCTTTATGTTCGCCGGCCAACTGTTTAATAACTTTGTCTTGGGTGAGCATATCGTCAATGACAGCGCGGCCTCCATAGCTCTCAGCCAGGTGGGCCTGATGATAGTGGGCAAAAGCAGCAAATACCTTATCGATACCATCTGTTGGCAAACCAAGCGCCGCAATAGATGCTTGGATTTGCGTAGCATATTGATGAGCAGCAGCAATAATAGCCGGCGCCTTATCTACCGCACCGCAGCCGCAGCCATCACCAGATGCAAGATCATCGGTATGGTCACCAAAGGTGAGTCCACGACGCGACAACTCAAGCATGGCATCATGGAAAACACTGTGCAAAGGGCGGTCCTCTACGGCATTATTACCGATCAAGATAGCCGCAGCCATAGTTGCGCCACCGCCAAACACTTTGGCGCGATTAAGGGAAGTACTGTGCGGCGTACCCTCAAACTTTTTAACAGGACGCCCATCGCCACACCCATCATCGGCGAGCTCGGAACCATCGCAAACATCAATCGGCACTAGGATGTCATCAGAGGTAATAACAGCTTGAGCTTGAGCGAGCGCCCTGTAGGGCACACCAGCATGGCTAATAGTGCCTGTACCAAACCCAAACCCATCAGATATCTTTGTAATGTTGTAATGTGGCATGATTCCTCCAGAAAACTATCTATGCTGCATATCATACGATAACTTCAGGCATTCTGCCATAAAAAATACTTCACAATAACTCCGAAAAGGCGTATATTTAAGCTTTGGTTTTTATTATTGTCAAAAAGGTTTTATATGAGTGTTTCTTTCGAAAGTTATTTATGTGCTGCTGAGCCCAATGCCAGCGGCGAATTCCCCGTAAGCTGCATGGATGAGCGCAAGGTTAAGCCTACCGACCCTATATTAGGTGGCAAGCTCTATCACCAAATTATTGGCGGTCGATACGTACTCGGCCTTAACATGGCAATCGCCATGGAAATGAATAAACCAGGACGCTTCGTGTCTATGGGTGTGCCTGTGCATGGATTGGCCAATCTTGCAGATAATGCGCTCACTGGGCGGTATCAGACAAATTTTCACGAAGCCTGCGCCGCCTACGAAGGCGCTGATGCTGTTACTGAAAGCACTATCGCTTCAGCTACCCACCCAAACACCACCAACAGCTCAGCCCACGGACTAGTTTTTGATCGGGCACAGCTAATAGACCCCTCTCTTACCGACAAGACATACTACCGTGTAGTAGAAGCAACCGAACGCGTTCGCAATTCTGGCTTGCTCGTCCCAACCCATGCGTCAGATGCAGCCATTGGCCAAAAAGTACAGCTCGTAGATGCGCCGCACAGCGGCGATCGCTTTTTAGTAACCAATAATCCTAACGTGATGTTTGCTAGCGCAGATGCATATGATGAGGGTAATCCAGCCTATTTCAATAACATGGGCGTTCTTGAAGCTATGCGATGGGAGCTTGTGGATACCATACCAGTAGGTGCCGAGAGCCTTCGGGCCGCTACCGCTGTTTATATTGGTGAGGCCGCAACCAACTTCCTCAAGGGTATTGATGGGTCAATTTTGCCAATCCAGCGTATCGCTGATCTATAAAAGACGTTGCTATATCAAAACAACTGCTCTCTATGGGCAGTTGTTTTGATATAGGCAAAATACTCTGTTTTTGAATTATCTTATGTCTCACAACGAGACACTAAAACAGCACTAACCGCGGCGGTCACGGTGGCGGCGGCGTAAGCCAGCAACATGCAAGCGCACCATATGACGATCGACCATAGCCTGGGCCTTGTCGAGCTCTACTTGGTTCTTGGCGTTCTTGCGTAGCTCTAAAGCTTTTTCGTGAGCTTTTTGGGCTTCAGATTCATTAATCTCATCGCCGTGAGTAGCTTCATCAACCAGTACGCGAGTAGCATCAGGTGTAATTTCGAGCACACCACCAAATGTTGCGTAGTGCTCTAGGTGGTAGTCGGCATCATCTTTCTTTTTACGAATAGTGATCACACCAGGCGTCAAAAGACTCAAGATGGGCGCGTGGCCCGGCAAGACAGTAATCTGTCCACTAGCGGTGGGCAGAATAATAGAGTAGGCCTGCGCCTTAAACTTTACACCGTCGAGAGATACAAGTTCTAAATTCATATTTATTCGCAATCCGGACCCATATCAGGTCGCTTGTTTTCATTAGTTAATGCTTGGCCTTGCGCAGTCGCTACATTTTGCGAATGACCACGTAAAACTTGCGCAAAATGGGTCCGTAGACCGTTCATCCCAAGAGATTCAAGCTGCAATGCACGATCACGAACGTCCATTTCTACCAGCTCATAAACTTCATAGGGTTCATCTGGACTGAGGCCAGGGTGCATGCGACCCAAAGGTAAAATTTGCCCCTGTTGCCGACCTGCCTGCCGAACAGAAGGATATCGGTACACACCGTTGCCGTTGCCATCGTCGTCGTAGCCAGCGTATCCCAATGTTAGACTTTGCAATTCAGCAAACGATATACCCATAAGATCAGGCCGTGAACCCTGAGGCAAATCGGTGAGCTTATAGCTGCCTACGTCATAGGGAGTCGTTGCTGCATTCATAGGAGGTGTAGTTGCCGCTTCTTCTTGCAGAGGGCAGTTATTAGTATTGCAGACTAGGTCAACACGACCCTCGTCGTTAAAGCCGGGGACGGTCAGATAGCCGCCTTGGCAGCCATCAAAAAATCTAGGACACGCTCCGACCTCAAGTCCGCTAGCAGACATTGGCTATTTAACCTCGCTGATGGCACCCTTCATATAGAAGGCGCTTTCTGGCTTATCGTCGTGCTTACCCTCGAGGATTTCCTTGAAGCTCTTAACTGTGTCTTTAAGCGAGACGTATTGACCAGAGTTACCGGTGAATTTCTCAGCCACAAAGAATGGCTGGCTCAAGAAGCGTTGAATCTTTCGAGCGCGGGCTACAATTTGCTTGTCTTCGTCAGAAAGCTCATCCATACCAAGGATAGCAATAATATCCTGGAGGTCTTTGTAGCGCTGCAAAATGCGCTGTACTTCGCGGGCCACTTGGTAGTGCTCTTCGCCGACAATTTCTGGGTCCAGCACTGTTGAATTAGAGTCGAGTGGGTCAACCGCAGGATAGATACCGATGTCGGTTAGGGCACGGTTAAGCACGATGGTTGAGTCGAGGTGAGCAAAAGTGGTTGCTGGAGCAGGGTCGGTAAGGTCGTCGGCGGGCACGTATACGGCCTGCACAGAGGTGATAGAGCCACTCTTAGTAGAAGTGATTCGCTCTTGCAAGATGCCCATTTCTTGTTGCAAGTTAGGCTGGTAACCTACGGCAGATGGCAAGCGGCCAAGCAGGGCAGATACTTCTGAACCGGCCTGTGTAAAGCGGAAAATGTTGTCTACAAACAATAACACGTCCTTACCTTGATCGCGGAAGTTCTCGGCCATAGCCAAACCCGACATACCGACGCGCAAACGAGCTCCTGGTGGTTCGTTCATCTGGCCAAAGACCAGCGAAGTCTTGTCGAGTACGCCTGCCTCTTTCATTTCTTCGTAGAGGTCATTACCTTCGCGGGTACGCTCGCCCACACCAGCAAATACTGAGTTACCGCCGTGGAATTTAGCGATGTTGTTAATGAATTCTTGGATAAGAACGGTCTTACCCACACCAGCACCACCGAACAAACCAACTTTACCACCCTTAAGGACCGGACAAATGAGGTCAATTACCTTAATGCCCGTTTCGAGGATCTCTAGTGAACCAGCTTGATCTTCGAGTTTTGGTGGCGCACGGTGAATTGGTGCACGAGTTTTAAATTTGTTGTCACCGCCGTCAATTGGCTCACCAATAACGTTAAACATGCGGCCTGAAGTGTCGTCACCAACAGGCACAGAGATTGGCGCGCCTGTGTTAAGAGCTTTGTCACCGCGCTTAAGGCCATCAGTCGAAGCTAAAGCAACGGTACGCACTACTGTTTCGCTGAGGTGCTGCGCTACCTCGAGGTAGAGCGTGCGACCTGCGAGGTCGATTGTAAGTGCATTGTTAATTTCTGGAAGTTGACCTTGCTTAAACTCAACGTCAACCACAACACCGACAACCTGGACAACTTGTCCGATGGTGGTGGTAGATGTGGTCTTTTCCTTTTCTTTTGTTACTGCCATGTATTATTTCTCCTTGGTTGTCTTTCGCTGCTGTTAGGTGTTATAGGGTTTAACGACGGGCTGTGCGGGTTGGCTGATTGCTTCAAATCTCTCTTGGGGGTCCATTCGATCGGCTGAAGTATAGCTGCCGGGCAGTGGATGCCGCGTACGATAGGGAGTCATCCAGGTAAAATCTTCGCCAAACCCTAAACCTCGAAGCACGAGTCTATCAATAGGATTTTTAGCGCTTAAGCCTTGTTCATTCATAATTCGAGCAAGGTCTACATCGATCTTGTATAAATTGAGGTCTTTAGGAGCTGCCAAGTCTACCTCTGTGATAAGCTGCCTGGCTTCAGCAGTAGTAGCGGCCAGCACTTGTGGCGCCTCTGGGATATCTAATGACTCACGGCTCATTTCATAGCCTCCACGCCGCCACTAATTTCGGCTAATTCTTGCGTAATAGCCGCCTGGCGAGCGTTGTTAAATACCAGTGTTAGGTCGTCAATAAGGTCGGAGGCATTATCGGTAGCGTTCTTCATGGCTAGCATGCGCATGGAATGCTCAGAAGCCTTGGAGTCGAGGAGGGCTTGATAGACCTGAGCCTCAATAAGACGCTCGGTAGCCATACGCACCAACACTTCGGCGGATGGTTCAATGTCTGCTACGGATATTTCGTTCGATAGTTCAACTTCCTGAAAACCGGCAGGTAATAGGCGCTGTACGGCTACTTGCTGGGCGATGGTTGATACATAGTGGGTATGGATTAAGTCAACAGCGTCGACTTTGCGCTCTACAAACATGCTAATAAGCGAATTGAGCACCGGGCGAATGGCGTTGGCGTCTGGCTTGTCGGCTAATTCTTGGTAGTGAGCCTCAACAGCAACACCACTGATCCGGCTTGCAGCGTGTGCAGCTTTTTTGCCAATAGTAATCAACAAGGTGTTAATGTTTTTAGCACGATCGGCCTTAACTTCGTCGAGCATGCGGCGGATAACGTTAGCATCGTAAGCGCCGGCCAAACCAAGGTCACTCGAAATAACAATCAGTAAGCGAGTTTTAACTGGGCGGTCAGTAAACAGTCCTTGTTCGGAATCGTCAGCAGCTACCTGGCGCAAACGGGTCAGGATCTCGCGAGCCAGATCTGCATAGGCAGTAGGGCCTACGGCAGCATCTTGCGCACGGCGCAGTTTACTGGCAGCCACCAGTTGCATGGCGCGCGTAATCTGCTTGGTGTTTTTTACCGAGCCGAT
>Ga0075366_10000125_pt1 | contig 31721 bp, 22 predicted proteins | sample EndMethybrTD3031_FD_72351 | JGI IMG/M metagenome (GOLD analysis project Ga0075366, IMG submission 72351) | Populus endosphere microbial communities from Tennessee, USA - Endosphere MetaG P. TD hybrid TD303-1 | ecosystem: Host-associated > Plants > Roots > Endosphere | place: USA: Tennessee...
CCCCCCCATCGGCCAGCCGCGCGGTGGTGGTGGGCCTCGAGAAGTACCGCGTGCACACTCTGCACGGCCCGGTGGCAGAGGCGCTGCTGGTGGCCCAGGTGCTGCAGGACGCGGGGGTGGACCCCAAGCGCATCAACCTGTGGCTGGCGCCGGCCGATGCGGCAAGCGAACAGCGCGCCAACACCTCGGGCCGCGCCTGGAAGGCGTTTGAAGCCCAGGCCTTCACCGACTTCCTGGTCGACGAACTGGCCGCCGATGAGGGCGGCGGCACGCTGTACCTGCACTGGTGCGGCCACGGCATCGCGCGCGACGGCCAGCACCACCTGCTGTTGCCGCGCTCCAGCGCCGTGCAGCTGGAAAGCTTCGACCTGGACCAGCTCGCTAGGCTGCTGGTGGACGGCCGCCATGTCTACTTCGACCACCTGGTGCTGGTGGTGGACACCTGCCGCGAAAGCCTGGCCGCCTGGGGCCAGGCCGCGCTGGTGCCGCAGCCGCTGCTGGCGCAGGGCCGTGCCAACGGGCCCGTGTACTGCAAGCTGTTCGTCTGCGCCGAGGGCCAGACCACCACCTACACCCAGGCGGGCTCCAGCCAGGGCCTCCTGCTGCGCCAGGTGCTGGCCGAGGCCCGCGTGGCGCAGTGGCCCGACTTCAAGGCGCGGCTGCAGGAGGCCGCCGCGAAGCTGGACACGGCGGCCTACGTGCACGCCACCGACTGGAACGACCAGCCTCTGGTGTGGGCCCGCGAGCCCGCTCTGGCCGAGGTGTTCGGTAGCGCGCAGGTGGTGTTCGAACGGCAGGCCGAGCTGGCCGTGCTGAGTCTCCGGCCCGAGATGCCGCGCCGCGCCTTCGCCGGCCTGGCCGACATCCCCGCCTACCTGCATGACCTGCCCAGCGTGCAGGGTGTGGCGCCGTTGCACGAGTTTGCGCTGCGCCTGCTGGCAGAACCGGAGGTGGGGCCGGCGGCCAAGTTGCGCCAATGGGTCCAGCGGGTGAGCCCGGCCGAGGCCGCCAGCATCCGGGGCCGGATGAAAGAGCCGCCGCCGCTGCAGGTGCTGCAGCTGTGGGTGTCCGAAGACCCCGACGCCGCCCCGGGCCAGCCGGCTTGGCGGGTGATGGCTGCGCGCTGCAACGCCACCGGCGAGCCGCTGCCCGGTGGGCACGACCACCACGAACCGCGCCACGCCGCGGGCCTGCCGGCGCTGAAGGCGCTGCTGGCGCAATGGCTGGTCGAGCTGCACGCCAGCTCGAAAGAGCCGGTGGAGCTGTTCCTGCCCCGCGCTCTGCTGACGGAGGGACTGGAGTTGCAGGACCTAGCCTGCGGCGACGGCGAATTCAGCTTCGACCTGGCCGGCACCTATGTCACCCTGCTGCGCAACCCGCGCGAGGTGCCGGCCACGCGCCGGCTGTGGCGCGAGCGCGCCCCCGAGCTGCTGGCGCGCTGGCCCACCGCCCAGCCGCTGGCCCAGGCGCCGGCCGCGGGCGTGCCCCGGCCGGCCGACGCCTACCTCCAACCCAACGGGCCGCTGTGGTGCCTGGTGCCCGATGCGCAGGCCGACCCCGCGGCGCTGCAGCAGGCGCACCGCCTGTGCACCAGCCAGGGCCTGCCCGCGCTGGCCTGGGCGCGTGGGGCCACCGGCGCGCCAGCGCTGCAGGTGCGGCTCGACGCCGGCCTGCGTGGCGCCATCGGTGAGACCGCCGGCCGCCTGCAGCAGCTGCGCCTTGGCGGCCTGCACGACCTGAGCCTGATGCTCGACGACCCCACCCGCCCGCCACCCTGGGGCGTGCAAACCCCGTAGGACACCACATGGCCCAAGCCCCGCAGGACTGGAAGCTCTATACCGGCAGCCGCAAGCCGCACGACGGCATCACCCGCCTGCCACCCGCCCCGGGCTGGCGGCCCGCCCCGGCACCAGTGCTGCAAGAGCGCCAGCTGCTCGACTGGAACAAGCCCAAGGCGTGGCCAGCAGGGGCGCAGCGCGGCGCGCAGTTCCTGGCCAGCCCGGCCATCGTCGAGATGGTCAACGCCGCGCTGTACCTGCGCCGCCCGCTGCTGGTGACCGGGCGGCCGGGCAGTGGCAAATCCAGCCTAGCCTATGCGGTGGCCCACGAGCTGGCGCTGGGCGCGCCGCTGTGCTGGTCGGTGAACTCGGCCTCCACGCTGCGCGACGCGCTTTACCGCTACGACGCCATTGGCCGCCTGCAGGACGAGCGGGCCGGCGCCGGCAGCGCCGGCGCCGGCGCCGGCGCCGACCCCCAGGCCATCGCCACCCACCTGGGCCGCTACATCCGCCTCGGGCCGCTGGGAACCGCGCTGCTGCCCACCACGCGCCCGCGCGTGCTGCTCATCGATGAAGTCGACAAGAGCGACCTTGACCTACCCAACGACCTGCTCAACGTGTTCGAAGAAGGCGAATTCGAGGTGCCCGAGCTACGCCGTCTGCAGTACACCGGCGCCGTCATCGTGTTTACCGACGACAAGGACGGCCAGCCCACCGCCGAAATCACCGCGGGCCTGGTGCGCTGCGCGCAGTTTCCGCTGATGGTGCTCACCAGCAACGGCGAGCGCGACTTTCCCGCGCCCTTCCTGCGCCGCTGCCTTCGGCTGGACATGCCCAACCCCACCGGCAACACCCTGGCCGACGACAACGCGGGGGGCCAGCGGCTGAAGGAGATCATCGAGCTGCAGTTCAGCAAGGCCGAGATCGGCAAGGCCCAGGCCCTGATCGACCAGTTCCTGGCCCAAGTGGCCGAGGGCAAGCTGGCCAACGTGGCCACCGACCAGCTGCTCAACGCCGTGCATATGGTGGTGCATGGCCGCCTGGGCGAAGACGACGAGGCGAAGCGCGTGCTGGCCGCGCTGAAGCAGGAACTGGTAGGCCCGCGCGGCTGAGCATGGCGGCGCCCACCCCGGCCGACACGGCGGCGCAGCGCTTGCTGCAGCTGGCGCAGGGCATGGCCCGGCTCGACCCGCTGGCCGGCTTGGAAGAGCTGCGCGACGTGCTGTGGCTGGCGCAGCACCTGCCGGCCTCGGGCGCCACGCGCGGTGCGGCCGTGCACTCGCCCGGCAAGCCGCCGCCCGCGGCCGCCGCCGCCGGCGGTGCCCCGGCCACAACGGTGGCGCCGGTGCCGCCCGCCACCGCCACGCAAGACGCGGCCAGCGCCACCCGGCCGGTGCTGGTGGACGAGGCCACCGCCGACGACGGGGCCGACAGCGCCGTCTACGGCGGCGCGTCCGGCTCCGCGGGCGGCGCCGGCGGGCTGCGCGCCATTCACCTGCCCAGCCCGCACCCGTTGCCCGAGGCGGCCGCGCTGGCACGTGCGCTGCGCCCGTTGGGCCGCCGCCGCGCGCGCGGCGCACCACGCCTGCTGGACGAAGAGGCCACCGTCGAAGCCCTGGCCCACACCGAGTTGCCCACGCCGGTATTGCGGCCGGTGCGCCAGCGCTGGTTCGACGCCGTGGTGGTGGTGGACACCCACCTGCCGCTGCTGGCCTGGCGCCCGCGGGTCGACGAGTTCGTGGCCCTGCTGCGCCGCCGTGCCGGCCTGCGCGACGTGCACCTGTTCAGCCTGCATGCCCAGCCCCAGGGCCTGCTGATGCGCGCGCCCGATGGCCGCAGCGCAAACCCTGCGGCCTGGCGGCACGGCCAGGGCGGGCGGCTGCTGCTGCTGGTGTCCGACGCCAGCGGCCCGGCCTGGCACGACGGCCGCATAGCCCGGTGGCTGCACCCGTGGGCCCAGGTGATGCCGGTGGCCGCGGCCCAGCTGCTGCCCGAGGCGCTGTGGCCGCACACCGGCTTGGGCTTTGCCGAGTTGCGGGTGCAGGCCCAGCGCCGTGGCCAGCCCAGCGCCACGCTGGCGGTACGCCGGCCCGACTGGGCCGAGGGCGAGCCCGGCCTAGTGCTGCCGGTACTAGCGTTGGAGCCGGCGGGCGCGCAACGCTGGGCCCGCATGCTCATGGCCGCCGGCGGTACTACCTGCCCCGCGGCACTGTTGCCTCTTGAAGACGGCGGCACGGCCACGCCCCGCACGCCCGAACCCGCCGCACTGCTGGCGGCGCTGCGCCGCAGCGCCCGGCCGCGGGCGCTGAAGCTGGCCGCCGCGTTGGCCGCCATCAAACCGCTAACGCTGCCGGTGCTGCGCCTGGTGCAGGCCAGCCTTCCACCCGAGCCGGCCACGCACGCCGACCTGGCCCAGGTGTTGGCCAGCGGCCTGCTCACGCTACGCGGGCCCGCGCCTGCCGACACGGCACTGAACCAGCGCATCGAAGACCTCGTCACGCTGGACATGCCCGACGCGGTGCGCGACGACCTGGTGGGTGGCCTACTGCGCAGCGAGTGGTGGCAGCTGAATCTGGCGGTTCAGCGCTACGTGGAGCAGGCCAGCGGCAGCCCGTTCGACTTCATGGCATACCTGGAAGACCGCCACGGCAGCAGTCGGCTCGCGCCCGCGGCGCTGCCGTTTGCACGCTTTGCGCGCCGACTGGCCGAGCGCTTCCGCCCCCCCGGTGCGGCTGGCGGCGGGCCTGGCCGGCGCGTAGTGCAGGAGGCCGTGGCCGGCCCCGGCCTCACCGTGCGTGCCGAAGTGAAGCTGCCCGCGCCGGTACGCAGCTTGCGCTGGTCGGCCAACGGCCAGCGCCTGGGCGTGCTGCACGGTTTGGGGCTGGATATCTTCGAGGCGCCGCACCTGCACTATGGATCTCGCACTCGCTGTGGTGGCTGGCTGCTGCAGGTGCTTTGTCACGCGGCGGATGCCGACCCAGTGCGCGAGCTTGTGACGAGTGTGGCGCGGAAGCTAGAGCAACGCACCGGACGACCGGTCGGGGTGCGGGTAGTAGGGATGGCGTCCAGCGAGCCGGGGCGCTGGAAAGTGAAGATGCTCGCTGCGCACTCGTTCCGATCCGATGCCGAAGAGATGGCCAATGATCTGCCGGTAGTGCTGTTCGCGATGACTGGTTCTGTCGCGCGCCCAGGAACCCGGGAGCACCGGGCGTGGTGGAACGAGCTTAAACGGCTGAATCCAGGAAGAGTTCTCGCGCTAAACGAAGCCTGGGCAGGCCTGGGCTCGGACAGTGACCTCTGGCTCGGCGCGATCGAGCAGAGCGCAACATCACCAGCATTGGCCTCGGCCATCGACGCCCTGCAAAGGGACTTGCCGCCGCTGGCCAACACGGGCGTGCGAGGCGAGGTGGAGGCATTTGCGTTTGCCAGCGAGGCCGGGCACGACTGGGTGGCAATGCTCCGTTCTGAGCACTGGTGGGAGCTGGCCTGGCACAGGCCCATGCCCGACGGCAATGTCGAGACCATCAAGGCCGACACGTTGGGTCTCGGGCCGGGCCAAGTCGGGGAGCCCGCGGTGAAGACCATGTATGTGACCGATGGCGCACTGGTCGTGCTGCTGGAAGGGGACCAGGGGACCACATGGCGAGTGGGTGGCGTAGGCGCTGAAGTCACCGCACAACCCCTGCTAGGACTGGCGCAATCTGGACTATGGATTGTGTCATTGCGGCCGGGACTCGACATCGAGGCCAGTATTGGGCGCAGCCGGCACCTTTTCGAAGCGGAGGCTGCATGACAGCACGACCGCTGATGTCGCAGCCCCGACCTGTGGCGGCAGACCCGCTAGGCCGCTGGGCGGCCTTTGCTGAGCAACCGCATACGCTGGTGGTAGCGCGCCTGCCCGAGCAAGCAGCTGGCAGCAGCCAGCGATGGCAGGCCACAGTGCCTGAAGGCATTGCGTCGCTCAGTGCCTCGCGCGACGGCCGTTGGCTCGCTGTGGGGCACCAGACGGGCGACAGGCTGACACTGTGGGCACCAGTGGACGAGGAACTTTCGGCCTGGCTCGAGGTGAGTAGCGCCATGTTGCCCTTTGCGGCGGGCGAGGTTCAGTTGGATTTCTCCCCGACCGAGGACTCTCTCGCTGTGGCTAGGGGCGACCAGTTGCGAGTGCTGCGATTGGACCTCGACGAACTGAACCGAATGCGCGCCGTGGCAGCCGAAGCGGCGGCTGGTGCAAAGGCGCGCAAGCGGGTCTTCATTTCCAGTCCGAGCGAGTACTCCATCTATGCAGGCTTGCTTGAGACAGCGTTGAATCAAGATTTGAAGGTCGAGCGGCCGATGAAAGGCACGACCAATCTGATCCCGACGAGCCCAATCAGCGCGCCCATTGATCGTGTCGACGCTCTGGTGACTCTTATTGGCACAGCCGGCCGACGTCAAGCTGAAGCAGAGATACGTCAAGCAAAGAGACACGGCATCCAGATCATCGCGATCCTCGTATCGCCTGACATCCGAAAGGCTGGCGAGTTACGCGACCTGGCAGTCGCCAACGTCGACGCTGAAGGCCGAGTCTTGGCCTTGAGTGGCCAGCAAGGGGCTGCCGTGACGCGCGTCATCAATTCCACGGCAATCAATATCCTCAGGTCCATGGAAGTCGATACGGCGCCGCTGTTGCATGAACTCCAGAACACTTACGACGACGCCACAAGCCGTTTCTTCAATCCGCCGAGCGAAGTCCAAAGACTTGGACGGAGGCTGCACGAAGGCACTTTTCGAGAGCTCACCGCGCAAATAGGTCTAGACGAGCTGCTTCTGGGTCTTTATGAGAACCAAGCACCGGCCCTGGTGGCAACGCACATCAATTCGAGGGCTCGACTTCACGAGTTGAGTATGTCGAACTTGATGCCGCTCGGGTACTACGCGTTGCGACGCGAAACCGCAAATCGCGGCTGGGATCGTGGGACGCCGGTTTCCGCGGAGGCAGTAGAGCGACCGATGGTCGTCGTGTCCTACGTTCGTTCCTACGCAACTCTCGCGCGGGCGCTGGTTTCCGCGCTGGAGGCGACTGGACGCATTGATGTTCGCTACGACGGCCACCTTTCGTCTGAACAGCCGTTCCCAAGTACCGTGCTGCAGTGGGTTGATCAATCGGATGCATTGGTCGCTCTAGTCGGTCCAGCTAGTGCGCAAGCCAACTACTCAAAGGCTGAACTTGAGCGGGCGCAGAAGCTGCGAAAGCCCGTCGTAGCCGTAGTTGTCGAAGCAGGAGAGCTGCCTTCGGCACTTGCGTCGTATCAGGCGATCAACGTCGATAGCGATGGCACCCCAACACTGCTTGCACGCCTTCAGGGACGCCGCCTCGAATCCGCTCTGCGCCGCGTCGCACTCCAGGTGGTCGAAGCGGTCACCAAGATGGCGAGCGGCGCGCTACAACGCTCCGCGCCAGCGAATCGTTCGGGCACGGGCACCGGTTCGGCAACAGATGCTCAAATGAGTTCCGCACAGGAGGTGCAGGCACGCTTTGAACGGGACGTGGTGCATGCAGTACCGGGCGAGGACATCGTCGTTCTACGCGTCGCCCAAGGTCCGCAGCTGATTCTGCACCCGGAAAACGCGCGGGACCTGTTGCGAGCCCAGGAGCGGTCGTCGCGTGAACTCAATTGGGTCAAAGGTGGTGCCGACGATGCGCCCATGGCTGGGTCGGCCGGGCCGACGGATGCAGAACTCGGCGCCGCGGACGACCCGGCAGACGGTACGGTTTCGACACTCACCTCCGGCGGGACTCCGCCGGTGCGCGCGTCTGGTTTGCTGGGCGGCGTGCAGCTGTCGTCGTTCGAAGTCGTCGGTGGGCTGGCGAAGGATCCAAGCGATCAAATCGTGCCCAGCCGCCTGGTGGAGCGCATCGATGGACAGGTCGACGCCGGCGTCTATGCGCTGTCGTCGGACTTACTGGTGCCCCTGAAGGGTAGGCCCCAGCACGTTTTCGTCCCGCCCCCACCGACGCGCGATGCGACGCAGCCGCTGCTGGTATTGATCCACGGCAGCTTCGTGGAGACCTCGATGACGTTTGGCCGGCTTTGGACCGACCATCCCGATTTGGTAGCGACCATCTTTCAAGCGTATGCAGGCCGCGTCTACGCGTTCGAACATCACACTCTCGGTGCCTCCGTCGTCAGCAACGCGCTGATGCTGGCTCGCGTGCTGCCCGACGGCGCGCACTTGCATCTAGCAGCGCACGGGCGCGGCGGACTAGTGGCCGAAGTGCTGGCGCGGGCCGCTAGCGCTGAGTTCGACAGCACCGATTTCGAACACTTTGCCACCCCGGCGCACGGAGCTCAGCGAATCGCGTTACGCGAGCTTGGCCAAATCGTGCGCAGAAGGCGCCTTCAGGTAGACCGCGTGGTACGTGTGGCCTGCCCGGCCCGTGGCTCTCTACTGGCGAGTCGGCGGCTAGATGCCTACCTGTCCATCCTCAAATGGTCTCTCGAACTGTCGGGCGTTTCAGTGCGGCCTGAACTGATCGATTTCATCGGCGAGGTGGCGCGGCGCCGTACCAGCCCCGAGGACCTGCCGGGTCTGGAAGGTTTGCTTTCCGACTCTCCTCTGATCCGCTGGCTCAACGCGGCCGAGAACCCGATACCCGGCGCGCTGCGCGTGCTCGCCGGCGACACAATTGGCGATTCAGTGGCGTCGTGGGTCAAGACGCTGGTCAGCGATGCATTCTATTGGACAGACAACGACCTAGTCGTGCAGACGCGCTCGATGTACGGAGGAGGCCCCCGTGTGAGCGGTTCGACCTTCTGGCTCGACTCCGGTTCCAAGGTGTCGCACTACGCGTACTTCGCCAACGCGGCCAGCGCCCACGCCTTTACTCGGGCCCTGCTGCACGACCAGCCCGAAGGCTTCAGGCAGATCGGGCCCTTGTCGCATGCCGGGCAAGACGCCGGCGGCGTGCGCTGAGCGCGGCCCAGGAGCCCAGAGAACCTAGAGGCCACGCTTACGCCTACCCGCGAGTCTGCGTCTTTCGACGGGCAGGTTTCGGACAACACTAGCAACCGGTGGTCGCGCTCGACCGGCTGCTTTGCAGCGGCGAGATCATGACGACGAATGTCTTTTCAGGGTCGGAAGCCGAGATTGCCGTGGACTCGCGTCCGCCACTTGCTGTCGCTCGCGCCGGCGGGTCGACCGCCAACTGCGGACTGAGTGTTGCCGTTCGTTTCGCGGGTCTAGATGCCTGCTCTCAGTGGAAGCCGACCTTGTTCCTCTTGCATGAGGACACTTGTCGAGGTCAGCCCCGCTCGTTCTATCAATGAGGGACGCAAGTGTTGCGCAGGTTGCGGTGGGCCCTGAGCGAGCAGTCCACATCATCGCCAAAGCGCTCACCCTAGCGTCCTGTACTTCGGTGATCGTGGACCATCGTATGAACGGATGAGCGCCCGCGCGGCCCCGGGTCGTCTGTGCGCGTTCGGTATGCGATAGTCGCCCGACACAACTTGAGGTGCGCCAAGGTGTTTGATTTCTCGAAGAAGCAGTACGACATCGAGCACGCGTTGATGTTGCACGCGAACAGCTTTGTCGTCATGCCGGCGGCGGCGATCTACGAACGGGAGAGGCTCAAAGAGTTCGAAGAGGTCAGCAAGAAGTGTCATATCTACCTGATTGGACTTACCCCTCGAGTGTTCCTCGAGGATGTTGAACAGGCAGGTCAAATGGCCTTGCTCAAGTTCAAAGTCGGCGACGACCCGGTGGTGGTCAAGTTGAAACTTCCAGACGGATCGACCCTAGTGAAGGAAGACCAGTTGTTTCGTGTACTCGGCAAGAACGGAGATGAATACGAGATGCGCGATGCGGACATGGCGCAGGCCATCAAGCAGGAGCATCCGGTCCACTTCGACGTTCTCTACATTGGGCAGGCTTATGGAAAGGCCGGCGAGCGAGCGGCGCTCGATCGCCTTGAGAAGCACGAGACGCTCCAGAAGATCTCCCTCCAAGTCGGGGCTCCGCCGGGCAAGCAACTGACGGTGCTGCTGCTGGAAGTGATCTCTGCCAACCGACTGTTGACAACGTTCAATCCCTTTGCAAAGGATCTCAGCAAGGGCAAGGAGCGGATTCGAGCTGGAATCGACAAGCTCTACGGCACCACGGAGAAGGAGCGGGTCGCACTCTACGAAGCGTCCCTCATCCGGTACTTCCAGCCCCGCTACAACAAGGACTTCAAAGACAGCTTCCCGTCGACAGACATGAAGGTATTGAAGGACTGCTATGACAAGGACTTCTCGAGCATCATCGCCGAGATCAACTTCGACGATCTACCGTGGGACCTCAAATCTGAACAGGCATCTGCCGCCCACTCCCACATTGCAAAGCACAGTCTTCACACCGCTGAGGAGCGGTCGATGTTCTTCTCCTCGTAGCGATCTCGGTCGACCTGGCAGCTATTGGCTCGTTTGCGTCGGGTGAGAGGCTAGGCGAATGAAATGCTGGATATGCGGTAGCGAGGACGCGACCACGCACGAGCACATGAGCAAGGCATCTGACTTGCGCTCGTTGTTTGGCAACCCGACACAACGCGATCCGCTGTATTTCCATACCGACGATCGTCGCAATCGCAAAGTCGGCAGTCTCAAGTCCGATCTATTGAAGTTTGATCACGCGATTTGCGTGATGTGCAACAGTGCGAGAACGCAGCCCCACGACCGCGCATGGGAACACATGTCGCGATGGCTTCGAGCGCGCGATCCCAGCCCAGGAAAGTCCTTCCGCTTCAACCGCGTGTTCCCGTATGACACGCATCGCGGTATGAAGAACGTCCATCTGTATTTCGTCAAAGCGTTTGGCTGCCTCGTGGTCGAGGGCGGTATCGCACTCGACATCTCGGGTTTCGCACAGGCGATTCTCGAGGATCACCCGCACCCGAACCTGTACGTCGGTTTCGGTCGCTCACCAGACATGCCCGTCGTTGTTGCTGGTGGTTCAGACGTTCACGCCGATCTTCTCGGCGGAAAGGTCGTGGCGGCGTCGTGGTTCTATCAGGTCGGAGGCGTGAGCGTGAACGTCATTTACGCCGCTGATGGCGAGCACCGGCAAGGGCTTGACCTGGCATGGCATCCGAAGTTCGGAACCAGGCGACTGACTTACGCTGCGTTTTGACGCGCCGTTTGCAGTCTGAATGACCGCGATTGGCTGGAGACGGTGAATTCAAGATGCGTCAGTACGCCCGCAACTGCTGCATTGCGCGAAGTTGCTCACCGCGCTGCGAGGAAAACGCTGATTGCCTCAACGTGCACCAATGCAGCTATCGCGATAACTATTCTTATCGTGCTAGGCATCTCGATTGACTAAACTGGTGCCTGTGAAAGCTCGGCAGGCCACCAAGCAGGAAGGGGAGGGAAACTTCCCCAGTGCCGACGAGCTCGCAGCGCTACGCGGTTGGTACGCGGGGTTGCCGGCTCGTGAGGCGGTGGTTCGCTACCTCGGTCAGCGCAAGGCAACGGGTCAGTCATCGCGTTCGATGCTATCCGCCGTTCGGCGCCAGCTCGCACGATTCGCTCTTGCCCGTCAGCGACAGGACCTGGCCGAGCTGTTCGTCCATCCGGCGGGCGAACGTACCCGACGCGCCAAGTCGGTCCAGGCTGCGATCGACGGTCTCAGGTACGCCCAGATTCCCGAACCCAAGCTCACGGACGACGTCGCGGCGTGGTTGTCCCCGCGGATCGCAGCTGCGCTGCACAGGCATGACATCACGACTCTCGCTGACCTCACGCTGCGTATACCGCGACGCCGGCGATGGTGGGTCGATGTCGCCGGGCTTGGGGCGACTGGTGCGGCGCACGTAGAAGCCTTCTTCGCTGCGTATGCGCAGCTGACCGAACGCTCCCGAGCGTTGGTCGCGGTCGCGCGTGCTGACGTCACGCCCTGGGAAAACCTCCTTGTCCCTGCAGAGGTGGATGGCTCGAAGGGAACGTATCGCGCACCACAGGCCACGTGCACCCTGAGCGCCAATAACGACTACCAAGCAGTTCAAGCTTGGCTGTCGTTGCAGGAGACACCCGCGACGCAGCGCGCCTACCGAAAGGAAGCTGAGCGGTTGATGCTGTGGGCGATTCTGGAACGAGGCAAAGCGCTCACCTCGTTGACGACGGAAGACGCGATCGCGTATCGGCAATTCCTGCGCCGCCCGCTGCCGCGGGATCGATGGGTCGGACCCGCCCGGCCTCGTTCATCCAACGAATGGCGACCGTTTCAAGGGGCGCTCTCGCCGCGGTCTGTCGCTTACGCGCTGTCGGTCATCGGCGCCTTGTTCAGATGGTTGATCGAACAGCGTTACTCGCTGGCGAATCCGTTCGCCGGTGTGAAGGTGAAGGGGGCGCGGCGCGTCAATGTGCTGGATGCCACCCGAGCCTTCACGGACCACGAGTGGTCGCTCACGCGTGGCGCGGCCGATGGCATCGAATGGACAGAGGGGTGGACCGAGGAGAGCGCCCAGCGACTGCGCTTCGTCCTGGATTTCTGGTATGCGACCGGGCTGCGGCCGCAGGAGTTCGTGACGGCGAAGCTTGGTCAGGTGCAGCGAGACGACCACGGCGATGACTGGTTGCACGTGCTGGGCAAGGGACACAAGGAGGGGCAAGTCGCGCTCCCGCTCTTTGCCATCGCAGCACTCGAGCGCTACCTGGCCGAGCGCGGGCTGCCGGTGACGCGCGCACGCTGGGAGCCGACGACGCCGCTCGTGCCGAGCATCGAAGATGACGGAGCCGGGATCACGGCGTCACGCCTCCGCGTGATGCTGCAGCGGTTCTTCACCCAGGCCGCCGAACAACTGCGAGCCGCAAGTCCCACAACTTCGGAGAAGCTCCGGCGCGCGACGCCGCACTGGATGCGCCACACGCACGCGAGCCACGCACTGGCCAACGGCGCTGAACTCACGACGGTGCGCGACAACCTGCGGCACGCGTCCGTGTCGACGACATCGGTGTACCTCCACACCGACCAGGTGACGCGGGCCCGGCAGATGGGAGCGGCGTTTCCGATCGGAGCAAGTGAATCAAGTCGAGGACTAGCGAGACGGATCTGACCAGTTGCTTCCCGACTGACAGCGGCCGCTCGCCTTGAACGTGCCAGCCGACTGCTTTCGCCAACAGCGGACGTTGCAAGTTTCCGAATGCGGCCAATCGATCATATGGTCGTTAGTGGCCGATCTCGACCTATTTTGTTGAAAAACTCGCCGCGCACACTTTGAGGCACTTGGAACGGTCGCGATCGTCGATCCTGGATCGATCTGAGAGGTCGACTTTTGATGTGCGAGTGGTGCTGCCGGCGCGACCCGTGTTTTTCAACAGAATAGACCCATAGCGGCCAGTCGCTCTGGCCCATTCGCCGGCCCGAAAGCAGCGGCTCATTGTTTGACATGAGCGGCGGCTGGAAGCAAGTGACGCCTGCTGGAAGACGCCCGCTCGATGGAAGGGTTAGGCCTGCCTCGTGTTGGCCAGCCACCGCATTTCGCGGCTCTGGGGTCCATGAACTACAAACGTGCTTTGGCCAATGGCCCGACCACGGCTTGGTGACTTGCCCCCAGCGCTAACGCGACCTCAATAAATGACGCAACGGAAACACTGACGATAGTCTTGGCTTTGCTCATGAAACTCTCCTTCTGCACGGATCGACGGTCCGGCTCCGACGTAGTTGCTAGTAAACGGTTCTTGGCATACGCCAAGGCCGACAACAAAAGAATCGTCGCTGAAGACAAAGCCACCAAGGAGGGGATTGAACCCTCACCACCAACCACTAGCCAAAGCACGCTCGCAGATTGCTGCCTCCCTGCAGCGCCGGCAAAGCACGGCCTGAGCTACACCAGGAGAATTGCACCATCAATCGAACCGAACCGCAACGCAATGAACTTAGGTCCTCACGCCGGACCGGCGGAGCGAGTCATGGCACATGCGGACACGCCGCTTGGGGCCTCGTCGCGCGACACCTTGTAGCCGATCGGCGACATCCGAGCCGCGCGCCAATTGCGTGCCAACGGCGGACATTCGTTGTCCCAGGACCTCACTCGCGGCATGGAGAGAGCCGGCATGGTGCGCGAGAATGCCTGAGTGTCTGGCCGGCTCTACGATGACTACTTCGACCTGCAGCTTCGCGTTGCTACGGCATACGCGCGGCTGGGTCGGCTGACAAGATCTACGGCCATCGCGAGGTTCACGAACCTGCGCAGGCGCTTCGGGCTGGTGGGTAATTTTCGTGCCGCGGAGTGGGAGGGCTTCCTCCACAGTGTTCCTGAGGATGCGGAACACGAGGAGCTGCTGGAGCGCACCTTGGAGTGGTACGAGCATCGTCCAACGCTCTCTGCTTCGCCGTTTGGGTGCTTCAGCTACGACCCGCCAGATGCTCACGGCACTCTGCGCATCCATTTCATGCCTGAGGAACAGCACCGTCGGGACAGCCCACTGGGCGACGCTCGGATCTCGGAGCGACGGTCCGAACTGCAAGCGATGATTGCTGACGTCCGCCACCGATACCCGAACGTCCGCCACGTTCGTGGCGTCTCGTGGCTTTACAACGTCCATGCGTACAAACGGCTCTTTCCGCCGGAGTACGTCGCGTCAATCACGCTCCCGGCATTTGTCGTGAACATGAATGGCAGTTCGACGTGGGGACAGGTGCTGGACTATCGTCACAAGGTCAAGATTCATGTGCGCGATCATGTGCTCGCGAATGTCAACGCCACAACTCTATCCGCGCCTTGGCGCGCATTCCCACTGCCAGCGTTAGTTGCCACCTGCGCGATCGAGTGCTTTCAGTTCTGTGGTGCTGACTAACGCAACCGACCGAATGCAGCAATTCGGTCGTCGCGACTCGACGCCGCAAGGCCGACACTCCTGGCCGAAATGGTTCGCGACTTACAGGTATACCTTGCTGCCCGAAATCACGTTCTTGATCCGGTATCGCTGACAGACGTCGATGACATGCCGCCCCTCGATTTCTACAAGCGCTAGGCGCGAGTGATACCGTTGCGATCACGCGCGGAGGCCGCGGAGGCTGCGCTAGTCCGACAGAGCGCTAGCAAGGCGGGGCAAATGTCCAGTTGCTCCAGATCGAGCCAACGGTCGGGCATGTCCCAGCCCAGCAGCTTGCGCTCTAGATCCGTCGCAGTAAGCGGCGAGCGCGGGGAAGTGCGCGCGCGTCCCGGGAACAGAGCCTCGGCTCCCGGTCAAACAAGCGCGTATGTCGATCCCAAATATCGCCGCGTGCTCCGCGATGAAGCGTGGCGAGAAGAAGAGATCGCCACCTGAACCTCGGAGGTGCCTCTTCGCTTGCGAGCCCGTGAAGTCATAGCGCTCAGATCAGGTCTCGTAACGGCAGCGTGATCACGATGGCAACCCCTCCATCACGATTTTCGGCTCGGATAGTGCCTCGCATCGCGACGACGTAGGCACGCGAAACGAACAGGCCAAGCCCGAGATTTGCAGGCAACGTATTGTCAGACACCCCGTAGTTGAAAATCTCTTCAAGCCGCGACGGTTCAATCTGGGTGCCCTGATTGAACACTTCGATGAACGCGTGGCGTTCGTCTCCCCGAAGGCGAACGATCACGTCGGTCTCCGGCCCCTTGTAGCGGATGGCATTGTCAACAATGTGCTCAAGAACCTGTGCCAACGCAATAGCGTCGAACATGGCGTCCAGCCGCTCCGGGCCTTCAAACACCACGGCCTTCGATTGCTCTTGCAGGTTTCGAGCAAGTGTTGCCAAGAACGTCGCGACGTCCCCGTCTTGTAGTACGACGTTGCCGCTCTTGATTCCATCCTCGACAGATCTGGCTAGAGAGAGGGTGTCGACGGCTCGTCGAATTCTCTCAAGCCACTGGTGAATCTCCGGTTGATCGCCCGTACGGTTCAGAAGCGACTGCAACGGTGATCGAATCTCATGGCCGATTGCATCCAACACCGCCTGGCGAGCTTTGAGTTGCTCCTGGGCGAGGCGCACGGCCTCGACCCTGTCTGCTTCTTCCCTCCGAAGCCGCCGCAGGGCATTCTGGTTTCGTGAGTGGCTACGAGAGAAGAGAAGGTGAAGCACCCTTCCAAGAATTCCGATCTCGTCCTGCCGCTTCGCATATTCAGCCAGCGAGTTATTGTCGGCTCGCCACGTGGTTGTCATCTGGTACGCGGCTGAGGTGATGCGACTCAGTTGTGCTCGAGCGCGATACCACAACACTCCTAGACCAAGAACGCAAGTGAACGCGATGGTTAGCCATACGAAGGAACGTGTAGCGACGTCGGGCAACAGATTCGGCTGTGACGTCAGCGTGGCCAAGTATTCAGGTTGTCCCGCAACGCTATGGCGCTGCTGAACTTGAACTGTGCTCATTCCAGTCCCGGTTAAGGCGAGCCACCTCGTCGCCCACCAATCGGACACACGCTGGATCCGGCCCGTGCGTCTTGGCATAGGCGGGAGGTCCAAATCTCCCGAGCGCCAAAGGGCTCCAGTTCCAACGTTAGATGCTGACTGCAGTGTTAGAGATGCCCGTGATGGCACCGATGCCAGATAGGCGCGCTCGAGAGACACCAAGGTCGAGCCCATCGTGGTGGGCGTGCTCTTGAACTTCAGTCTGGTTTGGCCGATCGATCCAACGAACTCGTGGATGTCTAGCCCAATCCCGATCGACCTTAGGGTCGCACTGGACCAGGGCTCCTGGGAGCCGATGGGTAGCATTGACTGGTGAATTCGACCAGCGATGGTGACCATCTTCGTCGCTGATCCATCGCCAGGTACCAAACGCTCTATTGCTTGAGCACTAATCAACCGCGACGAAAGCCCGCCCTCTCCTGGAGCGAACGCAGTTACTTCGTGTACACGTTGAAAACGTGCGAGCTGCGATGGATAGCGCGAGACTGCAAGCGTTGGTGTTTCGAAGACCAGCGTGATTGACGTTTCACGATCGCCGAAGAAGCGCAGAACCAAATGATCTGCGGCCGATGGCAGCTCGCCTGGCGCGTGCCGACGAATTGAGTCAATGGGGTATTTGATCGTGAAGTAGACATAGCGTCCAAGTGGGTCTCGAGAGATCACAGCAAAGCATGCCTGGATTGTTTGCGTCGACACGGTGAACTCTGCGATGCAGGCACGCGGCGCGTCCCAATCTACTGAGTCGGTATTGAACGATCGAGCGTTTGCTCGATTCAAAAAGTACCCGAAGAATGGTTGCGTCAGCGAAACGATCTGCATCGGACGCGAAGCTCGAGAGAAGTCGGTTGGGTTGTCTAGAAGGGACGTTCCATCGGGTTCACGCGTCGAGAGCAGGAACTCGGCAAGCTGACCCTTGAGTGTCGACGCCTCGACCTCTTGGTTTGACGCGACCGTCGTCCGAAAGATGTCGTAGATGGCGAACCCGATCAACGAGATGACGCCGAGTCCAGCGAGCGAAGTTATGAGGGTGAATGCTCGCCGGCTTATCGCCGTTCGTACCCGCTTAGCGAGTCGTCTTCCAAACATAGCCCCTCCCGGGCTCAACGTCTATTCGATCAAACCTCGCGTCAACGTCGATGAATTTCTTGCGGACGCCGGTGATATGTGTGGCCAGGGCCGAAGGAGAGACAGTGGACTTCATCGTCTTTCCTAAGCGTCCATACTCGACGGCCTTTCCGGGCGTGTCGACGAGGCAGTAGACGATCGACAGTTCGGTGATCGTCAGCCGCACGGGATGTCCCTTCCATCGCACATTCGGGGGACGATCAGGATCCAGAGTCAACTCCTCCGGCCAGTCCTTTCTCGAATGGCCGATGACGTCTGTGTCGAAATTCCAACCGAGCGCTCGCTCGACCTTGCTGACGAAGACCAGATCGTCCACGGGCTTGTCAATGAAGTCGTAAGCGAGCAATGACAGAGCCAAACCCTTGAGGTTCTCCTCTGGCATACCGGATACAACGATGGCAGCGCAGCGTTGACCGTTGAGATCACTCAACAACCTGAAGCCGGCGTAGCGGTTTTTGGTCCCTCCGCCAAGGTCGACGTCCAGCACAACCAGATCAAGGGTGCCTGAGCAGACGACCTTCTCGCCAGCCTCTCGGTCATATGCCTGCACGATGTCGATGTCCGGAAGGTCTCCCAGAAGGCGCGCGAAGTGGTCATTGAGAACTCGATCGTCTTCGACTATTGCGACGTGTCGCATGACTCCCCCGCTGGTTTCGAGAAGCTAGCTTCTCACACTGAACATTCAGGGACGCGAGTTCGACATTCAGGAATCTGAATCGGCCATTCAGATGAGCAAAGCGAAGCCTCCTATCCCCGTCATTTCTTGATGATGGTTAGCGAACCCGTGGTGAGGATTCAGCACACCGAATCTACAGGCGCGGAAAATCTCTCCCTTCCCCTCGCAAGCAATCGTCGCCACATGTCACGTACACATATCGACCATAGCCAGATCGTACGGCGGACGCATCGCGCTGGTCGACTCGGGTTCGTTGGTACTTTCCATAAATGCCAGCACGCGCTTACGACCAGACGCGATGCCTGGATTCGATTCACGTTTTTCGACCCCGGGCATTGCCCGGTGGACATGGAGTACACGGAATGAGCGCCGCGCCGAAGAAGTCGCTGAAATCGAGCAACCTGCCGTGGTTGGTGGCGTTGGTCGCGCTCGACATCTTGATTTTGGCGGTGTTCGTCTTCACTGACCTGATAGCGTCCGTCTCGCTGACTCAGTTGACCGCTGCGCGCGCCGCTGTGACAGGCGTCTTGCCCGTAGGGGTCCTACTGCTGTCAGCGATCGTGCCGCAGAACATCAAGGCGATGCTGGTCTATTGGAAGATCAAGAACCCGCTACCAGGGTCTGAAGCCTTCACACGCTACGCGCCCGCAGACCCGCGCATTGACATGGCCGCGCTCAAGAAGAACGTCGGCGCGTGGCGCACCGAGCCAGCCGAACAGAACTCGCTTTGGTACAAGCTGTATAAGAAGGTCGGCAGTGAAACGGGTGTGGCCGAGGCGCACAAATCGTTCTTGCTATTTCGCGACATGGCTGTCGTGTCACTACTTCTTGCCTGCGTCGTTCCGCTTGGCTTGTGGCTGACCAACCTTGAGCGCAATGCGGGCACCTTCTCGTTGTTGCTGTTCGCTGTGCAGTACGTCTCCGCCGCGCTCGCCGCACGTCACAGTGGTGTTCGATTCGTCACCAATGTGCTGGCCGAGCATTCGGTCAAGAAGGTGACAGCGCCCAAGGCGTCGGCGTGAAGGCTCTCTGGTTCATCGCGTTCTGGCGCAGGTAGATCTTCAGACTTCTCGCTGTCTCTCACAGTAGTTGATCTCAAAACCTAGAGGTTCCCATGACTGCAACTATCAGTTTTCTGCCGGTCGGCAATGGCGACATGACCTTGATCGGCTTGGCGGACGCCAGCGAGACGACGATTCTTGTCGACTGCAACATCCGCGATGCCGCGGATGATCCGGAAGACCCCACCAGGGATGTCGCGAGAGATCTGCGGGCGCGCATCAAGCGCGACACAAAGGGTCGTCCGTACGTGGACGTCTTTGCTCTGAGCCACCCTGATCAGGATCACTGCAACGGGCTCGTTGATCATTTCCACCTGGGGCCTCCTGAAGACTACCCCGACGACGGCGAGCCCGATGCCAGCAAGCGCATCCTGATTCGGGAAATCTGGTCGTCGCCGATGGTGTTTCGGCGCGCCGGGAAGGACCACACGCTTTGCGAAGATGCGAAAGCGTTCAATCGAGAGGCGAAGCGTCGCGTAGCGTTGAACAAGGCCAAGGGGTTTGCCGGAATTCAGGCGGGCGACCGAATCCTTGTCTTGGGAGAAGACGAGGACGGCAAGACCGACGGCCTGGAGCCCATCCTCGTGCGCGTCGGCGAAACGTTCAACCGTGTTAACGGAACCGCGAGCCAGTGTTTTGCGGCGCTACTGCTGGCGCCGATGCCTAAGTCCGATGACGACACCGAAGACTTGTTGAGCAAGAACCACTCCAGCGTCATCCTGAATTTCTCCATCGCATCGGACACGACTGGCGCTGTGGTTTGCAAATTCCTGAGTGCAGGGGACGCCGAGGTGGCGATCTGGGAGCGCCTTTGGGCGAAGCATCGCACGAACCCGTCCGTGCTGGCCTACGATCTCTTGCAGACGCCGCACCACAATTCGTGGCACTCGCTGTCTTATGACAGCTGGTCTGAACTGCATGAAGAAGCCGAGGTCTCCCAGGACGCGCGTTCCGCCCTGTCGCAGATCCGCGCCGGCGGGACGATAGTGTCCAGCAGCGACCCCATCTACGATGACGACAACGACCCACCGTGCTATGGCGCAAAGATTGTCTACGAAGAGATCGCGCAGAGTGCCGACGGAACGTTCTATTGCACCGGCGAATACCCCACGGTCGATGACGTGGCTCCGCTGGAGTTCACTGTGACTGCGGATGGGCTGCAACTGGTGACTCGAAAGATGCCGGCTAAATCGCTGCTGCGTCCTGCTGTGGTTGCCGGCGGCCTCACGTTCCCCAGCAAGCCTGTGATGCCGAACAAGTCCGCCGGCTTCGCTTGATGAAATGGGCCCTGCGCGATCCCGCCCGCTTCTTGCGCGAGCGCGCGGAATTCGATCGGCTTGAGCGAGAGGTCGATTGGTTGTCGACCAGTTGGCGGGTCGATTCAAACCTGACGATCGAGGTTGACATTGACCTCGTCGTGCATGGGCGCACTTTTGCTGGGCGACTGACCTATCCCGACGCGTTTCCCGACACGTTACCGTACATTCGTCCTCGGGACGGAACGGAGAGATGGACCGCTCATCAGTACGGCGTCGGTGGCTCGCTTTGCCTGCAGTGGCGGGCGGACAATTGGCATGCCCAGGTCACAGGCGCAGAGCTTGTTCGAAGCGCGTTCGAACTACTCAGCACGGAACAGCACCCAGAGCAGCCTGCCACGGTGCCGTCTGCGCACCGCGTCACTGAAGGGCAGTCGCTGCGGGGCGAAGAGCATCGCTTTGTCGCGACGCCCGGGCTCCTTGCCGCCCTGGCGAATGTGCCCGCACAGTCCGCCTCGAGGCTGACGACCCACACGTTGCTACATAGCTCCGCTACCGTCGTCGTCGTATCCGCAATTGCACCGCCCGACACCGCAGAACTGGCAATCGATGATGTGCCTTCCGGCATCGCCGCGTACATGCCCCTCTTCGCCTGGAGGGGAGAGGGCCGAGCGTTTAAGAGCGATGCCCTCAACAATGCCGGGCGCATTGACTCCGTGGACGACCTGCTGCGTGTATTGACGAGCGCAGGCTTTGCACAGGAGGGAATGCTGGCGCGAGACGAGGGCTCAAGCAAACTTAGATCGCAAGTGGTGGTGCTGACTGGCACGAATTCAGCGCCGCCGCGAGTCTTTTCGCTCGATGCTGGCGAACAGCCCGCCATTCACCAGTTCCGAGTTCTCTTGCCCAGCGCGCGAGCACCGCGGCTACCGGCAGAACACGAACAGCTCGGCGCGATTCGTTTCGGCATAGTTGGCTTGGGATCGATCGGAAGCAAGGTCGCGGTGTCTCTTGCGCGATCGGGCGCGCGTCGCTTTCTGCTCGTGGATGACGACTTTCTGAAGCCAGAGAATCTATGCCGGCATGAACTATCGTGGGCGTCGATTGGCGTGCACAAAGTCGACGCCGTGCGCGAAAAGTTGTCTCTCATTGCTGCTGGGATCAAGGCCGACGTACGGCTTCATCGTTTGGCCGGTCAAGAGTCGGCATTGGTGGCGGCTGCTGCCCTGAAAGACCTGGCGGCCTGTGATGTCTTGATCGACGCGACCGCGAACTCGGAGGCGTTTTTGCTCTTGGCGGGAATCGCGAAGTCGAACCGACGAGCCTTGTGCTGGGGTGAACTTTTTGCCGGAGGATACGGCGGCCTCATTGCGCGAGCGCGGCCTGACCTTGACCCCAATCCAATGGCGGTCCGCTCCGCGATGAACGACTACTTTCAGACGCTGCCAAAGGCGCCCTTTCAACAAGGCGGGGGTTACGATGTTGATCAAGAGCAGCCGCTGATCGCCTACGACAGTGACGTCGGCCAGATTTCGACGCTGTTGACACGGCTTGCCATTGATGCCGCTTTGAAGCGAACCCCGAGTCAGTTTCCGTATCCGGCGTACGCGGTGGGTATGCGCAAGGAATGGGTCTTCGATGCGCCATTCGACACGCACCCGATCAACGCCCAAGGGGGTGGTTGGGACGACGAGGTTGCGCCGCCGACCGACGCCGATCGAGACGCGGCGGCCAAGACCCTGTTGGGGCTCCTAGAAATGGGGGCGTAGTGCTGACGCTCGTGCTGCCTGGAGAAATCTCCACGGCAATCTTCACCGCCTTGCGCAAGGCGGGCGAGAGAGAGATCGGCGGGGTTTTGATGGCCGAGCACACCGACCATAACGAGTTCGTGGTCAGAGATGTCACGATACATCGGCGCGGTGCATTCGCGTCCTTTGTGCGGCGTATTGAAGATGCCGTTGGCCGGCTGCGCCTATTCTTTGATCGGGCAGGGCACGACTATGCGCGATTCAACTACTTGGGCGAGTGGCATTCGCATCCGTCCTTCACGCCCGAGCCCAGCACCAAAGACGACTTGTCGATGCTGCAAATTGTTCAGGACCAGACCGTCGGCGCAAACTTCGCTGTGCTTCTCGTCGTGAAACTTGATATGCACGGGCGACTGGTTGGGACGGCCCATACGTATCTGCCCAATGGGTCTAAGGGGCGCTCGGTTGTTCGGTTCGAGGAATAGCGACAGGTCGTGGATGTTCGAAACAAGGAAGTGTGACCTTCGAAGCTGCACTCTCGACGACGCCTGGATGCGTGGTGACCTTGGGTCTAGGTAGGACATCGACGTCCGCGCACCGTAACGGTCGCTCGTTATGTTCGCCATGAGTGTAGTAGCTCCCCGGCCCGTGAGTGACCGGAATACGGTCGAGACCGTGGCTTCGGATTGCGGTCGCGAGAGACCGGAAACGCCTGCACTGGTGTCCCCGACGGTGGCCCATGATGGCAAGATCGTTGTTCGAAGACGTAGAGCAGTTGCTTTGGCGAGGGCCGACGGAACGCTTCGCCGAATGGCCAGCGCCTAGGTGCGCCTGAGTTCGTGGACCGCTGTCTAGTGGCGTCGGCTAGGAGAGATTGGACGGCGCCACACCTTCGGGCGGGCTCCAGTTGACGCAAGTCCTGTTGGCGCGGCGCGAAGGGATGGGGCATCCCCTCTTGAAGGGATATGGACGCACGTCTGCCCTGCGCGTCGTACAGTTGCGCCGGATGTGCTCCAAACTGCGGAACCCGACTTCAAAGCGTTCAAGGCGCGCACCGTCGTGGCCTCAAGGGAAATGAAGTGAGCGAGACGGTCCCCGCATTCCGTAAGCAGTTCGTCTCGATCCAGGCGGTGTTGGGACTGCCGATGGGTGACCTTGCGCGTGTTCTCGGCCTCTCCCGGGCCGAGCTGTACAAGTGGCTCGATGACTCCGAGGATCTGAAGCTGCACGAAGGCTTTCGCAGGCGGCTGGGCGCGGTCGAACGCATCGCCGGTCGCTGGCGCGAGCGAAGCGGGGCGCCGTTCGTGTCCGTCGCGCACGAGCCATTGGCCGCTGGTCAATCTGCATTCTCGATGTTGGTCGCGGATCTGATCGATGAGGCCGCGATCGTTGGCGCTTTCGACGAGCTCCTAGCCCGGTTGACTGTCAGGCCGAGGTCGCGCAGTCAACGGCTTGCCGATGCCGGTTTCACGCGGCGTCCGTCTATTCGAGCGCTACCCCCTGACGACTAACGCACTCAGCGCACGCCACGGACGTTGGCACCGAGGCCACGGGTCGATTGGCCCGCGCAGAGGCAAGCAACTCTGAACATTACCGCGGAAGAACTGTGAGCGTCAGGTGGCTAAGTCATCGCCACTCAAGGGTTACGGCACGTAGCAACCCTGATGACGCTGAACGATCACAAAGAGCGCCTGAGCAAGATCCTCGGCCTGCTGGTGAATCCCGCTGGCCTCGAAGCCTGGGCGCAGAAGCATCATCTCGACGCGAAGGGACTGCTGAAGCACGTGCTGCGTCGTCCGCCGCTCGTCGTGCTGGCGGGTGTCGCCCAGCTCTTTGCGACACCCCTACAGCGTCGACGCCGGATCGTTGGGGACCCGACCCGAACGGTGATGCTCTGACGGGTCTTGCTGTTCATGCCACACTTTGGCGATGAAACGCGATCGGGTCAGTCCGGGAAGGTTCGTCAACGTACCCGACGACCTGATCCGCAAGGCGAAGCGAGCTTTCGCGAACGCGCCGACCCGAGAGCAGATCGAGACGGCGGCGGCGTTGGAACCTGGGGTGAGTCAGATGCTTGGCCCGCGAAAACGCCGGCGGAAGGGCGGAGCAGGCTAGGGCCGCTCGTTGTCCCGGCAGCCATTGACTTAACGATTCCGTTGTTCCTGCGGCGTGACGGTGGGGCGCCGTTCAGCGGCTCAGCCAGCGCGCTGGTGCCGCTCGCGTATGCGCTGGCGAAGGTCGAGAGCGAAGTTGCGGTAGTGGTTCACCGCCTCCTGCTCCTCGGCTAGCGCTCGTCGGAGCGTCTCGCGCGCCTCGCCCGCCAGCGCGTGAAGGCCCTTGTGTGCACTTTCACGCGCGCCGATGCGCAGCTTAGCCAGGGATGCTGGTGTGTGGTAGTCGGGCATCGGCACGTTGCGGCCGAGCAGCAGCAGGCCCATGAACGACGGCGCCGACAGCAGCACTTTGCGCAGCAAGTCCAGCGCCCTGATGAAGTCGTCGGCAAGGGCCACTGGCGCAATTGCTTGAGACGCTGCCCAGAGCACGCTGGGCGAATCGGAGCCTTCGGCGACCAGCTCGCCCGTGGCGGGAATGGCCAAGGCGCGCTTGCCGGGCCTGCCTCGCAAGATGATGGGCGCGTCGCGCCGAGCCGCGACGCCCGGCGCCCATTGCACAACTGCCACGTCGTCGACGGACGAGTTTGTTCCCAGCAGCGGCATCAATTCGTAGGCGCGCTGCTCGCTGCCACCCTTGGGCGTAGTGACCAGAGTCCGGAAATGTGAGGGGTTGGCGTCACTCATGGAGTCGCATCTTGATCCTCCCCGGGGGACGGGCCGAACTCCACTCTACCGCAGTCGAAAGAAAGTCCTGGAGCGAAGGCCGTGACCCGGATCTCGAACGCCAACTGAGGCGGCTGAAGCGTCGCTCAACCCACGAGAGAATGAGCCAGAGGCGCAAGAACCTGCGGTCGACGGAGGTTTGCACACACGGCAGAACTGAATCACTGCCGCGACGACGCTCCTGCTGTCATTGCCGTGCCCCGCTGCGACCGGTTGACCAGGCTCTCAATGAACTCCCAGTGGTCAGAAATCGTTGGAGTTGACAGCATAGAGGCATCTCGGATCGAAGACCTTGTCACCCTTACGTGCGATCTGTCGCATTCCTGGACAGCCCATTCGAGTCGTCGTCGTAGGAAGGCTTCGCGATCCTCGGCGCACTCCCCCAGTGCGGTCAACAGTTGAGGGTAGTTCCTGCGCGCGGAGGCCCTCACATCCTCCCATCCAGCGGCTTCGCGAAGCAACCTATAGCGGGTACAGCGAATCGGTCTGTCAGTTGACCTCCGCAGGTTTGTCGCCACCTCCCGAACCTTGGCGGCCAACGCGATGTCACGGTCCGCGTGGTCTAGAGGTTTTCTTGCCATTGAGGCACGCAGGTGTGAAGGCATCGGACGAACGTTTGCCTCGAACCATTCGCGGTCGTATTGAGCAAGCCACTGGTACGCGCCGTGGCATGTCCTCAGTACCGCCGTGCGCCCAACATCGGGACATCTTTGGAGGAGATCAGTGATCTGTTGCCGATGTCGGACCCGCATCTTGGCGATGAACGCTTGGTGATGAAGAGCATGCAGTTCCGGGGCATCCAGCTGGATGGCCTCTAGCATGGCCTCTGATAGCGCCAGACGCCGTTGAATTTCGCACTTCGGCACCCCGTTAGTCAGCAGCGACGTTGCCTTTCGAAGACGCGCGGCCCCGATCGTCCGCCTCATCTTCGATCGCATGGGGAGGCGAATCTCCAGGCGTAGCAGCTGGCCTCGCAGTGCCTGGTCTTGAATGCCCAATATGCGGGCCGCAGCGTAGACGATGCCACCAGTCTTCGCTAGCGCAGCGGCGATCGCCTCCCCGGAGCACTGCCTCGTTTCGGGGGCGCCGCCTCGAACGCTGTACCCGCACCATGCCCTCGGCCGTGGCCCTGCGGTGGGCGGGTCAGTCGATTCCACGACCAGATCGAGCACGCGCTTGCAGCACAGGCCGGCAAAGAGCATCAATCGGGTTGGATCGCGCTGGACGTGCAGCGCTGCCGCTTCGAAGCAGTGGTGGAGCCAGCCTGCGGGTTTGCCATCATCATCCAGCACGGGTCCCGCCCCGAGTCTCGCTAGAAGGCTCGAACCGTATCGGGACTGGAGTTCGTGCGCAACTGCGGTTGTGTCGAGCAGACTCCTCTTGCCAAAGCCACCGTCGATCAGGCGTCGCTTGATCCGAAGTGCGAGAGGCTCGTCGCATGCAATCGCTTTTGCTTCCAAGATCGAGAGAGACTCTCGAGCGAGCCAGCGAAGATTCGCGATGTCCTTCTTTGACTCTGAGCCGGTCAGAACCAATAGTGGCCTTGGATCCCCGCAGTCACATTGCCCCGCGGGCATCCAAGAGCGGCGGAGGTCCCAAAGGCCCAATGGGCGACATGCACACGCAAACCGCAATGAACTCCCATGCTCAGCGCATACGCCAACGGCCGGCAGTTGATGATGCCGGTAGTAGCAAGGGAATCCCTTGATGCGAAGATCACGACGGACGCACTCGATGCAGTATCGAGCGACGGGTTTCTGCGTGAGCCTGGCGTGCGCGGCCAGGCCGAAAGACAAGTGCGCATTCCGCGACGCTGCCGTGAGCACCTTGGTTATGGCTTCGTCGCGCTTTCCTGGAGGCATGAAGAACAGAAAGTACGGCATCCCCGTGTGGCTATGGAGGATTTCCTGTGGGTTCTGCCAGGGATGACCTGGAGGCATGAGCTCGATGAGACGCGTGAGGTCACGCGGGACCAAAGTGCTCGGACTCAGATGTGTCAGCCTCAGGCTACGGGCCACATACCAAGGGAGACCCGGAACACGACAGGCGTACCGCGCGATCGTCGAACCGACCGTCTCGTTGCGTTCCGCGATGGGGAAGAACGGTAGGCGATCGCTATGCGAAGAAGCGGCGAACATCGCTGTCGGATGAAAGTAGGAGCTTCGCCAGGGCGTCGGCGTCGTTGAGGCGCGGCAGGGCCGGACGGGACCGAGATCGCTTGGTCGCGGTTGTCTCGGTCAGAGGTTTGGCCTTTACCCGACGTCGCGATTTCTGTTTGGCACGCGCTTCAGCATCTGCGTCTGCGGCGTCCAGACTCTGCATGTCTTCGTCATCGATTCCGAGATCAGGGGGCGGCGCACCCCGATCGACCTTCGGCCACAGGTCATGGAATAGATCGTCGTACTTCAACAAGAGACTCGCGTCCCCTGAGTGAAGGATTCTGATGGCAGGATGAATGGGTTTGAGGATCGTCTCGTAGACGTCACGCAGGGTCTCTGCCGTGACGCACTCTGCGCCGCTCAGAATGGCTTCTCGTTGCGCCAGCCGAAAGTTCGTCAGGGCAATTCCCTTGATGCCTCCGCTGTACTGATGAAGTGCATCGCCGATCGCGTCACTGTAAGAGACCGGCTTTCTCACCCACTGATATCGCCAGGTCAAATGGCAAAAGGCCTGCCAGTGCTTGTCCCGGCTGTTGCTGGGGCGACGGAGTTCGTAGCTTCCATCCTCGGTGACCCTTCGCGGCAGGCTGAGTTCATTCTCCAACAGCTTGGCCGCCCTCGGCGTTCCGACGGCAATGATGGGTACGCCGGTCTGGTCGCGCAGGTTGCATATCATGGCCGCTATCTGCTTAGCGCCGACGCCGACCAGCGAGAGGTTCTGAATGTCGTCTAGACAGAGAACTCCCAGATGATGTGCCACTAGGATCTTGCCAATCTCGTCGTCATACGCGCCCCTCGTGGCCGCCCGAAGCTTTGTGAAGCGAGACTCATAGTTCGTTCCGAGTGCGCGATCGACGACGAACCCGAAGCGTTCGCCGAGAGCACGGGGCGTGCAATGCTCCGGAAGATTGCGCCGCAGAAACAGTAGCTGCCTCTCCGGGAATGGCACCCCTCGAAACGAGACATGATCAATCAGCGGCTCGCCAAGGCAGTCGAGCAGGCGGCCAAGTAGCGTTGACTTTCCACTGCCCGACGGACCCGTGATCATGAGAATGGTGGACGGACATTTGGAGTCACGATCCGTTGATGCAAAACTCCGATGGTGGAGAAAGTACTGACCGTCACGAATCATCGGATTGCGGGGAAGATACCCGTTGAACACCTGCGAGTACACCGCGAACAGGAGTTTCGCGTCCTGCTCTTCGGGGATCCAATAGCGCCTCAGTCGGTCGATGAGCACGATGCGAAGCGGCGCGGCAAGATCCCGTTCCTCCAAGGTGAACGATGGTCGCTTTCGTAGTCTCAGAACCGCTTCCTTGAGGGAGTTGGGTGGCGGCCGAAGTGCCGCGATAAGTGGATGAGTGTCCAACTCCTCAACGGGGTATCGCTGGTACACGGCCGCGCTCATGGGGCCTCCGCTTCGTCCCAGAGTTCGCGCACATCAAGCTCTGGTTTGGGTTGAACACTGGCGCGGGATCTCACCTGACGCTTAGCCACCGGGGATGGGATCGCAGCAACGCCTTTGAGGATGGCCATGTCCTCGCCTCGTCGCGCTTCCCGCTCACGAGCACGACTCTCGAGCACTCCGGTCTTGCGCCGTGCCCCTCTCCCAGCAAGCGCAACAACCTCGCGCGTTTCGCGAGCAGCACCGCCGATTGCCGCGCGAGCACGCTTGACGACCGGCTTGCGACGAACGTGGTTCTCCATTTCCGCCTGGGAGTGAATCTGGTCCTTTCGCGCGCGGTGTTGATCAAGCTCGAAGAATGAAATGCCCAACGCCTCGATGTCCGGATTGACATTCTTGGCGCAGTGCCAGGTGTTGGACTTGGGATCGCGGAAGAAGACCTCCGACCCGACAAGATCGTGATGAGCGATCTGTACCTCGAAACTGCCAGATCTCCCAGCGGCGCCTTCCCAGCCTAGTCTTGTCAGGGCATCGCATCTGAACAGCTCACCCTTGAAGGCAAGCCCAGCACCTGTCATTTGGGCAGTACCTGGGCGCATCAGGTGTTCGTACACGAAGTTCGGCGGTGCTGATCGCGTAAATCCCGCTCGATGTTTGAGTCCCCACTCGTAGAGACCGATCCGAGTAGCCGCCTTCATGCCGTCTTCCAATGCGTCATTCGGGATTCGCCAGGTACTGACCGGATCCAGGTTCAGATCCAAGATCGCCTCGACCAGGATTTGCTCAAACAGGTGCAAGTCCATCGCGGCATCTCTCTTGCCATCACGGCCGCGACGTTTGCGAAACTTGTCGAACCGGCCAGGCAGATCCAAACGGACCCGGCGAGCCCAGTGTTTGAGCTGCGAGTTCTTGCCCTCGATCGTCCCCTTCGCAATTGGAGTCATTGGCGGCGTTATGGCCACCCGAATGCCAGAACGCGGGAAGGTTTGGCCCTGGTTGCTGACGAGTTCGGCACGATCCGCAGTCAACCGAAGCGGCAGTTCGTGGCACGACCAATCTCTGGACGTGTACGGCAGCCCGAGTCGGAGAAACGTCGACGCCTTGTCCGAGAAGCAGTTTGCCAACGCAAGCGCGGCAACGGACCAGCTTGGATTCTCGAGGCTGATGGCATAGCCGACGATCGCCTCTGAGAACACGTCGACTATCAAGTACACGACGGGCTGCCCCACAAGTGCAACCCTGTACGTACTCGCCACGAGTGTCACCTGGAAGATGGTTGCGTCGATCTCGAAGAATCCTGGTCCAGGAGCGTCGTGTGAGGCACGTCCACGCTTCCCGCGTGGCGGAGCCTTCGGCGCATCGGCCGCATCAGCCTCCGCATCGAGTTGCCGGCAGATCGCGCGAAACTGGCCGTCTGAGGGGATCTCGAACTTTCTGAGCAACTCGGGACTGAGGAACAGCTTTTTCTTGTTCTCGCGACGTACGTACTTCTCCGGGACATGGAACTGATCAAGCAGCGTCTCCCGGTACGCCGCGCGAATGCCCAAGCCTCGCTTGATGTAGTGCAGCTTTGCGCCTTCGAGGAGGCGGCTACGCAGAATCGGCAAGCCCACGCCACTGTAGTTCTCGGGGAACTTTGGATGCGGACCGCGCTTTCCGAGTGAAGTCTGAGGGCGCGGCTTCTTGGGCGTCGCAAAGGCTCTGACGACGCTTCGAATCTCTCCACCAGCCTGGAGCCACTGATAGATCCATCGCCGCACCGTGGCGCGATCACGCCTGAGTTTCTCGGCGGAGGAAGAGATCAGCGACGAGAGGTGATTGGGCCTGAACAATGCCGATGGGTCATCGATCACACTGTTCGCTGCGGCCTCCGCCAACTTCAACCGTCGTCGAGAGGCCTTCCGCAGGCCTCTCGTGTCCCAAGGGATGTCCTGATACGGGTCGGGAATGCGGGTGCGACTGCTCTCCAGGTTTGCCCAGAGTTCGTAGTCGACAACGAAGGGCGCTCTGGCTGGCGTCGCATCGAGATCGACAAGGGCGATACCTTCCAGGAGGTCCGCACCGACTAACCGGACGCGCCGGACTCCCGCGGGCCATCGTGCAGTGGCCGGCCACGTCTTCTGCTCGAATGCTTCATACAGCTGGAACACGGCACGCTCCGCCATGCAGCGACAAGGGAACTAATGGACTGATTGGCGCGTCAAGATCGATCTCGATCAATCGCCTCCAGATCCCACGCCCCAGGAGAGCTGCAGCGACCTCCTCTGTTAGTCCGAGCCTTTTGCAAAGCTTTTGCATAAGTGTTTTGTGCGGAAGGCTTGGCGACCAATGCGCAGCGAATTCAGCGGCAAACTCTTCTACGCTTACAAGCGCTTGGTCCACAGCCTGATTTAGTACGCCGCCATAGAAGTTGGATAGGTTCTGGGCGCGACGCCGAGGCAGCGTCCTATCGGTTGGCACAAAAAATTTGATGCCACGTCTCCCCCAGAAGATCCGAAGTATTAGCAGCTCGTGCAACGAAGCCACATCAGTTGGTTGCTTGCCGGAGGCGATGCGGATTGCAACGCGCTCAACCCCGTCCGGACGATTCAACTTGACCATCACCGTCGTCAGCACGCGCGGCGTTCGGTTTCCGTAGGCGGGATGGTGAACGCTGAGGGCGCGGGCAATGTCCTGTGTCTCTGACCACGGCAGCGCTGCAAATCCCTCCTTGATGTCGACGACATCGCCGCGGTACTCGAGCAAGGTGTGCAGTTCGCCTTCCAGCTCGTCGAAGTAGTGGTGGACCCGTCCGGTCAATGCGCTCGCGATCATGTGTGATCGTCTTGGGGAGGCCACGTCACGCACCCACACGAATGGCTTGTAGGCGGCCCCTACCTCCTGACCGAAGCCAAGCCGGATCCACCGGTTAACATCCGATTCGGTGGGGGACCTTGTCTTCATTGGCGGTGAGCAAGGGAAGCCGTGGTCGCCGGCGCTACGTGTAACAGAGTAGTGCGGCTCGATCCGACTTCAAGGACAATGGCGACGTGCGGTTTGCAGAGGCCTGTTTCGGGTATGCGGATTTGCTTGGTGGCAGCCAACGAGTTATGCCCCCAAACCCGTCCTGACGGACGAAAAGTATTGCGCCGCGACAGAAACAATTGACCCTCGACATCTTGGAGCGCAGCCATGGCCTCGATCAACAAAGTCATTCTCATCGGCAACCTTGGCCGCGACCCCGAAGTGCGTTACACGCCGAACGGCAGCGCGGTCTGCAACGTGTCGGTCGCGACC
>Ga0075366_10000129_pt1 | contig 31405 bp, 33 predicted proteins | sample EndMethybrTD3031_FD_72351 | JGI IMG/M metagenome (GOLD analysis project Ga0075366, IMG submission 72351) | Populus endosphere microbial communities from Tennessee, USA - Endosphere MetaG P. TD hybrid TD303-1 | ecosystem: Host-associated > Plants > Roots > Endosphere | place: USA: Tennessee...
ATATTAAATTAATCTCGTTTTTTTTTGTTTATAATCTACGTGTTTAAGTAAAAAGGCGTAGCCTTGGCCGATATTGTAGCAACGGGTTTCAACCCGTTGACCGCAAATGCAACATTTAATAAGGGCCGTAGGTCCGGCCCATGTTCTATCAAACTTTTTTCGCCCTTATTTTGCTCAAAAACTGTGGGGTAAAACCAAGGTACGATGCCAGCATATATTGCGGTACCCGTTGCATAAATTGGGGAAACAAGTTGCTGAAATGACGGTACCGCTCTTCGTCGCTCATGCCGTAAATATATTTGATGCGGGTTTGAGTGGCGGTAAAAGCACGCTGGTATACTATCCTGAAATAGCGTTCCAGCTTGGGTACTGCCTCAAACAATTCTTCTTGTTTATTTTTGCTGATGCAGATAACTTCCGTGTTTTCAACCGCCTGGATGTAGCAGGAAGATGGGCGGCCGCTTTCCAGGCTATCAAAATCGGTCATCCACCAGTTTTCAATGGCAAACAGCGTAGTTTGTTCGTTCAGTTTTTTGTTGATGAAATACAGGCGGATACACCCTTTGCTTACAAAATAAAGTTCCTTGCAAACATGATCTGGTTCCAGCAGGAAATGTTTTTTCTTAACCGTTTTTACACTTACAGCCGTATTGACCAGCCGCTCGTCGGCTTCGGTTAGCTGAACGAATTTTTTAATATGGTTGGTAAGGGTAAATTGCACATACAATTATACAGGTATTGATTGGGTTGTGCAAAAAGGGCAGCAAGTCTTACCCGCGCGATCCTCACCGCTTTTGTTGCTTAAATTACAAATTGTGCTTACTTTCAACCTTTAATGAACAAGCGCCCATCTGCCTATAAAATATTGCCCAAATTGCTGGCGCTGTTGCTGTTTACCATAGCAACCACCGCTGCTGCCCAGGAGTTTGGGGGCAACCCGCCATCCATCAGGTGGAAACAGGTAAATACACCGACGGCTAAGGTTATTTTCCCGTATGGGATGGATACAGCGGCCGTTAACGTGGCCAATATTGTGCAGCAAATGAGCGGGCTGATAAAACCTACTCTCGGTAATAAGCAACGGCAGATTAGCATTGTATTGCAAAACCAAACTACGATATCAAACGCCTACGTAGGTTTGGCGCCCTTCAGGAGCGAGTTTTTTTTAACACCCGATCAAAATAACTTTGAGATAGGCAGCCTGCCATGGCAGCAGCAACTGGCTATACATGAATTTAGGCACGTGCAGCAATACAACAATTTTAACGTAGGGTTGTCCCGTTTCCTGCACATTCTTTTTGGCGAGGGCGGACAGGCCCTGGGTAATGATCTATCGGTACCTAACTGGTTTTTTGAGGGCGATGCCGTATTTAACGAAACCCATGTAAGCCGGCAGGGCAGGGGTCGCTTGCCTTACTTTTTTAATGGCTACCGCGCTTTATGGGCGGCAGGCAAAAACTACAGCTATATGAAGCTGCGCAACGGCTCATACCGCGATTACACGCCCGATCATTACCCGCTTGGCTATATGCTGGTATCGTACGGTCGCGAGAAATATGGCGATGAAATCTGGAAGAATATCACGCACGATGCGGCCGGCTTTTATACAGGCTTTTATCCTTTTCAAAATGCTGTAAAAAAATACACAGGTACCAGCTTTAAAGCATTTGCGAACCAAGGGCTTGATTATTTTAAAGGGCAGTTTGCCGCCGATCTGCAAAATCAGCCGGCAAAGGCAATATTGCCCAAACACTTTGACGCCGATAGGGAATATCCTGCTTTTGTGAACGACAGTACGCTCATTTACATGAAAAGTAGTTATGACCATATACCGGCTTTTGTGGTTAAAACAGGGGATAAGGAACGTAAAATCAGTACGCGTTCTTATTCGCTCGATAATTATTTTGATTACCGTAATGGTAAAGTTATTTATGCCACTTATCGCCCTGATGTCCGCTGGGGATATCGCGATTACAGCGAATTGATGCTATTGGATGTAAACACAGGACAGGAGCAGCGTATTACCCAAAAAGCTAAATACTTTGCCCCTGCATTTAGTGCCGATGGTAATAATATTATAGCGGTACGGGTTGGTCCATCGGGTAAAAGCGAGCTGAATATATTGAATACCGATGGTAAGCTGCTGAAAGTTGTGCCTAACCCGCAGAAGCTGTTTTATACCTATCCTAAGTTTTATAAAAACAACCAGTTGCTGTCGGCTGTGCGCAATCCCGAAGGCAAAATGACTTTGGCTCTGATTGATATAACCACCGGCGAAAGCAGCTATTTATTACCTTTTACCTTTAAGCCGATAGGGTTTACCGCACTAAAAGGTGATACAGCGTATTTTTCGAACGTTGTGGAGCGTCAGGACAGGCTATTTGCCCTGATGATTGGCGCTAACAAGCTTTATGAGTTGCTTCCAGCCGTGAATGATGTTACCATAGGCAGCTATCAGCCTGCCGTTACCGACCATAAAATGGCTTGGGTTGGTTTTACCGCCGCCGGCTACCAGGTAACTGAAGCTGACCGTAAGGACCTGAAATGGATTGACGGAGCCGATATATATGCCAATAGCAATTTGCCGCTCATGGGCATACGGGCGCTAGAAAAAGATTCGTCGGCCAATATGCTAATGCGCGTGGTTGATAAACCGTTGCGGGCTACCAGCTATTCCAAATTGCACGGCCTGTTTAATTTTCACAGCATCATACCCAACATCAGCGATCCTAATTATTCGGTGGCTATTGTGGGCGAAAACGTTTTGAATACCTTTCAATCACAGGTTTCGTTCAATTACAATACCAACGAAGGTTATAAAGAGTTCAGCTTCGATGCCATATACGGTTCGTTGTTCCCATACATATCTGCCGGTGCCGATTATACTTTGGACAGGCGGGGTTTCGCCAAAGGCAGCTACGTATACTGGAACGAAACCCAGTTGCATGGTGGTTTACAGGTGCCGCTTAACTTTTCGCAAGGCAAAAACTTCACCGGCCTTACCATTGGCAGCGACCTGTATTTTAATCGCACGAGCTTTCAACAGCCTTATGCTAAACAATATGCCGATAGGAGCTATACCTACCTGAACAATTATATATCGTTTAACAATCAAACCCAAAGGGCCCGTAAAAATGTTTACCCGGCCTTCGCGCAAAGCATCAGCATAAATTATAAGGCTACGGTCGCGGGCGCAAGTGCTACACAATTGTTGGCTACGGGTTCGTTTTACTTCCCCGGCCTGGCTATCAACCACAGTTTTGTAGTAAGCCTGGCGCACCAGCAAAAGGGTAAGGATGATGTAATCAGTTTCTCTAACAACTTCCCTTTCAGCAAAGGCTATGCCGCACAAAACCTGGAGGATATGAACAAGCTGGGCTTAACCTACCATTTCCCGATAGCCTATCCCGATGGCGGCTTTGGCAACCTGGTTTACCTGCTGCGTTTACGTGGGGCTTTATTTTTTGATTACACCCACGCCACTGCCAATAATTTTTACACCGATGGCAGCGGCTTTAAACAAAACTTCCGCTCGGCAGGTGGTACATTGTTTTTCGATACCAAATTTTTTAACCAAAACAGCATTTCATTCGGCATCAGGTACAGCCGTTTGCTGGATGAAGATTCTTTCGGAGGCACAGGGAGAAACAGGATAGAGCTGGTATTGCCGGTAACGTTTTTTTAGAGAGGGGGGAGAAATGCAAAAGCGAGGCTATGTGCGATTCCCTCCCTGGGAATCTACCGTGTATACACAACTTTTTAAAAGGAAAAATGTCATTTCGATAGAGCAGTGAGGGCTATAGCGAGGGGGCGAAAGAGAAATCTTGAACACTTTGCATCACGACAGGTTCATCGGAATGCAGGGCGTATAAGATTTCTCCTCGCCCGACCGCGCAATTCCACCGCCTGCTCGCTCGAAATGACAACATTTTTGTTTGTAGTGATCCTCTAAAAAATATATATCACAGTAGCGCGAGGGAGGGAATCGCATTTGCCTCTCCTCTTTTAGCTGCAATTAAGGGCGTTAACATGTTTTTTGTCTTGACTCTTGATTCTTGCCTCTTGATTCTAATTTTCACCTCCATTCGCCAGTTCAATCAATTTCCTCACCCTATCAACGCCGGTAACATCAGTAGTATCCTCATCGCCGGAGGCGTCGCTTAACAGTATATGGTCATTATGGTATGCCATTTTGCTGTGAACGGAAATACGGGCCGATGAATGTACTTCGGTTACATTGGTAAAACGTACCAGGTCGGCTACGTTGGCTTCATTTACGCCGGCGCCGGGCATAATGCTGATGCGGCCGGCCGCGTTTTGTACCAGGTGGTTTAAAACAGTAACGCCTTCCATGGCTGTACTTTTGCCACCCGAGGTCAGGATACGGTCGCAGCCAATTTCAATAATATCTTCCATTGCCTGGTAAAGGTCATTACACATATCAAAAGCCCGGTGAAAAGTAACACCTAAACCCCATTGTTTGGCAAGGCGTACCATTTCAATACATCGTTGCTTATCTACGGTGCCATCGGCATGTAATATGCCGATAACCACGCCATCGCAGCCGGCATCAATGCAGTAACGGATGTCGGCCGTCATGATATCATATTCCAGGTCGGTATATAAAAAATCGCCGGCGCGGGGCCTTATCAGTACAAATAATTTAATGTGCAACAGTTTACGCGCCATCAGAATTTGACCGTGCGATGGGGTAGTGCCGCCTTCTTTCAGGTTTTCGCAAAGCTCCACCCGGATGGCACCACCTTCCTGCGCAGCCACAGCCGATGTAACGGAATTTGCGCAAACTTCGAGAGAAACTTTATTGGTCATTTTGAGATTCGTGTTTTCTGGTTCGAGGTTCGGGTTGCCTGGTTCGGGATCGCATGGCTATTAACCATTACGGTTTGAGCATTGCACCCGATCCTCGCACCCCGATACCCGAACCGCTATTTATAATAACTCCTGCCCGGTATCAGTAAATCCTGTTGTTTGGCGTCACATACCGCGAATGAAAAACCGGCCTGTATGGCATAAGCGCCATATTCGCCCTTTTTATTGATGGCTAAAAAGCCTACCTGGATCTGTTTGGCTGTTTCGGGTTTCTTTTTGATAATGCGGTGCACTGCTTCTTTACAGGCATCCTCGGGCGATAAACCCTGGCGCATCAGTTCAACCACCAAAAAACTGCCCACGTTGCGTATTACTTCCTCGCCAACACCGGTTGATGTGGCTCCGCCAACTTCGTTATCTACATAAAGCCCGGCACCTATGATAGGGCTATCGCCCACGCGGCCATGCATTTTAAAAGCCATACCGCTGGTGGTACATCCGCCGGATATATTGCCCTTAGCATCAATAGCCAGCATGCCAATCGTATCGTGGTTATATTTGCCGCCCGGGCGGTTACTGCCATTCTCTACATTCATCACAGGGCTGTATTTGGCGGTTTTGAGCCATTCTTTCCAGGCCTTTTCGGCCTTGGGTGTCAATAGCTTTTCCTTTTTCATGCCTTGCTCAACCGCAAATTGTGTAGCGCCTTCGCCAACCAGCATAACGTGGGGCGTTCTTTCCATTACCATGCGGGCTACCGATATAGGGTGCGCTATGTTCTCCATCGCCGCAACAGACCCGCAATTACCAAACTCATCCATAATGCACGAATCAAGCGTAACGTGGCCGTCCCTATCCGGGGTACCCGTACGGCCAACGGTACCATTGGTTATATCCAGTTCTTCGGGAACACGTGCGCCTGCCTCGATGGCATCCAGCGCGCGACCGCCTTTTTCTAAGGTTTTCCAGGCTTCTTTATTGGCCATGATGCCAAAATCCCATGTTGATATTACAATAGGAAAATTAGCTTCGGGTTTTAATGAAACGGTTTTTGCTATAGCTGACTTTGAAAGTGCTGCTAAAGAGGCACCTGCAGCTGATATTTTGATGAACTTGCGGCGATTGTACATACTGCTAATATAGCTAAAACATGCAAAAATAAAAGGAGGCCTTACCTAATCCTCTCCAGCGGGAAGCCTCACCCAACCCTCTCCAAAGGAGAGGGCTTTTGATTTGCAGATTTGAGCCTCGTCTAACGTTGTTTTTAAATCCTCTCCTTTGGAGAGGATTATTCGTGTAGTTAATTCTGTCTTGCACTCATGATAGCTTCGCTGTTTAGGTGAGGCTCTTTACTCAAAATCCTGCTGACAATTAAAGCAATGCCATGCTTTGCTATTTATAAATGGCAGAATTGAAGTTATAACTGATTCAAACTTGCTGCGATCTGCCGGACCCACATTAGTTGATGCGCAAAAAGGGCATATTACCGCGTTGTTGGTTTCTTCATCCAACTCTACATGGTCCAGCTCATGCATATCGCCTTCGGCGGCTAATATGGCCCGGCATTTCTCCAGGTCGCGTTCAAATATTTTTAGTTTGATGCCGCCTACGGCCTGGTTGTACAGCGGATTAGCAGTGAGTGTATTTTCGTCGGCAATAAAACAGGGAATTCCGTTATCTTCCAGCTTGGTGCGTACAATATGCGCCAGCATAACATCATAATAGTTTTCAAAAGTTATGATCTTTTCGTCCTGTTCAATTGCCATGGGATGATAAATGAAATAATAATACAAATGTAACCCCTTTTTTGTTTAATTTGGTGTATGAACCGCATCGACCGTATATCTGCCATTTTGATCCAGTTACAATCGCGCCGGGTAGTTAAGGCCGGCGATATTGCCGAACGCTTCAACATCAGTCTGCGTACGGTTTACCGCGATATTAAAACGCTGGAAGAAGCGGGCATCCCCCTGATAGGCGAAGCTGGTGTAGGTTACTCTATTATGGATGGCTACCGCCTGCCGCCTGTAATGTTTACCCGCGAAGAGGCCACCGCCTTTTTAACTGCCGAAAAATTTGTAGAAAAGTTTACCGATGCTACTACCAACGCGCAGTACCAATCGGCCATGTATAAGGTGCGGGCTATTTTAAAAACATCCGAAAAAGACGCGCTTGAAAACCTGGATGGCAGTATTGAGGTGATGAAAGGCTATGGCCATGGGCGGGTGGTAAATAATAACGATCATATTCAAACCATACTGAATAGTATCATTCACAAAAAGGTGGTGTGCATTGATTACTTTGCCGGCCACAGCCAGGAAAATACCCGGCGCGATGTGGAGCCCGTGGGCGTTGTTTACCTGGGTAGTTTTTGGCACCTTATTGCCTATTGCCGCCTGCGCAATGATTACCGCGATTTTCGGATAGACCGGATTCGTAAACTGGCGGTAACCGATGCCAGTTACAATAATAGTAAACACCCTACCTTAAAAGCTTATATAGCCCAAACCGCCAAGGAAAAAGATTTGGAGTTGGTTGTAATAAGGGTTGACAAAGAAATTTACAATTATCTGGAGCACCAAAAATACTACAGTGGTTTTGTGTCCGAAAAAAACGTAGGTGGTAAAATAGAAATGACTTTTTTAACCGCCTTTATAGAGAGTTTTGCCCGCTGGTACATGATGTTTGGCGACCGTGCCGAGATTATTAAGCCCGATACCCTGAAAGATAAAGTTGCCACTATCATAACCGCCATCAGCCAGAAAAATTTGCAGGAGCTGGATTCCTACTGACATACTGCTGTCACCAGCCGGTGTTTTATTTGTGTTGTCATAAAAATCTACAACACATGGAAATTAAAACAATCCTTTTATGGGTACTGCTGTTAACATATGTGGTACCGGGCTACATTTTTGGCTTCCAGAAATTACTTGGTCAAAAAGAAAAAGTACAACAATTTAAAGATTGGGGCTACCCGCTTTGGCTAATGCGCCTGCTGGGCCTTATTGAAGTGCTGGGCAGCAGCCTGATGCTTTATGGCCCAACCCGTATTTACGGTATGGCCTTGTTCCCGGTAATTTTGGCCGGAGCGGTATACACCCACATCAAATTCCGCGATCCTAAAAAAGAAGTGATGGCGCCCGTTTATGTTGGGCTGCACTTGTTAGTTATATTTTTGTTAACCCTATCAATTGCTTAACGTTATGAAATACTGGATAACCGTAGTATCAAAAGATCATATTACCCGTGGTGTGGCCGGTGGTTTTATGCAGGCCAATCATGGCAAACAGGGGCCGCTTACCCGCATGGAAACAGGCGACTGGGTAATCATTTATTCGCCCAAAAAAAGCATGGATGGCGACGAAAAGCTACAGGCCTTTACGGCCATAGGCCGGGTTGCGGGCGATGAAATTTATCAATACAAAATGAGCGAAGATTTCAAACCTTTTCGCCGCGATGTTATTTACTATCAATGTAAGGAAACCCCGATAGTGCCACTGGTAGATAAATTGAGCTTTATGCCCAATAAAAAGTCGTGGGGATATCCCTTTAGGTTTGGTTTTATTGAACTGCCCGGACACGATTTTGAGCTGATAAAGAACCACATGTTATCAAACGAACCAACACCAATAAACAACAGATAATACACCTGATTATGGAAAAGCTAACATTAAAAACCGAAATTAAGTTTAAGGCACCCGCGGCCAAAGTTTGGCACGGCCTTACCGACCCGGCAATGGTAAAAGAATACTTTTTTGGAACCAATTTGGAATCGACCTGGAGGGTAGGGGAGCCTATCAAATTCAGCGGAGAATGGGACGGGCATAAATATGAAGACAAGGGCACCATCCAGGAAATTGAGCCGGGCAAATTTGTTACCTATAGTTACTGGAGCAGCATGGCCGGCACCGAAGACAAGCCCGAAAACTATGCCAACATCACTTACAGCCTGGACGAAGAAAACGGCGAAACCACATTAACTATTATCCAGGACAACATTAAAAACCAAGAGGCCAAAGAGCACTCAGAACAAAACTGGAAAGGTATGTTTGAAGGGCTGAAAAAGATGATTGAGTAAAAGCCGCGCGTCATTACGCTTAATAATCGGAAAAATCCGAAAAAATCGTCATGATTGCAAAAAAATAAGTAAAATCAATGAACTAAGCTCCCGTCATTGCGAGGTACGAAGCAATCCCAAGCTATGTGGGACTTAGCATGTAGGGGATTGCTTCGTGCCTCGCAATGACGGTTCGAATAGGTGTATGATAGTATTAAATAAACCATGTATTTTTTTGACTAATAGTTAATTATAAACCAGTATAACAAATAGTAATGACAACGGAAACACAAAAAGTACATGTTAAAGGCTTCTTTTTAGAAGGTATTTCGGTACGCACAACAAATGAAAATGGTCAATCGGCTAAGGATATTGGCGAACTTTGGGGAAGGTTTATGGACGACAATGTGCTGCTGCAGATTGAAGACAGGGTAACGGATGAGATTTATTGTGTTTATACGGATTACGAAAGTGATTATACGGGCTTTTATACCGCCGTGCTGGGTTGCAAAGTAAGTTCGCTGGATAACATCCCCGAAGGCCTAATAAGCCTGATAGTGCCGGCCGCCGATTATGTGAAATACGTTGCCAAAGGCCGCCTGCCCGATTGCGTAGCCGAAACCTGGCAAAACGTATGGAGCAGCGATTTAGATAGGAAGTACATTGCCGATTTTGATGTTTGGGGCGTCAAGGCCCAAAACCCGGAAAATGCCGAGGTGGAGATATATGTTGGGATTGTCTGAATCAGAATTCGCAGAATTTTAGAATTTACAGAATGTGTTTTGAATGAATATTAGCCTTTGCCATTTTTAGATTGCTTTAGCCCATCGAACGATGTAGTTTCTATCGCTTTTCCACTCCAGAAAATTCTGTAAATTCTAAAATTCTGCAAATTCTGATTTAGACTACCTGTTAAAATTCAGGCGTTTACCGATGTTACCTTCAACCAAACTTCCGTTAGCATAAGCTACATTGCCCGATACCAGGGTATAAACTATCCGTGAACGGAAGGTGGTACCTTCAAATGGGCTCCAGCCACATTTGTATAAAATGTTGTTTTTGTTTACGTTCCATGGCTTATTTAGGTCGGCCAAAACCAGGTCGGCCCAGTAGCCTTCACGGATAAAGCCCCGCCTGTCAATCTGGAAACAGGTTGCCACATTATGGGCCATTTTTTCGGCAATTTGTTCAAGCTTAATTTTGCCATGATGGTAAAGCTCCAGCATCGCTGGCAGCGCATGTTGTACCAGGGGGCCGCCCGATGGGGCCTGCAGGTAAGGCTGCGCTTTTTCTTCGATGGTGTGCGGGGCGTGGTCGGTGGCTATTACATCAATGCGGCCATCTAAAACCGCCTGCAAAATAGCCTCTCTGTCGCTTTCTTTTTTTACGGCGGGGTTCCACTTAATCAGGTTGCCTTTTGTTTCGTAATCGGCATCTGTGAACCACAGGTGGTGTACGCAGGCCTCGGCAGTAATGCGTTTATCTTTTAGGGGCGTGGTATTATCAAAAAGGTGCGTTTCAAGCGCGGTCGAAATATGCAGGATATGCAGGCGTGTGTTATGCTTTTTAGCCAGTTCCACCGCCAGTGACGACGATAGGTAACAAGCCTCGGCACTGCGAATCTTTGGGTGCATGGTTACCGGGATGTTCTCGCCCAGTAATTGTTTGTAATGGTTAAGGTTGCTTTTTATAGTAGCCTCGTCCTCGCAATGCACGGCTATCAGCATAGGCGAATTGGCAAAAAGGTTATCCAAAGTCTGCGGGTTATCTACCAGCATATTGCCGGTTGATGAACCCATGAACACTTTAACGCCACAAACATTAGCGGTATCGGTGCGTAAAACCTGGTCAAGGTTATCGTTGGATGCACCCATGAAAAACGAGTAATTAGCCAGCGAGTTACGCGATGCTATCTCATATTTATCTTCTAGTAATTGTTGGGTTAATGTATTGGGTACCGTGTTGGGCATCTCCATAAAGGAAGTAATACCCCCGGCCACTGCCGCCCTTGATTCGGAATGAATATCGGCTTTGTAGGTAAGGCCCGGCTCGCGAAAATGCACCTGGTCATCAATACAACCTGGGAAAAGGTGAAGGCCTTCGGCATTTATAACTTCGTCGGCATGGGCATCAATTTGCGGGTTTATCCGGTCAATCAAACCATCTTTCACCAATACGTCGGCTACAAATTGCCTGTTTTCGTTAACTATTATTGCTGATTTAATGAGGATAGTTTTCATATGATTTGGGATGTCGGATGTTCGATGTCGTATTTATTGATGGACAAATTTAGAATTTGTGACGATATATAATGCAAGCATAAAATCATTGATAACAGGATAGTGCAGAAGGCTGCATTACTCAATATCTACCCCTCCACAAATTCGGCGATGCCGGGAAAACTCCCCATATTTTTATATATAGCCGTACCATTGGCCTGGCTGTCTTCAACCGCCCAGGTTGCCATGGCGTACATCACCGGCCGCAGGCCTTCTCCTGATGGGCTAAGGCTATAGGTTACATACGGTGGTACGACCGGTTTTGCCTCTCTGATAATGATTTTATCGGCTTCCAATTGTTTCAAATGCTGGATCAGTACTTTTTCGGTTATCGTAGGTATTGCCTTTTTCAATTCGCTGTAGCGCTTGCTGCCGGTTAACAGTTGAAACAAAATAATGGGTTTCCAATACCCGCCTATGCGTTCCATAACGTAAGTTACCGGGCACTCTTTAAACGCAGTTTGTTTATTCTCCTGTATGGTCGATGTTTCTTTGATCTGGGTCATTTGGATACATACTTTAGGGTAAGTACTTGTATAAAAGTAAGTACAAAGATAATTTTGCCCTCAACAAAAACAAAATATTATCAGCATGAAAATCATCGCAACAGGATCATTAGGCAATATTAGTAAACCTTTGGCAAAACAATTAATTGAGGCAGGTCACCAGGTAACTGTCATCAGCAGTGATAAAAATAAAATAGCAGCTATTAAGGCGTTGGGTGCTACAGCGGCCATCGGCTCGTTGGCCGATACCGCATTCCTTACAGCAACATTTACCGGCGTCGATGCCGTGTATGCCATGGTACCGCCAAACTTTGGTGCAGCCAACTTAAGGCAATATATGAATGAAACAGGTAAAAGCTATGCGGAAGCTATTGAGAAATCGGGTGTTAAAAAGGTTGTGGCGCTAAGCAGCATCGGTGCGCATTTAGATGATGCCACCGGCCCGATAAAAGGCATTCATGACGTTGAAGGCATATTGAGCGGGTTGCAGGGAGTAGCTATCAAATTCATTCGTGCACCATTCTTTTATGTGAATTTGCTAAACGATATCCCGGCAATTAAACACCAGGGTATTTTAGGTTCAAATTATCCGGCAGATACAAGGCTGATATTAGTACATCCACGTGATATTGCCGATGCCGTTGCCGAAGAACTGCAAACAGATTTTACCGGCAAAAGCGTACGCTACATTGTGAGCGACGAAAGCACAACCGGCCAGGTAGCCGCAGCCTTAGGCAAAGCCATTGGCAAACCGGAATTGCAGTGGACCGGCTTTAGCGACGAACAGGCACTCCAAGGCATGTTGCAACATGGCCTGCCGCCCGAAATGGCCAGAAACTTTGTAGAAATGGGCACCGCCGTACGCAGCGGAACAATCTGGGAAGATTATGACCTGAATAAACCCGCTCAACAGGGCAAAGTAAAACTTGAAGATTTTGCCCGGGAGTTTGCCGATGCTTACAATAACTAATCAAAGCAAATGGAAAGCCGCCCCACCAATGAGGCGGCTTTTTTGTGAACCGGCGGGGGGAGAATATTCAACAATATTTATCAACCTAAACTGATATAAATGGTATCTTCAGCCCATTATCACAATTGATTACTTATGCAGGAGAAAATTATTCAGCTTCAATTTAACCGCGTACTTTTTACAAACCGCCAAAAAAACCTTTGGAAATTTGCTATGAGGAACTCCCTTAAGCAATATCTTTATATGTCAATAGCTACTGTTATATGCACATTGGTCGTTTTTTCGACCGAAAATAAAAACGAGTTTTCTTTTGGTAAAATGTTATCATCGGGTTTTATTATTTACATGACCTTGGTATGGGTAAGTTTGATTGAACGATGGATAAAGCACTATAAAAAGATTAAAATAATTAGCGACCGCTTTGAAAAAGAAGGAATGGACTTTAGCTATATTTTTAATGACTATGGTATTGTCTACGAGGACAAAGAAAAATTCATGAAGTTAAGCTGGCAACTTTTTAAACCTTTTGAAGCCTATAAGGATAATATTTATATTAAAGCGAAAGATACCGGCGCCATCGTATTTCACCTTAGTCGGCAGGAGCTTGGCGATAGCGATTACCAAGAGGTATATGCCTTATTAGAAAATAAAATAGGGTAGTGCTATAAAAAAGCAGAACTACTTGCCAATTTTTTAATGACTATGATTGATTCCTGACCACAGTTTAATACCTAATCGCGCCACAAATAAGGAAAAAGTAATAACGCGGTTGTAATTACGATAGCGTTAATGGCAAACAGAACGCCGATATCACCGTAACTCAGGCTCCGTTCTATCCCATCCATTGCCCTTTTGCTCAGGCGGATCAGAATCAGTATTACCGGTATAATTACCGGGAAACTTAAAATGGCCATGAGGGTGCCGTTATTGCCAGCTTTTGATGCTATGGCCGATATCATGGTAAATACCGTTGAAAAGCTGATGCTGCCCATTAACACGGCCAGCAAATAAAACCATAGGTCACCAAGTTTATTGGTAAAAAAAACCTGGTATACCAGTAACGCTAAAAAGCTGATAAGTGTCATCAGCAAAATATTGTATATCGTTTTTGAAAGTATAATGGCCTGCGGGCTGGCAATGGAGTAGTAATACAGCAAACGGCTTTTGCTTTCCTGCATAAAACTTTTGGCGATGGCATTTACTGATGCGAAAAGCATAATGATCCAAAACAACACATTCCACACCAGCGGATAGGCCGCGGTGCCGCTTAAACCCGAGCTTTGATTGAACGAGATATAGCAAACAAACACGGTAGATACCACGTACAGCAAGACCCCGTTAAAAGCATATTTTGACCGCCACTCCAGCAAAATTTCTTTTTTTAATAAATGGATGGTTTCCTGAACAAGCTTCATGCGGCAAAGGTAATAATTTGTGATAAGGGATTTCTGGTATTTGTTAAGCAACCTGCCGCTGACCGGGTTTCGTCCGACTCGTAAATAAAATATAAAATTTTGTAAAAATAAGGTAGCATTTTTGCTACTTTCGTATATAAATTCAAAGGAGCTCATACGGACTTTGAAAATTGATGGCTGGATTGAAAAAACTCAAAAAGGCAGTCACTTACAAATGGTCCATCCAGTAAAACCCGGGAAAGTCACTGTCCCCGTTCATTCGGGTGATATACCAAGGGGGACGTTGAATTCTATATTCAAACAGGCGGGGCTTAAATAGCCCCACTGTTTGATTTTTTTAACACATAAATTAATGGCCATGGAAAAAATTAAAATAGAACTTGTAGTTGAAAAAGGAGAAGGTGGATTATGGGGAAGGGTTAATTACAACGACAACCTGATATCAGATTTTGGAACGAACCTTACGGATATTGACCATAAGATTAAAGGTTTACTAAAAGAGTTTGAAGATCTCGATCCTAACAATGTATCGTTCGATTATGTTTATGATATGTATGCATTATTTCACGAATTTGATTTTTTAAATATTAGTAAGGTGGCTAAACATGCTGGTATTCATGCGGGTTTGCTGCGACAATATTCTTCGGGAGTAAAGCACCCGTCATTTAACCAGGCAAAAAAAATTGAAGATACTATTCACAGATTGGCTGATGAAATGAAAAAGGCCACCATCTTCGCTGAATAAATTTGATTTTTTGCGGGAAGGCCATTTTTTAAAATGTTCTTTTACTTTAATTTTGATTACAATTAACAACCAATGCCCATAGCTTATTACCGTACGCCTATCGGAATCGTCCGGATTACCCAGACTGATGAATTTATTTCGGGGATCTCTATCCGGGACGAGGAATATGAGATAGCACCTGCCGGTACGCCGTTATTGCAAATGGCTATTGACCAGCTGCAGGAATATTTTGACGGGACGAGAAAGACTTTCGACTTTCCTATTAAGCAGCCAGGTACCGATTTTCAGCAGCAGGTTTGGCAATGCCTATTAAATATTGAGTACGGTACCACAACAACTTATCTCCAGCAATCTCAACAGATGAACCACCCTTTGGCCATTAGGGCTATTGCTGCCGCCAACGGAAAAAATAACCTTTGGGTGGTAGTGCCCTGCCACCGTGTAATAGGTTCGGACGGCAGCTTAACTGGTTATGCCGGCGGCCTTTGGCGCAAGCAATGGCTGCTGCAGCACGAAGCCAACGTCATGGGCGTAGGGCAAACCCGGTTAAACTTTTAGCTTTCGTGAGCTTGTATTTAAAAGGATACTCATTTTTTCGTGTAGCTGATACGGCTGGAAGGGTTTCGAGAGCACATCATTCATACCCGCGGCTAATGCTTCCTGCTGCTCATGACCAAATGAAGCGGCCGATAATGATATGATAGGTATGCTTCTTTTAGGTTCCTCAAAATCAACCCGGATAGTTTTGGCGGTTTCATAACCATTTAAATCGGGCATGTGGGTATCCATCAATACCATGTCATAGTGGTTGGCTTTTAGCTTATCAAGTGCCTTACGGCCGTTATCAACCATATCTACCTGTACCTGCCAGTCTTTTAATATTTTCGATAACATAAACTGGTTTACCATATTGTCTTCGGCAACAAGTACGCTTATGTTTATAAAAGGAGCAAGCGCTTTATCGGGTTTCACTGCTATCTTTTCAACCGGTTTGGCCGATATGGTGTGCCAGTTGATAAAACTGAATGTGCTGCCCACACCCAGCTGGCTGCTTACTGTGAGTTCGCCGCCTTTAAGCTCAACCAGTCTTTTTACAATGGCAAGCCCAAGCCCGGTACCGCCATATTTGCTCACTGTATCTTCGGCTGCCTGTTCAAACGATTCAAATACGCGGTTAATCCTGTCGGCAGGGATACCAATGCCTGTATCTTCAACACTGTATTTTATTTTTACCCTATCGGCATGCCTTTGTACCACCGATACCTTCAGTTTTACATAACCTCTTTCGGTAAACTTGATAGCATTGCTGAGGAGGTTCATCAATATTTGGTTTAAGCGCAACGAATCAACCATCAGGTTTTGGGGCACATCAGGGCCCATCTCCAGCAAAAACTCAATGTTGCTTTCGTCGGCCCGGAACTTCAGCAGATCAAATGCCGATTTAACAATTTCATGTACATTATTTGTCGTACGGATAATATTAAATTTACCAGCCTCGATTTTGGAGATATCCAGCACATCATTAATAACCCCCATTAATGATTTTGACGATGTTTCTAAAAGATCAAGCATTCCCTTTTGCTGATCATCTATGTTAGTTTTTTGTAACATAGAGGTGATACCGATAATCCCGTTAACCGGGGTGCGCAGTTCGTGGCTCATGTTGGCCAAAAAAGTTTCCTTAACTTTTTTAGTGTATTCTGCCTGGTCTTTTGATTTGATAAGCTGTTCCTGGTAACTTTTTTGGGGCGATATATCGCTGATATTGATAAATATCATTTTATTGTGGTACGATGCCCGGCACTCTCCCCATATCACCCGTTTATCAAAACGCTCAAACCGTCCTTCAAATACGGCGAAGGAAAGGTTATCTTTAATAATTTCGCCCAGTTTGTGTCTGAATGCCGGCTGATGCTCGGCAATAGCAAGGTTAACAACGCTTGTACCTTGCAATTCGTCGGGTTTAAAGCCTAAAATACTTTCTACCGCGGGGTTAATATTTTCAATCCGCAGGTTTTGGGCGTCAACAGAACATATAATATCCGCCGAATTTTTTACTACTATGGCGTAGTTTTTCAATTCGTTGTTTTTAAGTTTGATTTCGGCCTGCGCACGTGCCAGGTGAACAAATGAATCAACCTTGGCCGATGTTATATACGGATCGAGCGGCTTATACAGGTAATCAACGGCGCCGGTGCCAAGGCCTTTAACAGCGTATTTGGTTTCTTTTGATATCGCGGTAACAAAAATTACCATGATATCTTTAGTCCTCGGGTTTGATTTAAGCATTTCAACCAGCTCAAATCCATCCATTTCGGGCATTTGTACATCAACCAATGCTATGGCAATTTGCGTTTCCCAGGCTATTTTAAGTGCCTCGTTGGGGGATGTTGTAGAAAATATACGGATATCATCGCGTTTTAATAAGGCCTCAAGCGCTATTATGTTCTCTTCTCTGTCATCAACAATAAGAATATTTACAGGGGTCATGTAATATTGATTAGTGTATGGTGAAATACTATGTGCTTAATAATTTAAAAATTTCGTCAGTATGTAAAATATATTCTGCTGCTCCAATACTAATTGCCGCTGCCGGCATTTCGTCCATTTCCGCATCTTCGGGATGCTGGGCAATGGTTGTGGCGCCATTATTTCTTAATTTAAGCAAGCCTTCTGCACCGTCCTGGTTTGCACCTGATAGTAGTATGGCTATGCAACGCTCTTTGTAAACTTCGGCGGCGCTTTCAAAGGTGACATCAATTGATGGTTTTGAAAACCAAACCGGCTCTGACACATCAAGGCCAAACGTACCTTCTTTTTCAATTAAGGTATGGTAGTTTGCCGGCGCTATATAAATGGTATTCTTATTCAGAATATCCTTGTCGGCAATTTCACGCATCGACATACGACTATTTTCGGCGAAGAGTTTTTCAATTTCGCTGAAAAAGTTCTTTTTGCGGTGAATTACAATAATTACTGTTTTGTTTAGGTTGGGCGCAAGCAATTTAACTATCTGGAACAATAGTTTAAACGAACCGGCAGAGCCACCGAGTAGCAGTATTTCGGCAGTTTTCCATCGTTCAACCAGGTTTTTATCAGGAGCCAATTTTTTGGTAAATGTTTTCTTTTGAATTAATCACCTTAAACCTTTTTTTAAAAGCATCTGACCTGATTGTTTCTTTACTCCCAAGGCACAGGTAACCCAGGGGGCATAAACTTTCATAAAAAAGCTCCAGGACGCGCTCCTGCAGTTCAGTCTCAAAATAAATGAACACATTACGGCAACTTATAAGCTGAAACTCGTTGAATATGCCATCCGAAACCAGGTTATGTACAGAAAACAACGTATTTTGCTTCAATTCATTGTGTATCGAAGCTGCGTCGTACAAGATAGTAAAATGATCTGAAATGGAGCCTTCTAACCCTGTAAATTGGTAATTTTCGGCATAACTTTTTATGTTGCGCAGGCTATAGATACCGCGGCGCGCTTCCCTAAGTACCTCGGTATTGATATCGGTGCCGTAAATGAACGATTTGTTGCTTAAGCCGGCCTCGCGCAGCAGAATAGCCATTGAATACACTTCTTCGCCGGTTGAGCAGCCGGCCACCCAGATCTTAGAATGCTGATAGGTGGAAAGATAGGGTATAACCTGGTTGTTTACACCTTTATAAAACGAGGGATCGCGAAACATCTCGGTTACGTTCACGGTTATCTCTTCCAAAAACTCCTGGAAAAAGCTTTGATTGTTTACCAGGACGTGCTTCAGATCATAAAAGCTTAGCTTTTTAAGCTGCATGATCCTGGTAATCCTTCGCTTTAATGACGCTTTGGTATAGCCCGAAAAATCAAAACCATGTACCTTTTTTACCAGGTCAATCAGCTCGGTTATCTGCGATGCCGTTATAGGCAGGTTAGTATCGGTCATAAATTAGCTTTCCAGCCACAATTGCATCAATGAAATCAGCCTGTCCATATCAACCGGTTTGGTAATGTAATCATTAGCGCCGGCGGCTATACACTTTTCTCGGTCGTCTTTCATGGCTTTTGCGGTTAAAGCTATTACAGGCAACTTGGCCCATTTGTTTTGCTTGCGGATGTATCTTGTGGCCTCATAGCCATCCATCTTAGGCATCATAATATCCATCAGCACGATATCAATGTTTGGCACCTCTTCCAGTTTGGCAATGGCCTCTTCGCCGTCGTTAGCAATCTCTACAACCAGGTCATAGCTTTGCAGGGCGCTGCTCAGGGCAAATATGTTGCGCATATCATCGTCAACAATAAGCACTTTTTTACCTTTTATGGCGTCCTTGCCTTTTGTTGGTAATTTGGGTTTTGATATTGGCGCTTGCTGGGGGCTGCCTGCCGATTCGCTGATTTTATTCAGGAACAGGTTAACCTCATCAATCAGCCTGTCTGCCGATTTATTGGTTTTAACTACCATGGCATTGGCATATTGCATCAGCCTGTTTACCGATGCTTTATCCAGCTCCATTGCGGTGTTTACAATTACCGGCAAAGTGGAAAAGCGGTCAACCTCTTTAATTTTATCCAGCAGGTCTAACCCCGAAATATCGGGCAGGTTAAGATCCAGGATTACGCATTGGTATTCATTTTCATGCAGCATCCTGAATGCCGAAGCGCCATCAAAGGCCTGGTCGACAGTGATGCCCTGGCCTTGCATCATATCTTTTAAGGCCTGGCTTTGCGCCCGGTGGTCTTCAACCAGCAGTATTTGTTTAAACCGGGTGCCGCTTTGCAGCATAATATCGGCAAACAGCTTATCAAGCGTTTCGGTATTGATAGGTTTTTTAAGGAAGCTGATAGCGCCTTCCTTACGCACACGGTTGGCCGCTGCCTCGCCCGCCGACATGAGGTGTACGGGGATATGCATAATGGCATCATCGGCCTTCAATTCCTTCAATATCTGCCAGCCATCCTTGCCGGGCAGCATAATATCCAGTATTACCGCATCCGGCTTAGCTTCTTTAATAATTTCGACAGCGTACGATCCCTCGTAAACCACGATAGATTTGTATCCATGGTCGCGGGCGTAATCCTGCAGTATGTTGGCGAAGTTTTTATCGTCTTCAACAATTACCACCAATGGCTCGCGGTTATCTTCCCTTGTTATTACTTTAGCCGGTTTCAGGAAATTACTTTCGGTCTTAAAGGTTTGGGCAGCTGGCGGTACCTCTTCGTCAATAACCGTCACTATTTTGGCCTCAAACGGAATGGTCAATATAAACTCGCTGCCTATTCCTGGTTCGCTGGTCATGCTTATGCTGCCTCCCAGCAATATGGCCAGTTCGCGGCTGATGGACAGGCCCAAACCAGTACCGCCATATTTACGACTGGTAGAGCCATCGGCTTGCTGAAAGGCTTCAAATATAATGCGCTGCTTTTCGGCCGGTATGCCAATACCCGAATCTTTAACAGCAAAGCTGATGGTATTTTCTTTCGGACCGGGTTTTACACTGATTGAAATTGAGCCATTCTCGGGCGTAAACTTAAACGCGTTGGAGAGGAGGTTTTTTATCACCTGCTCAACCCTTACTTTATCGGTAAATACGGTTGACGGTATATCTTTGGCGATGCTGGTGGTATAGCTTATCTTTTTGTTGCTTGCTACTTCGGCAAACAGCATTTCCATATCGCCTACAATTTCGGATACGCTGATATCCTCATTTTGCATATCCAGCTTGCCCGATTCTATTTTGGATAAGTCGAGTATGTCGTTAATCAGCGTAAGCAAATCATTGCCGGCGTTGAATATTACGCTGGCGTATTTAATCTGATCTTCTGACAGGTTTGCCGGCTTATTATCTTTCAGGATACGGGCCAGCACCAGGATACTGTTAAGCGGCGTACGCAGCTCATGGCTCATGTTGGCCAAAAACTCCGATTTGTATTTGCCGGTAGTCTCCAGTTCTTCAACTTTAAGGTCAATAGCTGCACGGGCCTCTTCAATGGCATGGTTCTTTTCTTCCAGCAGGCTTGCTTTCTCTTCAAGCTCGGCGTTAATGGTGCGCAATTCCTCCTGTTGTACACGCAGCTCTTCTTCCGATGCCTGCAACATTTCTGTTTTGTTTACCAGCTCTTCGTTGGTAACGCGCATTTCTTCCTGCTGTGCCTGCAATTCTTCGGCCTGTTGCTGGGTTTCTTCAAACAGGTCGTGCATAATGGTGCGGGCCTGGGCCGTGTTCACGGCGATACCTATATCATTAGTAACGGCCAAAATATACCCGCGGTGTTTGTCGGTTAATTCGCCGGCAAAGGCAACCTCCATTACTCCCTTCAACTTTTTGTCAAAAAAGAAAGGAACAATAAATGTTTCGGTCAGTACATCTTTTACTACCGACGAGGAAAGCTCCAGGCTATCGTTCAGTTTACCTTTTACAACTGCGGCCTTTTCATCTTCGGCAACCTGGCCAAGCCAGCCTTCCGATAATTGTATCTTCTTTTTTAATAATCCGGGATTATGAAAGGCGTACGAAGCATATAAATCAAGCTGCTGTTCCCTGTCGTCATATAAATAAAATGTACCCGCGGCGGCCTTGGTGTAGGTACAAACTTCTGTCAGGATACTCTTTGATAATTCCTTTTCGCTTTGCTGGCCCTGCATTTTTTCGTTAAGGGCGCCGGTACCGGTAAGCAGCCAGTTTTTTGCCTCGTTTTCGGCAAGCACAACCCCCAGTTCGGCATTGGCTATTTTAACCTCTTCTTCGGCTTTCTTTTGTTTATCAAAAGTGCCCTGAATGTAGCGGAACAAAAACAGGATAATAAACAGGAATATTAACGAGCCGTAAATGATTACGTAGATGGCCTGTGTTGAAGCTTTTTCGGTTGCTTTTTTACGCATACCAAGCAAATTATTTTCTGTATCAGCAATACGGCCAATTAATGCACGTATCATATCCATGTTTTGCTTGCCCTTTACAAACATATGGCTGGCAACCATAAATTCGAGGCCATTGCTATTACGGATAGCGATATTTTCTTTCAGGTAATTACGTTGCGAATTTACAAATGTAGCAATCGAATCAAGCCGTTTTACCTGGTCGCCGTTATCTTTTGTGAGTGTTTTTAGTTCTGATAGATCGGCATCAATAAGCGGCAGTGCTTCGTTATAGGGTTCAAGAAGTACCTTATCGCCGGTTGCGGCAAAACCACGCGTTCCGGTTTCGGCATCAATCATGTGCTGAAGCAGGCTGGTTGAGGATTTGATGACATGCTCGGTATGGTCAACCCTGGTATTATCTTCTTCTAACTGGCGAATACTTTTATAGGCCAAAATGCCTACTACAAAAACCAGTACAACAGATATAGCAAAGCCGGTTACCACCTGGTGGCGAAAGGAAAATTTAACCATCAATAGATCTTATTTATCTGGATACAAATATGTTTAAAAAAAACATGTTTACGTAAAAGCACGCAGCAATAAACACATCAGGAATAGTTTGGTTTTGTTTAAACCGTTTCGGGCGGTGCCGCAATGCTTTTGGGCTTGCCGCTTAAAGCGCCAATAAGCGCCAGCACCGGGCCTGCAAATAATACAAACCAGCCCCATTTAAATTTGATTTGCCTGGTTAGCAACGAGTCAAATTTATGGAAAGGAATAAAACTGAAGGTGGTTTCAACCTTTATAACAGCCGCTATCAGTAATAACACCACCAACGTAAGCGATGTCCATGCTGCGGCGCGTGTTATTTTATGCTGATTTAAAAATGAGGAAATAATGCCGATAACGGTTACCAGTAAAATCACTATGCCATAAGGCTTATTAAGCTGGTAAACATCCCAGTTAAATAAATGGAACGGACGTAACAACGGGCAGTAAGTACCTGCAAAAAGCAGTACAAAGCCCACAAACGAAAAAATTGAACTAAGGCGCATGGTGAAATAGTATCAAGTAGTAAGTATCAAGTAGTAAGACAGCTACGGTTGGTTTAGTATCAAGTATTTAGTATCAAGTAGCAAGATCGCTGCGGGTAATTCAGTATCGAGTATCAAGTAGTAAGTATCAATACAGCCGTAATTTCTCTTTTAGGCCAAATGTTTTTTGTCCCGAAGGCAAAAAATCTTGATACTTGATACTAAATACTTGATACTAAGCTATTGTTTAATTTCCATTTTATCGGCAAAGTGGGCGCAGTAGTCGCGCAGGTCTTCAACAATGTTTTTTTCGCCGGTGGCGCGTAAAAAGCTATCGCCCATGGTTTGCAGGGTTTCGTAAAAAAAGCGTTTCATTTCATCAACCGGCATATCTTTGGTCCACAGGTCAATACGCAAGGTATTTTTATAGCTTTGGTCCCACAGGGCCAGCATGAACGATTTTACGGGTAATGCCTCTTTTGATTGCGAATCGGTTGATTCCCACATTATGTTTTCGGGCACGTTATTATCGTCGAGTGTGACGGTGAGCTTTATTTCGGCGGTTTTCATTTTCTATTTTATTGAAGTCGCAAAAGTAGGTTATTTTAAAGTGACGAGATTATAACGGGGATGTAATTTTTGATTGACCAGTTTTGTATAGCCACAAATGTGATTTATTGAAATAGGATGTAGTTTACCTAACCAGGAAAAAAATCACCGCTATCAAGGCTATTACACATGACTCAATAATCCATAGTTTTTTAAGTTCGGCAAAAAAATTACGGAACATCAGGTCCATAAAAAATACAACCGCGGCAAACAACATGAAAATCCAGCCTATAGTACCACTCCAGTTTTCTAATGGACGGCCGGCAATAGCCGCCCCATTTATCCACACGTAAACGGCTATCACCAAAAAAAATGTAGTGGCAAAATTTAAAGGGGTAATGCGCAGTTTCATCTATGAATATAAGTTGAAGTGTGTAAATGGGTTAACGTTTTTTTCGGGACGATGACGACCTGGTTTTCCCGCCGGCAGCTTTGTAGGCTTTGCCGTACTTTACTTTGTTTTTGGCCTCGTCGAACTTTTTATGCTGATTGAGAGTTTTCTTTTCGTGGAAAGCGCCTTTAAAATCGGGATCGTCTTTACGCTTTTGCATGTCAATTTCCTTGGCAATTTCCTGGCGCTCGTCGTAGCCGGTTTCCTCAATAAAAACATCATCCGGAATGGTCGAAACCGGGATGCTTTGCTTAATCAATTTTTCTATCTTTTTAAGATAGTACTCTTCGGCAGGGCCGCAAAAGGTAATGGCCTCGCCCGATTGCAGTGCCCGGCCGGTGCGGCCTATGCGGTGTACATAATCTTCAATTACAACAGGTACATCAAAATTAATCACATGGCTTACATCGCTTACATCAATACCGCGCGATGCCACATCTGTTGCCACTAATATTTTAACCTCATCATTTTTAAACGAGTTGATGGAGTTGATACGGGTGTTTTGCCCTTTGTTGGCATGCAGCACTTTAACCCCTCCTTCGCCAAATTTGCGCAGCAGGAATTTATAAACGTCATCGGCCACAACACGGGTTTTGCAAAATATCATCAGCTTGGTAATCTCTCCCTCGGCTTCCAGTAGCTTTTTCAGCAGGTGAATTTTGGTTTTAACATTGGGCACATGATAAAGGAGCTGATTAACCGTTTGCGCTGGTGTTGCCTGCGGGGTAACCTCAATAATGGTTGGATACTCTAAAAAGTTATTGGACAGCTCATGGATCTTGTCGCTCATGGTGGCCGAGAAAAGCAGGTTTTGCCTTTTTACCGGTACCACTTCCAGCAAGCGGTTAATCTGGGGCATAAAGCCCATATCCATCATTTTATCAGCCTCGTCAAGTACCAGTACTTGCAGGGTCTTGGTAACAATATGGCCGGCCAGGTATAAATCCATAAAGCGGCCGGGGGTGGCTACAATGATATCTACACCCTTATTCAGGTTTTCTATCTGTGTTTTTGGGCCGAGGCCACCGTAAAGCACAACAACCCGCAAATCGGTATTGGAGGCAAAGGTTTTAACGTTTTCTTCAATTTGCATGGCCAGCTCGCGCGTTGGCGAAATAATGAGCGCGCGCGGGGCTTCGCCCTGGGCATATTTAAGCCTCATGATGATGGGCAAAACGTAGGCGGCCGTTTTACCGGTACCGGTTTGCGCTATGCCCATTACATCCTGGCCATTCATGATAGGGGGGATGGCTTTTTGCTGTATAGGCGTAGCTTCGGTATAACCGGCATCGGCTATAGCGTTTAAAATTTGCCGGTTAAAATTAAATTCTTCGAAAGATACACCCATGCCGCAAAGATAGGCTTTTTGTTGATTAGGGCTATTGTTAGTTATTTTAAGCCCGCTTTTAAACATCTTAAGTAAAAAAAAGCGTAAAAAGCATGGCTTATTTCACGCAAAGACGCTAAGAAGCAAAGGCGCGAGGAGATCGACTTATTTTTCCTGGCGTCTTCACGCGAAAAATAATTGACTTAATAAAAGCGATTGCCCTAATTTAAAGTTAACCTTTAGTATCACTTTTACGTTTAAAGCCGTAATAAAGGATGCATGAGATGTTAACCATACTGCAATACTTTACCTTATCTGTTTTACTGCCTGGTGGTTATATTCCGTTGCTTTCAAATCAAACCTATAAAACTCAGCAATGAAAAAACACTTCTTTACACTTTTATTTATTGTGGCTGCATCTGTTGCGGCAAAAGCTCAAATTGGCACCGGCCGGTATTATACAGGCGGTAGCCTTAACTACAATTATGATGGTTATGGCTTCACCAACACCTATTCGTTCGCGGCTGGTACTACGGTTTATACCAATCATGGTATATCTAACCTGCAAATTAACCCCGATTTTGGGATGTTCCTGTCAAAAAACTGGGCTATTGGCATTCAGCCTGGTTATTCGCGTACCGCCGGTACCGAAACATCTGTTTATACTGCATTGGCAGGTAGCGGCACCACCAGTTACCGCTATGATCATAAATACCACTCCGAAGCCCTGTCGTTAGGTATCCACTTCAGGTACTATTGTATGCTGAATGAAAGGATTGGTATATTCCCGCAGTTTGGGATTACTGAAGCCAATGATATCAACAATTTTAAATCGGGTTCGATAAGTGTTGGCGGCAACCCAAACATTGTGTTTTTTGCAACTAAAAAGCTGGCTGTAAACCTTGGTTTTGGTAACATACTGTACACCCACGATTATCAAACCAAAGCCAATTCCTTTAACATCGGGCTTAATACCAATATTGGTTTTGGTGTAAATTATTACTGGGGGAAACAGTAGGGTGTGGTGAGTGGTGAGTAGGGAGTGGTGAGTAGTGAAGTGGAGAGTGGTGAGTAGCGGTACACACAGTGCATCAATACAAAACAAAAAATAAAAGAATTCATCCTGTGTTCATAAAAAATGTGTTTTTTTGATAGCTTGAACTAAAGTTGGATATTTTACCATATTGATGCGGCTGTACCGGTTATCCCTGATTTTGTTTTTACTGTTCCCGTTTGTTGTTTTGGCGCAAACCGCAACCATTACGGGCCGGGTGGTACATGGCGAAAGCAAATCGCCGCTGGCCAATGCAAGCGTGTTTTTAAATAACGCCACTTACGGTACATCAACTGCCGAGGATGGCACATTCACCCTATCGGGCATTAGGCCCGGCCAATATGACCTTATTGTTACTGTAGTGGGATATGAGGATTACTCGCAAACGGTGCAGGTAGGCCTTGTGCCCTTAAAGCTTGAGATATCGCTCACCCAAAAAGTACTGATGCTGCGCGAAGTAGTGATCAGCAGCAATGCCGACTGGAAAAAAAATTACGAGCAATTCAGGAAAGAATTCATTGGTACTACCGAAAATTCTAAATTGTGCAAGGTGCTTAACCCACGCGTTCTTAACCTTAATTACCACCGCAGCAAACAGCGGCTGGAAGCCGATGCCGACGAATTTTTGGTGGTTGAGAACAGGGCCCTGGGTTACCGCACCAAATACCTGTTAAAGAATTTTGTAAGCGATGCTATTGAGCACACCATACAATACTCGGGCAGGGCGCTGTTTGAAAATTTGCCGGGATCGGCGGAGCAAAAAAAAATATGGAAGCATAAGCGGGAAGAAGCTTACTACGGCTCGCCTCAGCATTTTTTCAGGGCGTTGTATAAAGATAAGCTAAAGGAAGAGGGGTTTGAAGCGCACGATTTTACCCGTGCGCTGAACCGCGAACGGCCACCTGAAGAGCTGATTCAGCAAAAAATAAAAAAGTTTAAAGAAACCAACCGCGACTCGGTTATGCACTGGTACAGGTTAAGCAATCTAACCAAATGGAGCGATGAAAACGTGGTGAAAATACCATACCAGTCTATGGAGATTTTACGCAGTACACCCGACGCAGGGATTTATGCCATTACCTTTCCGCACTTTTTGTATGTGGTATATACCAAAAAACACGAGCTTACCGAATTTAAAGACGTATACCGCCCGCTGGACATGGAAAACTTTGAAACCAGCATCATTACCCTTTATGGAAGCTACGCTCTGTTTGATAACAATGGTACCGTATTATCAAATCCCGCCCCACTTTACGAAGGCACCTGGTCAAAAGCCAAACTGTGCGATTTGCTTCCCGTTGATTACGAGCCGGGGGACTGATTAGTTCATTGGTTCACTTGTTCATTAGTTCATTGGTCTTTTCTGTTCGTTCATTGGTTCACTTGTTCATTAGTTCATTGGTCTTTTCTGGCGGCTGTTACGTAACCAGGTTGCCGAAAGACTTACGAAGTTTTTAAAACTTCGTAAGTCTGGTGCTTTTCGTACAACAACTTTTTGCCACTATGCCCGTTATGCCCGCGTTCCAATGAACCAATGAACCAATGAACCAATGAACTAATAAACAACTTTCCCTTTATCGAGTGTTAAAACTTTGTCAACGCTCCCGGGGATTTCATGTTGGTAGTGGGTTACATAAATCAGGGTTACATTGCTTAGTTTGCAAATGGTATCTACCAGGTTTTTAAAATGAAGTTGCTGATGATCATCCATGCCCTGGCAGGGTTCATCAAAAATAAGAAGTGCGGGATTTTTAATCAGCGCCCGGGCAAGCAGGCACAAACGCTGAGCGCTTGCCGGTATATTTTTTAAAAGTACGCGGGCATATTGGTCAATTTCAAGTGTTTTCATCCATTGCAAGGCAATAGCCGCCATTTGCGGGTTGCTTGGCCTGAATAGCCCCAGCGTATCGTAATATCCCGATTCAACTACCTGCAGGCAACTGTTATCGGTAGCGAAATATTGGTGCAGCTCCGGCGATACAAAGCCTATTTTCTTTTTTATGTCCCAAATACTCTCGCCGGTTCCACGTTTTTTATCAAATAAAACAATGTGATTGGCGTAAGCCTGCGGGTTATCGCCATTTATCAAACTAAGTAATGTTGATTTGCCCGCGCCGTTAGGCCCAAGCAAAGCCCAGCGGTCGCCGGTTTTAATTTCCCAGTTTACATTATCCAGCACCACTTTATCGCCATATTGAATGTGTACGTTTTTCATTGTAACTACATGGTTATAGGTTACAGGTGGTTTACCGGGGTTTAATAGCGTGCCGATCGCTGCTATGTCAATACTATCGCTGATATTGTCAATAAAATGTTCTGGTTTAAAATCGGCCCTGGTGGTTTCATGAATAATTGCACCGTCTTTTAACACGGCTACATGGGTAATAGCTTCCGGAATTTCATGCGGTGGGGTAGCAATAATTAAATTAATGCCCGATGTGGTTATCTGCCTGATAATGCCGTTAAACTCCTGTCTTGTTTTTACATCAAGGCCGGTTAGCGGATTATCCAGCAATAATAAAACCGGGTTTTTAAGCAAGGCAGCAGCAAGCATCAGCCGTTTTGTTTCGCCGTTTGATAATTTTATCAGTTGCTTGTTCTGTAGGTAATCAAGGTTTAATAATAGCATTACCCTTGGTAAAGTCCAATATCCACCTGGGGCTTCGCTGATAATATTGTTTAAATAATTATTAACGGTTAAAGCATCCTCCGAGTCGGACGAGTTATAGCGCTGCTGATAATAAAAGTCGGAGGTGTTTGATAAATTCCGGAAATGGTGCCTGGGCTCAACAATGGCAATTAATTTTGTTTTAATGCTTGTACCGCCGGTAACCGGTATTTTACCATCGGACCCGTTTTCAAGGTGATAGGTAACAGAACCGCCTGTAATATTAAAGCGGCCGGCTATGGTTTGTAGCAGGGCACTTTTGCCCGAGCCACTTGGGCCTACAAGCGCCCAGTTTTCGCCTTTATTTATCGTAAAAGTAAGATTTTTGAAAAGGGTGTTGTTCAAAAATCTTACCGTAGCGTTGTTTATAGAAAAAGTTGTTTTAACCATGGGCTGCTTTAGTAGCCGGCAAAATTAACTATCTGCCCCGGGAAAGCGCTTGAATATGGTGTTATTTTTATTGAATATTTGGGGTAGGACTTAAGCTGTTTTTTTAAGGGATTGTTTTGGAGTAATGTTGGCGTTACTCTTATTTAACCTGTTCCAGCTTTCAATATTAACCACCTCATCTTTCACAAAATTGTTGCATTTTTTATTTGGGCAGGCAACAATCCAATACTTTTTTGATTGTTCAATTTGAGGCCTGGTTCCGCATTTAATGCAATTTTCGCATTTAATGTTAGGTTGTATTTGAAAAGTCATAGTAAAATATAGTTATAAATAGATAATTCAAAATTAACAAAATGTTTTGATGTTGGCTAAAATTTAACAAAAACATGCATTATAAGTATGCTTAATTTTAAAAATAGCTTGGATATTTTCTTCCTTGTAATATAACGTGCAATAACCATTCCGTTTTATAATTGTTTTTTTCTATTTAATCTTTGTTTTATAATTTATTTTTATGATTAAATAAATTTCAAATGGCGATCGCGCACTAAGGTTTCATAGCAATTGGCTAATTAATAATCCTGTTTTGATTATAGTGTGTAGGTTCTGCTATACACTTCCTAATATTCATGTGTACAGTTTTGTTACAAAGCCGGTGGATGGCCTTTAAAACTGTCAGGATAATTAGAGTTTAATTCCGGTTTACTTCCATCGCATAAAAAGGCGTAGTTGAACTTCGGAAAAAGGCGTGATTGTTGTAATCAACAGATAGGGGGCAGTGCAATATGTTTGCGGCCCTGATTATTTAACATAATTATTATGAAAAGGATTCATTTACATTTATTGATGATCGGGCTGATTATTTTTACTTTAAGCGGGTGCTCGGCTATTGCCGGGATATTTAAGGCGGGCGCTGTGGTTGGCGTTATAGCGGTTATTGTTGTTATTTTAATTATTGTATGGCTTATTTCACTATTTAGGAAGTGAATTGACGTTATTTCGTATCAGTATAAATTTTGTTGATTTGGTTAAACAATTTAATTTTTAACAGGTTGTAATTGTATAAAAACATCATTTATCATGGAAAATACACAAGCAACAGCAGAAGTTTTAAACGACCTGGTCCAGATTAATAACGACAGGATAAAAGGTTTTGAACGCGCACTTAAAGACTTGAAAGATAATGAAACCGACTTGAAGGTGCTTTTTTTAAGTTTAATTGACGCAAGTAACCGTTATAAAAACGAATTGGGAAAAGAGGTGGAAGTGTTGGGAAAAGATATTGATACCGGTACCTCAACCAGTGGTAAAATACACCGGGCCTGGCTGGATGTTAAGGCCGCGTTTACCGCTCATGACACGCACGATATTTTAGAGGAGTGTGAATTTGGCGAAGATGCTATTGTTAAAGCCTACCGCCAGGCGCTGGATGAAGATTACATTCCCGCATTTTTACGCGAAATTATAACCCGGCAACAATCCGAGATACTGGATGCGCATGACGAAATCAAAGCATTGCGCGATAGTGTGCAGTAGGTTTAAATATCAAGCAGTTAGTGTCAAGTATCAAGACAAAATGCTTGAGTTGGTTTTGACGCCTGTACCTGTACAATCCATTTTACTATAGGTACCTGCAACCCGATACTTCATCACACGTCAAAAAAAAACGCACCTGAAATCAGGTGCGTTTTTTTTAGAAGATCTAACAGAGTTAGATTACATTTTTTTAGCTGTGTCTGTAGCTGTTGAGTCTTTTTTAGTTGTGTCAGTTGCAACAGAATCAGTTTTAGGTGAATCAATTTTAGCTGAATCTGCTTTAGCTGAATCTGCAGCTGAAGATGAACCAGAACCTTTACAAGCTGCAAATGAAGTAGCGATAGCCAAGGCAACTAGGCCTAATTTGAATGAATTTTTCATGTTCAATTTTTTAATGAGTGATTTATTAGTTTTTCTGTTAATACCCTAAACAAAAAAAGGTAACCCATAATTTTAAAAAAAAATTATCGATTACCTTTTATAATTGTAAAAAAACTAAAAAATCAATAAAAAGGCACGAAAGTTAATACTTATAGGCCCGTTTACGAAGCTTAATTATTTTTTAGCTGTGTCTTTTTTTGTAGAATCAACTTTAGCTTCGCCAGCTTTAGCAGTTGAATCGGTTGCAGCAGATGAATCTTGTTTCACTGAATCAACTTTAGCTGAATCTGCTTTGGCTGCTGAATCTGTAGCTGAAGATGAACCAGAACCTTTACAAGCTGCAAATGAAGTAGCGATAGCCAAGGCAACTA
>Ga0075366_10000130_pt1 | contig 31353 bp, 22 predicted proteins | sample EndMethybrTD3031_FD_72351 | JGI IMG/M metagenome (GOLD analysis project Ga0075366, IMG submission 72351) | Populus endosphere microbial communities from Tennessee, USA - Endosphere MetaG P. TD hybrid TD303-1 | ecosystem: Host-associated > Plants > Roots > Endosphere | place: USA: Tennessee...
ATGAAGGGGAAAGTTACCGATACCAGCGGTGCCGGTATCCCGTTTGTGAATATTGCGCTTTTAAATAGCAAAGATTCCACCTTCGTTACCGGCACACAGGCCGATTCGGTCGGTCGGTTTGAGTTAAGGGCCATTCCTGCCGGGCAGTACGTGTTACGCTGCTCCATTGTTGGCTACCTGAGCCATAGCCGGATGGTTGGCCTGCCGGTTAATCACCTTCAAGCGGTCACCTTGTTGCCTGACGCCAAACAACTGAAAGAAGTAGTTATTGCAGGGGAGCGGCAGGCCATCCGGTACGACGACTCGAAAATGACGCTTCAGGTAGCGGGAAACAATACATTCAGGTCATCGGCCAATGCCCTGGATATTTTGCGGAAGGCACCCGGCCTAACCGTAAACCCTGATGGCACGCTTTTAGCAACCGGAAGGAATACCCCGGCTATCTTCATCAACGGCAAACCTGTACCCATGAGCCCCGAAGAATCGCTGGCTTATTTAAACAGGCTGACAACAGACCAGATCGGATCCATCGATGTGATCAGTAACCCCTCTTCCAAATATGACGGGCAATATCAGGCGATCATAGATATTAAGCTGAAATCCGATCCCTCCCGAGGCTGGAAAGGCAACCTGAACACTTCATTCCGCCAAAATGTTTACTCCTCATCGGATAACAACCTGAACCTGTCTTACCGGTCAAAAAAAGCGACTTATAACTTCCTGGGCGGCTTTGTCGCGGGCGACGACTATTACCGCTATACTGCTTTACAGCAACTGGCGAGTACCAATTATATGGCCACCTACACCCAGACCAGAACAGCTAACCATAACCTGAACATGCAATTGGGTGCCGACTACGCGATCAGCGATAAGGATAACATTGAACTTTCATTTAAAACCTACCGGGCGAACAGGGATCTGGACGCTTATAATACGCTTACCTTCAGCGGGCCAGTCCGGAAAGACCTGTTAGCGATCAGCCAAACAGTAAATCTTTCTAATCCTGTGCAGCGCAACTATGCTTTTAATGCCGCCTATAACCGTAAATTTTCGGAGCAGAGCAACCTGAGCCTATTTGGCACGATTGCAAAGATCAGCAACCGGCAAAATGAAGATATACAGATCAGGGATCAGCTGGCCGACACGCTAAGCAATTACTGGAAAACAGCGCTCCGTAATAATATTCTTATCCGGAATATTCAGGCAGACTATACTAAAAACACAAAAAACAGTATCGTGGAAGTTGGGGCTAAGCTATCCTTTGTGACCACGAATAATGATATTAAATACGATACCCTAAGCCGTAGCAATCTATTCGTTCCTGATGCGGGCCGCAGCAACCAGTTCGTTTATGATGAATATGTAAGTGCAGGCTATATCGCCTATGGCTACAAAAATGAAGCGTTCGATCTTAAGCTAAGCGTGCGTGCTGAATACACCCATAGTAAGGCAAATTCCGTCACTGAAAAGGAGGTGCGGACAAGGGGCTATCTTACCTGGCTGCCCGGTGCCAGTGCCAGCTACCGGATCAATGCCGACCAACGTATCAGCCTGAATTTTACCCGGCGGCTTACACGCCCCAATTTTGATCAGCTCAACCCTTTTCGCTTTTACCTGAGCCCGCTGAATTACCGGGTAGGCAACCCTTACCTGCGCCCTTCGGTAACCACATCAATCAACCTGGCATACAGCTATCACGACTTCAGTATAGCGCTCACGGCTGGCCGGGAAAAAGATTTTATGACCCGGTATCCCGAGTATAATCCGGTGACCAACGAACTGTTGTACCTGGGGGCCAACCTGCCCTATAACGATTTTGCCAATGTACAGACCAGCTATAGCTTTGCAATTACCAAATGGTGGAAAACAATGCATAATCTGGGTGTCTATCACAACAAAGAGCAGATGCCTTACCTCGGTAAAACTTATAAGATCGGTGTAATAGACTATGCCGCTGGCGGCAGCCAGGTGTTTACCCTGCCAGAAGGTCTCATAGCGGATCTCACTTACCGTTACCAGTCAAAAGGAGGCAACAGTCTTTACCTTGCGAATCCGACGGGGGCTGTTGACATCGGCTTACAAAAAAGCTGGTGGCAAGGTAAGCTCAATACAAAACTGAATGTCTACGACTTGTTTTATACACATGCCATTAGCCGTGTCTTCCGAGAGCGGTCTATCATTAATAACCAGTTTATACACCAGTTTGGTACGCGGCGCGGGATGCTGACTATAGGTTATAGTTTTGGGAAAGCCAGTTACAAAGCCAGGCAGGGCCGAACAAACGAGGAGGAAAAACGCGCAGGAAGTTAAGCGCGCCCTCCCGTTTCCACGTAGGAATAATGGCACCAAAAGGGCCGTCATGGCTGGTGCTATGCGCGAAGCGGAGGGGCAGACGGGCGTAGCCTCGTCGGGGTGAGTCGACTCGCCGACATGCGACATATGTCATTCCCACCTTCAGAATTTTGCGAAATTTTCCTACTCAGCAAGACGTTCTTAAAGCCTGGGTTTGTTTCATCAACATTGATTCCGCCCAGCCCTTTAAAGAACCAGGCCCCGATCTCGCCAAACATCATGCGATTTAACGATATGTCGCGAGGCATTAATATCCCAGTTTTCGTAGAGCGTTCTGGCCCGTTAACTATCCACCAACCCCATGATGGGTAAGTATTCTGCGATGCCAGCTTGTTGGTGCAGCTTCCGGCTGGTATTTGGCCAATGCTTGCGATGAGTAATTCATCTGCTCCGGCGGTTTGAGATAAGTTTTCGGTTGTTGGCTTATACATTGCACATTGCGTTTGTTTGTCTGTTTAAATTATATTGAATAGTTGGAAGTTCGGGAGAACCTAGGACCACTGCATTCTTAAAATTAGGTCAAACCATTCTGCTTAAAATTGACCGTGTTAACTATCACCCTATCAGTTTGCCATGAAATTACCTTTCTATTTTGTTATTGATCAAAAAGTACGGAATCTGATGGCCTATTAACGCGGAGTCTCCTTTCATGTGAGGGACAGCTGATATAATTTCCCTGCCCTCTTGCATTTCTTCAAACTATGAGAACATAAAGCTTGGCAAACTAATTTTTCACCCGGTCGCTTTCTTCACCTGCACCTGTTTGATTATGTTTACGCTGATCCTTTACTGATTTTCCAAAGCGTACGCTTAAAGTAAGTAATGCGGCGCGTGAATCTTTCAGCGTTCGAAAGCTGGCATTTGTTTGATATAAATTATTTATGGCTCCCTGGTTAATATTGGTAAATAAAAGATCGTTGATACTCAGTTTTAACGTAGCGCGTGGTGACAGTGTTTTCGAAGCGGCTATATTAAGGCGGCCCCTAGCGGCCAAGGTAAATTGAGCATCGGTTTGTTTATTTTGATATTTACCGTCTGTTTGTAAAGTCCATCCTTTTTTGAGCTTGAACTGCAGTACCGCCTGCCCCGAAAAACTGGTGTTATGGCTATTTAAAGTACCGGTATAAAAATCGCTGGCCTGTCGTATCTGCCATACGTCCCCGCTTAACTCCAAACTGAACCAGCTGGCCGGATCGAAACTTGCATCTGCATTCAAATCATATAATTTTGTGCTACTAATATTTCCCGGACGACTAAAATAATAGCCGTTTCGGATCTCTATGGTTTCTGTTGACCTGTCGCTGATGTCAGTATAGGTCATAGTGAACGAGATCCGGTCTTTATAAATATAACCTAATTCAATGTTCCCCGAATACGAGGGCAACAGGTAAGGGTTTCCTACATAGAAAGTGTATTTATCCAGCGGAGAAATAAACGGATTCAAGTCTTGATAATAAGGACGTTCAACGCGGCGGCCATAGGTCATTTTTAGCTGATGATCGCCCAATGTATCCAATTTATACAGCAGATAAATGGTAGGGAATAAACCCGTGTAATTGCGGTTAAAAGCAGAGTCAGACTTTTGAGCATTGCCCAACTGATGACCGCGCGAATCCGTGTTCTCCAGTCGGAGACCCGCCTGTACGCTTAGCCTTTTAAAATCTTTATTGAAATTAATATAACCAGCGTTGATGGCTTCCCTGTATAAAAAATGATTGGTCTTGTCATTGTCTGTTAAGGCAATTCCGTTTACGATGTTGAAATAATTGGCCTGGTTATCGGTGTTGGTGTAGCTGCTTTTTACACCTGATTCCAGCTTCCAGCCATCGGATAATGGATGGCTGTAGTCCGCCTTGGCCGAATAGATATGAATGGCAGCAGGAAGGTTGCCATTGAGCTGGCCTGTAGATACCGAACCCGCTGTTGCCTGGCTTTGGTTTGAAAATGTTTGGTTATTGTCCGTTGCAAAAGCCAGGTAATCCAGGTTCGCCGTTATTTCCGGACCACCTTTTTTAAAGGTATGCTTGTAATTTAGATTAGCACTGCCATTCTTGAATTTGCCAAGTTCTTTATTTTTTGATACGATGGATGAATCGGCCTGGCCGGCAGCATTCAATAACTGCCCTTTGCTATTATTAAACTGATCAGGGGAACGAATGATGCCGTTGAATAGCACGCCAATAGTAGTATTTTCAGATGAATAAAGGTCCATACCCAGCTTCGCATTGTATCCGCTGCTTTTGGTGCGGATGTAAGAATTCTGGGTAAGCGCGCCCGATGACTGCCCTGCGTTATAAAAGTAGCTGCGGTTAATGTCTATATCGTTAAAGCCGTTGCTGAATGTGTAAGCAAAGGTGCCAAACACATTTATCTTGTCTTTTCTGTAATTAAAATCCATGCTGTTATTGGTAGCCGAGTACCGGCTTTGGCGTAAACCAAAGCTCATCCCCAGGTTAAACCCTTTTAGTTTCGTTTTTTTTGTTTTGATATTGATGATACCGGCGGTTCCGGCTGCATCGTATTTGGCAGGCGGATTGGTCATCAGTTCGATTTGAGATAAGGTTGATGAGGGCATCGAGCGCAGGTAATTTTCCAAGTCGCTGCCAGAAAGGTAAGTTGGCTTATCATCGATATAGATCGCTACGCCGGATTTGCCATGAAAACTGATCTGGCCGGCCTGGTCAATGGCAACGCCAGGCGACTTTTCCAGTACCTCCAGCGCCGTGGTACCTGCATTGCTGATCAGCGCATCCACATTAACAACCATGCGATCCATCTTTTGCTCCAGGAATGCTTTTTTAGATGTGATGACCACTTCCTGTAAAGTTTTAGCAGATGTTTGCATCGTGACCGGCTTTAAAATGACCAGCAGATGCTGGCTATCAACTGCAATGCCCTCGTTTTTAAAAGGCGTCTTGCCAATGGACGTAATTTTCACACAGAAGGTGCCGGCACTGCTTATTCCAATGTTAAAACTTCCGTCTGCAAGTGTCAGTTCATATTTTATAGTTACTGAATCTCTCAACCGGGTAAGGGCTACCGTGGCGCCTTCAAGAGGACGGCCATTTTCGTCTGCAACTTGTCCGGATATTTTACCGCTAATGGTTTGAGCGATCAGAAAATTGGGGGCAAAGCAAAGCCCTATAGCAAAAAATGCCATCAATAATAATTTCATAAAAGTGTTTTAATAAATTGAGATAGGATTGATTTTAATGATAAAAAGGCGGGTTAATTCTGAATAAGAACATCACTGATACCCTGGCACATCTTTCTGATATGAGCTATCGCAATAACAGAATTAGCCCGTCTATCTGCCGTAATAGTTAAATCTCCTTCTGAGATTTTTATAAGGAAGTTTGCATTTTCTTTTCTGAGTATGCTGGCGCAGCTATCCATATATCTGGTGACGTCCGGCGTTGAACCCGCGTAAAAGGAAGCTTTAAAAGTGTAACTGGGCTTCGCATCTTTTATAGAAAGAACCGTTTCGCCTTTGCGTTTATTTTGAAGGAAAAAGGCAAAAAAAACGCATAGCAATAGCAGAGCGGCAGTAACTGCCGGGATTAATTTCTTCATTTTTAAACGTGTTAGGCGTAATTAAATAGGCATAGCATTCCCATGCCTGTCAAGGTTTGATTTTTATTGAAGTACGTAGGTGTTATTTATTTAGACGACTGATGAGGAGAAAGTGGCAAAGAAAGCCAGCAGCTAAACAAAATGAAATGACCATCAGCGCATAAATATCTGTCAGTTGGTAAAAGCCGATGATGCCGAGCCCGACACCAATTCCGCAAAGTGCACAGAATAATTTGAGACTGTTTCTCAGTTCATTTTTACCACTTGCCATCAATTGTGCAACAATAGTTTCCGGCGTTCCCATCTCTACGATCTTCTTCTTAAGACCGTTATCCAAAAAGAGCCTGATCATCGTTAGAATAAAGCTGGTAACCATAAAGATCATCAGCAGGATAACGATGTCGCGGACAAATTCCTCGAAGGTAGCCCTGTCACTCATTAAATTGGTACTGCTCTGCGCGTTCGCACCTAAGGCAGCCGGAAACAATAGAAGTGTTAAATATATCTTTTTCATGTTTTTATGATTTGCTTTTATGCCTGATGAGACCGGTTACACGGATTATAGTTGCATTGTGTTTACATTTAAAAGTGCGTGCAACTGCTTTTGATGATTTCTGATCATTTCAACGGCCTGAAAAATTAATATAACGACTGCTGCGGTAATTGCTGTTGCTATTAATACCGTCGGTGCGTGCGTAATAACCGCTTCCATGTATGACCAGAAGAATACCGCTAATAACAAAATAAAGGAAACAGAGAACACTGAGATAAATAGAACTGACCATGGGAATGCGCGCTTCGGCTCCGGTAATCGTTCCAAGACCAGGCTAGTAAGGTCAAAATCAAACCGGGGTTTTGCCTGGTCTTGAATGCCGTTAAAAAGCCACCGGTAGTTGGCGATATTTGCCTGGCAGTTTTCACAATCCTGCACATGTATTTTCAATTGGTCATTGATGTTTTCCGGTGCAGCTATATAAAGCTGTATCTCCGCGTCGGTAAGATGTGCTGTTATCATAACTCGTTTCTTTTGTATTTTAATAAGAGGTTTTCTTTCAGCGTTTTTCTTGCCCTGAAAATGTAGTTTTTGACCGTGCCTTCCGGTAGAGAGGTAATCTCAGCGATCTCTGCATAGCTTAGTTCTTCCTGATGATACAAGGAAATAAGGGTTTTGTAAAGTGGTTTAAGCTCTTCGATCTCCGTCTGCAGCATGACCGCCAGTTCCTTATTAAACACGAGGTCTTCAGTATCATTTTTTAAATCTTTATTAAAATGAACTATCGGAAACTCACTGTCTTCTCCAAAGTTATCCATAAGCACCAGCTTCTTTTTCTCCAGGTAATGGAGGCAGGTATTATAAGCGATCTGACCGATCCAGGTAGATAACTTGGATTGAAACTTAAAGCCACTAAGATTTTTGAAGGCCTTCAGATAAACGTCCTGGGCAATATCTTTACGGTCACCGGGACTGCTGATCATTTTGAAGGTCATTTGTGCAACCAGTCCCTCCGTCTTTTTAATGATCAAACCAAAAGCATAGCGGTCGCCATTCAATACAGCTGTTACCAGGCGTCGGTCAGGTAAATTCTCATCCTTTTGCTTGCTCACTGTCGATTAGACCGGCTAGTGCACTTTATGTTGCAAATTATTTTCAGAACACAGCGTTCGTTAATTACACACCAACTGCTTACTTGAACTACTATAGATAAGCACTTATAAATGTATTTTCATCCTGAGGCTGGGCTCGACTACAAAAAATCGATAATCTACATTTGAAAATTTCAGATACTTGAAATCTTGTTTTCATCTTTCAAAATTTGTTCAACAGCCTCCAAAAACTCAAATAAGTGTTCTAAGAATTTCCCTTTGGGGCTACGAACCGCTTTATTCAAAATAAAGCGGGTTTTGTGTTTTAAAAAGAATTCCGCTGCTCCTCTTAATCATAATTTTTATGCTTAAACTGGATCGCTAATTGTATAAAGAGAATTGAGCATATAACACGATTAAATTTATACAAAATTCAATAGGGGCCGTCCCACAATAAATTATAATATCAATGTTGTACGTTCGTTTTCTTAACTAAATCATCAATATATTGCTGTAGGGTGGTGGCACCTTTTACAAAATCACCTTGCATTTCAAAGCAACTATTAACGCTTATTTCAGTCATACGGGAATAGGATTCTGCTGCTCGATCGGAAAAGCCCATGGCTTTAAAAGTATTTTTCCATTTCTCTTTAGGTACTACGCTCACCCTTATTTCTCTGTTAAGCGCTTTAGAAAAGGCAGTTGCTACATCATCGGGAGAATAGGTTTCCGGACCTTGAATTTGATTAAATTTCGGACTGTCCTTTTTTGTCATTAAGGTTGCTGCCAATTCACCAATGTCCTTTGGCGCCACCATGGGTATTTTTAATTCCGCAGGAATAAACGAGACCAGTTCCCCATTCTTTGCAATCATTTTAAGTGCGCTATCCCAGTTACTCATGTAATATGCCGGACGGATAATACTATAAGGGTAAGACAGCCTTAAAATCTGTTGCTCTAATTCATATAGCACACCCAGGTCGCCATTATTATTTCCTGGCTGAGCACCAGCAGTAGATTCAACAACGACCTTTTCGACACCTGAATATTTTAACGCTTCCACTAACGATGCAACTGTCTTTCTTTCCTGAAGGGTTGTATCGGTCATCGGATCTGCTGATGGATTTAATAGAAAGATTGTTTTACCTTTTTTAAAAATTTCGTGAAGGGCCGTCGTGTCATAAATGTCAGCAACTGCAAAGCTTGCTCCTTTGCTTATCCACTCTTGCGCTTTTCCCGGGCTTCTTGAAATGATCGTTACCTTTTCGCCCTTTTTAAGCAGGGCTTCAGTTAAAGCCGAACCAACGTGGCCAGTTCCCCCTGTGATGATGTGCATACTGTTTTATTTTAAACATTTTGAAATAGTTCCAGCCGTTCGAATTTAATATTTTGAAGGATTGGAAATTTCTTCATAAAATTTTCTGTGCTTTTTAAATGTCGGTTACCTAAATCTCGGGCCAACCGACAGGATTATATTTTCCATAGTTTAACTTTTTATATTTTTCATATAATACAAAAACTGTGCAAAAAAAAAGATGAGAATATCGCTCTTCATGATTTCAGAACCCTGCAAAGTAATGTTCGGCCCATAAAATTCATGAATTGTGTCGGAATAAAATCATCGAGAATTGTAATAATGCACGCGTATTATTATTTAACATTTACACATCAAGAACATTTTTTCGGGCTTGAGCTATGAAAGCTGGGCTGCGTAAAAGGTAGCCTTTTGTTATTTCACTTTATTGCAGATGCAATTGTTTATGAATAAATCGAATTATGAATAGCGGTAAAAGAGATATTGCTTTTTTCGGGCAGAACCTGACTCAAGCCTTAGCCCGCTCCAGCCGCTTGAGAGATTGAGCTTCGACGTTATGAGTCCCCACACATGGTATTTACCTGAAAAGTGCAAGAGAAGATCAGATAGAAACTATTGCAGACTTTTTCTATAATGCTCAGGAGATAGGCCTGTTTTTTCCTTAAATAATTTCGAGAAATAAAATACCGATTCAAAATTCAACTCAAAAGCTATCTCTTTTACCGACCTTTTTTTATCTGATAAAAGAGATTTCGCATTTTCTATCTTAAGCTGCAATAAATACTGATTAGGCGCTATTCCGGTATAGGTTTTGAATGCCTTTCGAAACCAGGCATAGCCTACATTTAGCTCATCGGCTAATTTCTCCATTGATAGATCCTGGTTAATATTGGCCCTCAAAATAGTTCGTGCTTTATTAATGATCGATTCGGTAGGGCCTTCTTTCTCAAAAACGCTTTCCTTATTAATTGCGTGAATTTGTCCTAACAGATGCGATACAACCCCGGATACCAGCGGCTGATACCCTGTTTTTTCTGCCTTAGTTATCCGGATGATCCGCTCAAACAGCGAAACGATATTTTCGTGCAGGCCGATATACTGTACCTGGTTTTGAGGCGCTATAAAACCATTTAGCGCAAGGTTTTGAATGAAGGAGCCATTGCAGCCAACCCAGTGTTCATCCCAACCGGTTTCTTGGTTAGGTTTAAAACGATGCCATTGGCCGGGAAATAACAACAGAATGCTACCTTCATTAATTATCGCTGATGGATAATTTTCAGACTCAAAAACCCCTTTCCCTTTTGATATATATATAATTTGAAATTCATTCAGCACCCTGCCATTTTCCCAGCTGAAATAATGATGTGCAGGATGGCTTGGAGCGGGGTAAACGTCATGCGAATTTATGCTGTTAAAACCTGCATTTAGTACATATAATCCCCACTTTTCATCCTCCGGACTGGTTGGCAGGTATTTATAATAATTTGTCATTTCATTAAAGATATCAAAATGTACAACTGAAATATCAGTTTATACATGGCTTATAGCAATATGGCCCTATACATTTGTTTGTAAATCTAAACAGCCGCTAAAATTTGTAAGCGCATAAACCATTGAACCCAAACGAATAAATATATGAATAATACAACTTTAAAAATCGGCTTATTTGGAATAGGGTTAGATACTTACTGGCCCCAGTTCGATGGTCTGAAAGAAAGACTTGAAGGATATTTAACTACAGTTGAGAAAAGACTAACTGAAATACATCCTCATATTATTAATGCAGGCCTGGTTGATAATATTGACAAAGCATTTGATGCCGGCAGGTTATTCCGAACAGAAGACGTTGATATTATTTTTCTTTATGTAACTACCTATGCCTTATCGTCAACGGTTCTTCCTGTGGTTCAAAAGGCAAAGGTTCCGGTAATCATTCTAAACTTTGCGCCAGGAGTAGCTATTGATTATTCGTCTTTCAATGAAATGACCGACAGGACAAAAATGACCGGTGAATGGCTGGCCTATTGCTCCGCATGTCCCGTTCCCGAAATATCAAACGTTTTTAACCGCACCAATGTGCAATTTCATCAGATAACGGGTATCCTGGAAAACGACGAGGAATGCTGGAAAGAAGTTTTGGAATGGATAGAAGCGGCAAAAGTTGCAAACATTATGCAATATAACAGGCTTGGGTGCATGGGACATTATTACAGTGGCATGCTTGACATATACACCGACCTTACTCAGCAATACGCTCACTTTGGTGGGCACATCGAATTAATTGAAGTAGAAGAGCTTGCCTCACTTCGCAAAGAAGTTACTGACGATCAAATTACTAAAAGGCTGGAGCTTTTTAATGATGTATTTGACGTACAGGATGATTGCTTGCCCGAAGAAATGAAAAAAGCGGCAGTAACTTCAGTAGCTTTGGATGAGCTGATTAAAAAATACAAGCTCGGCTCAATGGCTTATTACTATAAAGGCACCAGTAATTTGGAAAATGAAGAGGCGATTAGTTCAATTATACTTGGAAACTCATGGCTTACCGCTAATAACATACCAGTTGCCGGCGAATATGAAATAAAAAATGCACAGGCAATGAAGATCATGGACAGTTTTGGTGCGGGTGGTTCTTTTACCGAATATTATGCCATGGACTTTAAGGACGATGTGGTTATCATGGGCCATGATGGCCCCGGACATATTGCCATTGCAGAGGGAAAAACCAAAGTTCGCCCTTTAAAGGTTTATCATGGTAAAGTGGGTAAAGGTGTATCCGTAGAAATGATGGTAAAGAACGGCCCCGTAACGCTGCTTAGCGTTGTGGAAAAAAAAGGAGGTGGATTAATGCTGTTAGTGGCCGAGGGAGAATCTGTATCCGGGCCAATACTCAAGATTGGCAATACCAATAGCCGGTACAAATTTCCAATTGGAGCAAGGAAATTTGTAAATGAATGGAACAAACAGGGCCCGGCACATCATTGTGCGGTGGGTGTAGGGCATATCAGCACCAAAATTGAAAAACTGGGATCGTTACTTAAAATTGATGTTGTGAAAGTATGCTGAATTATGCGGGCGAAAAATACGCGAGAGCTGCCGGTTGCTTCGATCTGAGATAAGGCTTTGAAAGCCTTATCTCAGATCGAAGCTGTTATCCCTTTAAGGGAGCAATTAAGATCTTATTATAATTTTATCTTGTCCCAAAAATTCTTTTGAACGCCGGATGGAGGCATAATTGATTTTATAGCCTCGGCTACCTCAATTGGCAAGTCAGACTCCAAAATATCGGCACCCATCGCAAATGTTTCACGGTAATGATTGGCACGTTCCACCAGGCCCTTTAGCTTATCATATGATGGTGCTGCCGAAATCATACACATAACGCCTTTAGCATGAAGCAGCTCCAGTAATTCTTTATTTTCCGGTTTGTTTTTGGGACCTATATAGGCTATCATATTCTTCCACGGTATACCTGCTTTTTCATAGGTATAAAAAGCTTCTTTTGTCAGCACAAATGCCGACATCATATTGGCGGGATTATTCTGATAATAAAACCGGGCTTGTTGGGCATTATGCACCGTTAACATCACTTCTTCGTTTTTGCACTCTTTTAATATTTTAGCAGTCATCTCAAGCGGTACATCCTTATGGTCAAGGTTTAACACAGTTTTACCCTTACTCCACAAAATCACTTCTCTAAGTGTTGGTATCTTATAATCGGTAATATTGCCCTGTGGGTCTTTTAACCTAAATCTTTCGAGCTCGGCAAATGTATAATCTGACACCTTACCTTTTCCTGTTGTAGTACGGTCAAGCGTTTCGTCATGCATTAAAACAATCACACTATCTTTGGTCAACCTGGGGTCTATTTCAAAAAAAGCAGGGGTATATTTAAGGGTATTTTCAAACGTGGCTACACAATTTTCCGGGTAGCCAGTAGTCGTGCCACCACGATGGCCACTAATAACGGGCATGTCTTTCCCTGTGTGCTTAAAGTATTGCTGAAACTCCTTAGTGTTCTTAAATTGGAGCACATTTATTTCCGTTTGCGCTTCTGAAACTTTTGTAGTTATAACCAACAATAAGCAAGATAAAAACATAGGAACAGATGGTAGCCTTTTCATTTTTTATTCTAATTTATGCGTTTAGCTTTTTTAAGGTGATCTCCCCGGCATCATCCAGTTCAAAAAAAGTAATAGCCGAATTTTCCTGGAATATTCTCCGGTAGTTTTTTAACTCCATACCTAATTTATACGCCATATACAGGCGGTTTATACCATTATGTGCCACTACTACTATGGTTTCACCTGCGTGCTTTTGCAGCATTTCATTAAAAAAAGCATTTACCCTTTCAATAACTTCTATCGCCGTTTCACCGATTCTGCCCGCCTTTGCATTGTCGGGATTGCGCATCCATGAATCCCAGGATGATGGATCTTCGGCAATAAACTCTTCTTTTGTTTTGCCCTCCCAGTTACCAAAATCTACTTCAATAATGCGTTCATCTGTTTGCACCTGCTGGCTCCCGGTTGCAATTTGGGCAGTAAGGCAGGCCCGGCTTGATGGAGATGAATATACCGCATCAAACTTTTCGTCCTTTAACTGATTATAAACGTTCACGGCTTGTTTCACTCCTTTACTTGTCAAACTGGCATCGGTGCGGCCGCAGTAACGATTGCCGTCGGCATTATAGGTGGTTTCACCATGCCTTAATAAATAAACGCTAAGCACCAAAACCTCCTTTTATATAGCCTTTTTTCTGCATAACAGATAAGAATTTTTGATAATTGACTTCATATCTTTCTGTAAGCTGCTTTTCCGGGTTGATCTCTTTTTCAGTTATCACCAATTGTTCCACAGCTTCAGCCAAAGAATTAAAATGCGTTTTTGACGCAGCCAAAACAGCCGCACCTACAGCACCCGATACATGTTTCATTTTATAAACAGGCCTGTTCAGTACATTGCTCCTGATGATGAGCCAGGTATCACTATTGCTGGCTCCACCCGCTGTATAAATCGCATTTACTTTCTCGCCCGAAAGGTGTTCTATCATTTCATAAGCATACCGCTCCATATAAGCCACACCTTCCATATTTGCCGTGAACCGCTCTGCCCTGGTCAGGTTTTCGGGCTCAAAGCCCCGGGCTTGCGACGCAATAAAAGGAAAGCGCTCTCCGTGCTGCCGTAGAGGATAAGCTATGTGATGAGTGGGAATAAGCTGACGGGCCTGCTCATTTAAGTTAACCAGGTCATCACCAAACTCATTGGTCACCCAGTCTGCCCCGGTATTGCTGGCGCCACCCGGCATCCAATAACCAGCGGGGTGTCGGTGGCTATACAAGCGGCCTAAAGGATCAAGAACTTCATTTTTAGTAACTCCTTTTATCACCATGGTTGTGCCGATGGTCGTGTTCCATTCGCCGGGACTTGTAGCCCCTGATGCTATTTGGGATGCACATCCGTCTGTTATACCCGCTGTAATTTTAACCTGCTCAGGTAAATCAAGATTTTTGGCCATATCTTTTGAGACGGTACCAATAACTGTTCCGGATGGAACAACATGGGGCAACCATTCTTTTTTTAAAGGAAGCTGGGTATACAGATATTCAGGCCATTCATACTTGCTAACGTCATAACCCGATTTAAAGGCGTTGGTATAATCGGTTATGCCCCAGATGTTGCTCAACATTCCGGTCACAAAGTCTGCCGCATGGATCCATCTGGCAATTTTATCAGCTTTGGCCGGGTAGGTTTCCTGAAACCATATCATTTTTGCCAAACCGCTCGAAAAGTTAAAGGCCGTATATCCCTTGTTAAGATATTTCAACGCCGCACGGGTACATTTTTCAGCCTGTTTAACTGATCTTTTATCGCTGTACATAATTGCCGGATGCAATGGCTTGTTATGCTGATCCAACGGGATTACAGTGCCCGACGTGGAGGTTACGGCAATAGCTTTTATATCTTTAACAATGGCTTTCGCCCCTTCCTTTTGCAATAAACTCAATAACGACTGATAACAAGCCTCCCACCACATAGCAGGGGATTGTTCTTCCCGCGATTGATCGTTCAGGGGGAAAACCTGCTCTTCGGATGAAATGACCTCACCTTTGGCGTCGATTAAAACAACCCTTGCTCCCTGTGTACCAATATCAATGCCTATAAAATATGGTGCCATCAACTGAATAACTGTTTAAAGGACGAACGGGTGTTTTTCCATTCGTTATATAATGAAATATAATGCGCTCTTGCTGCAGGTTCCACAATCTCCAGGGTTATGGCAGGTGGCTGATCCTTCGCAAGTGCCTTATTACATATTAAAACACCCCCAACTACCGATGATTGACGATAGCTGTTACGGATCATTACTTTTTTGTTTAGCAAGGCTGCTATAAACTGCCGTAAAGTATGGCTCTGAACGCCTCCCCCACAGGCCCATATATAATCCTGTTCATGAGGGCTTACTTCATTTAATGTTCTATAATTTTCACATATGCTACAGGCAATATCCCAAAGGGTTGCCCAAACAAAACTTGCACGCGTTAACTGATGCGAAACCGGCGCGTCAAAAACAAAACCGCCTTTGGTAAGGGGCATTTTTTCATCGGCCACTAACGAGCCTAACGATGCAACACATTGAAAACTGCTTATCTCTGCTAACTCGCGCTCAATTACGTCATAATCTTCATTGGGATAAAAAATTTCCTTTAGCCGCTGATAATTAAGACCTGTAACGCCGGCATTAGCTTCAAACATAAAACTACTTTCGTCAGTATGCCTTCCCGTCCAGGTACGCTCCTTATCATCGGTTACATAACTGCCGGTCAGTTTAATGATCGGGGTGGTTGTGCCCGATACAATGACCACATCGTTGGTTTCTGGTCGGGTACTTATTATGGCCAGTTGTGTATCGGCGCCACCTACTATAACCTGTGCATCATCAGCAATGTTAAAACACGCTGCCTGCTCCCTGGCAATAGCCCCTAAAATTGTTCCGGAATCTGTTAATGGCGGTAATACTAATACATCTATATCAAAAACAGCACACAGCTCTGCCGACCAATCCTTTTTCTCCACATCATACAACAAAGTTTCTGATGCCTGAGAATGCTCATAGTGAATAACACCACTCAACTTATATTCTATCCAGTCGCTAATACTCAAAAAAGTAGAAAAATCATTCCAGATCTCTTTTCTTTTTTCGCGGATGCCTACAACTTTCATTGCAGAAAACAGTGAAGTGGGGTAACGGCCGGTTAGCTGGTATACATAACTTTTATCGTCTATCAGGCTTTCCCATTCCCTGCCCCTGTGGTCAATATTGGGCAGCCCAATTTGCGATCTTCCACTTTTGTCCAACAATACAATTCCCTCGCGCTGGCTGGTGGCTGTTAAAGCAAGAATATGCACATCACCTGCCTGTGCCAAAGCACTTTTTGTTAACGTGGTAACCTGCTCCCAAAGTTGTTCGGGGTCAAAATATAATGCCTCCGGATAGTTCGTGTCCTTATGGTATATAATATTTTCACGATCAATACCCAATATTTCGCCGGTAACAGCTGCCACTGCAACACGTACGTTACCGGTACCTATATCAATTACAATATATGCTTCTGTAGATGCCATTCCCAATCAGGCTGTTTTTTTTTCTTCCGCGTTATTGATCTCATTTAACGAAGCCCACTTTAAAATTCTTTCATTTAAAATCTCAACGTGGTGGTCTTCAACTTCGTGCGTGGCGCCCGCAGTATGTGGTGTAGCCAATACATGAGGATGATTTATTAAGCGATAATCCTTCTGATCAGGTGGTTCAAAATCAAACACATCCAATACCGCTCCCCTGATCCTGTTGTTTTCAATCGCATGCAGCAAATCGTCGCGCTTTACAACGCTGGCCCGGGCAGTGTTTACAAATATGGCCTCCGGCTTCATTCTGGAGATAAATTTTTCATCAATCATACCAATTGTTTGGTCATTAACAGGCAAATGAATTGAAACAATATCGCTATTTTCAAAAACATCTTCCAGTGACGTTTTATGATAATCAGGATTAGTGGATACAATAAAAGGATCATAAAACTTTATGTTGCACGGAAAACTTTTAACCATTTCGGCAATTCTTTGACCTACAGCTCCAAACCCCACCATACCGATAGTTTTGCCGGCCAGTTCATTGCCCTTAAATTGCAGGTATGAAGTATGGGCACCTTCGCCCCAGTTTTTCTCTGTTAGCCATTGCCAGCTCGGAATGGTGTTGCGCATCAGGCTAATCACATTTGAAATAAACAGCTCGGCAACCGCCTGGGCATTACGCGCAGGAGTATAAAACACCGTTATACCTTTCTTTTTGGCCGCTTCAAGATCAACATTTGAAGGCGTACCCCTGCAAACACCTATAAATTGTAATTCAGGATGAAGGTTTATCACGTTGGCCGTTACATTATCGTGTTCTGTGATTAAGGCATCGGCGCGCGTTTCATCAATCAGTTTATTTAGTTCACTTTCATTAAATGCCCTGCCATTATCTTTCCATGGTTTGTAAATAACTTCTCCAAATTTACCGGAGAGTATATCCTGCCCTTTTTGATTGTATGGAGCTGTTATTAATATCCTCATATTTTTTTTCTGTATTTTATTAGTAAATTTTTCAAGGAGATTTACTCTGTTTTAAATAGAATTCCGGGCGATTCTTTTGCGGAATGCGCTGTTTTTGCATTATCTGGCAATGAAATAAACCAGGTTAATATAGCGCTGATTAAATATAGGCCCGCTAATATCCAAACTACACCCTCATTGCCGACAAGCCCTATAAAAATCCCAACTATAGCCGGGCCAACAAATACCGCCAAGCCAGCACCTAAGTTTAACACAGCCATGGCCGCTCCCTTATCTTTTTTAACCAGGGATGGAACAAGTGCCGACAATGGCACATAACCGGCCAACAAGGCACCCCATAATACACCACTAAGCATTACGAGCCAGAAACTATCACCAAATAAAACAGGAGAATAGTAAAAAAGCAAGGTAGTTACCGCGCAACCAACCCCACCAAACCACATTACCGTATTTTTCCAGCCGAAGCTATCGCCCACAAAGCCGAAAATTAAATTAAAAGCAATATTGGCCGTAAAAATTGTACCCCATATTTGCAGCCATGCGGTAGTTGAAAATCCGTGAGCCGCCATGTATGTTGGCAAAAATACCGGGAAGGCAAACTGCGCGGTTGTGTTGATAATGCGTACAATGCCTCCCAGCAAAACTTTAGGTTCTTGTTTCATAATGGTGAGCCCTTTTACCAGTTCTTCTGATTTGCTCACCGTGCCCGAATTTGCATCGGTCTCAAATTTGTCTTTATTTAATACAAGTGCAAAAAAGGCACCCAGTACAACCCAAAATATAGAACTCCATAAAGTATTAAGATAGCCCAGGTGCCGAATAGCCCAGCTTGAATAATACGCGCCAAAAACATTTAAGCCGCCGGTAAAAACAAACCAAAACCAACCAACTGCTGTACCCAATTTTTGTTGCGGGCTCCTGTAGGTTATCCAAACTAAAAATGAATAGGCAAAAAGCGGGTATCCAAATCCTCTTATAGCATAGGTGATGAGCATAATGGGAAAATGCAGCTCGGGCATGCCATATCCCACAAAGCCAACTGTGCCTAAAATATACAGCAAAATGCCCGTCATCATGGTTTTTTTTGGCCCATAACTTTCGGCCAAAACACCGGAGAACCAGGACGATATAGCAATGGTTACGCCATAAACTGTAAACAGCGATGCCGATTGCTGTATTGTTAAACCCCTCCCTAAAAGATAGGGGCTTAACCAGCCTTGTTCAACGCCATCGCCCATCATAAAAATCAGGATGCCGAGATAACCCCAGGCAAGGTGCCTTGGAATGCCTGCTTTATCAAGTACCGAATTGCCTGAGTTAGTCATTTCTTTTACTTTAATTATTAATTGGTTTAGCGCTTTAAAGAACGGCAGTTGGTGTCACCATTCTGTTAGGTTTATTTTAATTAAAAAAACTTACACCGGCAGATTTAATCTTAAACAAATAAAGTGTTTAAAACTAAATAAAACAAAATTTAATCAAAAAAAATGTTTTGAAATATGATATACCTATAAATTAAAAGCAATGGTGACAATATTTTTCTTTACTTTTAGATCATCTTTTTAAAAATAAAAATGAAAAACATAACTGACAGGCACCAGTTTATACTCGAAAAACTAAAAAAGGAAGGCAAAGTCAATATTATTGAACTTGTGGAAGAAATGGGTGTGACCGGAGTAACCATTAGAAAGGATTTAAAACTATTAGAAGACAAAAACCTTTTATTTAGAACACATGGCGGCGCATCCATAAACAATCCCTATGCTGTTGACCGCCCTATTTACGAAAAGGAGTTTATAAACGCCGACGAAAAGAAAAGGATAGCAAAGGCGGCAATTGAACTCATTGGCCAAACTGACTCCATCATGATAGGGTCGGGCACCACGGTTTTTGAACTGGCGCGTATGCTTCACCCAAACAAACATCTTACTGTTATTACCCCGGCATTAAAAGTAGGATTGGAACTAAGTAACCGCCCTAACGTGGAGGTATTACAATTGGGCGGATTGATAAGGCAAAATTCATCGTCGGTTGCCGGCGCACACGCCATGAGTGTTTTAGATGAAATTTCCTGCAGTATATTATTTTTAGGTGTTGATGGCATAGATATAGATTTTGGCATAACTATATCAAATCTTTCGGAAGCCACACTTAATCAAAAAATGATTAAAACCGCCCAAACCATAGTTATTTTGGCCGACAGTACAAAGTTTGACAGACGCGGTCTTGGCCGGATATGCAGCCTGGAACAAGTTCATTATATCATTACTGATAATAAAGTTTCAAAGAACACTGTAAAAGCGATAGAAGAAAAAGACGTTAAAGTTATTATAGCTTAATAAGACCTGTAGAGAAAAGATGGGCATTACAACCATCTTTTTCTCTCATCCTTTTTCTGATTTTATTTGCTGATTGCGATGTTATCCCAACTCAACCGGCCCTAAAATACCCATCGAATAAAGCGGTTGTTTTTTACCTCTGATCCATTTCATCGAATCCTTATTATCCTTCAGGGAGTACATGTAATTACCCAGTGTTGTGGTAAGCTTAATTACCAATGTGTTATTCCCCTGTTTAATTATACCCTTTACGGGGTAAACATGATCGCCATACCACTGGTTACCCAAATTTTTCCCGTTTAGTGTAACTTCACTAATGCCCTCTACTTTTCCTAAATTCAAATAGCTTATTTGGCTTGGATTATTTGCCTTGAATGAATTTTCATATAAGGCATTGCCTGCAAAACCAACCAGGTTGTTGTCGTCCTTAAAATCAACCAGCTTATCCAGTTTTTGAGCTTGCTTACTACCATTAACATGATTAAGGGTTAAATTCCACGGCGAAGTAACTGTTATTGTAGCTTTTTTTGAAAAGTCAACCGGGCTGTATGGCTTACCATGACTGTTATGATCAAAAACTATCAGCCGGGTTTCAGCCGGGCCAAGGGTAATTTTTAATCTGTTTTTCTTCCCTGCCGTAGGGTATACGTAGCGTTCACCGGTTTCGGCATCCCACAACCAGGCTGTTTGATGTGACGCCACATCAAATTCGGCGTTAAATTCAAATCTTTTATTGTTGCTGTAATTGGAGATAAAAAACGCATCGGCGTTATCAAACTCATAATAAACCTGGCTAACGGATGCCTGCGGATTATCCGTTTTCATATAAGGTTTAATGCCGAATTGTTCCTGTATACCCTTGTACCAGTCAATTATTTTACCACCGGGCGTTGGTGCCGGATACATCACTACGTTTTTACTTTTTATGCCTTTTATAATATCATTCACTTGCTTGTCTAAAACTTTGTGGTTATTATACCCGGGTGCCTTGTACGGATATTTACCAATAAATATGATTTGCCCACCCGCGTCTGCTAAACGTTTAATGGCTTTGGCTGTGTCGGGATGTATGGTTTCTGCTTCTACAACCAGCAGCACCTTATATTGCCTTGGGCCATAAGTAAGCTTTCCGTTAGGGAAGGTGGCTTTTTGCAAAATACTTTCGCTTACGTAATCACAGCCGCTACCATTTTGATGGATTGCCTCCCATATGTTATGTACATAAGCTGGCAATGCTCTTTCGGGGAAGGGGTCCCATTGCGCCGCGTATTTGCTCCACAGATCGGGCAGCGGGTGCATAACCGCAACATCAGACACCAGTGTACCGTTCTGAAAAACCGCCGACAAGCGCCCTTTATAGCCTATCCATTGTTTTAAGTAAGGCCACCACGGGTTTCGTTCATTAAAAAAGGTACCATACCTGATCCAGCCCGGGAACGGCGCATCGGCCGGACTGTAGTTAAACCCATGCAATATGGAATGAGTTACGCCCGACAAATTACTTTGGTCGCCGGTTTGTTTTATCTTTTCCATGGTGGCATTAAATACCAGTTCGGTATTGGTGATTTCCTCGCAACTGATGGTTCTCTTGCCAGCCAGCCTTGCTCCCGACGAAATGAATTTATTTACCTCTGAATAGGCCCGGCCTTGTTTATAATCAAAATCTTTCAGCTCCTGCCCAATGTGGGTGCGGATCCAGGTTTCGCATTCAGGGATATCAATTTGCATGCTGGCATCAGAAGGATGAAATTCCCGGCCATAGGCCTGCACCCTTGATTTAACACCATTGGTTTTACACCACTTTAAAAACGTATCCAAAAACCGCTCCTGAAACAGCTCCATTTTGGTTATTTCAAAATCATACCTCACCCGGTCCAGGGTATCCTTTAATTGCTCGCCGGGGATGGCGCCATATTTTTCATCAAGTGCCCTCCCTAACCGCCCGGTTTTAAACAATATAAAAGGCAGGTAAGGGTTAAGCGCATATTCTCTGCGTTTTTGAAATTGCTCCAACATATCATCGCACCAGTTTGCTCCTTCCAATTCCAGGCTATCTGTAAATACCGATCTGAATTTACTGCCCATTAGCCCTATTTTGGGCGTAATGGCATCAGACATTTTATTAAGATATTTTTGTACCGCATCCTTATTGTAATGATTTAAAACAGGGCCGCTGGCACCGGGGGCGCCAAACATTACGGCCATAAACCCTGTAATTTTCACCAGGAAATACAGCACATGATTGCCCTCAGGTACATTAACCGTTATCATATCCTGATTAATCTGGCTATCGAGACTAATCACTGTATCTATACTTTCCAGTTTAGCGGGCGCTAAGCGGACTACACTTAATTCTTTAAAGTTTTTGCTGTTTTTTGACGAGATAGGCGGATCAATTGTTTTTAGCAATTCTTCACGCGATATTTGAAGCGTTTGCGGTCCGCTAATATCTTTAGTGCCCAGGGCCATGATCTGCGTTTGTTCGTCTTTGGTTAAAACCTCACCGCCAAATGGCCAGCCCGATCCTACGATAATATCACAGATCATTCCACGCTCTTTGGCCGCATTCAACGTAAAATCAAGCATATCCAGCCAGCCATCGCTTAGCCATTCATATTCTTTGTAATTTAACGGGTCGGCCGTTTCCGGGAACCGGATCGAGTTGATCTCCACGCCACCAATACCTAAACTTTTCAGCATATCCAGTTCACGCAAAAGCTCTTCCTTCACAATCCGGTTACCGTTCCACCACCACCGTACAAATGGTTTTGATGTATTTATGGGATCTTTAAAAGCGGTATATATATCATCCGTTCGCAAAGCTTTGTCACCATAAAAATTATACCACTTTGCATTTTTGGTAATGCGTGTTAATGGCAGTCCGGCAATGGTTACCGAACTCAATTGTATGAATTTTCTTCTGCTTAAGCTCATAATCTCGGTTTTGACAATATTTTTGACAGCTATGGTTCAGGTTATTTTTCAATTTGTACCGTTACCGGGCCCAGCAAACCTGAGGGTAATAGCGGCGCATCCTTTTTAAATTCAATATTGGTATTGGTTAACCGTTTTTCGGGAGGCAGTGCCGCATCGCCGATCAGCCGGTTTGGCCAAAGGTTAATTACTTCTATTTTTAGCTTGTTTTCTCCTGTTTTTAAGGCCGATGAGACATCTATCCGCCAAGGGGCGGTCCATACAACGCCGAGGTGTTTACCGTTAATACTTACATCAGCAATGTTTTTTACCGTACCCAGGTCAATATAAACCGACTTTGAACCCGTATACGATTCAATATCAAACACTTTTGTATAAATGGCCTTTCCCGAATAATATTTAATTCTTTCATCCGGATGCTGGCTCCAATCCTGCAAACCGGCAAATTCTATCGCATTTGGGCCGCCCAATTTGGTATCAAATTCTACTTGCCAGGGCCCGGCTAATTCTTTTAGCGGTACAAGTTCCGGGGAGTTACTCTGCTTCATACTTACTGCCGTAGAAGGATTTACCGGAAAAACAATAAACCAGGATTGGAATGCATCAAGCTTTAACGGTATCTCAGTGCGGCCATTTACATGATTAAAGTTCACCGTATTATTCATCTCTCCTGTAACGGCATCCCAAATCTCCGGCCTGCGGTTTTTAACCCTAAATGTGCAGGTTGACAGCACTGGTTTACCATGCCTGTTGGTTATAAAATAGATCTCTGCCTGAGGAGTTGAACGATGAATGAAGTCAATCCAGCTATCCCCGTCCGGGGTGTGTTCAAAGTCGGGCAAAAGGGCGTTCCTTAACAAAACCTGCCGTATGTCATCGCCAAAAACAACAAAACCTTCACCAAAACGATTCGTTTTAACACTTTTTCCATCAATTTTGCCCCAAATTTCGTCGGCTTTGGTTTTTATGTTTTCATCGCAGTGCGGATAGTTTTTAAGACTGGAATCCTGCACGGGTTTTGGACCAATAACGGTAGCCCCGGCTTTTATCAGATCGCCTATCTTGTTCAATACCGCAAGCGGCATCCGATGATGATCAGGCAGCACCAATACCGCGTAACTCATTCCATCGGGCAAAATCAGCCGTTTGTTTTTAACGGAAACACGGGTTAACAAAACCTCCTCATTACATACGTCATAATCATACCCTTTGCCCAACAACGGATTGGCATGTTTCTGAGCTACCAGGTTGGGCGCGGTATCGCCGTTATAAAATAAAACATCGGCCACAAACTTACCAAACCTAAGCAGGTACTGGCAGCGGGCCACGTAATCAAAAAAAGCACCTGATTTTTCCCACCAGGTAACGTTGGGGTTAAAGTGCGTGCCTGCACCATATTCATAGCCCGGCATACCATCTTTTGGCCGGGTAGCAGTTGAGGTATGAATAGCTATGCGGTTCACGCCTTCGCAATAGGCCCGGTCCAGGGCTTGTTTAAGTGAGCCGGGATAGTCGAGCCAGTGCCTCATGGTAGTAAATGCTTCTGCTGATACGGTGTCCCTGCCATAGATATGCGCTGCCGACGCTACCATTTTTGTAACTTTGTTCTGGCCTTTGTCCAGCCGGGATATACCGTAAGGCTTATCGTCAGTTAGTGTGCTTTCGTCTTGGTGATTTGGCCCCAGCCAAAACTCGCCCATCGGGAAATCGCTGCGCCCCAGGTTCTTCAAGCCATCCATGCAAATAGTACCCGACCTGCTTGGCCCCGCCGCCTCGTTTTGAACCAGTATGCCGGCGCCATGGCACAGATCGGCAAAGCGTTTATAATGCTCATCGGCCATGCAATCGGCTAATGTTTTACGGTAATCATTTAAAAAGCGGTCTGATACTTCGGCGCTCCCAATGATATAACCAGATAAAACAGGCAGATACGGCTTGGCATCATAGCCGCGGTATCTTTTAAATTGTTCCAGTATGTTTGCAGTCCAGTTTGGAAACCCATCCTCAAAACTATCGTCGCAAAAATATTTTGGCTTATTGCCAACTTTGGCGGCTTCATCCAACAATACCCTGCCGATGTTCTCAAATTGCAGTTCCACTCCTTTACGGTTAAACCAGTCAATAGACAAGCCATCCGCTTCCGGTTGGGCTATCATTAACCTGGAACCCGTCATCCGGTGACCAGTACGGATTATTTTCCACTTGCCATGCGGCACATCCCAATCAAGATGGCCATGTTGATTCACCTTGCCGGTTAGATCAATAATTTCAGCAAGCGGAATCGGCTGGTCTGTAGGGTTATTATCCCATTTGGTTAAAACAGGGCCCATAACAGCCGTTGCCTGTATAAAATTGCTGGCATCTTTATGGTTGGTTTTAGCAGCCAGCACTTTTCCCCGCTCATCACTAATGCGATCGCCTCCTGAGCCATTATCAGGTATGGCCACTATAGCTGTATCCTGGTAGTCCAGCTTTTCAAGCGGCAAATCGATATATTCTTTAAACCCCGGTGGATTAAACACATTATCATACCCTGCCCTGTTGCCCGGCAGCGGTAATTTATCAGAAAACTTTCGCGGGCCGGTAACCGATAGTTCCGATTGCAGGTACCAGCGTCCGGAATTTTCAGGCTTGACCCAAGGGCCGCCCATGCACCAGCCCGAAGACAGGTTGACACCGACCGCAATGTTCAGTCGTTTTGCTTCTTTCATAGCATGACGGTAAAGCGCTTTCCACTCTGCTGATAAAAATTTTACCCCTTGCGGAAACGGCACACCGCCCAGCCCCCCGGCCGAATTCACCAGCAAAACCTCGCCCATGCCTTTGGCCCTGAACTCTTGCAGATCGCGGGTTATACCCTCCTCATCAACAAGTCCATTAAACCACCACCAGTAGCATGATGACTTTGCAGCATCGGGCGGATTGAGAAAATCTCTTCGTAACTCATTTATACCAATTGCATTAACACCATGGTTAACAGCCGCAATGGCCCTTGAATTAAAAAGCGCGGCACCTGCTACCGCCACCGAGCTAACTTCTAAAAATTTCCTTCTGTTAATGTTCATAAACTATATTGATAAAACCGGGCAGCATTTAGCTACCCGGTTTTTAGCGTGTTATTATTTAAAATGCCCCATCACGGAAAAAAGAACTTACGGATACAATACGGCAGATTTAACAATTTATCTCCACTGCCCCCGTAAACAGTGGTTGTAACTGCGCCGTTATTATACATGTACAAAGTTTGGTTTGACGGGCGATAAATTGCAGGATGTGTTTTACCATCGCCAAAATAATCGCCCGGCGCGGGTATATCCCCGCCTACGGGGCTTAGTACGGTTACATTGTTAACCCCTGTGTTTGCGCTATCCAAATGCCAGATGCCGGTAGTCGGATCAAAAATAGCCACATCGGTTTTGCCATCACCATTGTAATCGCCGGGTACGGGTATATAACCGGCATCGCCATAATGTTTATTGGTGATCTGCCCTCTTACGTTCCACATTCCGGTAGATATTTTATAATAAGCGGCATCTACTTTACCATCGCCGTCGTAATCGCCGGGTACAGGTATCACCCCAGCCTCGCCGTAATCATATCCGGTTTGGCCTTTTATATACCAGTGATATGGGCTCGACGGCCTGAACATGGCAATATCGGCCCTGCCGTCGCCATTATAATCTGCAGGCACAGGTATATCCCCTGTTTCGCCGTAAACAGCTGTAGTTTCTGTAGCCAGTTTTATATACCAGGTAAGGTTTGCCGGACGCCATACCGCCAGGTCAGCTTTGCCATCGCCATCATAATCCATTGCAACAGGCAGATCTCCCTGTGTGGCGCTGCCATAGGTTACATTAGCCATACCCTGAACCTTCCAAACACCTAAATTAAAAAAGGACAACTCCGAAAAGCCATCTCTGTCAAAATCACAGGTACGGGTGGCTGTTTGCTCATGAAACAGCGGTTTTGTAAACTGACTGTCGCTATCAGTTTCAAATTGTGAAATATAGGGAGAAAAGGTTTTAACGCTGATAAGGTCCTTTGTTGGAGAAACCTTCATCAAACGCATGTAACCATTACCGCCCAGTGTTCTGAACTGGTAATCGGAAACAAACGTTTTTATGGTTCTTCCACCATAGGTGTCCTGCCGGTAACCTTCGCCGTTTACATGCCCGCCTAAAAACATAAATACGTTGCGGCACGACTTTAACTTATTATAAATTTCCTGGGTTTGGGCAGAATACGTGGATGGCGTTGCTGGGCTGCCCGCGTAGTGTGTAACAACTATTGCTTTTCTATCAGCATAAGTTCCCGTTAAAAGGCTTTTTGCCCAGTTGTTCATATTGTCCCGTTCGGTAACAGATGCTGCGTCAGTGCGGTCGTCATATTCAATATAAATGGCTATAAAATTAAGCCCTCCGGCACTGAACAGGTCATAATGACTATCATTATTACTACCATAATGCCCGCCATAAAAAGGCATTCCGCTAAATCGTGGCACAGCAAAGCCAAAATACTGGTTATAATAGGTAGTGGTACTAAAACAACTCCCGCGGTCATTCGTATTGGTACCTCCGCCAACCGGGTCATGGTTGCCCTGGTCATGATTGCCAACTGCCATTCCGTAAGGAATGCCCGCTGCATCAAGCTTTGCCATAGCCGTATCGGCACGCCGCCACTGTACCGGGCTGCGGGTTGGGTCATCGCCATTTTCAGAGATATCGCCCAGGTGAACAACATAAACAATATTTGAATCGATACGGTGGTTTACAATCCAGTTGGTTTGGGCATAAAACATGCCGATAACCGAATTATATGTAGTGCTTTGCCCGGTGTAAGTTTGAGTATCAGGAATAACAGCAATCATAAAATCGGGACCTGATGCTGCATTTGTAACCAAGCCTGATTGAGCAGGTGCGCTGTCGTTATTTGTACTCTGCTGTTCAGGCAACGGTTTTCTGCACCCCGAAAAAATTATATAAGGGATCAAAGCAAGCGCTAAAACTCTTTGTATGGAGCTATGCCTCTTTGGGTAAGCCCTGTTAGTCCGTTTTTTAATACCTGCACGGCAATGTTTTAGCTTTGATATCGGTTTCATGGTAGTGGTTTTATGAGTTCAGGCTTTATTGATCTGTTACATGAATGTTTTTTTTACATAAAACACCGCCGGGGAAGTGCGATGTTTTATGTTATTATTTAAAGGTTATAACCGCAACTGTAAATGGCTTTAGTGTTATGGTGTTATTCTCCAGCTGTAGTTGTGCAACCGGGTTTTCGCCAGTGGTAACATCTACATAATCAACCTGTGCGTTTTTGGCATCAGCGGGCAAATCAAGCCGTACCTCTTTGTTTCGTTTGTTAATAAGCAGCAGTTTTTTACCTATGGCGGTTACAAACGCCTGCCCGGCAACATCAGGGTAGGGGATGGCAGTGGTTTGCAGCTTATCGCCCGGGCCAAAGTTGTCTTTCAGCAACTTCAATATCCAGTAACGGGAATTTGGTTTGCTGTTCTTCCAGTTCATCATGCTTACATCCGGGAACTGTGTGGGGTAGCCTACCAGCTGTGATTCGCCGGCAACTTCAATGCCTATTTTGGTTAGTTCAAGGTATAGGTAGGCGTACATGGCGCCTGATAAATTCCAGTAAGCATCCGGAATGTTACCCCTATAATCGTGATCCTGTAGTATGTTACCAATTTCGTTTATCTGCGTAAACACATGCGGGGCAAGCCGTTTGCGTATGTTTTCAATATACCTTACGCGGTCAAGAAAACCATTAGCCTGATCAAAAAACGAATACTGATAACTATCAATAGCTTGATCGTCAGACGCTGGCCGGCCGTAAAAATGATAGGAAATTCCCTCTAAAGGAACACCGGACTTATGGTTTGCCGGGTTTAAGAAATACTCAAACCATTCCGGATTAGTTTCATGAGCCACTGATATACCAACAAATTTGGTTTTGGGCGATACCTTTTTCAAGGCAGGAACAACAGCATCATATATTCTGGTATACAGCTGCGGCGACATCCGGTGTTCCAGGTCGGGCTCATTAAGCACCTCCCAATAAGGTATATCATAGTAATGGCCCGACTTGTGGAACTTACCCAGTTCGTCGGTAAAGCCGCCTTTAGTATACCAGCTCAAAAGCCTCACAAAATAACTGGTTACCTCTTTCATGGTAGGATCACGAAGTTCCTTTCCCTGGTTATATACCCAGTTCACCTCATCGGGGTTGGCATCAATGGCTACCGGCTTGTCAATTTTAAACATCCATACTGGTATGGTACTAAAGTTTATTACTACGGAATGTCCTTTTGTTGCCTCCATAAAATCCTGCATTGCTGGGTCGGCATATGTAAAATCCCAAAATGTTTGATCTGTAGTAGGAGCGCTCAGCTCAACAACGGCAGCCTTGGGGTAAGGGAACCAGGGTACATACCGCACATAGCTGGCACCTAAATTTTTTAATGCATCGAAAGTACCCTTATGGATAGGCGAATTTTTACGCAGCATTGGGTTGTATACTACCTGTAAAGTTGGTGTGGTTTTTGAAACCGAAACTGTTTTGTCCCAGTTTACAACCACCGCTTTTTTTTGCGCGTAAAGCTTTGGTGCCGATAAACATACCACAGCACTCATAATCATGAGGCCAATGGTTAAATGAGTTTTATTTGCCATATCTGCTATTTTACTTTTATAAAAAATGATTAAGAAATTCAGGTGCCTGATTAAATCGATGATTAAAAATAACCCGGGTTTTGTGTTAGCTGTGGGTTTAATTCGCGCTCGGACTGCGGTATGGGGAACAGCAACCTGTTGTTGTTGATGCCAAAGGCATTTGACGGCAAAAATTTATATATTGTTTTTGCTTTAGTGCCATAAGCGGTCATTACCGGAATAACGGTGCCTGTGCGTACCAGGTCATGCCAGCGCTGATTTTCAAATGCAAGTTCCACCCTTCTTTCGTGCAAAATAACATCGCGAAGTTTCACCTGGTCGGTTTCTGTGCTTGCCGGCAATCCGGCACGGGAGCGTACCGTATTTAAGTTAGTTAAAGCCAGGCTTGATTTTCCCTGTTCGTTTTGGGCTTCGGCTAATAATAAGAGGGCCCCCGAATAACGGTATACCGGCCAGTTATCGTTTGTATTGTTGGCTACTGCATGCGGATGGAGGTATTTTTTAATATACGGAACGCCCACTTTGCCATCGGCAGGAGTATAATTTACAGCGCTTTTGTTTGCCGAAAGCACAAAAAGATCGCTTGTGTTATAGGTGCCCTCGGCAATCCCGATAGAAGCATCCAGGCGTTTGTCGCCCGGTTCATATGCGTCTATCAAATCCTGTGTGGGAGTATTCCAGCCACCTGTACCCGAATTGTCTGTTGCAATTGCGGTAGTGCCAAACGTGGTAACTATACCGGTATTCTTAGTGCGCGGTAAAAACTGGTAAATAAAGTTACTAGGCTGAGAACCAGCCACTGTTCCTTCCAAAAACTGTATCTCAAAAATAGATTCTTTACTGTTTTTGTTTGTTGTTAAAAATGCATCTGCGTAATTGGCATTCAATCCGTAACCCATTGCCGGCAACGTGTTGAGCAATGCCTCAGCTTCGGCATATTTTTTCTGGGTCATATATACATCGGCCAGCAACATAGTTGCCGATCCTTTAGTTGCCAGGCCGCTTTGCGGAAATTTTGCCGGAGGGGCCAGTTCTTTTATAGCGTCATTGGCATCTGAAATAATCTGGGCATAAACCTGGTCTGCGGTTGAGCGTGGTATAAAAGCTTCATCGGTTTTGGTAACCTCTTTTAAATATAACGGAACAGCGCCAAAAAGCCTTACCAGCTTAAAATAATTCCAGGCCCTTAAAAACTTTGCCTGGCCGTCAATATCACTTTTTATGGCCGCGGCCAGATTTACCGAAGCCAGCCTTCCAATAACGATATTTGATCTGGATATGCCTGTATAGCAATGGAAGTACACCGCGTTGGTATAGGCGTTGGTGGGGTCATCAACCCAATCAGATATACTCTCTCTTTGTACATAAGCGGTACCGCGGTTACTTGGATAAGGCTGATAATGGGTATTATCTGACCTCATTTCTGAAGTAAAGTAATCATTAACCGACAGGTCCTGCAAGGGAGCATAAGCCGCCGCCACAGCCTGCCTGAAATCAGATTCGGTTTTATAAAAAGCACCGGGTGGCACCAGGTCATTCGGGGCAAGGTCAATAAAGTTCTTTTTACAGGATACTGCTGTAAATGCCAGTATGGCAATTAAGATATATATCTTTTTCATGTCTTATTAAATATTGAAATGATCTTATTTAAATGTAGCTTGAATACCAAATGAAAATGTTCGTGGCACGGGATAAGCGTTTTCGTCCACACCAATACCTTGGGTGGCATCCAATCCCGAAAATCCGATTTCGGGGTTCATACCTGTATAGCCCGTTATGATAAAAGCTTGCTGAACAGACCCATATACCCGCAAGTTTTTCAGCATGCCGTCGTTCTTCAATTTAAAATTATATCCTAACGAAATGTTTTTTGCTGTGAGATAAGAACCGCTTTCAAGCCATTGTGAGTTTACCTGCCGGCCCATAGCGGTTGTACCGGTTTTAGTTCGCGGATAAATTC